>Ga0307426_1001418_pt1 | contig 15835 bp, 15 predicted proteins | sample SalMarWE160340MG_FD_202165 | JGI IMG/M metagenome (GOLD analysis project Ga0307426, IMG submission 202165) | Salt marsh sediment microbial communities from the Plum Island Ecosystem LTER, Massachusetts, United States - WE1603-40 | ecosystem: Environmental > Aquatic > Marine > Intertidal zone >... | reverse complement strand
TCGAGAGTACAAAGTTTAAAATGAGGGTTGTCAGCTATGGCACGGCGCACCATCTCTACCCTGTGGGCTGCCGGAGTAATGTTACGGTCCAGCTTAAGCCAGGGCTGCCCGGCGGGCACAAAAAGAACCTCGTTAAATCCTAACCTTATTCTTGCTTCCTCAGCGACAACCAGGTGACCCATATGGATAGGGTCGAATGTACCACCAAGAATGCCTATATTCACTTCTTTATTTTCTCGGTTTGGGACGGAATACCTTCATTTGCGCCTGCGAAATTATTTCCTCATCCTGGCTTGCCCGGTCCACCATTTCCATGGCTTTCCTCACCAATTCTAACACAGCTTGACCGCTAACTGCAGAGATGTAAAAGACAGGAACCCCAAGCTTGACAAAGCGCTGCTTCACTTCGGGCAAACGAGCTTGGACATCAGGCAGATCTATTTTATTTACTGCCACGATTCCTGGCTTGTGTGCTAAGCCCTTGTATAAGGCTATCTCTTTCTCCAATGTGCTGAGGTCATCGAGAACAGTCGGCGAACTGCCATCCACTAAGTAAAGCAACAGCTTGGTTCTTTCCGCATGGCGCAAAAACTCGTTACCCAATCCCTTGCCCAGGTGAGCACCTTCAACAAGGCCGGGAATCTCGGCAACGATAAAGTCTCTCCTATCGTCCGGCAGAACTCCTAAAATCGGCTGGCGAGTGGTAAAGGGATAATCGGCAATTTCGGGTTTGGCTCTGGATATCGCAGATAATAAAGTGGATTTCCCCGAGTTTGGATGACCAACAATACAGATATCGGTAATGAGTTTTACCTCAAGAACAACACACCGCTCTTCTCCTGATGCACCCTTGCTGGCTATCTCAGGAGCTTGATTCACCGCTGTAGCGAAACGAGCATTACCCAGCCCTCCCCGGCCCCCTTTAGCCACCAAAACCTTTTGTTCAGGGGCACTCAAGTCCGCCAAAAGTATCTCCTCCCCAGAATCAGCTTTAGTGAAAACCATTGTGCCCACGGGCACTGAAATAGCTAAATCCTCCCCCCTTTTGCCACGCTTCCGCCAACCGCTTCCTCGACAGCCGTTTCCAGCCACAAATTCCTTCTTCCGCCTCATCAATCCCAAATCAACTATGTTTTGACTAGCCACAACAAACACACGCCCACCATCTCCGCCATCCCCTCCATCCGGACCACCAAAAGGAATATACTTCTCCCTCCGAAAGCTGACGCAGCCATTCCCACCACATCCACCCTCAACCATAATTTCTCTCTTATATATCATAAGTCAATAACCTAACATAAGCTTAATTATATTATATTAATATATAATACTAATTATTATAAGTAATATTGTTGTGGAGTGATTGAATAGTGGGGATGATCAGAGCCCAGAAGACAGTGTGAGTGGGATAAGCAACAATTTATCCACAAATTATTTAATAATTCTACACAGTCTGGTATGCCGCTTTCTAACCTTTCTGGGAATTAATTTTCTCTTTGATTTCCGCAATTTGGTTAGCAAGGTTAGGATTAATGCTCAATTCGCCAGCTATTTTTTCGTAGCCATGAAGAATTGTGGCATGGTTTCTGCCACCTAATTCTTTGCCGATTTCGGTTAGAGAACGGTTGTATCCTTCGCGCATAAGATAGATGGCTACGTGTCGTGCCAGAGTGGTTTTTCTGTCTCTCCTTCTGGATATTAGCTCTTCTGTTGAAAGGTTGAAATTGTCCGCTACTGCCCGTAAGAGCAACTTTATGTCTTGTTTATGGGTTGTGCTTGTTAATAACTTGTGGATTGCTTCGGGAGTGAGCTTGGTCCCACTTAATTTAGCCTGGGCAGTGAGATATACCAGAGCACCTTCAAGCTGGCGGACATTTTCGCGCACTTTCTCCGCTATAATGTGCAGCACCCCTTCCAGGTCTGAGGCCGTCGTTGTGTCTGCTTTAGCCCGTAAGATATTCAGGCGTGTTTCAAAGTCGGGTGGTTGTATGTCAACGACAAGACCCCCTTCGAGGCGTGATTTTAGCTTGCTGCTAAAGGGATGCATGTCTTGGGGAGCACAGTCCGCGGTGATGACAATTTGACGGTTATTGCTGTACAACTCGTTGAAGGTATGGAAGAAACATTGTAAGGTTTGTTTCTTGTCGATCAGGAAATGCACATCATCGAATAGAAAGATATGGATACCTCTAAATTTGCTGCGGAACTTGTCAACTTGTTTTTCTCTCACAGCCAATACAAATTCATTGGCGAATTGTTCCGCGGTAATATAAGCAGCTTGCAGCCCATTGCTTGTCGTTAACTGCCCGATAGCGTGTAGTAAATGAGTCTTACCTTGCCCGGTGCTGCTGTGAATGAAAAGGGGGTTATAGCTACTTCCTGGATTTTCGGCTACTTCTACAGCGGCAGCATAAGGTAAGCGGTTAGAATCGCTGACAACGAAGTTATCGAAGGTATACCTTGGATTGAATCTGTACTGTTTAGCTTTGCTGCTTGTCCCGCCGTCGGTTTGCCTGGCTAAAGGACTGGCTGCTAATTGTTCACGATTGTGGACCTCAAATTGGACGTCGACATCCTTACCCATAATATCAACCAAGGTCTTCCTTACCAGAGGATAAAGGCGTTTGGATAGCCATTCAGCGACAAAAACGTTAGGGACACTGACGACAAAGGTATTATCTTGGCAGCTTAGACCCTGGCTATCGCTAAGCCAGGTAGTATAATTTGCCTTGCTGACCTGAATTTGAAGCTTGCCTAGGGCTCTCTCCCAAATTTCTTTCGCTGGTTCCAATCTATCCTCAATCCCAGCAATGCTCAGCCACGAAGATAGCCGAAAAGAGTAGTAAGGTGTGGTTAAGAATTTAAGAGCTTACTGGTTATAGAATATCAGGTTTTCTCAAACCTTCGCTAGGCAATGTTTGACATAATTAAAAAATTAATAAAAAATAGTTTAGCTATGAAAGCGCGCACCGTTTTTATGGGCACTCCGCAATTTGCTGTGACCATATTGGAATCTTTGCTCCAGGGTTCTTGCCAGGTGCTTGCTGTGTATACTCAGCCCGATAAGCCGGCAGGCAGGGGGCGCCCGGTTGTTTTTTCTCTAGTGAAAAAGCTGGCTCTGGAGCGACAAATACCAGTTATTCAACCCGAGACTTTTAAATCAAGCGAGGTGGTGGAGAAGCTGACCAGCTTTCAGCCCGAGCTAATCATTGTGGCAGCCTTCGGTGCTATTCTTCCCCCGGAAGTGCTTTCCTTGCCCAAATTTGCCTGTCTTAATGTTCATCCTTCATTATTGCCACGGCACCGAGGTCCGTCTCCGGTCGCTAATACCATTCTCTGCGGGGATGAACTTGCTGGTGTTACCATAATGCTAATGGAAGCTGGTTTGGATAGCGGGCCGATTTTAGCCCAGGAGAAAGTGGGCATTTCCTTTATGAATACCACGGACTCGCTTAGCTCCAAGCTGGCTGACGTAGGAGCCAGGCTTTTGCTGGAGACCTTGCCCAAATGGCTCGGGGGCGAAATCAAACCGCAGGCTCAAGATAAGTCTCAGGCTACTTATAGTAAGTTGATAACTAGTAAAGATGCCGAGATTGATTGGCACCTTTCAGCGGTTGAGCTCTGGCGGAGGGTAAGGGCGTACAATCCCTGGCCAAGCTGCTATACCTGGTATCAGGGGAAACGGCTAAAAATCCATAAAGCTATTCCTTTCGGCGATGTAGCAGGGGGGGAGATGGGGAAAGTAGTCACCTTGGTAGAGCCACCTGGGGTTGGGGTGGTAACAAAGCAAGGTATTTTAGGGCTTTGCCAGGTTCAGTTAGAAGGAAAGCGCGAAATGTCGGTAGATGATTTTATCCGTGGGAAAAGAGATTTTATTGGTTGCGTTTTAGGGCGGAGGAGTATTGAAACTGCATAAATCAATAATTAGTCCAAATAAAGAGGTTATTGTATGGATGCTATACCTAGAGAAGTAGCGCTGCAACTGTGTGCTGAAATCTGCGAAGAGAATCATGGTAAGTGGTATAGATTTGCTCACCTGCAATGCTGGGGTTGCATGACATTTGCTAAAGGGAACCTTGACAAGATGTGTTCAAGTAGCCAGAAAGGTTATAGTGGCTGCAATCTAATCAACAAACGCTATGCCCAGCGGTCGAAAGTTAAATTGGGGCAAGCGAATTAAGGGAGGTGAATTGTGTCGCTTATACCAGCTTTTGAAATAGGTTTGTGGAATGCCTGGATTTTCATGCTTCTTGACGTATTAACTTTTCCCTTGTTTTTTCGTGTCGCCACAGGACGGGCTCCAGATGTCGAAGGTAAAAGCCAGGTTGCTGCCCTGTCCAGGACTGAAAGGATAACCCTTTATTCTTCCAAGGCAATATATATTCCGGCCTTCATATACTCTATATTCCTGCCCCTAAAACTGGGGACGGTGTGGTTTTATGTAGGTCTTCCTATCACTTTAATAGGCTTTATTGCCGGCGTTATAGTCATATTAAACTGGGCGGCCAGCCCGCTCGGTGAGCCCGTAACCAACGGGCTTTACCGTTATTCAAGGCACCCCATGTACGTAACCGCTTTTATATTTTTCCTCGGGGTGAGCATAGCCACGGCTTCCTGGGTTTTCTTGTTGTTCACCATTTTGCTGATAGCCGCTTCGTTTTATTTTGTTCCCCTTGAAGAACAGAGTTGCCTTGAGAAGTATGGCGACGCCTACCGTGAATATATGAATAGGACGCCAAGATGGCTCGGAATACCCAAATCAGTGGCAAAGTAAAAGAGCAATACACCTCCTGGGCAGCCACTTATGATAAGGAAAAAGTGGCTATCTTTGCCCGGGCAGGATATAGCTACGAGGAGTTTATGGACCGCTTTATAAAATGCTGCGGGTTGAAAGATGGCATGAATATATTGGACGTCGGCAGTGGGACAGGGCTCACCGCCATTGCTCTGGCAAAAGCACTTTCTGGAAACTGCAAGATAGTGGGAATCGAGCCGATAGAGGCAATGGTAACCAGTGCCAAGGCCAACATCAAAAAGGAACAGCTTGAGGATGTCATAATGATTGAGAAAGCTCCAGCCGAAAGCATCCCAGGTGGAGACTCCGCTTATGATTTAGTAACCTGCACCTTTGCCATTCGTCACATGAATATAAATAAGGCTTTAAGTGAATTTATCAGGGTTTTGAAGCCGAAAGGCAAGATTGTCATTGTCGACATATATGCGCCTGAAAAATGGAGAAGCGCATTGGGGAAGGTCATGACCCCTTTTCTCCGGTTCGCATTCAGGTTCAGTAAATACAAAGCGGAAACGAAATCCAGAGTGCTTACTATTAACGAGTGGAGAACCTTGCTTGAAGGCTTGGGATTAACCATAATAGAGATTGTGCAGTTTCCAGGGAAGAAGGAACCTGACTGGGAGTTAGGCAGAGCTATAATGGCCATGGGGAAGTGAGGAAGGGAAGGTATCAATCTTAGGAGGCAAAATCATGTCGCTTATACCCGCCTTTGAAATAGGCGTCTGGAACGCCTGGATTTTTATGATTTGGCCGTGGATAGATACGCTCGCAGTAAGGCTTATTGGGTTAGATGTATACCGGAGAGCGTCAGGGCAACCTGAAATGAAAGCCAGCCATCAATATAGGTTGGTCAGCTCTGTATCTATGGTAATAGATACTATGGCTGTCGCGTATTCTATTTTTTTACCACTCAAATTAGGCACGATATGGTTCTACGCCGGTCTTGCCATTTTCTTAACAGGCCTGGTGGTGCTTACGACTGCTACAGTTAATTTTGCTACGACACCGATGGATGTACCGATTACCAGAGGGATATACAATTATTCGAGACACCCATTGTATTTAGCGTCATTGTTGATATATTTTAGCGTTGGTATAGCTTCGGCCTCATGGGTTTTCCTGTTGGTTTTCGTTGTGCAGTCAGTCTCGATAAGAATTTCGGCAGTCGAAGAGGAACGCTTCTGCCTTGAGAAGTACGGCGGTGCCTATAGTGAGTATATTGATAAGACGCCAAGGTGGTTGGGATTGCCGAAATCGAGGGCAAAGTGATCAGCAGGCAATGTAGAGCGGAGCCATAGTATAATAAGGCTGTGGCAAAGGGAGAGAAACCACTTTTACTGCTTTTTGACGGCAATGCCCTGGTGCACCGCGCCTTTCACGCCCTGCCCCCGCTAACCCAACCCAAAACCGGGGAGCTGGTAAATGCCGTCTATGGCTTTGCCAGTACCTTGCTCAAAGTATTTGCTGATTTTAAGCCCACTCATTGGGCTGTCGCCTTTGACCGTCCTGCCCCGACCTTCAGGCATGAAATGTTTGAGGCATACAAAGCGCAGCGCCCGGCCACGCCAGAGGAGTTGAAAAGCCAGATAAAAAAGGTTCACCAGTTAGTGGAAGCTTTCCATATTCCCGTTTTTGAAATCGATGGCTTCGAGGCCGATGATGTTCTGGGCACCTTAAGCAAGCAGGCTGATGAGCAGGGCGTTGAAACTATCATTGTTACCGGGGACAATGACATGCTGCAAGCTGTTTTGCCTCAAGTGAAAGCCCTTGCTCCCAGGCGAACTTTCACAGATACCATCCTTTACGATGAAGAGGCAGTAAAACAGAAATATGGCATCGAACCAGAACAACTCGCTGACCTTAAAGCACTGGCTGGCGATGTCTCGGACAATATACCCGGCCTGCCCGGTGTTGGTGAGAAAACGGCCGCTAAATTACTTCAGCAGTATGGCAGCCTCCAGGGAATCTACGACCATATTGAAGATATAACGCCGAGCAAGTTGCAGAACACGCTACGCGAATATCGCACTCAGGCCTTCCGTAATAAAGAATTGTCCACCATAGTCAAAGATGTTCCTATCAAGCTGGACTTGAAAACCTGCCAGGTAAGCCACTATGACCGGAACGAGGTAGCAAGGCTTTTCCAGGAACTTGAGTTCATCAAGTTGCTTCCCAGGCTGCCCCAAATGAAGGCCGAGAGCTATCAACCCTCGGCAGTCAAGTGCCACATGGTGAACACTGAGACAGCTTTGGAACAGCTTATAGGCGAACTGGAAGCGGCACAAGGCCTGGCCATCGAGATTGAAACTACGGACGAAAAGGCTATGATGGCCGATTTGGTAGGCATAGCCATATCGCCAGCCCGGGGGAAGGCGTTTTATATACCTTTGGGGCATCTTGGTCTAAACCAGCCGCAGCAATTGCCGCTAACTCAAGTCACAGCCAGGCTCAAACCAATTTTGGAAAATGTCAGCATAGACAAGATTGCCTATAACGGCAAACATGTTATAGCGGTGTTGGCTGGTTGTGGGGTGGAAGTCAGGAATCTGAATTTCGACCCCATGCTCGCTGCTTATCTCCTTGGTGAAAAAAGCCTGGGGCTTAAAGCGCTGGCCTTTAATAAACTGGGCGTCGAGATAGCGACCCCCGCTGGATTAAGTGGCGCAGGAAAGAAACAAAGCTCCCTATCCCTGCTAGAGGTAAACCAAATTGCCGACTATTTCTGCGCCAACGTGGACGTCGTTTGGAGTTTAAAGGAGAGCTTGGAAACTGAGCTACGAAAGCAGGGACTGTGGCAGCTCTTCACCGAAGTGGAAATGGCTTTGATTCCAGTTTTGGTAGCTATGGAGAGAGATGGCATTCTTTTGGATACCGACCTGCTCCGTGAGATGTCTCTGGAACTAGGTCAGCAACTGCTGAAACTGGAGAAGGAAATCTACAGCAGTGTCGGGCATCAATTTAATATCAACTCGCCCCAGCAATTAGGCAAGGTGATTTTTGGGGAGCTCAAGCTACCTCAATCTCGCAGAACGAAGAGCGGCTATTCCACGGAAGCCTCGGTCATGGAAGCATTAAGAGGCACTCATCCTGTAATCGAACTCATATTGAAATATCGTCAGCTTAGCAAGCTCAAGTCAACCTATGTTGATGCCCTGCCCGCGCTTATTAACCATAAGACAGGGAGAGTGCATACCAGTTTCAACCAGACGGGCACAGCTACCGGCCGACTTTCTTCCAGCGACCCCAACCTCCAGAATATACCTATAAGGAGTGAGATGGGGAATAAGATAAGGAAAGCTATTATAGCTCCGCCCGGGACATATCTTTTGAGCGCCGACTATTCCCAGATTGACTTGAGAGCCCTGGCTCACCTCTCTCAAGACCCCGGTCTCATTGCCGCCTTTGCCCACGACGAGGATATCCATGCCCTGACCGCCTCTAAAATCTTTGGTATCCCTGCGAGTGAGGTGACACCCGAAATGCGCCGAAATGCCAAAACGGTCAATTTCGGGGTTGTTTATGGCATGAGCGATTATGGATTGGAACAAGCCACTAACCTCAGCCGGGCGGAGGCCTCTCAGTTTATTGCCCTGTATTTTGAGAGATATCCCAGGGTGAAGAAATATCTTGAGGCAACCAAGGAGCAAGCTCGGAAGCTGGGCTATGTCCAAACAGTGATGGGGAGGCGGCGGTTCCTACCCGAAATTAATTCTTTCAACCGAATGGTCAGGGAGGCTGCGGAGCGCATGGCTATAAACGCCCCGGTGCAGGGCAGCTCTGCCGATATCATTAAAATTGCCATGATAAACCTACATCGGGAAATGGAGAGGCGGAATCTTAAGAGCAAGATGCTGTTACAGATACACGACGAATTGCTCTTCGAGGTGCCCGAGGAAGAAGTGGAGGAAATGAAATCCCTGGTTACTGAGATTATGCCCAGTGCTGTCGAGCTTTGTGTCCCTGTGAAGATAGATATCAAGCTGGGTAGAAACTGGGGCGAGATGGCATAGTTTAATAAGTATAGAGAACCTTACATAACCTCACGAAATACTAGGGCGCCAACAGGGCAGACGGCAACACACTCGCTACAATCCTGGCAACTGGACCTACCCATGGGCTCATCCCCGAAAGTGGTGACCATCCTCCGGAAGCCACGGTAAGCAAAACCGATGGCTCCTTTGCCCATTTTTTCCTGGCATACCCAAACGCATCTGCCGCAGAGCACACACTTATTAGGGTCATAAATGAACAGGGGACTGCTAGAATCCACGGGTAGCTGAGGCAGTATTTTCCTGAACCTTTTTGTTTTGAGCTTCACGCCGAGATGCTTGGCTATTTTCTGAAGTTCACAAGAACCACTTTTGGGACAATTGGCGCAATCTACAGGGAGACTGGCTAGAAGCAATTCCAAAGCAGTGCGGGCTAGCCTCACTGCCTTTGTCCCTTTGGTATTAACCACCATTCCTTCTGCCACAGGTGTAGTACAGGCTGTAACTGGTATATCTTTACCTTCTATCTCCACAAAGCAGAGGCGGCAAGAAGCAAAAGGCTCGCTCCTTTCCTCAATGGCGCAAAGATTGGGAATGTAGATATCGTTATCCAGAGCTGCCCACAGGATCTTTTCACCCGGGGCAGCTTTTACTGTCTTGCCATCAATCGTCAAAGAAACGTTTTTAACTTTAACCAGTACCCTTCCCCTTATTCTCTTCCCCAGGGAAGAGAATATTGTAAAGCAGAAGTTATCTTCCCAGACCGGGCCATCATCCTTTAAAAGAGCCCTTGTACCTTGCCTGTCTTCGTATCAACATCTACCCTTCTTAAGGCCGGATTGGAGCTGGTCCCTGGCATCAGACTGATTGTCCCGGCGCAGGGGCAGAGGAATTTCGCCCCGGAATAAATCAACACGTCGCGAATGGGCAGAGTCCATCCTTTAGGGGTACCCTTAATGGTCGGGTCATGTGTCAGGCTCAGATGGGTCTTCACCATCATGGTAGCGTATTCATCATATTTAGAATCGGCCTCGAGCATCTTGGCCTTGGCCTCGGCATCCGCGGTCCATGACACTCCATCGGCTCCATAGACCACTTTGGCAATCTTGCCCACCCGCTCTCGCAGCTTCATTTCCATAGGGTAAAGGAATTTGAAATCGTTCTTCTCTTCGCAGGCTTCTATAACTGCATCAGCAAGCTCCAGGGCACCATCACCACCCTTGAGCCAGTGTTCGCTGAGCGCACAGCGTGCCCCGGCTGCCTCGGCTGCCTTGCGCACCATGGCAATCTCTTCCTTAGTGTCAGTGTGAAAAGAGTTGATGCACACCACGGGATTGATGCCTGACGTCCTGATGGTGTTGATGTGGTGCAGCATATTGGGAATGCCCTTCTCCAGAAGCCCCAGGTCTTGCTTAGTGTAGGACTCGGGCAGGGGCAGACCAGCCACTACCTTGGGGCCGCCACCATGCATCTTCAGTGCCCTGATGGTGGTGGTAAGGACCGACACGTGCGGCTTGAGACCACTATAGCGACACTTGACATTCCAGAACTTTTCGAAACCGATGTCTGCGGCAAAGCCGCTCTCAGTGACATGATAGTCAAACATCTTCAGCCCGATGCGGTCACCGATGATGGAAGACTGCCCCACGGCGATATTGGCAAAGGGGCCGGCATGCACCATGCAAGGCTGGTATTCCACCGTGCACATCATTGTGGGGTTGATCGTATTGCGCATCCAGGCAGTCATAGCGCCTCCCACCTCCAGGTCTTTGGTGGTAACAATATTGCCATCCCTGTCGAAAGCTACGGTAATCTCGTCCATCCTTTTACGCAGGTCTGCCAGGTCCGTGACAATAGATAACATAGCCATAAGCTCGGAGCTCACGGCAATACCGAACTTGGACTGCATTGTGTAGCCATCCATGCGACCACCGAGGCCTATTACGATGTTCCTGAGGCTCTGGGCGCAGAAGTCCATAATCCAACCCATCTCCACCTTGGTAGGGTCAACATTAAGGCGGCGCATTCTGCTGCGCTTGGCTAGTTCTTCGTCATTGTAGTTGCGCTCATGCTGCATCCTTGAAGTAAGTGCCACCATGGCCAGATTGTGGGCATTCATTATGTCGTTAATGTCACCAGTAAGTCCCATGGAAAATTCGGTCATGGGAATAAGCAGGGCATTGCCTCCCCCAGCAGCAGTACCCTTGATATTCATAGTTGGACCGCCTGAGGGTTGCCGTATACAACCGCCCACGTTCTTGCCCCGCTTGCCCAGGCCTTCTAGGATACCCATCAAGGTAGTTGTTTTCCCTTCTCCTAGTGGCGTGGGAGTTATGGCAGTTACCTCGATGTACTTGCCATCTGGCTTGCCCTTGAGGCGCTCGATAATCTTCATGAAATCGAGCCTGCTCAGTCTCCCGTAAGGAATAATTTCATCCTTCTGCAGGTTGAGTCTTTCCCGCCACTCATCAGGCGTCGGCATGTTTTCCTCGGCAGCTTCCGAAATCTGCCAGTCTTTCATTTTTGTCGCATCGTAAGCCACTATAACCTCCTTTGTCGTTATTAATTTATTATTTTCACATATGCTCAGCCCTGCGCTCAGCCGCTACTACTGTGTTGACCATTAGCATGGTGATAGTCATTGGGCCAACCCCTCCGGGCACCGGGGTAATAGCGCTGGCTTTCTCTTTGACCGTCTCGAACTCTACATCTCCCCTGAGGTCGCGGACCTGCTTGCTGGGGTCCTTCTTGCTGGGTTTCCATCCCACCTGGTTTACACCGACATCGATAACAACCGCCCCCTCCTTTACCATGTCCGGTTTAATGACCTCCGGAGAGCCCATGGCGGCAATCAGGATATCTGCCTGCCTGGTGATTTCGGCCATGTTTTTAGTCCCCGTGTGGACGACGGTCACGGTGGCATTGGCACGCTTGTTTTTCTGCACCAGCATGGCCATGAGAGGCTTGCCTACTATGTTGCTTCGGCCGCATATGACCACGTGTTTGCCTTCAGGGGGATTGCCGCTGCGGATCATTAACTCCACCGCGCCATGCGGTGTGCAGGGCATGAAATAGGGGTCTCCGATGAGCATCTTGCCCACGTTGACAGGGTGGAAGCCATCCACGTCTTTAGCTGGGTCGATGAGATTCAGCACTTTATCCGCATTGATGTGTTTTGGCAAGGGCAATTGAACCAATATGCCATCAACATGCTCTGCTTTGTTCATTTCCTCCACTTTGGTGAGGAGTTCCTCCTCTGAGGCGCTCTCAGGGAGGACGATGGTTTGTGACCACACGCCTATCTCTTCAGCCGCCTTTTCCTTGCCCGAGACGTAGGAAACGGATGCCGGGTCCTCTCCCACGCGAATCATGACCAGTCCCGGCGTTACGCCCTTTTCCTTGAGCTTGGATACTCGCTCTTTTAACTCAGCCCTAATCTCCTTGGCCACTTCGTTTCCCGAAATTATCTTTGCCGTCATCTAAACCTCCTTTCCTAAATCTTAACTTATCGCTTTATTGATACCTCCTGACTTAACAGCACTAAGGCGTGCCGCAATATCCTGCACTCGGCTGATGACCTCTGGACTTGAATTGATGAGGGGAAGATTGCCAAGCCCAGCCTCTATTATGCTCTGGTCGTAGGGAATAAAGCCCAGAAATTCAAAATCTGGCATGGCAGAAATAAGAAAATCTTTGTCCTGTTCACTGCGAATCTTGTTAGCCACCACCGCGATGTTTTCCAAACCTATGTCTTTTGCCAGCTCTCTTATCCTGTAGGCTGTTTCAATACTTCCTTTACCTGGCTCCACCACAATAATCATCTTGTCCACTGCTCTCGCTGTCGCCCGCCCCAGATGCTCTATTCCGGCCTCCATATCTATTATGACTACTTCGTCCCTCCGCAAGAGTATATGGGCAATTAAAGCTTCCAGTAAGGCATTTTCGGGACAATAACAACCACTACCACCCTTTTTTAACCGTCCCATTACCATTAATTTGATTCCATTATGCTCTACCCAATACTTTTCCGGTATATCATCAACTCTGGGATTTAATTTGAAGTAAGGTGCTGCCTGGCCAGGACGTGCTCCTGTCCTTTCTTGGATCAGGTCTTCCATCTCAGATATGGGGGTTATTCTCTCTGGGTGGGGAAAGCCGAGAGCGCCTGCCAGGGTAGCATTTGGGTCGGCATCTATGGCCAGGACAGAGTATCCAGACTGGGTAAGTGTGGTGGAAAGGAGAGAGGCTAACATCGTTTTGCCTACCCCCCCTTTACCACTAACGGCAATTTTCATTCCCAAGCGACGAATTATATCCTGCATCAACAAGGGAAATCAAGGTAGAAATAACTATCATTTCGCCTTGCACTGCTGACTTAGCAGGCGAGGTTTACAAGACTGTGGCCCATCTTTTCTTATGCCATGTAATCGCAGATTGCCCGCAAAAAGCAAACGGTGATAAAATGCAAAATCAAGGCTGCACCAGCCGGTCTACTTGGTTCATCTGATAGGTGTGCTTTTTTAAGGGAGGGTGATATGTCGAACGGTTATGAAATAAATGAACTGGCTAAGGAAGAATCCTGGCGGATGTTTCGAATAATAGGCGAATTTGTAGAGGGTTTTGATAATCTCTCCGGTATTGAGCCGGCAGTGACCATATATGGTTCATCCAGATTGAGAGTGGAGGATGAGCTATATGCAGAGACGGAAGAAATAGCCTATCGGCTCGGTCAGTTGGGCTTCTCAATTGTAACTGGTGGGGGGCCGGGTGTAATGGAGGCAGCCAACAAAGGTGCACAAAAGGCTGGGGTTATATCGGTCGGGCTAAATATCTCCCTTCCCGAAGAACAGGTCTGTAATGCCTACACTACAAGGTCGATAACGTTCAATCACTTCTTTACTCGTAAAGTCATGCTGGTGAAGTATGCCGTTGCCTTTGTCATAATGCCGGGTGGCCTGGGCACGCTTGACGAGGTGACAGAGATACTAACCCTGATACAGACCCACAAGATAAAACCTTTTCCAGTAGTATTGTTCAACAGCGAATTCTGGAAGGGATTTCTGAGTTGGCTGCGGAGCTCCGTCTTATCCAGGAAGTATGTCTCTGAGGATGATTTCGACCTATTGAGAATCCTGGATCGCCCTGATGAGGTAGTTGAGGCTATCCGGAGGTGGTATGTCGGGCATGAGGTTATTGGCAAGAAGGCCCTGCTCAAGTGATTGCCAGCCTACTTTTTCAACTGGACGGTGCGGCATCACCTGAACGCAAAGCTGGGCACCTCAAATAACCGCTATGATCAATAAAGCGATACCACAGATGGCAAGATAGTCAGTCTCCAACTTAATTCGGAATTAATCATTCGACTACCATAGAGAAAGCCAGCGTGAGGTCTGATGTTGGGGATTGCTAAAACATGATACAATCGTGCCATCAACTTGACGAATGACACGCACAACTGCTGATTATATCAGTACGCATAAACGTTTCTGGGAGATAGACCTCTTACGCACCGTCGCCATTCTAATGATGATAACCTTCCATTCGCTCTATTTACTTGACTACTTCAATGTCCAAAGCACCGGGGTGCCTGGCCTATATCTAGGGTTCTGGTGGTGGGTTTCCGTAGCGATCGTCAGCCTTTTTACCTTTCTTGCCGGATTATCGCTCACAATCACTTATTCCCGAGGGAAGCGAATGTCGGGGTTCATGCTTAGAGGCCTGAAGATCTTTGGATGGGGCATGGGGATTACTTTGCTTACATGGCTAATCGCCCCAGACGAATATGTCCGATTCGGCGTACTTCACTTCTTTGGAATTGCGTTCATACTCGCGCCTTTCTTCGTGAGATTCCGCTACATTAACCTGGCAGCAGGTGCTGCTCTGATAGCAATAGGCCTTTTCGTATGGCAGCAAAGGGTTATTTTCGGTTTTCCCTGGCTGCTCTGGCTGATGCCATACAGCTTTATGACATTTGATTACTGGCCGCTGCTGCCGTGTTTTGGCCTATTTCTTGTGGGGATGTTTTTTGGCAAGATTCTCTACCCGCAGGGAAACAGAAGATTCCATATTCCTGATTTCAACAACTCGGTTATCTCAGCGCTGACTTTGCCGGGAAGACATCCGCTGGTGATATACCTTGCCCAGTGGCCGATACTGATCGGCATCATGTTTGCCCTGTTCCCCGCCAATGTGCTTCCCTACTTCCCTCCGTTCCCATTCTGAGCAGAACGCAGAACTGTACCCCTGGCCTAGTAAGTAAGAACATCCATTAGTATGTCGATGCCAATGTGTATGATAAAACAAGGCAAAAACGACCTCGTCCTGTATGCTATATAGCCCAGAACGAAGCCCTCGGGTATCGTAACCAGCGTTTCCAAATCGGTCGCACCAAAATGAAGCAACACAAAAGGAATGGCCTGCACAAAGATGGCACTTCTGCCTATCGATTTCTCCAGTCCAAAGAGCATATACCCGCGGAATATGAATTCCCAGGCAAACATGTATAGTGCCCGGCTGAGGATATACGGGGGCCAGTTTACGGAGTACATGTGGTAGTAACGGTAAACTTCGGGTATTTTACTGGCCCCGTAGACAATCAGTGAAAAGATAGCAAGAGTAACTGTGGTTAGGACTATCGCCAGCTTCCAGCGGCCGATGCGGATGCCATAATCCCAGGGCTTATCCCTAAAGATTAGAAAACCCGCCGCCAGTGGGATAAACAAGTAATAGATGAGAATTGACCCAGGAAAAGCGATCTTGAAAGGATAGTAATGTTCCAGGACTATTACCAGCGTGGATATGGTGACCACCGCGACAAGGTTTAAGTCATAACCCCATAATGTCCTGTCTTTGATGTTTTTAATGTCTTCGATGTACTTCTGCATTCCAGTTGCGACGGATTAAGCCTTTTTATTAATCCGCGGTTCCAAGTGCCACCCAGTGGTATTGTATACCACAAACGACTATTCTGACAATCAGTTCAAAATGACCTGGAGGTCCGATTTCATCGGAATGAGATGATGGAAAGCACTTTCAGCTGTCACAGGCTTGG
>Ga0307426_1001417_pt1 | contig 15838 bp, 14 predicted proteins | sample SalMarWE160340MG_FD_202165 | JGI IMG/M metagenome (GOLD analysis project Ga0307426, IMG submission 202165) | Salt marsh sediment microbial communities from the Plum Island Ecosystem LTER, Massachusetts, United States - WE1603-40 | ecosystem: Environmental > Aquatic > Marine > Intertidal zone >... | reverse complement strand
ACGATCACCAGCGCCGTCTCGGACGCGGGCAGCCGTACCTTGTCCGCTACCGGGATCTCGGGAATCTCGACCATGCCGGTGGGTACAGATGGAATGCTCATAATCTCTCCCTTCCTAGCCACTCGCCACCGCGACCGCGTTCACGTGTGGTAGATCCGGCAGGATCCGCCGCCAAGAGATCACCTCCAGCGAAGTGACGAGCAGCTCGCCGTTCGACAGCACCGCCAGCAGCCGCTCGCCATCAGAGACAAAGCGCTCGACCATGTACTGCGCCCACGGCGTCTCCAGGCCCGCCGAAGCCGGTCGCCACGACGCGCCACCGTCGACTGTCTCCTCGATCCGCCCGTTTCGCGACACGCCGTCCGCCGGGCCAAAGATCATGTGGTCTGCGTCCTCTGGATCGAGCCACACCGCGCGGCAGTAGCACCTGTACAGGCGGTGAAAGATCTTGCCGCCATCGTCCGAGCGGTACAGCCCGCCACCCGTCGGCGCGACCACCATGTCCGCCGAGGAGGGGTGCACGTTCACCGAATGCACGTCGGGGTGGATGTATCCCTCGACGCGATCCGCGTTCGGATTGGGAATGCTGCCCTCTGCCGGCTGCCAGTTCCTGCCCCGGTTATCCGTCCACAGCATACCGCCTTGTTCGACCGCAGCGTATCCCCGTTCCCCGTGGAAGGCAAATCCGCGGATACATCCCGCTTCCGGCGAATAGGGTAGGTACCAGCCGTTTTCGTCGCGCAGCCGGATCACCTCGGGCCGCCCGGTCCAGGTCAGGCCGCCATCCTCGGAACGAAAGAGGGCGGCTGGCTCTGTCCCCACGAAGGTAAAGGAGGGGTAGACGGGATGGTGCGTCAGCCAGCGTACGTGCTCGACCTCCAGGCCCTCGTTCACTGATCGCCAGGTCTCACCCAGGTTCTCCGATCGCCACACGCCCGCCGTCGTGCCAGCCAGGACGTGGCTGCCGGCGACGCTCACCGCCGTCACCTCGCTCCCGCGTAGGTCGCGCCGCACGACCTCCCACACGTTCCGATCTCGGCGCAGGACGGCCATGCCGTCGTCCGTTGCCGCAAAATACAGCTCGCTCATCTCGTGTTCAACTCCTATCTAAACTTTCAAAGGTTTCCGAACCTTTGCAAGGTTAGCTCAAGGTTAGCTATGCCAATCGCTCTGCCACCTGCTTGTCGCGGGCCCGCCACGCCCGGCGCCGCCAGACTCGACGCCTTGCCCGGCCTCGCCCCCGATCATGAACGTCATATCATTCCTAGGCATGCTGCCTCCTGTTCTGCTGGGGCGGAAAAGGTCTGCTTGCTTCTGCTTACAGCTCGATTGGGCAGGCCGCCGAGTCCCATGCCGCGAGCCCGCCCAGGACCACCGTCACCTGCGGCCATCCGGTGCCCTGCAGCAAGCTGGCCGCGATCGTGGAGCGCATCCCGCTCCCGCAAAAGACGGTTACGTGCTCAGAACGCGGTACCTGGTCCAGGTGGCGGGGCAGCTGCGTAATGTGAATGTGCTGGGCGCCCGGGATCTCGCCCTCTTCTGCCAGCTCCTCGTCGCTGCGCACGTCGAGGATCCACGGCTCTTGCCTCGTGTCGAGCGCTTTGCACAAGCGATGCACGGTGATCGTCTCGATCGAGGCGCTTTCCAACCCTGCCGTGTGCCACGACAGCATGCCGCCGGACAGGTACCCGCCAAGGTTGTCGTACCCTACCCGGATCAGCTTGCGCACCACCGGCAGCGGGTCGTCGCTCTCGTTGACCAGCAGGAGCGGCCGGTCGTAGGGCAGGAACCACCCGGCAAAGCTGGACAGCCCGTTTTCCCAGATCGACAGCGCCTGGCCCACGTGCGCTGTGCAAAAGGCCAGCTCCATCCGCGTGTCGAGCACAAAGGACGCGTCGCGCATCTCGTCGAACGCATCCGCCGACAGAGGCGTCGGCACGGGCAGCGTGCCCAGCAGCGGCGGTCCCTCGACGTTCCACGCCTCCATGCGCCGGAAATAGGGCGGCCGCTCCAGCTCCTTGGCCACGTGGGCGATGAACGCATCCCGATCGGTGTGCTGCAGAACAGGGTTGTGGCGCCGTTCCAGGCCGATCGTCGTCCACAGCCGCTCGGCGATCTCGCTCCCACAGACCGAGCCCGAGCCGTGCGCCGGGCAGACGATCACCTCGTCGCCGAGTGGGAGCAGCACCTCGAACAGCGAATCGTACAGCAGCCCCGCCATCTCCTCGGCGCGCTCCATCCCCATCAGGTCCACCCGTCCCACATCGCCGGCAAAGAGCGCATCCCCGGTGAAAACGATCCACGGCGTCCCGTCGGGGTCGTGCAGCAGGTAGCTCATCATCCCCGGCGTGTGTCCCGGGGTGTGCAGCGCCTCGATCCTGAGCCGGCCCACCTTCCACGCTTGCCCATCCTCGGCCGGCTCGCCATACTTGTACGCGAGCTGCTCATCGGCATGCCAGATCTGCGCCCCGGTGCGCGCCGCCAGCTCGAGCGAGCCGATCACATAGTCCTCGTTGCGATGGGTCTCTAGGATGTAGGCGATGCGGTATCCTGCACGCGAGGCCTTTTCGATATAGACGTCACAATCCCGGCGCGGATCGATCACGGCGGCTTCTTTCTTGTCGCCGATCAGGTAGGAATAGTGCGCCAGGCCGGTCGACTCGATTCGCTCGAAAAGCATAGGGGTCGCTCCTTCTCGTTCTCTACATCATTGTCGCCTCGGTGGGGAGGGCGAGCGTAGGTTCACCGTCGCCGGCGCCATCGCCCGTCCATCCCGTTCCCGAGGACGCGCGCCGGCCATAGAACCTGGGCCGAGCACCTTCATGCTCGGCGCAGGCCTGCTTTTCTCTAGCGGGGCGATGGCCCTGTCACCGTCTCGTTCTCAGGGTATGCCGTCCACTCGGTGTATGAGCCCTCGTATAGCATTACCCTGGGGTAGCCCAGGTACCACTTGAAGAGGAGAAACTCGTTGGTCGCCTCGCGTCCCGTACCGCACGAACAGATCACAGTCTTGTCCGGGGTGACCTTGTGCTCGCGTAGGATCGTGCCGATCTCGTCATCTGACTTGAGCAGGCGCGAGTTGCCTTCGGTCATGAGCGACTTCCACGGCAGGTTGACCGCGCCGGGGATGTGCCCTGGCTTTCGCCACGGCCCCTGGCCTTCGTACACGTTGGCCGGGCGCGCGTCGAGCAGCATGACGTCCGCACGGTCTTTCATCGATTTGAATGTTTCATACTCGACATAGAACGCCGACCGGGCCTTGACCTGAAAGTCGGACTCTTTTACCTCGGGAAACCCTTGATCCATCGGGCGCTGCTCTGCCTTCCACTTGTCGATCCCACCGTCGAGGACATAGATCTGCTCGTGGCCAAAGCGCGCCAGGCTGTAGGCCATCATGGTCTGTTCCAACCCATCGCCCCAGCCCTTGAACGGCCCAGTGCCGGTATAGACGACGACCGGCACGTCGGCGCGGAGCCCTACGCGCCGGAACAGCGACTGGGCTACGGAGGGTGGCACGTACTTGGCCGGTATGCCCTCGAGCGGCACGCGCAGCAGCGATTCGTTGAAATAGACCGCCCCGGGGACGTGTTCCTGAATATAGTCGTGTACGTTCGGCTGGGTGTCGAGGATCATCAGATCGTCGTCCCCGACGTGGTCCTCTAGCCAGTCGGTCGAGACCCACTTGACGATGCCCTTTCCAAAGGGGTATTTTTGTGGCATTGTGTTGCTCCTTCCATCAGATTGACTGCTTTGTCAGGATGCTCCTTTTCCGGGAGCGCTACGCCCGCGCCGCTCCACGGTCGTGAAAGCGGTGCCCCACCGCTAGCTTTCCGGGGACTTTGGCTTTGCCCATCATACCCGTCGCAATGCACGGACAATGGCGACAAGGATCACGCCGCCGGCCACAGCCAGCAAGATCTCGCCGAGCCAGCTCGACGCCCTCAGCCCAAGCAGGCCAAATAACCAGCCGCCGATCAGGCCGCCGATCAGGCCGATCACCAGGTCGCCGACGATCCCGAACCCGCGCCCTCTCATGATCATGCCGGTCGCCCACCCGGCCAGGATGCCGCTCAAGATCCAGACCAGGATGTGTATCAATGTTCGCTCCTTCCCATCGCATGCTAGAATTGTCGTCTCCGACAGGAAACATGCACCCTCCTCCGGGTCAAGGCTGACTTGATCGTAGCACAAAGCGCCATCGCCAACCGATGGATCCGGTTGGCGATGGCGTTGACATGGGTTGCTTGGGTTGGGATCTGGTTGGAGGTCCTTGCGCGTGCGGCCTGAGTCAAGTAGAATGAGGCACGTCTGCCGTGGAAGGAGGTTCGTCATGCGCGTCGTCATTGCTGGGGGTACAGGCCTCATTGGCCGTGCATTGTCCAACGATCTCGCCGCCGAGGCCGATTCGCACGAGATCATCATCCTCAGCCGCGCGCCCGAGCGGGCTACGGGCCTGCCGCTTGGCGCTCGAGCTGTGCGCTGGGACGCGCGATCGGCAGATGGCTGGGCATCTGTGGTCGACGGGGCGGACGCCGTCGTCAACCTCGCCGGAGCAAGCCTCCTCAGTCTATGGACGGGAGAGCGCAAGCGACGCATTCGTGAGAGCCGCCTGAACGTGGGACATGCCTTGGTCGAGGCGGTAGAGCGCGCAGGTAATAGGCCGCGCGTCCTTATCCAGGCCTCAGGCGTCGACTACTATGGTTTCACCGGCGATCACATGCTCACTGAGGACGCCCCGCCAGGAGAGAGCTTCCTGGCACGCCTCGCCGTCGAGTGGGAGGCCTCCACGGCGCCGGTCGAGGGTATGGGCGTGCGGCGCGCCATCATTCGCAGCGGGCTGGTCTTTAGCCGGGATGGGGGCGCTTTTCCCCTGATGCTGCTTCCCTTTCGCCTCTACCTTGGCGGTATACTGGGAAGTGGAGAGCAGTGGTTTCCGTGGATCCACATCGACGACGAGGTGCGCGCGATCCGCTTCCTGATCGAGGAGGAGAACGCGCGTGGCCCTCACAACCTGACCGCCCTTGGTCTGGTGACCCATGCCGAGCTGATGCGCGCCATCGGACGGGCACTGCACCGGCCTACCTGGCTTCGCGTGCCTGCTTTTGCCGTGCGCCTGGTCCTCGGGCAGATGGGCAGCCTCTTGCTTGAAGGGCAGCGCGCCGTGCCTCGCCGGTTGCAGGGTGCAGGCTTCGAGTTCCGCTTCCCGACCGCCGACGCAGCCCTACACGACCTGCTTGCGTAGGCCGAATCTCGCTGTGCGGGCTGCGTCGCTGGCCATCGAGCGCCTCAGCGCTCGATGCGCACCACCTTTCCCCGCCGGTCGAAGGTGTAGCGCACGCCACTCCAGTGGATCGTCCGCGTGGCGATCGTCTTGACGTACCCGATCAGGTGTGTGAAGCGCATGACCGGTACGAGCAGCGCAAACTTGACCGGGGCTGGGATCGGCCCTAGCAAGCTGTAGAGCAGCCCGGCGACGGCCTCTCCTGCTGCAAAGATCAGTGCACCGCCTATGCCCCAGGCCCACGATGCATCCCCGGTCAATAGCACGCCGAGGATCGAAACAGGCAAGAGCGCATAGAGCACCACGACGATCAGCATCAGGGCGAGGCCAAGCAGCCAAAAGTCGAGATGGTAGGCCTTGGCGTACAGCAGTTGCCGGGCGATCCAGTCCGTCAGGTAAGTGAAACTGTCCAGCGTGTCGTCCGAGGGCGTGACGCACAGCGGGACGAGGACCGAACGCAAGTTGTGGCGCACGGCGAGCTGCGACAGGCTCATGTCGTCGACCACGCTCTCCCGCCACCGGGTGGCGACGCCGAGCGCGTCAAAATCCACCTTGCGCATGGCCATCGTTCCCCCCCACAGCCCGACGCCGCTCCAATACGAGGTCGACGCGAACACGGCATAGGTGAACATGCTCGCATAGCTGTGCGCGAGCTCGCTGAACGTGCCGTTCGGCCCCACCAACCAGCGGAAACCCGTCGTGATCGACACACTTGGGTCAGAAAGTGGGGCCACGAGTTCGCGCAGCCAACTGGGCGCCGGCGCAATATCATTGTCGGCAAAGACGAGGACCTCGGGTCCGTCCACACGCGTGATCGCGGCCAGCTCATTGTGCACCTTTTGCGCGCAGGTCAATGCCAGCCCGGCGATGACGAGGGAAGCGTGGTCGTTCTCTGCGATCAAGCGTTCGATGATCGGGACCGCCGGATCATCGAACGCTTCGACCGCAAAGATCACCCGATAGTCCGGGTAGTCCTGCCGTAGAAAGGCGAGCAGGTTGCTGCTCGCGTGTCGCGGCGTTCCTTTACAAGGGATGATCACCACACAGCGGGGACGGAAATCAGGAGCATAGCGCCGCCGGGCGCGCCGTGGATAGACGATGTGCCGGTAGAACGCGGTGAACAGGATGAACGACCAGTGACAGATGGCCAATGCAAGGGCACAGATGCACGCGACAACGGCCCACACCTGCACTTGAGATCCCATCGCGCCACCTCCTATGCAGCGTACTTATAGCCCCTGTAATCCGCAGCAGCGTGCGCAGACGGGCATCAATCCCTTTTCCATCTGCTGGCGGAAGGCCTTGAACGCCGCGCCGTTCCATATCTCGTAGAACGACTGCTCGTTGACGTTGCCGCAGGTATAGTCCTGGTAGTCACGGCAGGGCGTAACCCGCCCGTCCGGTGAGATCTCGGCCGAGCAGTAGATGCTGTAGCAGTGCGAGTAGCCGGCTGTCCAGCGATGGTCCTCATAGTAGCGCCGGATATCGCTCTCCGAGTGAATATCGGGAAAGAAGGAAGGGATGGAGGGATAGCCGTCGGAGGCCCGAAAGACGGCCCTCACCTCTTGTGCTGTGACTGCCGGGTCGACCTCGTTGAATACCGACTTGATGTAGCCTGTGTGATTGCGTGGCGCGTACCCGAACCGCTCCTCAAAGACGCGCTCGTGCTCGCGCGCGCGTTCCTCGGGGATGAACCAGCCATAGTAGTAGGGATGGAACTGCGTTCGCTCGCGAACCAGCTCGTGGATCTCGGCTAGGTGCATGTGGTTCAGGTTCGAGATCACCGTGAGCGGGATGACCAGTGGGAAACGCAGCCCTCGCGCACGCTTGTAGGCCTCGATCCGGTCGACGCAGCGCATGGTGCGCTCGAAATTGTCGCTCTTGCCCGAGCCGGCTGGCGCCCGGATCAGGTTCTGCGAATCTGCGTCCCACCCATCCAGGCTGATCAACACCGCTGCCAGGCCGCCCGTATCGATCAGGGGCTCGATCAACGGCTCTAGGCTGTGGCAGTTGGTCACGATCGATCCCAATAGATGATCGCGGCCCAGCGCCTCGAAAAAGGGCAGCAGCGGCTTCCACAGCGTGGGCTCCCCCCCCCAGACATAGTAAAACGGCCGGTCGCGCTTGGTCTCCTCGATCACGCGCTGGGCGGTTTCCCAGCTCAGCGAATCGAGGCTCTCGCCGCGGCGCAGCTTATCCAGGAGCCAGCCGTTCTCCCCCCACTGCCCGCACGAAGCGCAGCGCAGGTCACACGCCTCGGTACATCGCAGGGCGACCTGGCTCACGTGGACGTCCCGCTCGGGACGGCACGCGCCCAGGTACCGTCGCAGTTGCCCGGGGGCCATCTTCCAGTAGTGCGGGTCTGTCACGACGGCCGGCAAGATGTGCCGTAGGACGAACCGGCTAGGCAGGGAAGGCCGTTCTCTAATCTTTGGCATAATCCTTGCTCCGATACACAAAGCCGACCACTGGGCAAAGTTGGGCGCCTGGCGGTCGGCTCTCTACGCAGTCTAGTCCCTCCACAGCCCGCAGTATGCCACATTTACCGATCCTTGTCAAACCAGGTCGAGCGCACCGGGCCACCTCGGTCCTCACGACGATCGAGGACGATGGGCGGGGGTTTGACGCGAAAGCACTTGTGGAGCGCCAGACGGCCCCTGAAGACGCTGCAAAGCACCATGATCGGAGCTTTCGCTTCAGCAAGGGAACGCCTTTGAAACGCTCCTGTAACGCCCAATCCGTATCATGGGTGTATCGTAGCTCTGGAACAAGAGAACGCGCAGCAGCCGGATGCTGTTGCGCCATCCGAGAACCCATTGGGATCGCAGGCGCCAGGGGACATTGCGACCAGCGGCAGCGCAACCGGCACGAACGCGCAACTGACGAGCACGAAACCGGTCGCAGGGCACAGGGACTCGTCAGTACCACACAGGCCGCTGCTGCGGTGACCTTCACCAGGGGTGGCTCGGGCCAGAGGGCGATGTGTCAGCATATGGCGCGGTGAAACGTGATCGGGCCCCCACCGAGGGCCCTGCAAAGGAGAGACGACGTGAAAAAGCTCTATCTCATCGGCATGCTCGTGATGTTGTTGGCCACGGCGCCCGAGCTGGTCTGGGCGACCGAAGGAAGCGACCTGGCCGTGGTCCGCCAGGCGACGGCCAAGTACCACCGCTTTGAGGTGGCAGACGCGGAGGGCTGGATGCCCCTGTTCGACTGCATCTCGAGCCCGGGCCAAGGGGCTATGGGCTTCCACTATATCATGCCCAGCCGGTTCGATGACCAGCTCAATCTTTCAGAGCCCGAGGTCCTGATCTATGAACAGGGACCACAAGGCCAGATGAAGCTCGTCGCCGTCGAGTTCATTATCCCGGAAGCGGCGTGGTCTGACGACGGGTCGCCCACATTCCTGGGCCAGACACTCAAGTACAAGACCACCGTCGGGCCGTACGGCGCCGCGGATGGCGTGACTCCCTACTATGAGCTGCACGTGTGGACCTGGCGTCACAACCCCAGCGGCGTCTTTGCCGACTGGAACCCGAACGTCACCTGTGGATAACATGCGATCTGGCAGCGCATACGGCCTCGTGCCGCTGCGCTAGCCCTGCGACCTCGTTCTCAGGCCACCAGACCGTACGGTCTGGTGGCCTGCCCTTCTACCGTGATCCTCCACCCAAGGCGCTTGCGGTTGCTTCCTAGATCAAGTACAATCAGGCAGCGTCGCTTTGCAGAGTCATCGGAATCGAGGTGCTCTTGTGCCATCTGCGCTCAATGACCAGGCTGTCCTGGACACGATGGCGAGCGTTCGCCAGTCCAGTCAAGTCCAGATCGCCGTCCCAGGCTGTGCCGAGCCACAGACGATCGCCAAGCCCTTTCCCTCTCCCGTCGACTGGCGCGACCACTGGATCTACTTTCTCATGACCGATCGCTTCAACAATGTGGCGGCGCCGCCAGCGCTGCCCTGGGATCGGGAGACAGGAGACCGCCAGGGCGGGACTTTCGAGGGCGTCCGTCGGCAACTGGCCTACCTCGAAGAGCTCGGCGTCGGCGCGTTGTGGCTCACGCCCGTGCTCAAGAACCGGCAGTCCGAGAGCAGCCACCACGGCTATGGGATCATGGACTTTCTGGAGGTCGATCCCCGCTTTGGTACGAGCCCCGATCAAGCCGAGGCTGAGCTGGCCCGATTGGTTGACGAGGCGCATGCTAGGGGCATCTATGTGATCCTCGACGTCGTGATCAACCATGCTGGCGACGTCTTTGCCTACGACGTCGGCGGTGCAGTCTGGGACGCTGCCCCGTGGCACGACCAGCCGTATCCCATCTACTGGCGCGACGAGGACGGCGCTGCCCGGCGGGAATGGACGGCGCTGCCTGCAGATGCATCGCGCGATGCCGGTGTCTGGCCGCGTGAGTACCAGCGCAACAAATGGTTCCGCCGTCAGGGCAAGGGTGGCCCCGAGCTCGGCGATTTCGAGACGCTCAAAGAGTTCAAGACCGAGCTGCCCGACCAGTACGACGACCGGCCGGTCTGGAGCCTCCTGATCAAGGCCTACCAGTATGTGATCGCCAGGTTCGACGTCGATGGCTTTCGCATCGACACGCTCAAGCACGTGGAGCGCGACTTTGCCCTCGTCTTTTGCAACGCGATCCGCGAGTTTGCCTCTTCTATCGGCAAGGCCAACTTTTTCCTGTTCGGCGAGATCAAGGGCGGCGAGGAACTGCTGGCCGAATACACGGGGCGCTACACCAGCGAGGATGAAGGACGTACGGGCGCCGATGCTGCGCTGGACTTTCCGCTCCAGTGGACGCTGGGCCCGGCGAGCAAGGGCTTTGCCCCGCCTACTGTGGTGCAGGACGTCTACGATCTGCGCAAGCGCGTAATCCAGGACAAGCATCACCTGAGCACGCACGGCGAGGCCTCGCGTTTCTATATCACGTTCCTCGATAACCACGACGACCACAACCGCTACCTCTATCCACGTGCTGGTGGCGACTATGGGGACCAACTCCTGCTGGCCCTGGGCGCCATTTTCGCCTTGCAGGGCATTCCCTGCCTCTACTATGGGACGGAGCAGGGCCTCAAGGGGACGCAGGAGCTCTACGAGCCGGGCAATGGATCGCGCGATGGCAAGCCGGAGCACGTGCGCGAAGCGCTGTGGGGCAAGCCGAACGCCTTTGACCGGAATCACCCGCTCTACCGCCGGATCAGCGAGCTGGCACGCGTCCGCGCTGCTGAGCCGGCGCTGCGCTACGGGCGGCAGTACTTTCGCCAGGTGTCAGGCGACAACCACGGCTTTGGCTTCTCCGGCATGACCGGTGGGATCGTGGCCTTTTCGCGCATCCTGGCCTACCGAGAGATCGTGGTCGTCGCGAACACCAACACCACCGCGCAGTGGACCGGCTGGGTGCTGGCCGACGCGCGGATCAACGACGACAGCACTCCTTTCGAGGTCGTCTACAGCAATCTGGGCACCGCAGGCTCTGGCACGTCGTCCAGCGGTGGGGTCCGCTTTTACGAGCGCGATGGCTCATCTCACGACGGCTGGGCGCGGCGCCTGTTCGTCCAGCTCAAGCCCATGGAGATCCAGATGCTGGCTCCGCGGATGGAGCCTGGTCCCTGAAAGGGCCGTCGTACCCAGGGAGAACCTGCCTATGACCGGCGACCGGCCATTCGAGATTAGGGATCTGCTCGACTGCATGGGCATCGAGCGTGTAGCAACCAGGTACGAGCTGGCCGGCGAGGGCATCTCTGGATCGCGTACCTGCCGCGTCTGGTTCGGCGATGAGGGCACCGTGCTCAAGATCACCGGCCCTGCGTCGCCGCCATGGGTCCTTGCACGTGCGCGTCGCGAGCTCTGTTTCTACCACGTCCTGGCAGGCAGCGTCCCGCTGCGCGTGCCCGCGCTGCTGGGCGCGTGTGACGACGAGCGGGCCGGCATCTGCCTCTTGCTTGCCGGCTATGAACCGGCGCCGCCCGCTACGGGATGGTCTGCAGACGACGCTGCCGAGATCGCGCGGCAGCTCGCCGGCTTTCACGCCTGCTTCTGGGGGGCGGGCGAGCGGCTCGCCGGGCACACCTGGCTGCGCCAGCCGGAGGCACAGACAGACGAACAAACCATTCTCCACGCGCGGGAGCAGTGGGCTGCACTGGGTCGCCTTCCGCGCTTTTCCTCGCTGTTCACCGCAGAGACCTGCCGTGCGCTCGACCGGGCGATGGTGCGCGTGGGCGCGCTTGATGCGACGATCCATGCTTTCCCGGTGACTCTCTGTCACGGCGACTGCCACCTGGGCAACGTGCTGCGCGACGAGGAGGGGCATTTCGTGTGGGCCGACTGGGCGGAGGTCGGCATGGGCGCCGGGCCGGCAGACCTCTCGTTCCTGATCCAGCGTGCGAACGCCGGCGGCGCGCGCTTTTCTGTCGATGAACTCTCTTCCGTCTACCATCGGCAACTGATCGAGGCGCTGGGCGAGCCCATCTCGCTCGATGAGATCCGCCGCGTGATGGACGCCCAAGAGCTCCGCACGCGGCTCCTTGAGTGGCCGTACTATCTGAGCGGGGCATCCCCCGCGCTGTTGTCGGACATGCTGGCACGGATCGAGCGCCTGGCTGTTCCGTTCTCATCTGGCTGACCCGTCTCGGCATGCTTTGCCGGTCCCGGCGCGATCGAGTACAATGCCCTCGCCGTGGCCCGGGGTGAACGTATCCGCCGTGAATGCCTACCCCGCAGCGGCAAGGATATAGGTACGACCACGACGAGCGTATAGGAGACCAGCATGCAAGGTAGGCCAGCAGATCTGCGCGCCAGGCTGCGCAACGGGTTCTTTTTGTCCGCCATGATGGGCGTCACCGATGGCGCGTTCTGCGCCCAGCGGGGCGCCGGCTGCGCCATGCTGCAGTTGGGCGCGTACCTGGCCGAGCCCACCGCCACCGCACAAGACATGGGGCGGGACGCGAGCTCGTTTCTCCCCGCCGATCCAGAGGCGTGGGCCGCGTCCCTGGCCCGCGAATGCCAGGCCGCGCGGCAGGGCAACGCCGCCGCCCTGTGCCTCAACCTCGCCGCGCTGCAGCTCGAGTGGGCCCTGCAGGCGGGTGCCGCCTACGCCCAGGCCGGCGGCGACCTGCTCGAGCTGAACGTACACGGCGGCTACGGGCGCTACCTGCGGCAGGGCAAGCTGCGCGCCATGGTAGAGCCCGCACACCGGCCCGAGCTCTACCGCTGGGTCGAGGCGCTCGCCGGGCTCAACATCCCCTTGATCGTCAAGTTCCACGGCCAGAGCGACCGCGCCGACCTGCTCCCCGTCCTAGACAAGATGGCCGAGCTGGCCCCCTTTGGCGTGCACCTCAACGTGCGTGCCGCGGGCACACACGAGCCCGACCTCAACCTGACGCGGACGGCGCGGGCACGCTTCCCGGGCCTCCTCCTCGTCAGCGGCTATGTCCGCTCTGCCGCCGACGCAGCGGCGCTCTTTGATGCCGGGGCAGATATGGTGGGGATCGCCGCGCCAACGATCGACGACGCGGGCTACATCGGGCAGATCGCGGCGGCCTACGCCGCCGGGTAAGACTAGCCGACATCACGAGTTGACGAGCAAGCGTGCACGGTCAGCAGCCGCCCTCCAGCGCCGGAACGGCGCGAGGCGCATACCTTGTCTGCTGGCGGTGGGTGGTGGCCATTATCGTGGGATTAGCGCTCGCCGGCTGCGGGTTCTACCTGGGCATGCCGGCGTTTGCAGTACGTGCCGGTCCGCGTCCACGTCTTTCTCGTCGAGACGCGTAGGCGACGACACTCGCCGGCCCTCCCACCGCCTGCCTTGGTGACGCCCGCCAGGGCCGAGGCCACCTCGGCGCCTACGCCGAAAGCGTTGCCCAGCCTAGAGTGATCGCTTCGATGCCATCCTGCCAGCGGGTGTGGACCACCTTCGATATCATCTTGCGCAAACGGGCGTTCGGGCATATACTCTCCTTACACCTTCAGCCTTCACCTCGACCGCCACACTTCCGTCTCGGGTCACTATCAGATCAGGTGTGTCAGCGAATCTCTGGCCGGTCATACGCAGGACCGGCTGCGGCGACAGTGGGCTGTCGTCGCTGTGAAATCCAGGCATGGCACGATAGGCTGCCCAGCCCCTCAGGTCTCGCCAACCGGCGTGTAGGCCCATGCGGTCGATTGCGTACGCCTGCTCCGGCAGGCGTGCACGCAAGGGAAAGGAGAGTCAGAATGGCCACCTATATCATGTTCGGCAAGTATTCGCTGGATGCGGTCCGCAAGATCAGTGCCAGACGCACAGAGCAGGCAGAGGCGCTGATCAAGGCAAACGAGGGTACGCTCAACGCGGCCTACGCTCTGCTGGGAGAGTACGACCTGCTCCTGGTCGCCGAGTTTCCGGGCATGGAGCAGGCGATGAAGGTCTCTGTCGAGGCAGCCAAGACGTTTGGGATCTCGTTCACGACGGCGCCGGCGGTGAGCATCGAGACCTTTGACAAGCTCGCAGGCTGAGCGGCACGCTCGTCCACGGCGAGGGTCCGCCCCTCTGCATAGAACACATCTCTAGTTGCGCTGTGAGCGCGCCGAGTCAATAGGGACCGTGGTCTCGTCGAGGCGAGACCTGATGGGCTGGACGGCCTGGTGGAGATGGCGGCCCACAGCCGCCATCTCTGCGTCCACGCCTTCGGGCCAGCCTCGCGGCTGTGGCTCAGGTTGCCCCTTTCCCGGACCTATGATAAGATGAATATGATCGCGTGAGCCGCTCAACCATTCCCCAAAGGAGTATACCATGACCCGCAGGCTGCTCCCCTCGCTCCTGATCGTCTTTCTTCTGCTTTCGCTCGGCCCCGCCTCCGGGCTTGCCAGGCCGGCGCTGGCGCAGGCCGGCACGGTGTACGTCGACACGGACAATACCAGTGGCACGGAGGACGGCACGCCGGCCTATCCCTACAACACCATCGCTGAGGGTATCGCCGCTGCCCCCGCCGGTGCGACGGTACTCGTCGCGCCTGGCACCTACTATGAGAACGTGACCGTGAACAAGGACCTCACCCTCCGTGGCAGCGGCCTCGACCGGACCACGATCGATGGGAGCAGGACTACGGATACGGGGCTCAACACGATCACGATCCGGGATGGTGCGGCGGTAACGGTAGAGCACTTCAAGATCACAGGCGGCGGCACGACGGACGCAGCAGCTGGCCTGAGACACTACCAGGTGGGCACGCCCGCCGCTACGTTTGCCGCACGCTGGAACTGGTTCACTGGAAACGGCCTGCATGGCGTGGTGAGCTATGGCGCTGACGTGGTCGAGCACAACCTCTTTACCAACAACGGCGATGGTCAGGGCGGCGGCTATGCCATCTGGGCTAGCAGCGGGTCGACGGCCCAGATCTACAACAACACCATCCGCCGCTCGACGAACAACATCGGCGAGACCGGCAGCAACCGCGCCGGGATTGGCATCGCGATCTATGGGGGAACCACACCCGGCGCGCCAGATATCCGCAACAATATCGTCTACGACGTGTATACCGGCATCGCGATCCTTGGCACCTCGGCGCCCGGAACCACGTTGGACTATAACATCGTCTACAGCAATACGACCAACTATGCCTCCGTGGCACAGGGCGCGCACGACCAGGTGGTCGACCCCAAGCTTACCACGACCTCCTACCTCAACACCGGATCCCCGGCGATCAATGCCGGCGACCCCGACACCTCCTTCAATGACCGCGACGGCAGCCGCAACGACATCGGCATGCGCCAGCGCTGGCTGAGCGGCGCGACAGGCGAGGGCAACTTTGCCACGGTGGCCGCCCGCCAACCGATGGGCCTGGCGGCGTACGCGGGGTCGGCGGTGTGGATGTCGAGCTATATCCAGGATCCGGGCATCTATCGCCTCGACGTTGCGAACGGCGACCCGCGGCAGGCGCTGAGCGTGCCGGGCAACGCCCAGTACCAGTATGGCGGCCTGGCCTACGACGGGGCCACCGATACGCTCTACCACAGCACGATCTACGGCGACAGCGCCCAGGGCGTGGGCGGGATCCAGGCCCTCGATGGTGGCACGGGGGCCATCAGGGACACCTTGCCCTTTGCCGTGACCAGCGGCGGCGACCTGGCCTTCGATGGCACGGACCTGTGGCAGGCGGCCGGCGGGTGGATGGACCCGCGCATCTATCGCATCGACGCGAGCACGGGTGCGGTGGTCGACTCTTTCGTCAGCCCGGTGCCCGGCCAGACGCAGACTTTTGGCCTGGCCTATGCCAACGGCGCCCTGTGGCTGAGCAAGGGCGATCGCATCTACAAGATCGACCTCGCCACCGAGGCGGCGATCTGCTCCTTCCAGGCGCCTGTCGACGACGTGCGTGGCCTGGCCTTCATCCCGGGCTACGATATGCTGGCCTCCAGTTTCAGCCACGACCAGGTGCGGCGCTTTGACCTTCCCGCGTCGTGCAACGAGAACACGCGGCCGAGCGCCAACATCGTCCTACAGTGGAGCGACGGCCAGGAGCACGCCTTGCAGTACCAGCCCGCCTACAGCAACGAGTCGGTCTGTATCCCCCGCGAC
>Ga0307426_1001414_pt1 | contig 15843 bp, 19 predicted proteins | sample SalMarWE160340MG_FD_202165 | JGI IMG/M metagenome (GOLD analysis project Ga0307426, IMG submission 202165) | Salt marsh sediment microbial communities from the Plum Island Ecosystem LTER, Massachusetts, United States - WE1603-40 | ecosystem: Environmental > Aquatic > Marine > Intertidal zone >... | reverse complement strand
TAGGAGTGACAGTTACCCGCCTATTGCGTGTCCACATCTTCTCCCTCAAGAATTCGTTCTATATCGTATAGTCTATTTACAACTGCAATTCCTTTGTCAGTAAGACTCAGGTATGGACTACCGTGCTCCCCTTTTAGCTGATATACTAATTCTTCTGAAAGAAGACGGTTTCGTATCTCTTCAAACGTGATTTCAGTAGTAGTCATCATTGACTCAAGATCGCTTTCGAATCGGTCTCCCCAGATAAGATGAAACATCACTTCTCGAACTAAGGGGTGAGCAAGGAACTCAAGGGTCATAATAGAAAATGTAAATCGCAATAGGTAATGAAGTATACGATGTTACTCCTTTCGTGACACCATACCAATATGCTCTAGTGTACTACTTAGTATAGGTGATTTAGCTGTCCGCAGTAGTTGAAATTTCTAACCTCACACACATTTACAGTGGTGACATAAAAGCTCTAGATGAGCTCTCATTTTCTGTTGAAAAGGGAGAGATAGTTGGAATTCTTGGTCCTAATGGGGCTGGAAAATCGACCACTGTGAAAATGATAACTGGAATATTGAAACCCACCTCTGGAAGTGTAAAAGTGTCAGGGCTTGAAGTTTCTGAAAACTTGGATGGAATTCGGAAACTGATTGGCTTTATGCCACAAGAAACAGCATTGTATGAAGATCTGACCGCATATGAGTCACTGGAATATCATGCTGAATTATATGGCGTACCAAAAGATGAAGTGCAAGATCGAATTTCAAAGATGCTCGATTTAGCTGGATTGACCCATAGAAAGGATGACCTTGTGAGGACCTATTCTGGTGGAATGAAACGACGTCTTGCTCTTGTTCGCTCATTCTTGCATGATTCTGAACTTCTTATTCTTGATGAGATGTCACTGGGTGTCGATGTTCAAAGCCGAAATCTCATCTGGAACCAGGTTCGAAGGCTCAAAAGTGAAGGTCGAACAATAATCTTCTGCACTAATTATATGGATGAAAGCGAGGCTCTCGCGGACCGGGTCATTGTTATTGATAATGGAAGACTCGTAGTAGAAGGGACGCCGGGTGATTTGAAGAGAGAATACGTCGGCGACTATCTAATCGAAGTTCTAATTGAGGGGATGGATTCGGATAAGAATGCTGAGTGGTTATCTGGAAAGGTAAAGCTTGAGGTTGAGAAAGTTTCTGATCCATTGAATGGCGGTCCACGTACAGCTTGGATTCGAAGTAAAGCGGGACAAAAGGACCTCCCAATCACAATTGGGAGAATTACCGATTGCGGCTTGGTTGTGAAACAAGCATCGATGAGAGAACCTTCTCTTGGAGATGTCTTCTTGGCAATAACGGGTTCAACATTGAGGGATTGAAATGTTGCGTCAGATTATAGCTATTGTGAAGAAAGATTTGAAACAAGCCAAACGCGATCCCAAGTTTCTGGGACCAAGTCTAATCATACCTTTTGCTTTTCTTCTAGTATACACAATCATGTGGACATCAGTAGGTGGTGGTGAATCCTTTACCTGTGGTCTTGTTGTCCAAGATACATCTCCCCAGGCTAACGAGTTTGCTGATATTCTTGAGAATATGCGTTCAACAACAAATCACACTTGGTTCGATATTGAAAGGTATGATATAGCAACAGCTGACGAACTCTATCAACATACTGAGTTAATAGCTTACATACTAATCCCCAAAGGGTTTGGGGACAATATAACGACTGGTCAAAATGCGACTGCTATCATATATATTAACAACGCAAATGATGATATTGTCAAGAATTACGCTCATAGATTAGAAGCTGCAGTCTTACTCTTCAATCAAGGTGCTGTCTATCCTAGCTTTGATCAATCCAAAGCTCGTATAGCAATCAATGAATCGTTCAGTCTTCCTTCAACTCCCTCAAATCTCCAGTATATGGCTGCAGTGGCAATAGTACTTTCGTTCATGGCTTGCTCATTGACAAGTCAATCAATGTTGACAGCTAGTGAATTTGAAACGAATGCAATTCAAGATACTATGAACTCACCGATCCCACGGCTTGCTCTGGTCCTTGGTAGGACTCTTGCTGCAATTCCGAGATCCTTCTCTGCATTACTGATATCTGCACCTATCATATGTTTAACAATGAACGTCTTCCCTGTTGGGAATCTATTCGTTCTCGTAGGTATTCTCCTCCTAACAGCTCTTGCTCTGGCTCCGGTTGGTGAATTGATTGGGATGCGATTACGAAATAGAGAACAAGCATTACTTGCTTCAGTATTATTTGTGGTAGTAGGATTCATTTTGGGAGGCGGAATGGCTCCTATAGGGCTCTCTCCACAGATAGTGCAGAATTTAGCAAGTATTCTTCCAACAACTCACGCACTATCTCTGTGGGCTCGTGTCTTCTTCGATGATACTCTACTAGGTCTCACGTCGAGTGCCTTTGTATTAGTATTGACTTGGATCGTGATGTCAATTATTGTATTTAAGTTGATGAAGAAGGAGGTTGAACGTTCATGAACCAATCACTAAGAACAATCAAGGCATGTTTCATCAAAGAACTTCGTGTTTGTAAACGTACTCCCCAGAAGATAGTCTTAGTCCTGTTATTGCCTCTCATGTTTTTCACAGGGTTCGGCATGCTCATGGGAGGTGTCTACTATGGTGAAGGTGTAGCTACTGCTCTTGTTGTGGAGGAACAGAATCCTGGTATCTATACTGATGGATTAATTGAGATTCTTGGACAGTATGATGATATTCCTCCAAGATTGAACCCAATTCCAATGGATGCGGAAACCGCTGATAGATTGTTTATGAATGGTGAAATCCTCCTCGTCATCACAATTCCTGATGGCTTTGAGGATGCAATAACTAACAATCTGACAACATCAATCAACATTCAGGTAGCTAATATTCACGAAGACCTGACCAAGAATCTAAGAATGCCAGTCATTCGTAAGGTTGATCAGTTCTATCAGAAATATTTCTTGAACGACTCTCTAGTAGATTTTGCCATGGAAAATCTACGTGCATTCACCCCACCTCGACTTGCATATATGGCCTGGACCATTGCAGTATACGGTATCATGTTCAGTGCCATGTTTATTGCAGGGTCCACGGTGACTCAGGAATTCGAACAAAAGACATTAGACGAGATTGCATTGGCAGGACGTTCACCTTATGCTATTTACTTGGGAAAGATGCTTAGTAGTATCTTGGTAAGCTATCTTGCTCCTCCTATCTTATTCCTGTTGGGCTACCTCCTCTTTGGTGTCTGGCCTATGGGTGATGTGTTCGTGTTCCTTGCTCTAACCCTTCCCCTTGCTATATTCAGTGCAGGTATTGGAATTATTGCGGGAGCTATATTCAGGAATGCGGTCTTTATTGTACCAGTAGCAGCTCTCGGATCCATATTTTATTGGATCACAGGAGGTGGTATTGCACCACTTGAGCTAGTTGGAGTTGGTTTTGACACGGTAAATGAGTATTTTCCCATATCTAATGTCTATAGATCCTTAATCCGGATGTTTGTTGAAGGTAGCTATAGTTCTCTCTTCATCGATTTTGGTGTGATATGCATCTGTGCAGCAATCTTGATGATTGTATCACCAATTGCAACTGATAGGATCACCCAAATGGATTTCACTAGGAAAATCAGTGAGATAAAAAATCGAAGAAATTCGGGATAAGACTATCCTCTAGCCGGACTATAGATGGCATAGAGATGATCTGACAAGGTGGCCTCTGTGTCCTCTCCATATACCATCCTCCAAGAATGGGTTCTCTCTTCGAAACCATATCGACCAAGTAGTTTGAGAGCTTGGACATTGCTTTTCAAAACGCCAATCTTCAGATTAATTCCATCCACCGACCCAGCGAACTCCAAAAGAAGATGTTTTGCAAGGCTATTTGAGGTTTTCATGACCCAAGGACCAATTCTTACAGAAGTACCACTTTCGCTACCCATGATGAAGCCTTGTATCTCACCATTTTTTTCTATAACTCTAGCTAACTCCGGATAGGCGGAAAGTCTCATACGTAGAAAGTTCTCTCTCTGACTTCCAAAATAGTGAGAATCAAAAGCTACAATTTCTTTCAGGTCATTTTCAGTCATAAGACGTGTATGCTGTGGATCTGTTCCAGAAACAACTGCTTCCATACGCAGAGATTTTGTAATTATTCTGAATCCGAGTTTCTCGTATAGTGATACTGCCTTTGGTACTCCATCCAAGAGGATTGATTTTGTCCCAGTAGCCAACAGGCACTTCATTGCTAATTCCATTAGGATCTTACCCAAACTTTGGCCTCTGTACATTGGAAGTACTATCAGATTTGCAATAAAACCAAATTCTCCATAGTTGACAGTACAGACCATCCCTACGGATTCTTCATCAACTTCACCAATGAAGGATCCCTTTGGATTGAAATGCAGTAATTCTTCAAAGTCGGATCTTGTGCTGCTCCAACCCTCACGTGCAGTTTGATCCAGCACAAACTCGAGATCTCTAATCGTCATTTGCCTGATATCCAAAACAATACACCTATTCTCTCAGAGTGAATTTCACCTTTAAGATAGAATGGTAGAACGCAATACTTTCTAAGAGTGCAACTATGGGGCTTTCAATTGCGTTAGATTCAATGTAAGATGTTTTGCGAGTATTATACCAGAATATTCCAAAGGAAAGCAGAGTCATGAATACTGCGAAGAACGTGCTAGCAAAACCTTTTGTTCTCTCTTGCGAATGTGTACTTGAAGTATATCTAACGGAAGTGGATGAGTGGTCAAGTTATCTCCTAGAGTTAAGTTCATTCTGATAACAGTTGATGAGCTATTATTGGTCCCAATACTAATACTAGTTGCATACTATTTTCTCCCCGAGCTGTTACCCTTTACCATTGTTGCAACTATTGTTGGTGCAATCATCTTCGTAGCTGCAAAGTACCATCTTGTATATGATTCATTGAAGGAGGGGACCGACTATCTCTACGACCTCCCAGGCATAAGGTGTAAGGTAATTGAAACTATTACAGATACTTCTGGTAAGGTTAAGATAGGCGCTGAGATCTGGGAAGCTCGTAGTGATAATGGTGAGATAGTAAAAGGGACTGAGGTTGTTATTGTTTCCAGAGAAAGCATGAAGGTCCGTGTTAAACCATGGTATGGTGAATCCACTTAGGTGAGTAGTACTTTTTGAAGAAGATGGATAGTCATCTCTACATCCTTTAGATTGATGGTTTCGAAACTACTATGAGAATATCTACAAGGTACTGCAGTCACCGCGACTTTTTGGCCTTGCATGGCAAATTGTACTCCATCGGTAAGATAATGGTGATAAACCGCTCTCTGGATTGGTATTTTTTCACGTTCAGCAGTATCCAACATGGATCTCACTAGCTCATGAGAGTAGTGCATGGCATCATCTTTGATGACTATTACAGGTCCCAATCCTAAACCAACTCCTGCTTCTCCATTTGTACCAGGATAATCATCAGCTAATCCAATATCTATTGCAACGACTCCTTCAACATCAAGATCTTTTGCGATAGCAGCAGCACCCTTGGCTCCTAGTTCTTCCATCACGGTGGACACAAAGGTAACTTTTGGTCGTTTAGCTACAGGGATTTTTGAGAGTCTTTCAGCAAGCTCAATCATAATCACAAGCCCAATTCTATCATCCATGGATTTTCCAACAACATGATGCCCGACTTTCTCTACTGGTGCTGCATAGATTATCGGGTTTCCAATGTGAATACCCTGTTCTTCTACTTCTTCTCGGGATGATAATCCGATATCAAGAAAGATCTCTTCATATGTAGGAATTCTTGATTTTCCTTCTGGTCCTGCGATATGCCCAGTCTTAACTACAAAACATCCTGGGATGAACCCTGTGTCAGTCATTATCAAGACCCACTGACCAGGTAAGAGTCGTAAATCTGGCATGTACCCCTGAGTATTCCACTTGGCTCGGATGAATCCTCTATCATCAATATTGCTAACGAGAAAACCGACTTCATCAGCATGAGCTACAACAACATAGTGTTTCCCATCACCTTCCAATGTTGCCATTAGATTACCAATCTTATCTCGAATAATATTAGAGCAATATTTTCCAAGTTCCTCCTTCATAATATCCTGAACAAGATTCTCTCTACCAACTGGTCCTGGTGTGGCTGATAGAGTTTTTAGAAGATCTAAGGTTCTTTCTACCATACTTACCACCACCTTGTACAATATGACACTAACACTTAAGCATCTGCTTCTTGGCCTGTGTCGCAATGCTTTAGAGTTGGATGATTTTGTTGTAACAGTGTAAGGCGACTTCCATGATTGTTACAGTGACAACAGTTGTAGTGTTAGTTATTGGTGTACTATCACTCGCTCTGGCATTGTATGGTGGTTTTCTCTCGTTTTCGATATCGGAGAAACTTGAAGGTGATGAGGAAGAAAAGCATAGCTCAGAACAACAATACTACCTTCTAGGAATGATTGGGATCATTGTTCTTTTTGCTCGAATATTGAATGTTCCACTCTTCTTTTGGATGCTTCAGTCACTGGTTCCTTACTGTCCTGGTGCGATGTGTTCCTACGGAGTAATCAATATAGGGTTTCCATACTCGACAATTGCACTTGTATTGAAAATCATACTACCGTTTGTCTATGGATTATGGATAGTTGTGGAGGTGTCGAATAGAAAACAACCCCTACTCCCTCTTATCGGAAATCTTGCTCGTTCATTTGTAGTATTCCTACTTCCTTTGGTCTTGATAGATAGTGCCGTAGATGTACTTCTGGTATCTTCAATTCGCCCCGTTTATGCTCCATGTTGTTCAAGTGTCTATGATGTTGATCCTCCATTCTCCCCATCTGCCCTATTCGGTCCTCAGATTGGATTGTTGATTGTTTTGTTGACAATTATCATAGCCATCTCTCTAATTACAATTCAATGGTTTGAGAATAGATCTAAGTATTTGCCTACAGTAACTCTAATTCTTGCCGCAGTTGTATCCCTGCTCTATCTCGTATCACTTCATGACACACTCGCACCAGTTGTTCTAGGACTCTCTGACCATCACTGTCCTTACTGTCTATTCCAGGAGTTTCCAGATACTGCTATTTTTACAGGTTTATTCTGGGTTGGTGTTGCATCAACAGGATGGCGAGTGATTCTTGAGATGATTTGGCGACGAAAACAATTACCCCAAGAGAGTATCGCTGGGCTCAAGGATTTTCTACTAAAACTATCTTCACTCTCAATTCTATTCAGCATTGTCAGTCTTGTGTCGCACCTTCTGATTGCTCTCTAATGGTTTCAGTCGTCTTTGACAAGTTTACCATCGTGTAATAGATGTTTAATATCGGCCCATTCTAACACCATTGGATCATGCGATGCTACAACCACGGTCATACCCTCATTGTCGACAATAGCTCGTAATGTATTCAATAGATCCTTAGTCAGAGCCTCATCTATTGAAGCACTAGGTTCATCAGCAATCAGAATTCGCGGATCATTCATCAATGCACGAGCAATACTTACTCTCTGAAGTTCTCCCCCTGAGAGTTGGGCGACTCTGAAATCTAGTCTGTGCTCCATATCTACTGAGCATAATCTCCCTCTTGCAATTCTCTCCGCTTCCGAGCGTGAGATATCCGTACATAGTAAGGGGAGCGCTACATTCTCTGTAGCGGTAAGTTGTGGGATGAGATATTGAGTTTGAAATATGAAACCTATCGAATTACGTCTCATTTTTGTTCTGAAAACTTCGGAGAAACCTGACACCTCGTCAGTTCCAAGGAATACCTTCCCTCTTGACGGTCTAGTGAGAAGTCCAATCAAGCTAAGAATAGTGCTTTTTCCAGAACCACTTGGACCCCCTAGCGCGGCAATCGTGCCTTCCTCTATCTCGATTGTAATATCTCTAACAGCATCCACATGTCGATGAGTTCCTTGGTTGTAGGTTTTCCATACATTTTCTGTTCTAATCGCTATTGCCAATTCATACACCTCTCAAAACAACGTCGGGTTCTGTTATTGCATTCCTCCAAGAGGGGACTACTGCAGCAACTAGTATCGGTATTATTCCCACTGCATAGACTGTGAATAAGGTCGGTAATGAAATTGCTAAAGGTATTCCTCCGGGAAGCAGAACGAGACTCCATCCCAGTATATAGCCTGCTAGCAATGGAGCACCCAGAATGAAATCGAAAATGATTGCAAAGGAAATCCCAAGACTTACTCCTAGAAGACTCAGAGTAATAGACTCGAGCATCCTTATCTCAAGTACATCAATGGTATCAAATCCAAGTGCTTTCAAGAGACCTACCTCTCTACGAGCCTCTTCTGATCCTGCACTTGATGCAGTAAATGCTAGCAGAATCACTGCCAGTAAGACTACTAGCCAAAGCAATGCTGTCATACCTGCTCTCCCAGTATATGCTTTGAGCATTAGATCACTGATTGCATCACTTGTCAAAACCCTAGCTTCTCCAATTCCAGTATCAAGACGGAAAGCCACACTACTTAGATCAGTCCCATAGTTTGTCCATATTGCTATGTCTGTGAAGGTCGAATTATCATAACCTAGAACTTCACGAGCACTCCTAAGGTCTGTGAGAATCATATCATAGTTGTATATCTTAGAGTCGCTGTCGAAAATACCAATGACCTCAAACTCTATGAGCTCTCCCTCAAAGGTGATAAGGGAAAGAAGAGTTCCAACTTGTATCTGTAGAGGTATGGCTGATGTGGCCATCATGTCAACAATACCTTGACCTACTATCATCTTTCTATAGTCTGATTCATTCAGGAATCTTCCAGTTTCGAGTATATCAGTACCTACTGCTCCACTCATACTTCCATATTCCGTAGCATTAACACCCATTACAGTGAGCAAGCTACCACTTCCTACATCTGAGTATCCCCACACTCTCGGTGTTGCTGTTCGAACTCCTGTTGTATTCGTTACATTTCCCATCCATGAATATGGAATAGGTACTTGACGTCCGCCAACTAATCTCTGGAGTATAATGTCTGGTCCTTCATTGACTGCGGTTGATACATCAGTTACCACACCTTCTCTGATGAACTCAACAGAACAAAGGATTGATGTTGATATGAAAAGCCCTAGAATGATTGCAACACTACGTGTCCGGTACTTGAGAACATTACCCAGGGCATAACTTGCAAGATTACTGTGTTTTCGTACTCCCATAACTTCTCCTTCCTAAAATCACGATTAGTGCTACAGGTACAACTGTAAAGATGATTGCTAGAATTACCGCATTCATGTCGGTGATGAGTGCTCCATACTGCCAATCCGTAGGCTCAATTGGAATCGTATAATTATCATACAGATCAGATTGGAGTGGATTACCCAAGTATAATGGATATCCTCCTGGAATGTCACCTATTATTCCATAGGGCGATTCGAGACCAGGAGCTCGAATATAGTAAGAGTCCTGCATGACTGCTGGTCCTAGATCCGTGAATAACCAATATGATGATTGATCAGTATTCTGATAGACAAAGGCAAATCCAAAATTGAAGGCAAGTGAAATGACGATTATGATGGGGATTATCCATTTCTTTCTCAACTTCATACCTCTCTTACGACCATACGAAAGGATTGTCAATAATGACCCCTCCATATTGATCGAGAAAATGACTCTCACACATATCAACTTCTCCGGCATCTTCACAGAGTGGCACGATAGTGGGATCATTTGTTGTAGGGTTGAGATACTCTGTTGAATAGACCCAGATTATCATTGGGTCATCCCAGTCCATAATCATCCCGCACATAGGACATCGGACCTGGACATTATCAAGAGAATCAATCTCATCATTATCTTTCAAGTCTTGAAATGCTAGTAGTGATATGTTAACACAACAATAGTGGGTTATACTTCCATTGTGAAATGTAAACGTGACTTCATGACCAATCCTATTTTTGATCTCAAGATTGGTATAATCACAATAATGAATAACTGGTGTGAAGATAGCTGTGTACGTGTAGATTCCAACACAGCACAAGATGATCGCAATAATCTGCATTGCCTTGCGTTGCTCGGAATTCATAGTATTTTCTCTCCCTACTCAAGACTCTTGAATACACCAACTAGTGAAACAACAGCGATAACAGCTCCGAGTATTGTTTCTACGGTTCGCGTGTCCCAGCAACGCATAGGATTGATACACACAGGGACAAAGGTCCATGGTGCAAGGGCTACAACGCATCCTAGTACTAGGAGGACTATGTAAAGAATTGCTTCGAGTTTCATCTAAATTCACCAATATTATGTTGCTACTATATCTATAGTAAATATTTGAGTGTCTGCTGAATTTCGATTGATGCCATCGTCAAAGGCGGTCACAAAGAATTGTGCTTGGGCTCCCTCAGACACTGGGCCAAAGGTAGCAACCCACCTACCCCCTGCGATACATAGGCATGCATAGAATGACATGTCTTGTATCAACCACTCCTCACCGTCTAATGAACTTGAGAGTTGAGCATTGGAAACACCTGACCGGTCAATACAATATATCACAACACTGATGATGTCTCCAGCAACAGGATTTACAGGAAGAACATCTACTTCGTAGATTAAAGGACCATCAACGTCTTCAAAAACAGCATTCACCACGATTCCTGTAAGAAGTATCATCAAGATTGAGCCAACACAGATTAATTTCGTTTGATTCTTCATCTTGATATCACAGGTCCTAGGAATCATCTGTTGTATACCACCACTGATAAGCTCTATACATTCTTTTCGTATTGGTAAGCAAAATAAGCTAACAATTCTTGAAATTCAATTAAGGCTTTAATCCGATCGATTTCAGCGGAGTGTCTAAGCAAAATTCCCTGTCTATTCTCCAAGAGTTGCTTTTGTTATCAAAGGTTTCTGCCCACAATCCATAGACTTGAGAGTGTTTGTAATCAATAATTAGAATCTCATAACTCTTAGTAAGCTTCCACACAAATGATACAAGCTCTGAAAGATGAGCAGATAGTAGCTGGGATACTGATGTGGAGGTTGATGGACACGATGAGTGCATTGTTTCTTGGGACGCACGCGCAGTTGCCGACACATACATGGCTGGCAAGTTTGCCGAGATGGAATCTAATCACATTGCTGCAGTCTATTGTAGTTACCACTCTGGTGGAATGTATGATAAAGCCTCTGAGACTCGTGCTGGTGTTCTATACATCGGTGCAGTGGAAGCTGATCAATATGGTGGGGGCTATCTTGAATTGGAGAACACACTATTCTTCTATTACTTCGGTGATCAAGGTATACTCAATGGTCCATACAACAATCTACAGGATGCATTCTGGTACGCTAGACCTATCGTCATTGCTGAGCAGCCTGATAGCTGCCCAATAATGCTAGATCTCTATGACGCACCTTTCTATGTGAAGTGAGGGCTTAACGCCTTCCTTCTCTTTCTTTTTTTCATTCGGAAATGTATTCTCTACCTATTATCCCCCGATTACCTGAGAATATATGCAATAATATCCATCAATCTGTATGGCTCTTAGTGAAACTTTGATTGGGCTTTTCATTGGTCTGATTGTTGCAGCATCTGTTTACTTGATTATGAGAATGCAACTTCGTCATAGAATTGCTATGGTCGAAAAGGAGTTTCGGTTAACATGGGCGGAACAGGAATCTTCTGTTAGACGGGATGCTACGGATAGAAGTCGATACGTCATCAAAGGAAAGATTGCAGAACATATGGTCCCACTAGTACCCCAAGTCTTCAAGCATAATCCATCTGATGCGCGTTTCATAGGAGCTCCTATTGATTATCTCATCTTTGACGGTTATACAGCAGTAAAAGACGGGGAATCTGATGAAGAGATTACGGTCGTTCTTGCAGATATCAAGACTGGAAATGCTACACTGAATCGTACAGAACGCAAGATCAAGGAAGCCGTAGAAGAAGGACGAGTACGGTGGGAAACCATTCACATTGATTTCTAGGTGTCATCTTGCATTGCGATGAATAATGCTCTGATGAACTATCTAATATGTAGACATTGCACAATGTCGTGATTTCACCTACGTTTGGAAGAAAGAGTCAGAAGTGATCATTCGCAAAAACAGTCTTTCATGATAGCTCGGATTACTGCGTCATTGAGCATTTGCTCATCTGGAAGACCTGTAATTCTTGAATCACATATTTTGATTGTTGGAAGCATGGAAACATCGTCTGTGCCACACCCACAATCATCACCAGATTCCACATCCACTTCAATAATTGCACTGGAGGGAACACCAAAACTAGATAATGCCTCTTCAAGGATTTCAGCTGCGGGATCACAGAAGATACACTGTTCAGTCTTGTACATAATAACACAGCTACATTTTCCGCAGGGTGTAGTATTCTGTACGCCTGACATAGTTTCTACCTCAGCTTTCATGAGTCATCACTTAAAGTCTAGAAGTACAGACGTGACTCTAGAAGTGTTATCATAATCCATAAGTCTATGAAAAACACTCAGGGTGGCCCGCACTCTCAATCCTAATATCAATTAATATGTTATAACTGTAATTTGTCGGTATTATATTGAAAAGGTCAACCCAGTTTGAAAGAAAGAAACAGGTTACGTGAAACTAAACCCCTATTATATTGAAAGTGAGTAAAATCTGTACCTTAGATTTCAGATAATTGTCCGGTTATCTATCATCACATAAGAACGAGGTGAAATGAGATTACACCCTCAAGAAATTATATTTTCATTCTAATTCTTATCATATCTGCTGCATTACTACCTTCTGGGACTGTGGCTGCTGAGATTAGTGAAGAGCTACCCAGTATCGTTAAAGTAACTGTGCCATCTATTCCTCGTACGTGGGATAATGTATCCTTACTGTACGATAATCAATGGCATGATTCAGCAGAGGTTGATGAAGAAATAAAAAATATTCATTCAAGTGTACCAGACCTTGTTGATATTGAAGTAATTGGTCAGAGTTACCAAGGTAAAAACATAACGTGTCTTCGAATCACGAATGAACAAAACACAGTTCAGAAAGCCCAGACCTTAGTTGTTGCCCACCATCATGGTCGAGAACAAGTAACTGTAGAGATGGCGCTTCGTTTTGTTCTACGGTTGCTCAATGGTTATGGTGTAGATACCACTTTGACAGAGTATATTGATACACAGGAAATCTATGTTATCATGACTATTAATCCAGATGCTCTCGATGTTGTTGTCAATGAAGGAAATCACTGGTTGAGGAAGAACCTTCGCCCCTATGATAATGATGGGGATGGATTATTCGGGGAGGATGATGTGGATGATAAGAATGGCGATGGTTACATCTCTGAATACGATGTCTACATCAAAGACTATCCCGAAGAAGTTCCTGCTATCTATGATATTGATTATGCCTATTACGAAGGAATCGACAACGATGGTGACGGTTTATTCAACGAGGATGAGGTTGGACTTGTCGATCTGAATAGAAACTATCCAACTTTTTGGGAAGATGGTAATACGGATGTCCTCACCCAAGAATATCGGGGTACTGCTCCGTTCTCGGAACCTGAAACTCAAGCATTCAGAGATTTTGCTCTCAACCATACTTTTGCCATGGCATACTCTCTTCATTCCGGAATCAATGCGACCTATTTTCCAGCTGATGAATCAGACCACTGGTTTGAACCGAGTCTCTACTATGGAATGGCTGGTGATTATCGTGATATTCTTCCTTCAGGATATAATAACATCGCAGGTTATCCTCAGTTATCGGATGACAGAATCATGTCGACAACCTATGGAGGTTGGGGTGAATGGATGTACACTGAGAGAGGATGTACTGTTCCAATAACATTTGAACTCTACACCAATGCATCCGTCCATGAGGACGCAGCATCACCAATCATAGAAAATAACTCCACCCACATCATTCGTGAATGGAAGGGTATCTATGGTTATTTTGCTCCAGTAGAGTCTGCCATCAATGATTTGTGGGAAGATATCGTTGGTGCCTTTGATTACCTTCTTGAAATGACTCCCCGAGTAAACTTTGTGGCTACTGGTATTACTGGTGGAGTTACAGCTGGGCAGGATGTAGATATCACTTTGAGTATGGAGTGTTTGAGTCCTCACCTTGGCAGCAAAGATGCAATCTCAGTTTTTGACGAAAACAGCGTTGAGCTAGATTCTTTGATTGCTATTGGAGCTGATCAGACGATAGTTGACCATCCATCCTTTACCCTTTCCGAAGATTTGGATTCTTCTGGATATGTGATATTAGTCGGTTGTAACTACACGGGATATACGCAGTTCTTAGTGACTACTGGTGGTACAGGTCCTGGAATAGATCCGCTTCTCTTGGTCGCTGGAATTGGCTTGACCATCACCTTGGTTGCAATTGTAGTTGTAATCTATATGAAAAAGAGAACCTGAATTCTACGAATCAGCCCTCTTGCACGAAGGGGCAATTGAGCCTCTTCTGCTCTTTTTATTTGTATGACAAACTTTCAAGAGTACTCTTTGCACAATTTCTATTGTTTGGGACACAGGACACGTGAGTATTTAATGCCGGATCAACCACAGGAAGACCTTAGCTCACTATTTCGTCGTGCAACGAGATATCAAGAATTCGGGGAATCTGCTGCAGCACGGGATACACTATTAGCTGCAGTTGAGCTTGACCCATCTTTTGCAAAAGGATGGCACTCCCTTGGTATGGTCTACAAAGATCTTGGAGACCTCAACAACGCACGTGACTGTTTCACAAAATCATCATCTATTGAACCAGAATGGACTGACCCGCTCGTCAGTCTTGGATTACTCGAATTTTCTCAGAAATCCTACAAAGCCGCCAAAGATGCTCTATGCAGATACATGGAATTAGATGGAAAAGAAATTGAAATTCTTGTAGTTCTCGCACGTTCTGCATTCAGCTTAGATGACTGTAAAACAGTACAGAAAGTAACGTCTCAGATTATCGGACTCGATGAAGGAGTCTATGAGGCATGGGAGATGAGAGGACTCTGTCATGCTAAGAAATCAAAATTCAGTTCTGCGCTCGTTGCACTTAATATGGCTCTTGAACTGGATTCTCGATCAGTTGTGGCGTTGAATGCAGTTGGTGATCTCTGCTATGATGCATCAAATTATGAAGGTGCAGCAAGCTTCTACGAACCCAGCTTATCAAAACGAAAGAATCAACCTAAAATTTTGCTACGTCATGGAACCTCTCTTTGGTTTCTGGATTGTTGGGGTGATGCAATCCCTTTTCTAGAGCGTTATACCGAACTGGTTCCCGATGATCCAGCAGGGTGGAATAACCTCGGTGTAGCTCTACGGGAGAAGGGTGAAGTAACAAAATCTATTGACTGTTACAAACGCGCCCTAAAGATTAATCCCGAGCTTGAAGCTGCATTGAATAATATGGAAACTGCGATGTATAAACAAATGATTGTCTAAGTACTTAGACGGTATCTTTGAATTACTTCTAATCCATGTAACGCGGATTGACATGTCAATCTTCTCGGTTTGCTATTCCTTGAAGATATGAGAACAATAATGAAACTGTAGTTCTGGATTGACTATCCCAAGAGTTCATTTGCATTCAGACTCTCTTATATTTCAGAGACTGAGATTTCATGGCAAAGAGTAAATTGCATCCTGATGTCAACCATGAGGACGAAGGATTCAGTATCAGTACAATCACAGCATGTACTGTTACAATTTGGGGAATAGTGATACTTGGTTACAGTATTACCTTTGTAATAGAGCAATACTATGGGTATTCAATGAGCTATGGGATGGTTGTATTTCTCGTTCCTGCAATCATTATGACTATCATCTATATTCTAAGTAAAATAATTGAACCATGGTG
>Ga0307426_1001411_pt1 | contig 15861 bp, 12 predicted proteins | sample SalMarWE160340MG_FD_202165 | JGI IMG/M metagenome (GOLD analysis project Ga0307426, IMG submission 202165) | Salt marsh sediment microbial communities from the Plum Island Ecosystem LTER, Massachusetts, United States - WE1603-40 | ecosystem: Environmental > Aquatic > Marine > Intertidal zone >... | reverse complement strand
ATTTCATTTCGTTAAATGTAAAGACCGGATTCCATCCATCCTGCCCGACAAGGATTTTTATTCCGCCCTTTATAAATTCGGACGTAAAAAATCGGCTCATTTCATATAATATTTTAAAAGTACTTTTGATCTTCTCCTGCTCATCTTTACTTTCGCGATAGACCTCGGGTCGCTCGATGTAATCTTTAAAAACATGAAGAGTCGGGCAAAAATAAACATCGTTTGATTGCATTTTCTCTATCAAATGATCCAACTTCGGACGCGATATCGATTCGACACCAATCAATAGCAATTTGTCGGTAAAAGCAGATTTTTCTTTTTGATCGGCATCCTTTAGTTTTTCGAGTTCCGAATTTAGCTCGTCATCAAGAACCGCCTGCCACGGTGATTTACCATGCTCGATGCACTTGACTCCCATTTCAATCGCCTTATCTATAGTGACGCTTTGAAAAAAAGTCGGTCCGGGATCGTATGTCACCGGCAAATTGTATTTCGCTGCTTCCTTGAGGAGATATTCAAGAATATCAGGATTTAAATCCCTGAAGGTTTTTACCAGCGCGGCGCCATTATCGGCGATTTGTCTGATAATATTTTTTACGTCTTTTTTGGAGTCCACCCTGACGTTAAATCCCGGGTATTTGACATTGGAACCCTGGTCCTTGGGGGCGTTTTTTTGAAGCATCGGTCCGGAATAAAATATATCGGGGCCGATATATATGTTTTGATTAACGTTATCGGTCAGATTTTTCATTGTGTCTATCGGCCCGCCGACATCTCTTACCTGCGTAATACCCCGGCAGACGAACTCTTGTAAGACCAATTTCTCCAGATCTCCCTCGGTTTCCCGGACTCCGCATTCGTTCAGAATTTCTCGCTTAACTTCTTCGTTTTGGTTTGTCAGGACGGTAAGATGAGCGTGGTTTTCAAAGAGTCCTGGCACGGCATATTTCCCGCTGCAATCGATATGGCTACTGTTTTTATTATCAATAATTTTATGAGGATTAATCTCGACGATTTTTCCGCTATTGATTATCACATCGACGCTTTCTCGTAACTCATCGTTGATGGTATCGATGCAACCTATATTACTTAGAATCAGTCTTGTATCCATTCGTTTTTTTTTGACAACGTCACTCCGTTATTCTCTTAAAAACCAGGCCAGTTTTTTTCTTTCAGGTGCCTGTGGAATATCGCCTTCGGGATAACCGAGCGGCGTAATGGTGGCGATATAATGATTCCGGTTTATTCCCAGCATATCTTTGACTCCGTCGGTATCCATGGCGGCAATCCAGCAGGTCCCTAATCCGTACTGCCAGGCGGCCAGGAGAAAATGATAAGCAGCAATACAGCCGTCCTGTACATATCTTTTGGAAATCTCCGGATCCGCGACAATCGCAACCGCCATTGGCGCCCGATTGATCGGTGAACTGTTTTTGCTGCGAGTTTCGGCCAGCCGATTCAATAAGTTTTTATCCCTTATGATTTTAAAATAATATGGTTGCTGGTTGCGGGCGGTGGGAGCGAAACGGGCAAGATCCAGAACCTGGTTGAGAATATTGTCCGGGATTATTTCATTGGTGAAGTGCCGGATACTCCGCCGAGTGAGAAGAAGCTCGTCGCCGCTGAAATAATTTTCGATCTGATGTTCAAAGTGCTGAAATTCAAGTTTTCGGCCCTCGGGATCTGTCGCGAAAAAGTTGTAAATTCGATATTTCTCATCAAGGGCCGGCGCCGACAGGGAAAACGCCTTAAGTTTATTATAGCTCCGATCGACTTCGGCGCGGCTGTCGCATACAAAAGTAATTAGCGTGTCGATATCCGCATTTTCTTGCTGATGCAGGCCAAACAACATGTTGCCGCTTTTCAGAATGATACAGTCGCCCTGATCGAGCCATAAATTACAACCGATTTGATTGATGTAGAATTCTTTTAACTCTTCGAGTTTTTGTGTCTTGAAAAATATTATTCCGTTCATAATTTTCTCCCGGCGAGAGCAGCCCAAACAGTAACTGCTACTTATTTATAAACTCTGACAATTAAAGCACAGATTCGGCCGGGGTCAAGGTTGTTTATAACAATGTAAAGCTGCTCCAAATACTTTTTCGCGTATGAAAAAAACTTGTATCAAATCAGGTTTTCGGTTATCTTTATAATATAGGGAAAAACTATCTGGCGATTTATGCCGAACCTGCCATACGACATCATTGAATCGTCAGAAGAGCAGGGATAAACATTTAAAGCTGTGAGGTGATTATGCGATATTTGACCCTTTTAACCGCTGTAATATTTATGGTTTTTCTGGCCGGATGCAGCCGGAATTCAACCGCACCGGACCAGTCGGGAAGTAATATAATAGATAATCAAAAGCTTCCGGAAAACGCCCAGAAAATCCTGGATCAATATCTTCCCGAGGATCTCGAATCGGAAAACGGCGAACAGCCCGCCTATCTGGATTCGCTTCCGCTTGAGCTTATCGAAAATTGTGATATCTATTCGGTAACGTTTCTTTGGGGCGATGTTTTTAATGCCGCCACACCATCAAACGATACGACTGATTGGTCGGGGACGCTTTCGATGAACGCGGACGGTGTCGTGCATGTGTTGTACGAAATCGATTTCGAGCCGGGCGAGGATTCGGTTTTGATACACAATAATCCGACTTTCGCTATCTGGATTTCAAAGACAGCTAATGATCTTGATGGTCTCAGCTTTTTGATCTTTCTGCCGCGCGATATCGAATATTTTGCTCCACCGGAACTGACTTTCGAGACCGATCCGATAACGCTGTCGTTTTATTTTTATGAACTGGTCGAGTTGACCGCCTTTTATCCCGTTGATGAAAGCAACGGCCTTATCGTTTATTCCCGTCTGATATGGGAAAACGCCTGCCCGGGTGGAATAATCGACGGCACTTGGGTCAAGGACGGCTGGCTGAGCGATTCGGGCAGTTTTAATGGGTTCTGGATTGATCATTTGGGGGATACCGTCGGTTGTATGAGCGGTATTTTCTGGGGCGCCAACGACGGTTTCACCGGTAAATTTTCCGGCTCGGTTTCAGGGCTTTATACTGATCAGGTCATCGCCGAATTTGAGGGTCACTGGTATTATGATGATCCGCGGATGTGCCCCATATGCGGTGAGGGGCACGGCGTTTTTCATGGTCAGTTCCGGTATCTTGAAGACGGTCGCACCGGCTTTATGGCCGGGGAGTTTGGTGATTATTCTCTCCCGCCGGATGATATCGAGATGCCGATGACCGGCATCTGGCGTTTTCATTGCCCGTGGAATGACGTGGCGGCGAACAGCCAATAGTCTGATATGATTTCATCGAGCCTAAGATCAGGGGCCATTTAAAGGTCAATATACGTGTAGTCCCAAGAGCGACCCGCATCCCGACGTTCCCGGCTCACAGGTTGCCGTTAAAATATTCGTCTGCCTTTTCTCCACGATTATGCTAAGACGGGCGGAAAAATTTCCATTGATATAAATACTAAGGGCGGTACTACCTTTAGGTTTCAGGCAATTATTCGGACCTGTGAGTGAGTACGGATAATGTTCCCTACGAAAGGGAGGACATTTAATGTCTTGACAACAAATAGATTATGAATATATTCATAATAGAAAATGCCTGCACCGTCTGCACTTGGAAACGCCCAACTTTGACGAGGAAGTCATGCGTAAAAATTTAGACCGCCTTTTAAAAACTTCAGTTTTTGCTTTGGTAGCTATTTCAATGATCTGTCTCCCTGTAATGGCCGAAGTTGCAACCATCGACGAGGCTCAATTGGTATGCCACAACTGGTTGACCTATACGGTATTTCAGAAGGGTAGCTGGGCTGGATCGGATGACCCGAAAATTGTCTCCTCTCAGGAAATCAAAGCCAACGACACTGTCCTGGCCTGGTATTTCGAAATCGACCCGGCCGGATACGTCGTGGTTCCGGTCTTGAAAGATCTGCCCGCAATAAAAGCCTGTTCTCAGGAATCCAGATTGGATCCGGACGCCGCTGACGGATTTGCCGCCATGCTCAGGGAAGTTTTGCAGAATCGGACGCGCGCGTTTGTAAATGTTTACGGAAGTCTGGAGGCGGAGCAACCGAAAACGGGCGAGGTTCTTCTCGGTCGCAGGCATCATCTTTTATGGAATAAACTCCTGATCCCGGAGAAATCGTTTTTAGGAAGTCTTTTGCCCGAGGATACTGAACGATATGAGGAAATTGGCCCGCTTTTGACGACACATTGGGATCAGGGCGATCCATATAATATGTACTGCCCCTGGGGCGATGGCGGCCGTTGCGTTGTCGGTTGTGTAGCTACTGCCGCGGCGCAGATTCTGGCCTATCACAAGTGGCCGCCGGAGGGAACCGGTACTCATGAATATTATTGGGCCGGTGATTATTCCTGCGGGGGTAGCACTCCTCCCCAGTATTTATCGGCCGATTTCTCGGATCCGTATGACTGGGATAATATTGTCGATTATTGCGGTTCTTGTACGCCGGCGCAGGAGGCGGCACTGGCCGAATTGAATTACGAGGTTGGTGTGGCTTTCAATATGAGTTATGGCCGATGCGGTTCGGGGGCATATGTTTTCAGTGCCCAAACCGTGTTCCCCACATATTTTCGATATTATGACCATATAGAATTACACGATCGTCCCGATTATTTCCTGATAGATTGGTCGGATATGATCAGGGCGGAAATCGAGGCTAATCGGCCGATTCAATACCGAATTTATTCGCATTCAATTGTCGCCGATGGCTGGAGATATCCATTGGGCAATTATCAAGTTCACATGAACTATGGTTGGAATAGCGGCCATAACGCCTGGTATACGATCGATGAATTATACTGCCCCTGGGTTGGTTGCACACCTAATGTTGAGATGATGGTTACTCACATAGAGCCCGACCGGGGAGTTCAATTCGAATCCGATACCGCCTGGGGCGATGTCCCGCTTACGATCAACTTTTCGGGCAGCAGTACGCTTGATGTCGACAGCTGGGTATGGGATTTCGGTGATGGTGATTCGGCGTTTATTCAGGAACCGACGCATACCTATACGCAAAACGGCCGCTATAATGTCAAGCTTCAGGTTTGGGCAGGAGAAGTAACTCGCTCTTATGTGGCCACCAATTATGTCACCGCCCTGGCCGATTCCATGTGCGGTGGCAATGTTCAGGGCGAAGCAGGATCAACGGTGGAAGTCGAAATTTTTGCCAGGAACTCTGTCCCGTTACGCCGATTTATGATCCCTGTCGAATATTCGGGAACTTTAAACCTGAATCTGGATTCTTTTACGGTTGCCGGCTGTCGAACCGAATACTTTGACTATATCAGTAACATCGCGCTGGATCCGGTTAACCGTCGCGCCGTGTATTCGATACAAAACATCAATGCCTCCACCCCGGATCTCGAATTAGGTTACGGGCCTATAATAAAGCTGTATTTTACCATACCGCCGTCAGCCACCGCCAATCAATACGCCGATATCGTCCTTGATGGATTCTATTCATATTATCCGATGTTTTATGGCCCGGTTCTGAATTTTACCCCTAAGCTGGCATCCGGTCGGGTTGGTCTACCTTTCTTATGTGGTGATCCCAATCGTGACGGAACCGTCAATATTTTCGATGCGACTTACATTATCAGTTATCTATATCTTGGAGGACCGGCACCTGATCCAATGGTTTCCGCCGATGTCAACAACTCGGGAGAAATAAATGTTTTCGACGTCACTTACTTGATAACATATTTATATAATTCGGGACCTCTGCCGGAATGTCCCTGATAAGTAATATATTGAATTTCAGAGAGATAGACATTCTTCGCCTCCTTTTTTCTCAATTTCGGCCGATGTAGAAAATATGCCGTGTGATAAAATCTTGACATTATTAGGATTCTTCGTATATTTTAGTAAAACAAATATTCCTCACCGTCCGCCTGAAACGCCCAATTTTATGAGGTTGTTATGCGTAATTTTTTAAGTTCTGCGATAAGGCTGCTCGGCCTTACGTTTATGGTAATCTTAATCGCTTCATCACAGATATTGGCTGAGACTGCCACCGCCGATGAAGCCCGCCTTGTTAGTCGTAACTGGTTAACTTACATTACCTTGCAGACAGGGTCATGGGCCGGTTCGACCCAGCCGGAAATCATTGATATGCAGGAGCTATCAATCAATGGCACTGTCTATGGCTATTGCTTCTCTGTTAAACCACAGGGTTTTATTCTGGTCCCGGCTCTGAAGGAATTGGCTCCGATAAAAGCTTATTCCGATGAGAACGATTTGGACATAAATTCGGATGCGCCGCAGGGCATGGCGGCATTACTTCGAGATGTCCTTCAGCGGCGAACTCAATTATATGTCGATCGTTATGGAAGCATGGATGCTCCCCAACCGCAAACCGGTGACGTTCTTTTTGGGCGCGAGCAACGGCTGGAATGGGATAATTATCTGGTTGATAAAGATACTTTCGATCACAATCTCAGCCAGGGAAAGCTTCGTGATGTTACTGACATTGGCCCTCTGCTGACGACTAAATGGCATCAGTTCGACCCGTACAATCAGCTTTGCCCGATGGGTGATGGGGGTCGTTGTGTCGTGGGCTGTGTAGCGACGGCTGCGGCACAAATAATGGCTTATCATCAGTGGCCTATTTGCGGAACCGGAACCCATTTATACTGGTGGGCGGGGGACACTTATTGCGGCGGGAGTACACCCGGTGCGTATCTTTCCGCAGATTATACCGACCTGTATGACTGGGCCAATATGGCCGACAATTGCGATTACGGTTGCACAGCCGCCCAGCAAAACGCATTATCCGAACTCAGTTATGAAATGGCCGTAGCTTTCAATATGGATTTCAGCTATTGTGGTTCGGGGACATACACTTATATGGCTCAGAGCGTCTTACCGTTATATTTCCGCTATAAGAGCCAGATACAGATGAAGCAACGGAGCGATTACTCGCAGACCGCCTGGTCGGTTGCTATTCAGGGTCAGCTTTCCAATAATCTTCCTATTCTTTACAGCATTTACTCTCACTGCATCGTTTGTGACGGCTGGCGCGCCGCCGGTCCGCCGGATCAGGTTCATATGAACTATGGCTGGGGAGGATCCCAGAATACCTGGTATACAATTGACAATCTACATTGTCCCTGGCCAGGTTGTGATCCAGATGTAGAATATATGATGATTGACATCGAGCCCAATAAACTTGCCTATTTCACGTCCGATACGGTTTGGGGTTTTGTCCCGTTATCTGTTAATTTCTTTGGAAACAGCTCGGAGTCGATTGACAGTTGGGAATGGTCATTCGGTGATGGCGGCGATGCTTATGTTCAAAATCCCACTCACAATTACACGACGCCGGGGCGGTTTGATGTTACGTTGTACGCGACCACTTCCGGCAAAGCGACTTATCCGTATACGGCGACAACCTATATTACCGCTCTGGCCGATTCAATGATTGGCGAAAATGTAACCGCTGATGCCGGAACACAGGTCGAAGTAAATATTTACGCCGCTAATACGATTCCCATCAGCGGTCTGAGAATCCCGGTTGATTATTCCGGAAACTTGAATCTAACGCTTGATTCCTGGACAACCACGGGCTGCCGTACTGATTATTTTGACTATGCCAACAACATCGCCGCCGGTTCGAAAAAGGCCGTTTATTTGATCTATAATACAAATCCCGACACTCCTGACCTTGACCCCGGATCGGGGCCGGTTTTGAAGTTATATTTCACCATCCCGGGTGGCGCCACACCGGATCAGGGCGCTCAGGTCAGCGTTGAGGAATTCTGGACTTATGTGCCGCAGTTTTTCGCGAAAATCGTTCCGAACTATACACCTCGGCTCGTTCCGGGATCGGTCGCCCTGCCTTTTGATTGCGGTGACGTAAATGGCGATGCCGCCATCAATATTTTCGATATTACGGACATTATTTCATATCTATACCTGGGAGGTGATCCGCCGGATCCGATGAAATCAGCCGATGTTAATGCCGACTGTACTGTCAATATTTTCGACGTTACCAGACTGATCTGCTACCTCTATCTGGATTGTCCCGATCTCGATTGCCCCGGCATGTGGCCTTGCAAGTAATCGGTAAATATCCGAAAAGACCGGAGCGGACACGCTCCGGTTTTTTTGTGCATTCAAATCGATAAATGGTCGATAAGGGCTTAAAAACAATTGAATAATTATCTTTTCATTTAGGCCATTGTCCTGATAAAATCGTATATATTATTAACTTATGAAACACAAAAGCGATGGAGTCGGGGAAAATAAAAGAATAGCGGCTGTCCTTACAATTCTAATCGTGTTTCTTTTTCTGGCATTCTCATACTCATTTTCCCAATCTTATCCGGAGGATGAATATACCGACGTTATTTTGCTGAAAAACGGCGGCGCTTACCTGGGCGTCAAAATCACCGAAGTTGTGCCCCGAAAAAAAGTCGTGATTGAAAACATGGACGGAGTCGTCATCGAAATCCCTTTTCCGAAAATATATGCTATTACCGATAAAGAAAACTACCCGGCGGTCAGAAAAGAATTCGAGGCCAGTCGTCCGCCGCGGCAGAAGGAATTGTTATCGGAACCGGAATACATCGGCCTTCTCGGTATAGCTTCCGGGGATGGATTCAGTTCTATAACCGCTTTACTCATTAATGGTTACAATATAGACAATTTTTACGCCGGGGCCGGTCTGGGATGGACCGATCGACGGGAACGCGGGTATTTGTCATTTATGATTGATTTTAGAATCTATAGCGGGATCGGCAGGGTCAAAAGCTTCGTTTATTCGGAAATCGGCTTTTTCGGCGGGTCCAGCGTCGGATTGGGATTCGGGCTTAAAATCCCGTGGGGCGAGCCGGTATATTTCATGATCCAGGGCGGTTTCAGGCGTCAGGGTAATCCTGAGGGAGACAGCTATAGTTCTATAAACATCATGCTCGGCTTGTCATTCAGATTATAATGGGATAATAAAGAACCGGCGACCCGTGGGAGGAGCAGAAAAAGGTCGCCGGTTTAATCCATAAAGCGCCATAAAGCGCAGAGCACACTACAATATAAGACAACTTTGTCCACAAGTCAATGAAAAAAATTGCCGAAAATGTAAATATGGAGCCGGTTTTATAATATTGAAGTCTGTGTCGTATATTTCCGATAATCATATGAGAGACTTTTAATTGACCTCCGGTTATGACGAAAGTAACGAAAAACAAATATCAGTTCGCCGATCGAATCGCAATCCTCGGTGTCGGCAATATCGGGCAGGCGATGGCCGAGGGATTGATCCTGGCCGGCGGATATAAACCGTCGCAAGTCTATTTGACCCGTCGACGGGTCCGAATGCTGGAGGATTTCGGCAAACGCGGTTTTATGGTGACCGGTGACAATGCCGACGCGGTGACCAACTGCAAAACGGTTATTATCGCCGTCCAGCCCGATCATCTGGACAGCCTCCTCGATTCCATCAGAAATTCAGTCCTGCCGGGCAGACATCTGATATTGTCGACCGTGACCGGTGTGCCCACCTCCGAGATTGACCGGCAGCTGGGGGGGAATATTTCCATTATTCGCATCATGCCCAATACCGCTATCGCGATCGGCGAATCGATGACCTGTCTGGCCGCCGATAATCAGAACGGCCGGCCGCTTCAGGCGGCAGTCAAGCTGTTTAACAAGCTGGGCAAAACGCTGATTATTCCCGAGGAGGATATGATTGCCGCGACGGCGCTCTGCGCCTGCGGTGTCGCTTTTTTCCTGCGCTCGATACGCGCCTCCTCGCAGGGCGGTATCCAGATCGGTTTTCATGCCGAGGAAGCGCTCCGGATGGCGGCCCAGACCGCCCGCGGGGCGGCCTCGCTCCTGCTGGAGTCGCATATTCATCCTGAATCGGAAATCGACAAGGTGACCACGCCGCGCGGCTGTACCATTGCCGGATTGAACCGAATGGAGCATGAAGGATTTTCCTCGGCGATGATCCAGGGCCTGGTGACCGCGACCGAAATCGCCGCCTCGCTGTTTTTGAAAGACAAATAATTCATTTTCTTGTTGGCGCACGAGGACGTACGCCGACCACGGATCATTCATTGTTCTTTCGGGTCGGTATGCATACCGACGCACCGACCAAAATGGCTTCGTTTCCGATTTTTGATTTTTTTTGCAGGTCAAGATCGAAATGGCAGAACCACATCGCCCCATAAGAATGTGGCTCGGGTTCTTCCCTACTTTCAAAATAAGGTTTGGAGGCTTGTGCCCGTGCTCGCGTACGACTAATGCCATGGTGTCCCACCGCTTGCGGTTGGATCGATTGATTATGCCCTTCATCACCTTTTTTTCCTCAACAGCGGTGAATAATTCGTGTACCGTTTTTTTATCTTAAATAAAAATATCGGGATTCTCGCTTTGCGCAATGAATTGCCACATCGCAGGGAACACCGACCTGCAAGATGAAAATCCGTGTAACAGGTTGTGGGCGTTGATAGTCCAATGAATTGGGTTTGTTTCGCATATTTTAACATCTTTTTTTTGGTCTTTTCTCCCCCCATAATAATTTGGTTGGTGTACTCCCCGTGCGCCAACAAGTTGGAATCATTTCGAATTGGTGATGTTGGTTTTGCAAAATATAACATATTCACTTCAATCCTTTTTCACGTTTCTATATAACGGCCGGGAGACAGGATTAACATTGATTTGGTGCGGATTTTGAAAAAGCTCGGATTTTAAAATATATTTTCTGGCCTATTGTTACGATCCCATAGCAAGCTATGGGGCACCCGGCCGTTCATGACCTAAAAAATAATATTGACTTTCAAGACGGTATCTACCCGGCTGCCCCTTTTAAACAAGGGTCGGCCAATTTTATTTGACCGACCCTTTATTGAATACCCCGCGTAGGGCTGGGATTTATTTCCGCAGCGGTGGGCCGCAGGCGTTCAGCCATTCCTCACACGTGCACGGCGGCGGCCCCTCTAAATAAAGAAAACTGATAAGATAGGTTATATCAAATATATTGCAGGTGCAATCTTTGTTGGGATCGCCATTGCAAAGCGCATACGGTACCGGCGCCGGGCCGTCAAGATAGAGAAAACCGATTGTATATGTAATATCAAAAATGTTTATAGTTGGATCACCGTTGACATTTCCCGGCTCGCAGTCACAGGGGCCGCCATTGCCGAAATCCTGCCAATAACCGTGTTTAAGGCCGTAATTTGTGGAACTGCCAGCACCTACCGCTGTTTGCGCCACGGTCCCATTTAGCTGATAATTGGGCGAACTGCCGCTACTGCCGCCGCCGGAGATAACCTGCCAGTTGATTTCCTCGCCCGCTCTTTCGTTGGTGTAGGCAACCATGGCCAGAATCAGTATTGTAAATAAAATCAATATTGAGATTTTCATGATTATTCCTCACTGTGTTCAGGACGATCCTGCAAATTTTCATGGTGTATTTTATTCGTTGATTTCTCCATACCAAAACCAAAAAGTTCGGGGTTCTTATATAAGCCGCGTTCATCATCAGATTTATATTCTTCAACCGATTGGCGCATATTGGCCGCGAAAGAATCTTTGCGGATTCCGGTCACCTGCCAGGAAACTTCCATAAACGGCTTTCCGCCGGCAATTATAAAGCGGTTGCCTTCGATTTTTTGAGCAACATAAAGGGCGGGTGAAGATATACCTATCGCGGTCAATTGGTATCTGAAATCCGAATTTAGAGATTCAAAATAATCAGGAAGCTCAACAACAGCCTCGCCTTTGTCGTCAAGTTCAACTACACCGTCATATATATTTTTCATATCCGGCGAACTGACATCGGAGTGAAAAAGGTACATATTTTCGGGGTCATCAGGGTGATCTATTTTGAATCCCCCGCCTCCTTTGGTATACCCGCCGGTACATTCAACATTACCATGGAAATACCCACCGTAGTTTCCTACAGAATTATTGCAGGAAGCGTATATTCCGTAATTATTTGTCGCAGAAGTTCCATAAGCATATACACCATAAGCATTAGCACCATCGTATCCGGCTGCATACACGCCGCAAGAGGAGCCAGTTGTAATGCTTGTATTTCGGGCCTGTGCATAACCATAAAGACTATATCTGCCAGGACCATCTGACGTACAGTCCCCTCTTATTGCATACGCATATGCACCCGATCCAGCAGTTGTATGGTCAATTATACTGTAAACACCATATAAAGGACCTGAATTCGAGTTGCTTAAACTCGAAAGCAATCCATATCGAGTAAAAGTAGTGTTATAGTAACGCCCGGCATGTACCAAATAATTACTGGAAGGCGCCACGGGTTCACCTATTGATATTCCATTGGAGTTAACTCTCATGGTGCTGTCACTGAAAAATACTTGGCCATTGAATGTCTTACTGCCGGTGATCGTCTGACTGGAAATGAGATTGACCGCCGTGCCCTGTATTTTTGAAGTCGAGATGCTGGCTGAGTTATTAATGTCGACATCAGAAATAGTGTTGTCAACGATTTCACCGGAGCCGACGGCATTGTTAGCGATTTCGCTTAAGCCAACAGCATCGGTTGCAATGTGAGTCGCGGTAATACCATCAGTGGCAACGGATAAGGTTACGCTGCCTGATGCCCCACCGCCCGATAGCCCGCCGGTGGCGTTAACGGCGGTAATATCGCCGCCAGAGTTGTCATCGATACCGTCTGCAAAACCGGGCGGGACGTTGTTCAAATTATACCAATCCAGATAATATGATGGCGATTGACCTCCAAGATTGTTGGCATTATTGGCGGTGGTTGCATTGGTAGCATTATTGGCCAAGGCTGCGCTTGTGGCAAAGTCGGCCGAGTCGGACCGTAATGCCTGATACGCGTATGGCGCAGTGATCATACGAACGCGTGGACTGATTTCCGGATCAACGCCTATCGTAATACCGAGATAACGGGCAGTATCAGTTTCAAAAAGATCGTCCGGAAGCTGGACGCTGGCACCGAGCTGATATTCAAACAACCCGCTATCGACCTGAACGGTCTGAAATCCGCTCGACCAGAGCGAATCATTACCGGCGGCGCTGCCATAAATTTTGAATTTAATCAATTGCGGTCCGTCAACCGGTGTCCCGTCGGTTTCGGTCAATCGACCCTGATAGTTAATCATTTGCGGCACTTCAGCCAGCGCCAATAACGCGGCCAGAAAAAGTGCCAATGTCCACATCACAGTTAGCAATCTTGAGTGTGACATGCAAAGACCTCCTGATAGAGTGAAAGTATTTGATAAAATTATTTATTTATCCATCCAATCATTCGCAAAACGGAGTAACGCGGCCAAGCAAATTATAAATTTCTCGATACTCTTTTTACGACAACCTTGGAAACACTGTCCCGGTCTTATCCCGTCACGAGTTGTCTTTCTTATTGTAAGGCCTTATCGGAGAATGATATTAAGTAGATGTTGGCCTTACAATAATTTAAAGATAACAAATTAATCCAATTTTGTCAATAAAAAAGCCCCTTCCTGTCCTTGACAAGGGGCTCTTGGCTCCTCCAAAAAGGGATTTTACTCATACCCCACCTGTGGCCGGGTGGCCCATCCCGCTTTCTGCGGGACTGTGGGATCGCAAGAAAAAGCTGTACTGCCTTTTCCACCCTTACATATTTAATTCAGTGATTTAATCTCCACGACCCTGTCAGGGTCGCAGGGATCCTGACCTATGCCCCTCCCCCTTTTAACAGCCGTGCTGTCAGGATCACAGAGGTCCGGATATACGCCCCTCCCCGCTTTGGCATAAACGCCATAAAGGATGAACCGCCCGGCGAAATATCGGTTGCATCTGTTTTTAACATTCAGTTATTATGGATAAAATAAACGTCGTTTATAACGTTCGTGCTGTAAAATGTAAGTATTCGAATCTTATCAAAGGAGGATCAAAATGAAACTGAATGTCAAAGCTTTCGCCCTGACGAGCGGAATCCTCTGGGGATTCTGCCTTCTGTTTACCGCCTGGTGGGTAATGATATTCGAAGGCGCCACCGGTGATTTGCTGGCTATCGGGCATATTTATCGCGGCTTTAATGTCAGCCCGCTGGGGAGCGTTATCGGCCTGATATGGGGTTTTGTCGATGGCCTCATAGGCGGGGCGATATTCGCATGGCTTTATAATCTTCTATCGGGCGGAGCGAAAAAGCCGGAATAGATTATAATTGATAAAGCGGTTCAGTCGCCGAAGCGGATCGTGATTCCGCCGCGGCCAAACGGTCACAGGTACAGGGGGCCGAGGAGGGTATTTGAGGGCCGAAATGTTTCGCGCTTCGCGCGATGTCAGGAGCCGGCGGCTCACTGACCTACGAATGAAGACGGCAGGAGCGCAGGGCTCCTGCCCTACGATTGCTCGCACGGCACGGATCAGGTTGGGATTCACGGCCTGATTAATAGGGAATCCGGGTCCACAAATACGTAAATATGTACTATAAAAAGGCGGTGCCGAGCACCGCCTTGTAAGATAAATTAAATGCACAAATTAAATTATTTTTCAATCATATTGTTTCATCATCAGATTATTTCTTCGACCGCCTTTTTGAATTCATTGTACGTCCGCATGCCGACATACCGACCGGTTTCATTGCCGTCCCGATCAAAAAATATCGTGGTCGGGACACCGGCGCCGAGTTTGAAATATCGCGCCGCCTCGCGGCTGGCCATCAACATCACCCAGTCATAACCGCCCTTATCGACATAAGCCTTGACTTTACCGGGCGTATCATTGACGGCGATTCCGACAACCTCGAGACCTTTCGGACTGTACTCTTCATATATCCGTTTCAAATCCGGCATCTCGCGCCGGCAGGGCGGGCACCACGATCCCCAGAAGTTTATAATCATAGGCTGCTTGCCTTTATAATCGTCAAGATTCCACGGATTACCATTGATATCGCGCAGATTCAAGGCTCCGGCAGAAGACGCCTGCACCTGTCCCTGAGCCACGCGCCCGGTTTTCTGAGTATTATTATCGTTCGAAGACGAGCATGAAATCATCAAAATCGCCAGAGCAAAAAATAACGTGATTATGTATAAATCCTTTTTCATTTGTCCTCCGGATTATCCCTTGGCAAGCGATTTACGACCGCCGTTTTTCATATATTCGTCGAATTTCATCTTATCATAAAGTGCTTCTTTCATAAAATAAAGCACATCCATCATCACATCCGCACTCTGATAGCCGGGCAGCACCCCCAGTTTTTCGCTGTTCGGTTTCAAAAACCAGTAGGCCGGATAACCGCGGACGCGATATTCGGAGACGGCCAGATTGCGCTCGGTTATTTTGTAACCGTCGATATTGAGTTCTTTCCTGGATTCGGCGTTGACTCTGATGGCAACAAAATCCCTGTTAAGCACCTTGATTATCTCCGGCCGGTTAAAAACCTCCTTATCCATTTTCTTGCAGTAATAGCACCAATTCGTATAAAAATCGACAAGGATATGTTTCTTCTCTTTTTTGGCCTTTTCCAGCCCGACATCATAGGGCAGCCAGTTTATTTGGGTCGAATCGATCGATTCGGTTTTTTTGCCCGGATTATCCTTTTTCTCGGCCTTCTCGGCACTCCGAACACCCAGAACTGAAACAAGGAAAATCAACACCAGAGCCAGGATATTAGTGGAAATAATCTTTTTCACTGTTCACCGCCTAATCAAGTTAATCAAGTAAGTCGTAGCTATATCTATTATTACAATATACAACATAATCCGAACAAAAAAAGTTCTTTTTTATTTGTCCAGAGGCTGTAAAAATACGGAAGAATCGCCGAGAATTTCTTTTAATTTAAAAAGAAGGTCGTTTTTTGGTTCTATAGTGAAGCGTTTGGATTTGAT
>Ga0307426_1001408_pt1 | contig 15905 bp, 12 predicted proteins | sample SalMarWE160340MG_FD_202165 | JGI IMG/M metagenome (GOLD analysis project Ga0307426, IMG submission 202165) | Salt marsh sediment microbial communities from the Plum Island Ecosystem LTER, Massachusetts, United States - WE1603-40 | ecosystem: Environmental > Aquatic > Marine > Intertidal zone >... | reverse complement strand
GGAAAGCTATCTTCCGTTTTTGTTCATTCTAAACCCTCAGATTTGTATCTATTTTTACTGTGGGGCATAGAGCAATACCTCTCTTTAACCAGAGATTTTGAATTTTTGGAAGAAAAACTTCCTTTTCATGATAAACCACAGGGAATTAAAACAAGTGTATCTGAGAAAGTTAAATTATTGATTGATTATCTATTCTCAGAAAAAGTAGGGTTTGGAGAACACGGTCTTATAAAGTGCAATGATGGAGATTGGTCTGATGGAATCTCTTTAATGGTAAGGAACCGAAGTAAATTTATAAAGAATGGAGAATCAAGTTTTAACTCTACTTTTGCTCTCTATATAATCCCAAGAGTTTTAGATTTGATGAAGGATTCTAATGAACCGTTTGTAAAATCCTGCTTAGATAAACTTGACTTATTAAAACAAGCAGTTCTTAAATCCTACAATGGAAAATGGTTTTTCCGGGGTTGGGATGGTCAAGGAAATCCCATAGGAGATCGATCGTTGTATTTAGAGCATCATGCATGGTTATTAATTTCAAAAATTTTAGATAGTGAGAGTGCTTTCAATTTAATTGACCAAATTTATAATACGTTAGATATTCCCTCTTCCATTGGTCAATATATTAGCTATCCGCCTCAAAAGACATATTTAAATATTCTTCCTAAAGGATGGGATGTGAATGGAGGTATATGGCACGCGATGAATGCTTTACTTACATGGGGATATTCGAAATATGATAAAAAAAAAGCCTTTAATTCAATAATAAAAAATTCTTTAGCAAAAAGAGCAGAAATTTATCCAAGAATGTGGTATGGAATTTGGAGCGCACCTGATTCTTACATCGCAGATTATTCTGAAAATGCAGGACAGGCTTTCTATCATTTTGCTACTCCAATGTGTGACTTTCCAATAATGAACATGAATGCTCATGCTAGCTATTTATTAAGTATAATAAAAATAGCAGGAATTGAAGCAGACTTTTTGGGTCTTATCATTGATCCGAATATTTTACATCAAGGATTTTCTTTTAAATCTCCTTTAATTTCATTAGAATTGGATTTAGAACAATTAATTTTATGGTACAATATTACTGCTGAATTAGATTATAAGATTAAAATCAAAAAGCCAAAATGGTGGAATGAACGCTCTAAAATTTATCTAAATAATAGAATATATATAGTAGATCTTCAAAGTAATGAAGATCCTGATGGATTTATAGAAATTAATATTCCTTCTAATATGGGACCTTTAGTAGTTAATTTAACTAAAGATAACATTTAGTTTATCTCATAGGTTTTTTAATTTTGTACTTTTGTAGTACTAAATATAAAACTAAAATAACTCCAATTATTAAAGGTATTGACCCTACTATAACATAGTGAGATGAGAAGCTTGTTTGAATTGTCCCATATATTTTTAATGAAGTTTCAGCAGTTATAAGAATATTTATATTACCAATAAAAGGTTGATTTAGATACAAGCTTTTATAGACGGCACTAATATTCTGCTCCCAGTAATAAGGGAGATATCCTCCTTCTTCATTAATCCAAATTCCTAATTCGTCATCATCAAGTACTATTATTGTAAAAGAACTGTTAACTGCTCCTAGATTAATAAACAGTTCTTGATCATGTGAAAACGTTGGATAATTATAATGTACAATATAGTTTACACCTTTTGCTATACCAAATTGTCCTAAGTTCTCAATCACAACTGTATTTGGGAACGGGATACTTATAATGGATACTCCAAGAAATGAAAAGATTATCCCAATTATTAAGATTGTCGAAATCTTCTTTTGCTTGGATTCTTTCTCAATCATAAGAGATATTTACCATCTTATTATTGGACTCTAAATAGAAAGAAGTAATATGCTTATTTAAATAATATGGAATACCATTTTAGAGAAGTAATTTAAAACTAAATAATAAAAAAGAAATAGAATTTCTAGATCATTTCATATGTTTTTGTTTAATCAGGGTAAGCTTTCCCCCTGCCATTAATTCTTCAAGGTCTTGTCCGCTTAAAGAATGAGTTAATTCGATATCTAACCCTTTTGTAAGATTTTTCATGTTTACCTTTCCAGATTTAATGGTTGTTAAATCGATCTCTATCTTATCACCAGGTTCAACTTTTCCATAATTATCCTTATTAACAAAAGTTAAAGGAACAATTCCAAAATTGACTAAATTAGCAAGATGAATCCTAGCGAAACTTTTCACGATAACAGCTTTAATACCTAAATATTTTGGAGCTATAGCAGCATGTTCTCGAGATGAACCCTGACCATAATTGTCTCCACCAATAATGAATCCACCTCCTTTTGCCAAAGATCTCTCGGGAAAGCTTTCATCAATGGCCTTAAAAACATATTTACTGATTTCAGGTATATTGGAACGAAAAGGTAGAATTTCAGCACCAGCAGGCATGATATGATCTGTTGTAATATCATCTTCAACTTTTAGGAGAACTTCCCCAGTTAATTTATTTGGTAATGGATTGAATTCGGGTAAAGGTTTGATGTTTGGCCCTCTAACAATTTCCACCTTTCTTGCTTCTTCTGGGGTTAAGGGAGGAATTATCATATTGTCATTTACTTTGAAATTCTTTGGCATGTCAAATTTCGGATATTTTCCAAAAGTCCTTGGATCCTTAATTTTCCCTTCGATTGCAGATACAGCAGCAGTTTCAGGACTAACTAAATAGACTTGTGCACTCTGAGTTCCGCTTCTACCGAGAAAGTTTCTATTGAAAGTCCTTAGAGAGACGGCATCTGAACGTGGAGCAAGTCCCATTCCTATACATGGACCACAAGCGTTTTCCAATATTCTAGCTCCTGCTTCAATTAAATAAACAAATTCTCCGGAATGAATTAAATGATCTACTACTTGTCTGGAACCTGCTGATACCGTAAGCACGGTATTTTGACTTATAGTCTTTCCCTTCAATATATTTGCCGTGATCTTGAGATCGCGAAGAGAAGAGTTCGTACAACTCCCAATGCATACTTGATCTACTTTTAATCCTTCAAGTTCCTTTACCGTTTTAACTTTACCAGGACTATGAGGTTCAGCAATGAGAGGCTCAAGTTTATTTAAATCAATTTCGATTGTCTCATCATATACTGCATCATCATCTGCTTTTAACTCAACCCATTGTTCTCCTCTTTCTTGTGATTCTAAAAACTGTTTTGTAATCTCATCCGAAGGAAAGATCGATGTAGTAGCTCCAGTTTCAGTACCCATATTTGTTATTGTCCCTCTTTCTGGAACAGAAAGACTTTTTATACCTGGACCAGTATATTCGAGGACTTTATTTACTCCTCCCTTTACTCCGATCCTTCGCAACACTTCGAGAATAATATCTTTAGCAGAAACAAAATCAGGAAGCTTTCCGGTGAGGTGAACTTTTACAATTTTTGGCATTTTTAACCTGAAAGAATCTCCGGCCATCGCGGCCGCAACATCCAATCCGCCTGCTCCAATTGAGATGCTTGCAACACCTCCTCCCGTTGGTGTATGACTATCGCTTCCTAAGAGCGTTTTTCCCGGTCTAGCAAAACGCTCTAGATGCAATTGATGGCAAATGCCATTACCGGGACGAGAAAAATAGAGTCCATATTTTGCAGCAATACTTTGGAGATATCTATGGTCGTCTGGATTTTTAAAGTCTGTTTGGAGGGTATTATGATCTACATAGCTTACCGAGAGTTCAGTTTGTATTCGATCTATTCCGATTGCTTCAAATTGAAGATAAGCCATAGTTCCGGTTGCATCTTGTGTGAGAGTTTGATCAATTTTGATAGAGATATCAGATCCTCTTTCTAAAGTGCCCTCAATCAGATGTTCTTCTATTACTTTTTCTGTTAATGTCTTTCCCATAATTTTTAACCGATTTTTTATCAATTTTCACATGAATTGAATGAGTCATTTTACACTTTAAATCTTTCAATTTAAACTTAAAAATGTGCAAGATTTAGTAAATAAGAACTGTTATTAAACATTTCTCAATCAATTTCCCATCTTTAACCCCCCATTCAAAATCGAATATTATTAAATAGTAATGATAAAAGAATCAATTTATACATGTAGATTTATTAATTTGTAAACCTAAAATTACTATACTAATAAATTAATGTTAAATAAGACGTAAATACTAAAGATCCACGCTTCAATTCTAGTGGTGAGATTAAAAGTAGTCTTTATAGCAGGTCACGCTGGACCTATTATCGCTATATCTAATGCTCCCATTAAGACTCCAAAAAATAGTATCATTAAAATTTGATTTCTTTCGTGTTTATTGTCTATATTCATGATGATTTCTATTAAAATTTATATAATTAAATTAACGCTCTTCTTTTAAAAATGAAAGTACTATAAAAGTAAAGGAATAATGTTTAAACTGATCATTCTAAGTTCATTTTTAATGAGTGATGAGAAGAAGAAGTCAAAAAAAAAAATTATCATCACGATTGTATTTATAGGAATACTAGTCGTAGGAATTGGTATTTCCTTAAAAATATTAACGTCATCGAATGAAAAAAATCAAAATCCATTCGCTCCACCTCCATACCAAAGAGTATATCTGAATTACTTTCCAGTCTCACTTGATGATTTATTCAAGACTAATGATCCCTCGCAGCAAGCACTTCAATTAAATGCCATTATTAACGGAAGACCAGAAGCAAGTGGTCTATTTATGGAAACATATCCTAACTATTTTCACCATGGTCATTCTCCTGGAGCAATGAAATGGTATTTGTACGTAGGAAAACATTCACCGATCCGATTTTCACAAGATACGTATTTAACTCTACTTGATTGGAACCCATCAAGTTACGAAACGATTAATGGATCTCTTATCGCTATTAATGTAAAAGCTACGTTTGCTTTAAGCTATTATCAACGGATAGCAATGGATCACGTGGGAATCAACGTCACGCTAAAAAATGCTTATGATGTTAATAGTACTAACATTTTTGATGGTAATACTAAGGGCTTATTTGTTTCCAAAAATACAATCATAGGCTATACTGATTCTAATGCTGCGCTTGATTTTGTCATGATCGATGATACGGTTTTCAATTTTGGTCCAGGAATAACAGAGGGACCCTTGGTCAACCCAGTCAATCCTTATTGGTATTTTACTAATAGTGCAAGATCAGAAATCGATAGCTATTTTTCGCTTCAATATAATGCGGAAAAATTAAGTGGGCTTTACCCAGATGCAAGCATAAATCGGACTTCCTATGATATAAATACGAATCACTCTATTTTTGGTTCATGGTTTTACAAAGCTGGTTGGTTTGAATTAAACAGTTCTCATCATCTCACAGGGTGGTATTCTTTTGATGGATCAATCCTAAACATTCTTAATATAAATAAAACGAGTCGTGACACTTTTTATAAGGATGTCAATACGGGGTTACCTTTTAATTCGAGCATGGTTGGGGTATTCTACGATTCAAAGTACGTCCCTGTCGAAGGTTACACGAGACTTGGTGGTGATTACATGTATTATGAGCAAGGGGACAATAATTCAGGAATTATACAATTAACCCAATTTTTTGATGTTAACCGACCTTCCCCTAAATACATGAAATATCAATTCATTGAGGGGAATTATTCATCAATGTATGATGACTCGATTATGGTTCAATATTTCGATAGTCTTTCAGCAGCTCAATCAAGTTTCACAAATCTGAATATAACTTATAGTAGAGTCTTGGATCCGAGTTTAGGATGAAGAAATAAGTTTTTGGAAGCACTTGATTATTTACAATCAACTTATAAGAAATTTCCCAAATTTATGATTGAGATCATAGCTGAGGAGTATGGAATTCCTAATAATGAAGTGAAAGAATTAATTACAACATATACTAAGAATGGAATTCTTAGGATTCAACGAAGTGAAGGATTTTATTATAAACTCAATGATTAAAGAAGAAAGATAATTAAAGTTTTTCAAGTGCTAGTTAGATTACCTATTAATCCTCTAATCCTACTGAAGGTGCATTATACGCAATTTCGTTGTATATAAAGCTTTAATTTAACTTCAAGTTTATAAACCATTCAAACTAATATATTTTACAATAAAATGATTTCATTCTAAATCTACTTTTAAAATGACTGAGACTCCCGAAATTGATCGAAATATCAGGGTAGAAAAACTTGTCAGAGAAACTAAGGTACTCAATATTGCTAGATTAGCCAAAATGTTGGTTGATTTATTTGGTCCCGATGAACCCTTTACAAAAATTGGGAAGCGTGAAGGACAAGAAATTGAGATGTATCTCAAAGAATTAGATGGATACGTTACTTTTATTTTAACTAATGATCGAAAAAATTTTGAATGTATAGCAAAGAAAGCCAAAGATCCGGTGGCTAAAATCTCTATCACAGTGAAAGAAGAAAAGATATTGACTGTTTTAAGCAAAATAATACGCTCTAAAAGCAATCTTTTCGGATTAATTAAATTACTAAAATATATAATACCGGGAAAAGCTCGAATTAAAGGTTCTTATATTGCTGCGATTAAGTTGGTTCGATGCTTAATGATTGGAAAACATGAAGTATATAAACAAACCACGTGAGGTGATTTTGACGTATTTAGATAATGATCCATTCCTTAACTTATCGGATTCGATTTATAACCCTTATATTAAGAATTGGCAGTCATCAAACAAAAAAGTAATTGGGTATTACTGTACCTATATCCCTGAAGAGTTATTACACGCTGCGGGAATTTTACCATATAGAATTCGAGCTACAGGAAATAAAGATACGGAACTCGCGGATACCTACATGGTTAGATTTACATGTTCCTTTGTTAGAGCTACTTTAGACCTAGCATTAAAAGGGATATATAATTTCATGGATGGATTTCTCATCTGTAATAGTTGCGACCATAGCAGGAGGATGTTTGAATTATTCGACTTAAAAGTATTTAATAAAGATAATATTGACAAGAAAATTGATAAGTTTTATCTTTCAATACCTCATATAATTACTGAAGAAGGATTCGATTGGTATTTAAAAGAAATAGAAGAATTGCGAGAAGAGATCGAATTAGCATTTGATTGTAAAATCTCAGATGAAATGTTAAATCACTCACTCGCTATTTATGAACAAAATAGAGAATTATTGAGAGATCTTCATGAATTACAAATCCAAGAAAATCCTAAAATAACTGGAACAGAAGCTTTACAAATTTCCATGGCAAATGCTTCAGTACCTAAAGAGATTGCCAACAAAGAATTAAAGAGAATTTTAAATGACTTGAAAATGAAAGAAGAAATTGATATTAGTTCAAAGAAACGAATAATACTAGTTGGAAGTGTAATAGATAATATTGATTTTATTCAGCTCATTGAAAATTCAGGAGCATTTGTTGCATCAGATTTTATCTGTTTTGGAACACGCACTTTTAATAGTTCGATTCATCTTGATCGTGGTTCTAATCCTATCATAGATCTCACAAAAAGGCTATATTATCGAATCTCATGCCCAAGAATGATGGATGATCATGAAAATAGATTTAATTATTTAAAAGACGAAATCAACAAAGCTAATATTAATGGTGTCATTTTGCAACGAATTAATAATTGCGATTTACATGGTTGTGATAACATGCTTTATACACATGAACTCAAAGATCTTGACATACCCGTATTGAATATTGATCGTGAATCTTATCAAGCAGATACCTCGCGATTGCAAACAAGAATTGAAGCCTTCATGGAGATGCTCAAGTAAATAGAGGGTGACTTGAGAATTTTCTTAGACTTAGAAATCGGATAATCCCCTACAAGATATTTTTAGGATTAACGAATTTCGATTCTTATTAATGGATTAATCTAATTGATTTAAGTACTCATCTTGCATCATATGATTCCGCATTCCAAATTAGTAATTATTGATATGGCAGGTCATTTTACTCCAGCACAACATTCAGAAATTGTAAATGAATTAATTATTAAGTTCATAACTTCATTATAATATCTCCAATAATCCTAGAATTATATTGAGGACCAATATTTTTTATATTGAATCGATTTAACATTCCAAAATTAATTCTCATGAATATTCATGCTATGCTATTTCTCTTAATCTTTTCTTTTTCAGGAAAAAATTTATCATTATGAATATAATAGATACTGAGGTTACTACACTAACAATTATGATATATACAATTATTTTTGGGTATATACTTATGATTTCATAGATTATTTCATTATCTGTATCCTTAACAGTAACCGTTTCTAGATTTCCATTAGAATTATAACTCATTTCGACGATGTAGGAAGTTATGCCTGTTCTATTAAAAATGATTTTATTTTCTGTAAACTGAACTTTAGTCCATTCAATCATATTACTTAATTCAGCTAAATAATTACTAATGGGACTTGCTAATGTAAAGCCATTTATTGCGAATCGCCAAAGAAATTCACTTGCATCCATTGTGTCTAGTGAAATATTTAATGCTATCAAATTTAAATCATTATTTACTACATGTGTAAAATTATTATAATCTGCTAAAAGTTTGGTAAAACTTGAAGGATCTTTAAAAATATAAGATCTTTCGGAAAGATAATCAGAAATATTGTTAAATGGTTCTGTTCCAAAAGGCCAAAAATTATAATAATATGACCATGCAATATAATAACCTGGGTAATTTGCAACAAAATATGAATAATTATATCCATTATTATTAAGTATGGAGAATACTGATTCACCATACCATTTAGAAATCAACCATTTGAAGATTTCGTATGAATTTATTTCATCTCTATAATCACATAAATAGATAGTTATCTTACTTTGTGCTTTGACTTTATCAGAGTCGCCTCTAAACCAATTAGTGGGATTTGAAGAGGAATTAATAGTTACAATCCAACTTTGTTCATCATATCTTGAGACTTCTAAAATTTGAGTTCCATTTTCTATAGATTTTGTATATTCAGAACCGCATGCAAAAATAATAGTTGAATTAATATTGTATAGTACAATTATAAAAAAAAGTATTGATATTTTTCCTTTCTTTTTTCCTAATTTCATGGTAATAACCTAATCATTTTTCTTTCTAACTTTAATTTTCATAATAATAACTTTTTATAGATCTCGTCGCTTAAATAGAATAAAGCCTACTAATAAAAATATTATAGAATATAAACTCAGAACAAAGAGTGCTCCTCCCAAGGATGGAAATAACCATCTTCGAAGTAAGTCTGATCCTTCATAATATTCAATATACCGAGGAAGACTGCTAAAATTGGGATAAAGAATATAATTAATGATATTATCAAGATATGACAGCGAATATATCGGTTCTAAACCTAATGATGTTGGAATTAAATTAATTAAATCAAATCCAATTAATATTAAACCCATTATAGTAATCAAAACGGAAATTGGTGATGCCATAAATGAACTTAAAAAGGTTGTAATGCTTGCTAAAACAAGAGAATATAAGATAAAAAGACCGAAACTAAAGATAAGCGTGTAGAAGATGGGTTCACCATAAAAATAATAACTAAATAAAGCCATGACTAAATAATGAATGGTATAGATGCCTATTAGTATGAGAAAATTAGCTATAAATTTCCCAAAGTAAATTTTAAATTTACTGACTAAAGGAAATATATTTAAAGCGGTTTTTTGTGTGTATTCTGAATTAATGATACCGGAGAAAACGAAACTATTAATTAATAACAAAACAAGGTAAATATACGACATATATCCCCTATTAAGTTGATAAAATTCATATTGAGTAGGAGGTAATGAAGTATTAGGTATCAACACATACGGCATAACAACAATAACTACATACATTGAAATAGCTAAAATTGAAAAATAGATGATTTTTTTTTTTTGAAGATGAATTTCAAATTTAATTATTGCGGATATTTTTCTTAAATTATAAATAATCTTAGCATGCATGTTTCTATTATTTTTCCTCATTTCAAATCAATCCACATCATTTCGTCTTACTTAACATTTGTGTATATAACTTTTCTAATTGAGAATCTTTTGGTTCATAAAACGAACTTACAGCAAGATCTGAGCTAAATTTATTGGATAGAATATTAAGAATTTTGCTTCTTGAATCCATGCTTCCATCATACCGAAAAATGAATGAATTATGAGTACTGTCATATCTAATTCCTTTAGGATTTTTATCATCATCCTCGGTATTTATTATTAATGTTTTTAATTCTTGCTCTAGTTTATTCATTATAATACTAACATCATTCAACTGAATTGGGTTAGAAATTTCACATATTATTTCTTTTACAAAGAATTCCCTTTCTAAATTATCAATTGTATCAAATCCGATTAAATTACCTTTATTAATTAATACAATTTTATCGCAAATTTCTCTTATCTCATTCAGCATGTGAGACGAGATTATAATACTTTTTCCTTCGCTTTGAATTTGTTTTAAAAAGTCTCGCATTAGAATTCTAGATTCAGGATCTAATCCCGTTTGTGGTTCATCTAGTATGACAAGATCGGGTTCATGGATAATTCCTACCATAAATCCTAATTTTTGCTTCATGCCTTTGGAAAAAGTTTTTATCTTTTTATATTTCCAATCATATAAATCAAATTTTTTCAAAAGAAAATTGATTCTGGAGATCGTATTTTGTTTTCTATAATTTGTAAGTCTTGCTATATATTTTAACAATGAATATGGATTAGTATCATAAAATTGCGGAATGTCAATTAAAAAACCTCGCTCAATTAAGTTTTTTGGACTATTATTTATATCTTGTAATTCTCCGTTTTTGTCTATAATTAAAACTTTACCTGATGAGGGTTTAGTTAATTGTGATATTATTTTGAGAATTGTTGTTTTACCCGCTCCATTAGGTCCTAATAATCCAACAATCTCGCCACTTTGAATGCAGAAGTTAATCTGGTTAAGAGCTGAAAACTTTTTATATTTTTTATCTACATTTTCGACTTTTAAAATTGTTTCTGAAATTATTAGCACCTATTAGATTTAATGTCTTTTTAAAGATGAATTTCTGATTTTAAAAACTTTTTGAGATCTGAATTCGACTAATTATTAATTACTTATGTTTTATTTAAAATTTTTTTCTTTTTTTTTATATAGATATATGAATATAATATACTAGAAATTTAAGGTGCATCGATAATGAAAGGTAATAAAAGAGATAAAGAAAAATTTTGCTCAATTGATCGATTTCCTTTGAGATTGAATCATTATTGCTATAATTCAGGTTTTGATGATTCTTTATTACATAATCCATTGATTGACAACTCATTATTAGCAAACAACAAAAAAGTTCAGGATAGTTTAATTATTTCAGAAAAAAATAACTCTAGTGAACTAATCTCATATTATATTAAGGAAATTCCCCCAATTTTAAGTAATAGTGAGATAATAAATAGAGCAAAATTTTACTCTAAAAAATTGGAAAAACTAAGTAGTAAATATGCTAATAAATTAAAGCAGATTTTAAAGAATGAGATTCCTAAATTATTGAATTCTCAAATTAAACTTGATTTTTGGTATAAAATTCTAGGATTTCATTGGGATAACGAAATCAGGCGTGTTACCGATTATAATCAGTCTTATGCTGTTAGTTTTGAAAAACTTGAGAAAATTAAATCAGTTCTATTAGATCTTTTTAATGAAGAAATCAACCTTCCTAGAAATGAAAATGAATTTAATTTTATTTGTTATAATTGTGGTAATGTTTCAAAATATCAAATTACAAATATGAATAATTTTCCTAAACGTCCGAGAAAAAAATGTCCTTATTGTAATAAAATGATCACATTGCGGATTTTGGTTGATAATGGCATCATTAGTGTTGAACCATATATAGAAAATAATACTATAAAAGAAATTACTTACAATAACTTTCAAACTTCAGTTAATGAAATTTTTTGCTTTATCGAGGAATATATCAATTTTTCAAAATATACAACAGGTTTAGTAGGTCATCGAGTAAAATTTTCTCTAAAAAATAAGTCTAATTTAGGACCAAGATCTTGGTTAATTGAAAATATAAGGTACGCCTTTCCCAGATTTTATGGTCTTGCCCTATCAAATAGAATATTAGATTATTTTTTGTTTAGAGAATTACATGATGTAGCAATTAGCGGAAGTAAATTAAAAAGTGAATTTTTTGAAAATGATAGAATTAGAAGTAAGCCCAGGTTAAGTGTGTTATTATGTATTGATTATAACATATCCAGATTATCAACAAGAGATTTTCAGGATTTTGATATCACTATAAGCGACGATTCTTTAGATAGAGTAAAAGGTTATTGTTCCTATATTCTCTATTTTTTCATTTTTAGAAATCCTTATGGTCTTGTTTATATATCCAATACTACCAGTGGAGGTTTTCCAGTTAATGAAGATTTTTTTGTACCCGATTTTTTTCTTATAAGGGCAATTTTTTTCATTATGTGCAATGTTTCAAATTCTATTCTCTCATTTAGTGAAATTAGGAAGAAATTAAAAATCAGAAACCGTTTTCAACGTTATTTATTGTCTGGAACTAGACTTATAAATTTCCTCGGTAAAACAAAGCCTCGGATAGAGGAATATATTAAAATACATAATGAGAGTTTTTTAATGGATTTTTTAAATGAAATTAATATGTTTTATAAAATATCACAAATTAGAGATAATGAATTTGCTACTCGGGTAGGATTTGCATCGCGTTTTCAAAAAAGAGTTCATCAATTTTTCGAAAACTTTTTTGGAGTTAAGTTCGAATCAGAAAAAAATGTTGTTGCTTTAATAAGGAAAAACGTTATAAATATTTCAGGTGTAAAAAATAAAATACATTATAATCTCTCTTTTGATGGATATTACAAGCTAGATGATTTTCTTAGAAATAGATATAGAATAGATCCTAAATTGAATGCTATAGCTTTTGAAGCCCATGGGGATTGGCATATTAATCTTTCTACATATTTACGTATGTTCCCATATAAAACAATTTCTGATTTCAATCGAAGACAAGAGGTTGATCAATTAAAAAGGGAGATTTGCACATTTTACAATATTATATTAATGGAAATTTATGAAAATGTTGAAGAAAGATATTGGAAAGATGAGATTACTAAGAAACTAAGCAATTACTAATATATAGAATTACTTCATATTAGTATTAGTAAATTAATTTAAGATGTAATTTGAACCATATAGAAAGATGATTCAAGAACAAAAAAATCGAATTATTCCTTACCAAATGTTATATGAAGCAATTTCTGGAACGTATAGTCTAGTTGAGGGGATATTACCAGATTATGGAATCCCCTCATTGCGCTATGGATTAAAGCATATAAAATCAGTAGTTAATGATTTCATTAAAAAGGCTGGGGAGGGACTACCCATTGTCGGACACCATTTCGCCTTTCCGACTGAATTTCTTTATGCATTTGATTGCGTTCCAGTGTGCATTGAAGCAACGTCATATTTACTATCTGCTTTATTACCTGATGGTTCAGAACCCTATTATGATCTCATTACCAATTGGGGACACCCCTTCCACACATGTAGTTCGCAAAAAGGGGTTCTTGGAATGACGCTTGATGATCTCTTCAGATTCGATGCGATCATCACTCCTACAGCCCCTTGTGATAATACCTACGCTTCTTACCCGTTCTTCCGTTATCATAAAAAAATACCCGTTATCACACCTGATCTACCCTTTCTAAAAGCAGAAAAGAGCTATCCTTATCTGGGAGAACAAATTAAATTAGGTATAGAAGAATTAGGGCGGGTCATTGGACAAGAACCAGATTATGATAAGTTAAGAAGAGCCATAGAAATTGAAAATCAAATTTATGGCATGCAGATGGAGATATTTGAGTTGAAAAAAGCATTACCTTGTCCGGTTGAAAACATGTTCAATGCCATGGCAGCTGCTGCTGCAATATATTTATCTGGGCGCCCCGAAAAAATTACATTCTATGAAGAAATGCTTGCTATAGCCAAAAAAAGATACAAATTAAAAGAACATCATGCGGGAGATGAAAAAATTCGGAGTATCTGGCCCTACATGATCATCTTTTTCGATTTAGGATTGTGTGAGTGGTTAGATCGAGAGTTAGGGATGTCAATATTATTTGATATTTTCAATTATAACTTTGCAGAACCTATTGATACCACTTCAGATTTAGAAACAATGTTTAATGGTATGGCACGAAAGACAATGGAAGCCCCCATGGTGAAACAATCAGCGGAATTCTATTATTCTTTCATTGATGAGTGCGTTCAATTAGCAAAAGAATTCTCTGCCGATTGCTTTATTTTTACTTCACATTTGGGATGTAAACAATTCGGAAGTGTACCCCAAATACTCCGAGAAGCTTTACGAGATGAAGTGGGAATCCCGATGCTTCTCATTGATTTAGATGTGGGAGACAAACGCATGACTTCTGAAAAAATTATCAAGGATAAGATAAAATTATTTGCTCAAACGCTTTTATAAGATTCGAAATAAAGATATTAAAATGGATTTTTGATTCAAAGATAAAATAGATACATACTTAACATTATGTTCCTAAAATGAGAAGTATAAGAACCTTTAAATATTCCGTTTTCGCTTTCTATATTAAATACAAATCTAACCAAAAAATTCAAATAAATATTATTTACTCAAGTATGTTCTCACATTGCTTGTCAACTATTTGGTTGTTGCTCTTGATATATTCGTAATAAGATGGTTAAATGAATTTAAAAGAAAAGATCAAGAATCTCTGGAAAAACTATAAGAAACATCATCTTATTTTTTTAAGTGGTTTTATTGCTGGTATATTCATATTGAATTGGATGATGTTCTTTTTGGGAGTAGTGGACTTCGAATTACCATTTGTATTTACAATTTTTGTTACACTCTTGATAATTTTTGCGTATTTAGTAAGTATAGCTAAAATCCAACTAATCGTTGCAAAAATTGTATATATTGGATTGATTGGATTTTGCGTGGGTGTTTTTATCTGGTTCATTACTGGCTATGTACTTATTCAAGCTCCTTGGGCACCCTTACGAATTTTGATTGGAGATCCCGTATTTAGGGGGAGAATTTTGCTTTCGCTTCTGGTACCTGCCTGCGGACTGGGTGCATTTCTAGGCCATCTAGTAGGCAAAAAAAGGAATTGGAAAACCATTTTTACTCAAAAAACTGGAAACTATTAATCTGGTGAAGTAATACCTCTAAATATAATTATCCTAAATTTATTTGGAAAATCGTTCATTCTTGAAACAACCTAAATAATAAGATTATAATTTATTATATTATCATTCCTAATAATTCAATTAGGTTAATTTATCAGAATTTAGTAATTATTGATTCTCTTCAGTTATTGCTATTCTAAATGGTTAATCTATTATGGTGAACTCGATCTCCCGTCCTTTGCTATTAAAGCATTTTATACTGCTTAAATTATATGGATAAGCAATAATAAAATTGAATTTTTTTGTCTTAAAAACATTATTGATATCAACAAGAGAAGGGTTAGGATTTCCAGAAGGATGTGAATGAACAGAACCCTGGAGAGTTGAATCATAACCCAATCTACTAGTGCTAAAAAATCCAGAAGTGTTAGAAGTAATTGCTCCTGGAGGTAAAATGAATTCTACCGCGATATCATTCTGGGTTCTTAGAAATCCTAATATTTCTCTCGGATGTTGATTTCTACATAACGAAAATAGTCCATGTAATAATTCTTTTTTGATATTAATAACGTTAGATTCCAAGTTATTAATGAATGTTAATATCTCATTGATGACATCAATAATAAAAGGAGGATGATTTTTTTCCCATCTATTTAATAAGGGGATAAGTTTATCAACTTTTCGATAATTTCTACCATCTTTACTAATGAAACTTACAATTGGTTTTTTCGGGT
>Ga0307426_1001402_pt1 | contig 15945 bp, 7 predicted proteins | sample SalMarWE160340MG_FD_202165 | JGI IMG/M metagenome (GOLD analysis project Ga0307426, IMG submission 202165) | Salt marsh sediment microbial communities from the Plum Island Ecosystem LTER, Massachusetts, United States - WE1603-40 | ecosystem: Environmental > Aquatic > Marine > Intertidal zone >... | reverse complement strand
CTCCCCCCGAAACCGGCTGAACGATCTGACGGGAAAAGAGTGGGTGTACTGGAGCAAGAGCGTCATCAACAAACCGTATCCCCCCAATCTGCAGCACAAGCTCCGCTCCAGCCACGGGGGGCAGAAGCCTCCCGATCTGTGCGGCGACCTGATCGAGGTATTCACCAAGGGTGGGCAGTGGGTGCTGGATCCCTTTGCCGGCGTGGGCGGAACTCTTCTGGGGGCTGCCTTGCGCGGCAGAAACGCGGTGGGGATCGAAATCAACCCGCAGTGGATCCAGATCTACAGCCGGGTCTGCTCCCTGGAGAGAATCCCCGAGCAGAAGATGATCTGCGGGGACAGCAGCATGGTGCTGGATGAGCTAGGCCGGGAGCGCCGTGCGTTCGATCTCATTCTCACGGATGTGCCCTACTGGGGAATGGACAGAGCTCGGAAGAGCAAGGGGAGCTACAAACGGGTCGGGGAGCAGCAGAGGCAGGCCCGTCAATCGAAGCTGACGGCTTTCAACCGGACGAGCTACCGGAGCAAGGAACAGTGGCTCGAACAGATGGCCGCCATATTCGCCTCCGCCGCAGCGTTGCTCAAGGAACGGGGATATCTGGTCGTGTTCATCGGTGACATGTACAACGGCGGCCGTTACCACTTCCTCGGCTCCGATCTGGCGGCGATCCTGGCCGGACTCGGCCTGATCCCCAAAGCCAACCTGGTTTGGTACGACGTGAGTAAATCCCTCCACGTCTACGGCTATCAATACGAATACATTCCCTCGATGATTCACCAGAACATCCTGGTGTTCCGCAAAGAGCCGTGACGTTGTAGAATGGTCCCCGGAGGAAGCCATGGCCGGAGTATTCAAGACCTATGACATTCGAGGAATCTACGGGAAAGACATAGATACGGCCCTGGCCTACAAGATAGGCCGGGCCTTCGCCCGCTGGTCGAAGAAAGACAGCTTCATGATCGGTTACGACGCCCGCACCTACTCGGAGGAGCTTTACCAGGCTCTCAGCCACGGGCTGGTGGCGGAGGGCAAGCGAGTCCGGGGTATCGGGATGGTCACCACCCCGCAGCTGCACTTCTACCAGATGGAGGAGGGGTACGCAGGGGGGGTCATGGTTACCGCATCCCACAACCCTCCCGAATACCACGGATTCAAACTCTATGATGATCGGGGCGGCTCGGTCAGCTACGACAAAGGTCTACGGGAGATCGAGGCGCTGGTCACCGGCATGGGAGAGCAACCCGCGCAGCCCGGCGGCAGTTTCGAGGAGGTGGACCGCCTCGATGAATACATAGAGTTTGTCACCTCCGCCCTCAAAGGCGTGAAAATCACCAGCAAGGTGGTCATCGACGTAGGAGGCGGGTCCGCGGGAAGGGTGTTCCGCAGCGTCAGTGACAAGCTGGCTCTCTCCAGCTACATCCTCAACGAGCAGCCCGACGGATCCTTTCTCAATCGGGATCCCAACCCCCTGAAACCCGAGAGCAGGATGCACGCGGCAGCCAAGGTGCTGGAGCACGAGGCGGACCTGGGCGCTCTGCTGGACGGCGACGGTGATCGGGTCGTGTTCCTCGACGAACACGGGGAGAGCGTCGCCAACTATTACATCGCGGCGCTGATCGCCGAAGAGCTTCTCAGCGCGCAGCCGGGAGCGGCAATCGTCTACGATCTGATCTCATCCCGGGCCCTGCCGCAGCGTATTACCGAGTTGGGGGGCAAGCCCGTGGTCTCCAAGGTCGGCTACACCTTTCTCTACGACGCGATGATCGCCGAAGCGGCCGTGTTCGGGGCCGAGACATCGGGGCACGTCTACTTCAAGGTCACCGACAGCTACTATACCGAATCCGCGGCCTACGCTCTGGTGGTCCTGTTGAAGCTTCTTCACAAACGCGGCAAACCCCTCTCGAAGCTGCTGGCGCCGCTGCGCGGACGCTACCATCAGTCGGGAGAAATCAATATCGAGATCGCAGACAAAGAGAAGGTCTTGAGGGAGATCGAGCGCCGTTACCGGGAAGCCGGAGCTACCATCGGCAAGCTCGACGGCGTGAGCGTGGATTTCCCCGAGTACTGGTTCAACGTACGGCCCAGCAACACCGAACCGCTGATCCGCCTGCGTCTGGAGGCGGTGAGCCGGGAGGTGGCGGAACAGAGGACCGAAGAGGTTGTAGAGCTATTGAAGGGGTTCGCCTAGTACCGTGGCAAAAACGAACAACGACGATCGGTCGCAGCCGGACAAGCGTCTCGACGGCCCAACCCTCCAGGAGCTGCAGCAGCTTCTGCAAGCCTCGCTGGAGGCTACCGGTGACGGTATCCTGGTTGTAGACCACGACAGCCGGATCATCCTGTCCAACCAGCGATTCGCAGAAATGTGGCGGGTCCCGCAATCGATGATGCAGGACAAGGATGATATCAAGCTGCGAGAGTTCGTGATGAGTCAGCTGGTGGATCCTGAGACCTACATGGAGAAGATCGAAGAGCTGTACGGCAAGCGCGAGGAGTCCACTGATATAATCGAGTTCAAGGATGGCCGGATTTTCGAGCGCTACACCGCCCCGCTGCTGATATCGGGACAGTTTGTCGGCCGGGTGTGGAGCTTCCGGGATATGACCGCCTACAGGGAGGCCCAGCGGCGGTTGGAGAGAAGTCAACAGAAGTATCGAGACCTGGTGGAGAACGCGGGCAGCATCATCCTGCGCTGGGATACCAGCGGCGTGATCACCTTCATCAATGATTACGGGCAGCGTTTTCTGGGTTACTCCGAAGAGGATCTGCTCGGTAAATCCGTGATCGGAACGATCGTTCCCGATCGGGATTCATCCGGTCGTGACCTGGTGGCGATGATCGAGGGGATCACCAGCAATCCCGACGAGTATACCTACAACGAAAATGAGAACGTCACCAAGGATGGGCGGTCCATCTGGGTCTCCTGGTCGAACAAGCCGGTCTACAACGAGGTGGGCCAGCTGGTCGGTATCCTGAGCATCGGCACCGATATTACCGAGCGCAAGAAGCTCGAACAGCAGCTGTTTCAGGCCCAAAAAATGGAGGCGGTGGGCCAACTGGCCGGGGGGATCGCCCACGATTTCAACAACATGCTGATGGTAATCAACGGGTACTGCGAACTGCTCCTCGACGACCTGGATGAAAGGAATGACCTGCGGCGGGACATCGAGCAGATCAAGGGTACGGCCTCCAGAGCAGCGGCTCTGACCCGCCAACTGCTGGCCTTCGGGCGCCGTCAGGTGGTTCAGCCAAAGGTGGTCGATCTCAATAAGCTGCTGTACAACAGCCAGGAGCTGATGGAAAGACTGGTCGGATCGGCGGTGAATCTGAAGCTGCAGACCGGAGGCGATTCGCTGTATATCTACGCCGATCCGGTGCAGATCGAGCAGGTGATTCTCAACCTGGCCGCCAACGCCCGGGACGCGATGCCGGGGGGCGGCGAACTGGTAATCGAATCCGGCAGAACCCGGATCGAGAATCAGGACTCCGGGGAGCGGTATATGGTTCCCATTGGAACCTACGTGCTCTGTTCGGTCAGGGATACGGGAACCGGGATGTCCGCCGAGACATTGGAGCACATGTTCGAGCCCTTTTTTACCACCAAAGTTCCGGGAAAGGGCACGGGGCTGGGTCTTTCCACCGTGTATGGCATCGTCAAGCAGAACGACGGGTTTATATTTGCCGAGAGCGAACCGGGCTCGGGCACCTGCTTCACCATGTACTTCCCCCTGGTCGGCGAGGAGGAGCTGATCCGCAGTGAGGAGCCGCACACTCCCGAGGAGAAGCTGCGGGGAACCGAGGGGATTTTGCTCGTCGAGAGCGAGGCAAAAGTTCGCCGCTATACCAAGACCGTACTACAAAAGTACGGCTACGGCGTTGTCACCGCAGCCGGAGCCTCCGATGCTCTGGGCCTGGGCAAAACCCTGGGGGTGGATCTGCTCATCAGCACTACGGCGCTTCCCGAGATGAGCGGCGCCGAGCTGGCGGACAAGGTGCGGGAGATGCAGCCGGGCTTGAAGGTGCTGATCATATCCGACGCTCCGGACCATGAATCATCGCAGCGTTATCATACGATCGACAAGCCCTTTACCAGCGACGCCCTGCTGCGCAAAATCAGAAAGATCCTGGAATGAGGATCCGCTACAACGCTCCGGTAATCCTCACCTTTACCCTGCTATCCACAGCGGTACTGATCGTCAATCAGATCCTGGGTGGGTTCACGGAGGCCTTCTTCGTCTCCTACCCGACCTTCAGCGGCTCCCTCCTCGATTTTCTGCGCCTGTTTACCCACGTTATCGGACACCAGAACTGGCTGCACCTGATGAGCAATTTCAGCTTCATCCTGCTGATCGGACCGGTGCTGGAGGAGAAGTACCGTTCCGGCCCGCTGCTGCTGATGGTCCTGGTCACGGCCCTGGTCACCGGGATTCTGAACATCCTCTTTTTCTCTACCGGGCTGATGGGCGCAAGCGGCATCGTGTTCATGCTCATCCTGCTCAGCTCGATTACCAACATCCGATCCGGGGAGATCCCTCTGACCTTTGTGCTGATCGTCGTCCTGTTCTTGGCCAAGGAGTTCATCAACGCTTTCGCCGAGGACAACGTATCCCAGTTCGCCCATATCATCGGCGGTATCTGCGGCGGTCTGTTCGGATTTCTCTTTACGAAAGCGAAGCACCCCGAAGCCGTGCAGTGACCCTCCAATTGCAAGGGGAACGGATTTGTAGTATTTTAGCTTGAAATGATCGATAAGCTAGAGCAGATGACCGAACGCTACCAGGAACTCCAGACCCGGGTCTCCGACCCGGCAATAATGAAAGATCAGAACCGCTACAAGGAGCTGATGAGGGAGATGGCCGGCCTGGAGGAGGTGGTCGACCACTACCAACAATTCAAAAAGCTTCAATCGGAGATCGCGGATACCGAAGCGCTGCTCGAGGAGGGGGGCGAAGGGGAGCTGATCAAGCTGGCCCGGGAGGAGCTGGAAGCCTTGAGAGAGAGGGAAGAGGAGATGGAGAACGAGCTGAAAGTTCTGCTCATTCCCAAGGACCCCCTGGACCTGAAAAACATCATCATGGAGATTCGTGCCGGCACCGGCGGGGAAGAGGCCGGTCTGTTCGCCGCCGATCTGTTCCGCATGTACTCCAAGTACGCCGAGGCGAAACGCTGGGCCATCGAGATCCTCTCCTCCCACGAGACCGAGATCGGCGGATTCAAAGAGGTCATCTATTCGATCAGCGGCAAGAGCGTCTATGCCAGCCTCCGCTATGAGAGCGGCGTCCATCGCGTACAGCGGGTTCCGGCCACCGAGGCGGGAGGGCGGATCCACACCTCGGCGGTGACCGTGGCCGTTCTTCCGGAGGCGGAGCAGACCGAGATAGAGATCCGTCCGGAGGAACTGCGGATCGATGTCTACCGCTCCTCCGGTCCGGGCGGACAGAGCGTGAACACGACCGATTCGGCGGTGCGCATCACCCACATCCCCACCGGGCTGGTGGTAACCTGTCAGGATGAGAAATCCCAGCACAAGAACAAGGCAAAGGCCCTGCGCGTTCTCCGGGCCCGCCTGTTCGAGCAGGAGGAAGACAAGAAGCACGAGGAGCGCGCCGCCGCCCGCAGGATGCAGGTCGGCTCGGGTGACCGTTCGGAGCGGATTCGCACCTACAACTACCCTCAAAACAGGGTTACCGATCACAGGATCAACCTGACCCTCTACCGCTTGGAAGAGGTAATGCTGGGGGATATGCAGGAAATTATCGACGCTCTCCGACTCAGCGCCCGGGAGGAGTACCTCAAGAAGCTGGCAGTATGACCGTCGGGGGTGCCCTGAATCAGGGCAAGGAACGTCTTTTCTACGCCGAAGTCGACACGCCCATGCTGGATGCCACCCTGCTGCTCTCCGAAGCCCTGGGGACGAGCAAAGAACGGATGCTGGCCAGCCTTCCCGATCCGCTGGATCCCGACCGCTGGCAGCGCTACCGCGGCCTTCTGGATCTGCGCTGTGCCGGGCAGCCGGTCTCCTACATCCGCAGGAAGAAGGAGTTCTTCAGCCTCGAGTACTACGTGGATCCGCGGGTTCTGGTTCCGCGTCCGGACACCGAGGTATTGGTGGAGGAGGCCCTCCGCCTGCTGGAAGCGGGTCTCCTCATCCAGCGGGTGCACGACGCCTGTACCGGGAGCGGCTGTGTGGCCATCGCGCTGAAGCACAGCTTCCCCACGGTAAAGGTATCCGCCTCCGACATCAGCCGGGAGGCGCTCCAGGTGGCCGCGGAGAACGCCCGGAGGCTCGTGCCGGAATCCAGGATTCGCCTGTACCGCTCCGACCTGCTGGCCCGCATCCCCGGCCGCTATGACCTGATCACGGCCAATCCGCCCTATCTGACCGACGGAGAGGTCGAAAACATGAAGAAGATCGGCTGGCCCGAACCGGCCCTGGCCCTGGCCGGCGGGGTCGACGGTACGGACCTGCACCGCCGTCTGATCCGCCAGGCTCCCCGCAAGCTCCGTGCCGGCGGAACCCTGCTCCTGGAGGCGGCGCCGGCCCAGATGACCTTGCTGGAGCGGGAGCTCATCGAGCAGGGATACGGGGAGATCGCAGTAGTTCCGGATCTGGCCGGGCGTGATCGGGTCATCAGGGCCCGACGGTGAGGCGGAGATGGACAGTTCGGCCAAAGCACTGATCCGCCAGTTTTCCCAAAAGCTCGAGCGCTACCCCGAGGAGGAACGCAAGAAGATCCTCTCGGCCGTGCGCTGGGCCGAAGGCCTGCACCACAATCAGCTGCGGGCCAGCGGTGAGCCGTTTATCATTCACCCCCTGACCGTGGCGGAGATCCTGGTCGATGCCCACCTGGACTATCAGACCGTGATCGCCGCGATTCTCCATGATGCCCTGGAGGACACGGGGCTGTCCTCCAGGGAGCTGCGCAAGGAGTACGGCCGGGAGGTGGAAGGCCTGGTTCAGGGGGTGACCAAGATCTCGGTGATCCGCGGCCGGAGCAAGACCACCCAGGCGGCCGCCACCATCCGCAAGATGCTCTTCGCCATGGTCAAGGATATCCGGGTCATCATGATCAAGCTGGCGGACAAGCTGCACAACATGCGCACCCTCGAATATCTGGAAGCGAGGAACCAGAAACGTATCGCCGACGAGTGTCTGGAGATCTACGCTCCCCTGGCCGGACGTCTGGGAATGTCCCGGATCAAGAGCGAGCTGGAGGATCTGTCCTTGCGGGTGCTCCATCCCCGAGCATACGAACAGATCGATCATTTCGTGCAGGAGAAGAAGGAGGATCTCCACGAGTTCCTGAGCGCTATGGAGAGCGGCATCCGCGCCGAGGCGGAAAAAGCCAAGATTCCCATACAGATCGAGAGCAGGATCAAGCACTACTACTCGATGTACCGGAAGATCAAGAAGAAGGGCCGGATGGTCGACGAGATCTACGACCAGGCGGGCATGCGCCTGATCTGCGACACCTCCAGCCAGTGCTACGAGCTGCTCGGCATCCTGCACAGCCTCTGGAAGCCGATCGAGGGGCGCTTCAAGGACTACATCGCCATGCCCAAGAGCAATCTCTACCAGAGCCTGCATACCACGGTCATGGGTCCGGGGGGCAAGATGCTGGAGATCCAGATCCGCACCCACCAGATGCACAGAACCGCGGAGGAGGGGATCGCCGCCCACTGGCTGTACAAGCGGGAGCTCGCCGGAGAGCGGATCAAGCCGGAGCAGCTGACCATCATCAACATGCTGAAGAGCTGGGATTCCAGCGGCGTCAGCTCCCCCGATTTCCTGGAAGAAATCAAGCGGGAGCTGCTGCGGGACTCGATCTACGTATTCACGCCCCAGGGGGATATCATCGAGCTTCCCCGGGGCGCCACGGCCCTGGATTTTGCCTACTACATCCACACGGACATCGGCAACCATTGCATGGCCGCCAAGGCCGACGGCAACCTGGTCCGGTTGAACGAGGAGCTGAAGAACACCCAGGTCCTCGAGATCCTCACCGCCCCTTCGGCTCATCCCCACATCAACTGGCTGCGCATGGTGCGCACCTCCCGGGCCCGCTCCAAGATCCGCCACTGGCTCGTGCAGAACGAGCCCGGCCTGATTATAGACCGCAACATCGTGGCCAAGAAGAAGGGCGGCGGCGGGCGGGAGGCCAGGACCGGGGCTCAAGCTCGACCGGGGAGCGAACCCGCCGCACCCGAAGCTGCAAGGCGCCCCGGCCGGCGTTGGCGAGATCGCATGGAGTCGGACACCCAGGTCCGGGACACCTCCAAGGTGGGTATCCGTATCGGGGAGGAGCGGAACATGATGATCCGCCTGGCCGGCTGCTGCAATCCCGCCGCCGGCGATCAGATCGTCGGCTACGTCTCCCGCGGCCGGGGCATCATCGTGCACAAGGCCGACTGCCCCAACCTGGGGAACATCAAGGATTTCGACGAACGCTACCTGGAAGTGGAGTGGGAGACGGTCAGTCCCAAGGCGACCCGCCGCTTCGAGGTCACAGCCCGCAAGACCACCAACCTCTTCTCCGAGGTGGAGGGAGCGATCAAGAAGTACCACGGGCACCTGATCGAGGGCAAGCTGGATGAGAACATCTCCGAAACCCTCCAGGGCTTCTTCACCGTGGAGCTGGACAACGGCCGGGACTTCGACCAGGTGCTGAAGAGCCTGCGCACCATCCCCTCGGTCCTCCAGATCCGCCCGGTTGGCGGGTGAGACCGTCTATTTTTTTTCTGAAATTCCGGCTGTAGTGTGCTATTTATTGTACCGATAGGCAAATCCGAATTCGGATATGCCGTGTAGCTATTGGTGGCATTCCTTTTTCAAAAGTCCTGAATAAGTAGTTATTTGCCGAAACAAGATGTAGAGCAGTAAGGGTACCGCTCTGATTCCCGGATCGGCGAAAAAGGGAGGGAATTGATTTGAAGGGAGAGACATTGAGCGATGATCGGATACATCAAGAGAGCCTCTGTATTCATTCTGCTCCTTAGCATTTCCTTTTTATTCTTGAATTGTCGGAACCCTCTGACCCAGATTGGTCTGGGCGATAAAATCGACCTGGAGGCCCCGGATCTTTCCGTCGGCAGCCACGACAACGGCAGCTATGTAAGAGGCAGCGTGATCCTCAGCGGAACCTTCGCCGATGATTATACGGGAGTCACCGTCAAGATCTCCTTCGACGACGGGCTGACCTTCTCCAGCGTAACCGACGTGAACGAGGATACCGGTACCTGGAACTATACTCTGGACACGACTTTGTACCCCGACGGCCCGAAGGATGTGGTCATTGATATCACCGACAGCGCCGGCAGGGTCATCACCAACCGACTGCTCCTTTACTTCGACAATACCCCGCCCCTGGTACTGGTGAACGTGCCGTTAGGCTACGATCCGGCTTCCTTCGAGTACAACGGCAATGTCGCCATCAAGGGGGACGCCACCGACCAGTTCCCGATCGACAGGGTGGAGATGGAGGTCCGCTCCGGTGCCAGCGTGATCCTCTCCGGTACGGCCAACGGGACCAACAGCTGGAGCTTCATATTCGAAAGCGAAACCTATGTTCACGGAATCGGAGAGTACGACTTCGTCCTCACCGCCTACGACCGCGCCGGCAACGGCTCCTCCTACCTGTACCATACCCAGGACGTGATGGACATCAATGGGGGACTGCCCCTTTCAGTGGAGGATCTGTACATCATCGACAATGGCGGCATTGTGTCTGGCCTGGACGAGGACAACCTCGAGGGGATCGCCAAAACCGAATTGACCCTGCGCATCAACCAGGGTCTTGATCTGCCCCAGTTCGAAGTCTACAATCCCGATCCCGCTGCCGTGTATCCCGACAATCAGCTTTCCGCCGCCTCCAAGGCGATCGGAATGGTTACCGACGATGAGGAGGGGATCGACATCTCCTCCATCAAAATCCAGTTCGACGGGGATCCAAATCCCTGGATACCCGTCGACACAACGATCGGCTCAGGCCTGGCGGTTCGCTGGGAACATCCTCTGATCAGCCTTGCCCCTGGGCCACACACCTTGCGGCTGCAGGCCGAGGATATCTACGGGGCTCTAGGGTTCTCCAACCCGGTGGACTTCGAAATAGATGCCGGGGTACCGGTCATTGAGATCGACTCACCCGCGCTGGGGGCGTATCTCAATACGACCAGCTACACCATTTCAGGCAACACCTTCGGTTCGGCTGGAACCGTAGACGCCGTGGATGTGAGTCTGAACGGCGGTCCCTACAATGCGGCAACCAGTACATCGGGGAGCTATGACACCTGGGAGTACGATGTCGGCCCCCCCGACCCCTCCCCGGAGGGCGTCGTGGCCGTCAAGGCCAGGGCCACCGACTCCGGCAAGGTCGCCTATTACAATCTGCAGGTAATCGTCGATATCGATCCTCCGATCGTCGCCTTTCTCTCCCCGACCAAATCGACCTCGGTCAACGGACCGGTCACGGTGCGGGGGGCGTCTTCGGACAACCGCCAGATCACCAAGGTGGAGCTGCGCATCGGTGAACCTCTCAACTGGATCAACCTGCCCGATCTGTACAACTGGGAGTACCTCTTCGACTCTGCCGGGTACGCCAACACGACCTATGCCACCGAAACTCCTGCGGACAGCAACATCTGGAAGCTCAACATCTACGCCCGGATAACGGACATTGCCGGCAATGTGAAGACCACCACTGCTGCGGATTACTTCATTTATATCGACCAGGAGCTGGACAAGCCGTCTGTGAACATCATCTCCCCGCCCGCCGGCACCACCAACGTGGGCGGGCCGCTGCTCATCTCCGGGACCGCCCTGGATGATGACGGCCTGGACCGGGTGGAGATGCAGATCAATGTCAACGGCGACGGCATTCATGCCGGCGACGACAATTTTGCGGACCAGGTCGAATTCTGGAATGGCGTGTCCAACAGCAAGGATGATCCTGCTGACTTCGACGATTATTTCGAGGATGAATCTGCCTGGTATACGGTCAGCGGCACCAGCCTCTGGTCGCAGGAGATCAACAACTACGGAGAGATGTACAACATCCCCGGGGGGGACGGGTACATCATTGTCCGGGTGCGTGCAGTGGACATCAACGGCATAGAAGGGGACATCAAGGAGTTTTACATCCACCTCGATGATCTCATCCCCAGGATCGAGAGCCTGAACATCTCCTCCGGGGACTACGTCAAGGGAATATTCAACATCACCGGCAAGGCCCTGGACGATGAGGAGATCGACAAACTGCTCATCAGCTACGACGGGGGCATCAACTATGGGGATTTGCCGGAAATATACTACACAAAGAATCTCCCCCTTCCGTACAAGGATTACGATTTAAATATCCAGATCAACACCACCGATACCGGACCACCCACGCCGGCGCTGGATATCGACAGCGGCATCCTCTACCTGCGTTTCAAAATTACCGACACCTCCAACTACCAGTCGATCACCTCCCTGAATCTAAACGTGGACAACCTCTATCCCTCCAACGCACCCTCGGGATACACCGCTGATGCCATGGACATCAACGGAACGGCGGCCAGGGTGCAGGGCACCGCCCAGGATGGCGGGACCGTCAGCGGCATCGACAGGATCGAGGTCTACTTCGTGGACGGTGGCAATGTCTTCAATCCCACCACCGGTGCCACCACCGCTGTGGGCAGCTACGATTTCGGAGATGGCAGCGGGACGGTCGACTATCCAACCGGTGCGGGCAGCGACAACTACAAGATCGTCATCGACGACACCAACGAGTTCGGGAACGACGGTGGCGGTAACGGCGACGGGGACGGGTTCGACGAGTCCCTCACCCTGGCCGGCTCCACCTACAACTGGTGGGCCGAGTTCGACTCCAACGTCATCCCCGACGGCACGCTGAAGATTCACTACGTGATTTTCGACAACGCCGGAAACGGGACCCACTACGAGCTGGACGGGTTCGTCAAGAACCATAAGCCGGTGATCAACGCCGTCATCGTCGGCAGCGACGTCGACAACAACGGTTCGGTTGAGGTCGGAGGGCCGGATGACGAGACCTTCACCTACACCGGGCCTTTTACCGCCCGGAGCCGGTTGTACATCGAGATCGATGCCACGGACAACGACACACTCCTGAGCAGCAATTTCGAGGTCTTCCACGGCGCCCTGGAGTTCAACGATTCTTCGGGAACCATTGACATCACTCAACTGCCGGAGTACAGCGACGGGGCCACGACGTTTCTGTGTCGGGTTACCGACCCGGACGGCATCACCGCGCAAACTACGATAAACGTTACCATCGAAAACACCGATTTGGTGCCGCCGGTCATCACCATCGATCCGCTCTCGCAGTCCGATGTGGTCGACGGTCACCTGGAGGATATCAACAGTCTCCATGATGGGCTTGATCCCGATGTCAGCGGCACGGTGAATCTGACCGGTACGGCCAGCGACAACCAGCGCATCCAGTCGATCACCGTTACCATAGACGATTTCGACGCCGGTTCCGGAACAGGAGCCGAACACACCGTGGCTTCCTGGTCCGGTGGCACCCTGGTAGCGGTGCCTGCCAGCAATTTCACAATCGACACCCAGACCCTTACCGAAGCCGGCGGGCACCAGATCAGCTGGACCTACATCTGGAACTCCGCCGATATCACCGGGGCGGCGAAAGATAATCTGAACATCCAGTTCAGAGCTCAGGACTTCAATCCCAACTCGGATACGGACTCTACGGGCGTGGATGCCGTGCCCTATATATCGGATATCACCAGAACCTCGCCCATGCAGAGGTCCAAATACGGCAATTTCCAAGTCCAGCAGGGTGAAAGCAATGTCACCATCCACGGCTATAACCTGGATGACAGCGGCACGCATTGGATCAGAGTCCACAACACTTCGGGCGGCGATCCCGATGCAGGTGCCTGGAATGCCGTCACCATGCCTGCTACGGGCTCACCCTACACCAGCATGACCGTAAACCTGACCGGCGTCACCCACTCCGGCTGGCTGCGGCTCATGGTCAACGGCGTGGAGGCGATAAACAACGGCAACGACAACAGCCTGACGGCCAACAAGGAGGATGACGGCAACGGCCTGGGGTCCACGAAATGGACCGATGACAGGTATCTGCGCGTCTGGCAGGTGGGAGACACCATCCAGAGCAGCGACGACGCCCAGTACCCCTCCATGTCCATTATGGGTGACGGCACGCTCTACGGCGCCTGGATCAACTACGCGACCTCGCTCCTGACATATGGAACCACGAGCACGGGTCCCTTCACCCAGTGGGGGATTTATGACCCGCCGGAGTACACCGACATGAACGTGGACCCAAGCGAGGCCACCCTGAAGTACGCGATCGCCTTCGTGGCCAACCACTATGGCGGTTCCGGTTGGGGGAACGTCCCTCTGGACGTGGGCACCGCGGGCTTTGTCGGGGTGCGCACCCCCAATTCGCGGCGGGTCGATGCCGGCTATGCGAACGCCGTCGCCTATCCCATCGAGAGCCTGAACCTCAACCAGCAGCTGTGGCAGTTCGGCAGGCCCAAGGTGGTCCGCTCCGATGGGGGGGCAAGCGATGCCCAGGATAGGATCCACGTGGCCTACTACGACTCCAAGACCAAGGCGGCGAAATACTCCTTCATGCTGGACGACGGGCAGGCCACCGTTCGGGGCTGGATCGTGCTGGACGGGGGAACGGATGCCGATGACGTACGCTATGTCACGGGCGTTGGGACGAGGCCCGGCAATACTACGCTGACCGATGCCGCTTTGAATGGAAACCCAATCATCGCAAACGACCAGACCATCATGCTGATGGACACCAACGGCAATTCCAGCTGGACCACGATCTCATCCGGTGCCGGGACGGGCACGCTCACTCTGGCAAATTTTACCAACACTGCGCGCAGCCACTACACGATCGTCACCGGGACCAGCAACCTGGTGACCACCGGGGTCGCTCGATCCACGAACGCCGGCGAGTATGTCGCCATCGATGTGGATGAGAACGGCCTGCCGGTGGTGATCTACTACAACACCGCCGCCCAGACGCTGCGCCTGGCGCGCGCCAACAAGATCAATCCGACCGCACCCGCCGACTGGACGCGGCAGAACGTTTTCGCGGGCGGGGATCCCAACGCGATGTTCAGCGGGCAGCACGTCGCCATGAAATTCGACGTCAATGGCAATCTCCACGTGGTGTGTTACCGTTCCTCGGCCGGAGACCTGCTGTATCTCTACGCTCCCGACGCCGACGGGACTGATTACGTATTCCAGAACAGCGTCGTTGTGGATTCCGAGGGCGCGGTGGGCACCTCACCGGACATCACCTTGAACGGGACCACTCCCTACATCTCCTATTTGAACAATTCCATGATCGGAACCTTCGAGGGGTTGAAGATGGCCTATTACGATGGGGGTCTCGGTGATTGGGAGTACGAAATCGTTCCGGTCAGCACGGCAGTGAACGACAGTCGAACCAGCCTGGAGTACAGGAAAGGCGCCGTGCCCTGGCTGATCGCCATGGGTTATTCAAGCAGCAGCTTCGATATCGTATATCTGAAACCCGAGGAATAGGAAAGTCGATATGGGGATAAAGCAACGTGGGCCTCTGCTCATAGCGTCTTTTTTCCTGGCCGCCAGTCTCGCCCTGTTCGGGTTGGGGGATCCGGAAGCGGGGGAGTACCAGCCGGTAGAGGGACTTGAGAACTGGGATCACAACATCGATATTTCCGAATACGAGGAGGGGAAGTACAACCTCATAATTCGAGGCTCCGACTCGGCGGGCAATCTTCGTTACCAGGGTCCCTACAATGTCTTTGTCGATCCCGATTCCGACTTGCCGCTCCTTCGCATCTCCAATCCGACCCCGGGCATGCGGGTGGGGGGCAGCCTGAACGTGGTCGGCGTTTGCCTGGACGATGACGCGGTGCAGAGGGTCGAGCTCCAGCTGGACGACGGTCTGTCCCGCAGCGCCGAAGGCGCCGAGTTCTGGTCTTTGCGCCTGGATCTGGAGGGGCTCGCCGACGGGGAGCACACGATACAGGCCTGGGGAGTCGACATCAATGGGCACAGCGGTGAACCACAGTCGGTACGCTTCCAGCTGGATCGCCGCGCTCCGGCTGTGCAGATTACCTCCCACGAAAGCGGCGCTTTAGTTTCGGGAAAGGTGCTGCTGGAAGGGACGGTCAGCGATGCCAACGGCGTTAAAAAGCTCGGCTACAGCAGGCAGAGGGACGGCGACTACCTGCCTCTCAAGCTGTCCTATGATAAAGCGGAGGAGCGCTACGCCTACCAGCTGCGCATCGAAACCGAGGAGCTGGAAGACGGCCCGCAGGTTTTCTGGTTCCGCGCCGAGGACGCCACCGGCTCAACTGCCTATATGGCTTTCCTCCTGTTCGTGAACAACGAGGAGCCGGTTCTGGAGATACTCTCTCCTCAGCCGGATGAAACGGTCCACGGCAGACTCCTGGTGGTGGGCAAGGCCTATGACCGCATTGGGCTGCGCACCCTGTCCTATGAGTTCGGCGGAGGGGAGAGCGGCCAGGTCGAGCTAGTTCTGGGGAACCCCTACTGGATTAAGGAATTCGACCTGACGGATCGGAAAGCCGGGGCCCTTCAGATCAGTTTCACCCTCGAAAACCTGACCGGAAACCAAAAGACGGAAAAGCTCAAGGTTCGACTGGACCCGGAAGGTGACAGGCCCCGTGTTGAAATCGCCTTACCCCGGGAGAATTCTCAAATAGTCGATGGTTTCCTGGCGGTCGGCTATATCCGGGATGACGACGGCGGCAAGAGTGTCGAATACAGTCTCGACGGCGGAGAACCCAAGACCGTGGCGGCGGACGACGCCTATCGTTTTTCCCTGGAGGGCCTTGCACCCGGGCGGCACAGCTTGAGTGTTCGGGCTACGGACATCCACGGGTCGATCGGGGATGCCGTGAAAACC
>Ga0307426_1001400_pt1 | contig 15962 bp, 13 predicted proteins | sample SalMarWE160340MG_FD_202165 | JGI IMG/M metagenome (GOLD analysis project Ga0307426, IMG submission 202165) | Salt marsh sediment microbial communities from the Plum Island Ecosystem LTER, Massachusetts, United States - WE1603-40 | ecosystem: Environmental > Aquatic > Marine > Intertidal zone >... | reverse complement strand
CCCATTGACGGTGCCGAGATGGTTCTGGTGCCTGCCGGTGAATTTACCATGGGTATGGGGGAGGAAGAGATCTACCAGATATTTTTGCTGGATGATCGTGAAAATCCTGTGTTTGCCACGGAAATACCCGCACGTCGCGAGTATCTTGATTCATATTATATCGACCGGTATCCGGTTACAAACTACCAGTACCGCAGGTTCATCGAAAGCACCGGACACCGCCAACCGATGCTGATCAATCACCCTGAATGGGGCAAACCGATGCAGCCGGTTGTATTCGTCGGCTGGGATGATGCCAGGGCCTATGCGAGCTGGGCGGGCAAAACCCTTCCCACGGAAGAGCGCTGGGAAAAGGCCGGCCGCGGATCCGACGGCCGCTGGTGGGCCTGGGGCCACGAATTTTTGCCGAACAGCTGCAATTCCCGGGAGTACAATTTGCAGCTGACATCTGAAATTGGCATATTCGACCGGGGCATCAGTCCTTATGGCTGCTATGATATGTGCGGCAATATCTGGGAAATGTGTGAAGGTGAATGGCTCAAAGGCAGTCTGCCCATGCGGGGAGGCTGCTTTCTGGGTTCCGCTACCTTTGTCAGAGTGACCTGCCGCTGGACTCCGGAAGATCCCGTCAACGGTGCCCAATGGCTCGGGTTCCGTTGCATCAAAGAGATCGCCGTCACTGGTTAGAATAAAAGTAAAAGTTTAGCCACCAAGACACGAAGGCGCAAAGAAGAAATATCAAGTTTAACGTATCTCTTAATAAAACCGACATCATTAGAAGAATATTATAATCTTTGTGACTTTGTGCCTTAGTGGCTGAGCCATAAATTGCAGGAAGCCTATCATGTCAGAATATAAGTACCTGGAAGGCAAACGCCTTTTGATTGTCGATGATGAACCGGATGTGCTCGACGCTCTGGAAGAGGTTCTATCGCTGTGTCATGTTACGAAAGCATCGAGCTTCGAGGAAGCCGAAGCGCTCCTGCAGGATCAATATTTCGATCTGGTTATCCTGGACATTATGGGAGTCAGGGGTTTCGATCTGCTGAAAATTGCCACCGAAAAGAAATTGACGGCCGTCATGTTGACCGCCCATGCATTGACTCCCGAGAATCTCGTCAAATCCTACAAAGAGGGTGCGGCTTCCTATTTTCCCAAAGAAGAAATGAGTGATATCGAATCTTTTTTGAACGATATCCTGCAAGCCCGGGAAAAAGGGAAAAACCCCTGGATCCGCTGGTATGATCGGATGGGCTCATTTTTCGAAAAGAGATTCGGCCCGGACTGGAAAAAAAATGATAAAGAATTCTGGGAAAATTTTCCCTTCTATTAACCTGGATTGACGGCAAATTTAATGGGGACCTACGCATGAGCAAATCGGATCGATTTACCTCCATTGACGTAATCCGCGAACATCTGGCAGCCCGACGATACATTACCGATCAATCACTGGCAACGGTCATTTATCTTGCCTACCATCTTAATAAGCCCGTATTTCTGGAAGGAGAGCCGGGGGTGGGCAAAACGGAAGTTGCCCTCGTCCTTTCAGACATCCTCGCCACAAAGCTGATCAGACTCCAGTGCTACGAAGGTCTGGATGCCAATACTGCACTGTACGAATGGAATTATCCCAAGCAGCTGCTGCGCATTAAAATGGACGAGCAGTGCCGTCTGTCGCCTGAAGAAATGGGCGATGTCATCTACAGTGAGCCGTATCTTGTTAAACGGCCGCTGCTGGAAGCTATCTTAAACTCGCAGGGCGCCCCACCGGTTCTTTTGATTGACGAATTGGACCGCGCCGATGAGGAATTCGAAGCCTTTCTGCTGGAAATTCTTTCTGAATTTCAGGTTTCAATTCCTGAAATCGGCACCCTGAAGGCCGTCCACAAGCCCATGGTCGTGATCACCTCCAATCGAACGCGCGACATTCATGACGCCCTCAAGCGGCGATGTCTGTATCACTGGATCGACTATCCGGACCTGGACAAAGAGCTGCGGATTATCCAAGCCAGGGTAACTAACATCGCGGCGTCCTTAGCCCATCAGGTTGCCATTTTCATGCAGAACATCCGCCGGGAAGATTTCACGAAAAAGCCGGGCATTTCCGAAACCCTGGACTGGGCGGAGGCCCTTATCAAGCTCCAGCGCCATGGTCTGGATGAAGAAACAGTTGAAATTACCCTTGGCTGCATCTTCAAATACCGCGAAGACATTCAAAAGTTTAAATCGACCATCTGGGCCGACCCGGACAAACGAACCCGGCTGTTGACTTCATATTCAGACGCCAATGTCCGATAAGATTACTGCAACACCCCCGCCAGCCGGCGAAGGGTTGGTCGAGAGCATCACCCGCTTCTCGCATCTGCTGAGAGACAATGGTGTCGCGGTCTCCCTGCCTGCCGTTTTAAATGCTCTTCAGGGATTGCCACTGATTGATATCTTCAACTCGAATCAATTCAAGTGCCTGCTGCGGACCAGCCTCATTTGCCGCAAGGAAGATATTGCTGCATTCGACACATTGTTTAATGCATACTGGCTCGGTAAATATCGCACCGAAAATATGCCCGCCGCTGAGAGCAGCCAGGATCCCCCGCAGGACGACGGCCTGCAATCCGACAAAACGAAAGCCGGCAATGATTTCAAGCTGCCTGATAATGATGAACCTGCAGCACGGCAGCCGGGTGCAATCCGCTACAGTCCGAACTCACTGAACAAAACAAGCTCGGCCGGCGAACTTGAGTTTGCAGCGTCCAGGGACTTATATGAAGCGGTCCGCCAAATGCTGCAGCCGTTCAAGAAGCGCTTGTCCCGACGTCTTCAATATACGATTCGCGGCAGGCAGATTTCTTTGAGGAGAATACTGCGCAAGAACATGCAATTCGGCGGGGAACTCATATTCCTCGACTATAAGCAGCGCAAAACAAAAAAACCCCGGGTCGTCTTTTTCTGTGATGTCAGCGGGTCGATGGATATCTATACCCTTTTGATTTTACATTTCATCCACGCGCTGAAGCAGGTTGATCGCCGCACGGAAATTTTCTTTTTTTCGACCGACCTATCCCGCGCAACCGGTTTATTTGATGCCGGCGATTTTTCCGCGGCCTTAGTGCGGCTGCCTGAAATTGTCCTGGATTGGGGCGGAGGCACCAGAATCGGCCAATGTCTGAAAAGCTTTACCGAACGCTACGGCCGACGACTGCTGTCGGGCAAAGATATCGTCATGATCTTCAGCGACGGCTGGGATCGCGGGGAGGTCGACATCTTAGAGGCTCAGATGGCCCTGCTCAAACGCAGGGCCAATAAGATCATCTGGTTGAACCCGCTGCTGAGGACTAAGGACTACCGGCCGATATGCCAGGGAATGCGCGCGGCGCTGCCGTATGTGGACTACTTTTTGCCCATGGGTGCTTTGCAGGATCTGGGTCTTTTGAGCCGCACGATTAAGAAGATGATAATATAGCAGTGGATTCGAAAATAGTGATTAGAAACAATGGTGCAAGAATGTTTATTCTTTTAACAGTTTATCAAAAATTGATTATATCAATTAATTGTTATTATGAGTTATTATTAGTTAACTTATTTCCTGAAAATGAAAAATTATTGACAACTTAGCCGCCGCTGTATAATGAACAGCATGACCGTGCTTGGGCTTTGGATGCAGAATAATAACCGGACCTTCCCGCAGGTGAATCCACGGCCCTGAACTAATTCAGTATCTTTTTATATATGCAAAGCCTGGGACAATCCAATGAGCCAATTTCTAACCACCAAAGAGGTTTCTAAATTTTTGAACATTAATGAAAAGATGGTCTACAGTCTTGTTTCTGAAAAGGGGTTGCCTGCATCCAAAATTACCGGAAAATGGTTGTTTCCAAAAAATTTGGTGGAGCAGTGGATCGAGACAAATACAATAAATTATCCCAAAACGGCTGAGAGTCCTTCAGTCTCCCAGGCATTACTTATCATCACCGGAAGCAACGATTTATTACTGGACAAAGCAATATCTCTTTACAATTCGCATTTCCCCGGAAATATCGCCGTTTTTGGTAATCTGGGAAGCATGGGAGGATTGCATGCGTTGCGGCAGGGTTTCTGCCACATAGCTTCCAGCCATTTGCTCCAGGAAAATGGAGACGATTACAATTTCGAATTTGCCAGCCGCGAACTTGACCGCATGCCGGCGATCGTGAACTTCTGCCGACGCGAGCAGGGCATTCTGGCGAAAAAAGGCAACTTCAAAAAAATCAAAACGATTTCCGACCTTGCCCGACCGGGAATCAGCATTGTGAATCGGCCCTTGGGCACAGGCACCCGGTTGTTGTTGGATCAAGAGCTGAAGAAGGCGGCCGTGCGCGGTGATAAAATTGATGGATACACTAACGAAGTCCACCGGCACCTGGACGTTGGGCTCGAGATCCTGGCCGGCCGCGCCGATGCCGGCATCGGCATCCATGCAGTTGCAGGCCTGCTGGATCTCGACTTTGTGCCGCTGCGCTGGGAACGCTATGACCTGATGATCTTTAAAGAACGTTTTTTTGATGCCGCTGTGCAAAATTTTTTAGGCCTATTGCACGAGCAGCAATTTTTCAAGCTTGCTGAATCATTGCCGGGCTATGATGTCCATCAAAGTGGCCGGATGCTTTTCCCCAAAAACAATCTTGAAAAAGAAACCGAGCTTGTTCTCAAAAGTGAAAGGAGTGAATGAAAACCTTTAAATAATGCGACTGTAAGTGAGCAATTAATATCGCCCCTATTTATTCTCACGGTAGTCGCATTTTTTCCGGTCCCCAAAATTGTCATGAATTTCTTATTAGAAGGATTTTTCCAGGCCTTTAATTTATTGCTGAGCGGCAACGCTGAAACCTATTCGGCCATGTGGGCTACTGTCAAGGTGTCGAGCTATTCCATCGGAAGCAGCCTGCTCATAGGGATACCCCTTGGATTTTGCCTCGGCTATTTCGACTTCAGGGGGAAAAAACCGCTCAGGACAATTGTCGATACGATGATGGCCCTGCCGACCGTTTTTATCGGCCTGCTCGTTTATGCCTTTCTGACCCATCGCGGTCCCCTGGGAAACTTCGGCCTGCTTTTCACCTTACCCGGTATTGCAATCGGCCAGACGATTCTAGCATTACCCATCGTAATCGGCCTGAGCGCGACTGCGGTCGAAAGCATGGATACAAAAATTCGAATCACGATCATGTCCATGGGAGCCAATCGGAGGCAACTCTTTCTGAGCAGTTTATGGGAATCTCGGCACGGTATACTGGCAGGTGCGATCGCAGCTTATGGCCGGGTTATGACCGAAGTTGGGATTTCGATGATGGTTGGGGGTAACATCAAATGGCACACGCGTACCATCACCACGGCAATTGCACTGGAAACCAACAAGGGACAATTTGGTATGGGAGTCGCGCTGGGCCTGGCACTTATAGCCATTGCGCTATGTGTTAATGTCTCAGTCTCATTTTTACGCCGAAGGAATTAAAATTGGACATACCAGTCTATGAGATCCAATCACTGAATCATTCATATGCCGGTAAAACTGTTCTTTCAATTGATCACCTGAAAGTTCAACCGGCTTCCATCGTTGGGCTCATCGGTCCAAACGGCAGTGGGAAAAGCTCACTTTTAAGACTCTTGGGTCTGATTGAAAGACCCACCCAGGGGAAAATACTTTTTAATGGCCTCATGGTTGAACCTTTTTCAAATGAAGCCCGATTTCGCATCACATTACTCCCACAAGAACCCTTTCTTATGAAACGCAGCGTGCTGAATAACGTTGCCTACGGGCTTAAGTTGAGGAGTAATGGCAAGGATATCATCCATAAGGCCGGTGAAGCACTTGCGCTGGTCGGCTTACCCTTTAAAGATTTTGCCCGCAGACCGTGGTATGCACTTTCAGGTGGGGAGACTCAGCGTGTGGCGTTGGCCGCCAGACTGGTATTAAAACCCAAAGTCCTTTTGCTGGACGAGCCCACAGCCAGCGTAGATGCTGCCAGCGCCCAGCTTATTAAGGAAGCATCGCTACGGGCACGCCGGGAATTGGGCACCACGCTTATTGTTGCCAGTCATGATTGGCAGTGGCTTTATGAAATTTGCGATGAGATATTGCATTTATTCAAAGGCAAAATTCTTGGAAGAAGCCGCGAGACAATAATCTTCGGGCCCTGGCAGAAGTTGGCACCGGGAAAATGGGGCAAAATTTTATCCGCCAAGCAGCAACTGCTGGTACCCGCACCCCCAAACCAGGAGGCTGCTGCGGTAATTGAGGTCTTGTCTGTCAGCGAAGACGGCTCAAGCGTTGCAGGTGAGGATATCGTCCTAAGTGGCACCGTTTCCAGGCTCAGCCTGGAAAGAAAAACGGGCAAAATATTCGCCACTATTCTTGTTGGCGATCTGCCCTTCACAGTGAGGTTAACTTTTCAACAGGGCAAGGCGCATACCATATTTCCGGGAAAAACGATATTTATACGTTATCGCCTCGACCAGATCAAATGGATTTAAATGTTAATATGAATAGTTAGAAATATTTTTGGGGAAAGCCCGGTATGGCTTAACAGGCCTCGGAGCAGCTAAATTAAAGCGCATAATCATTAAATTTTGCGGATTTTTTCTGTTAATCTGCTAATCAAGAACTCCCAATCGATTTTTCACTCGATTAGGATTATATCTTGCCTTTCTTTTTCTTCTCTTCTAAAGCGTCAAGGATCTTCCGGGGTGTTATCGGAAGCTCCATAAAGTCAACACCGATGGCATCGTAGATCGCATTGACAATGGCAGGTGCCGGCGACAGCTGCGTGCCCTCTCCGGCTTCTTTGGCGCCGAAGGGACCGATGGGGTCGTCGGTTTTCACCTCGATGGTCTCTATTTGCGGCATCTCAAGAAACGTCGGAAAGCCGTAGTCCAGAAACGACGGATTCATTACCTGGCCCTTCTCAACAATGACATCCTCATACAGGGCCTGTCCCATACCGCCCACAACCGAGCCTTCGAGCTGACCCTCCACCAGCATTGGATTGATGGGCCGGCCGCAGTCATGGGCCGTGACCATCTTCAGAAGCTTGACCTTGCCGGTCTGAAGGTCGACTTTAACTTCAGCCGCCTGGGTCATGAAGGAGTAATTGGGCGCAAAATTGCCGCTTTCTTTAAACAGCGTTGTCGGCTCGGAGGCGGGCGCCATCCAGGACCCCCGGCCCACAATCGGCATCGGAAGATCCGCATATTGATAGCCTTTCAGGGCTTCGAGCAGCGTCATGCCTTTTTCCGGCGAGCCCTTAACATAAATTTTGCGGTCCCTGGCCGTCAGATCGGCCACGTTGGCTTCCAGTGTATCGGCCACAAATTCGAATATCTTATTCTTGGCGGCCATCGCTGCCAATCGGGCGGCATTGCCGGCCCTGACCGTCACCCCGCTGCCGAATGTGCCGGGATCCAGCGGCGTAATCCCGGTGTCGGCCGCCGTTATCCGAATGTCTTCGATGCGCACGCCAAGCTCTTCGGCCACAATCTGACTAATCACGGTTTCGGCTCCCTGCCCAATGTCGGCCGCGCCCGACAGGACATTTACGGCTCCGTCCCGGCCCAACTGGACCACCGCGCCCGAGCTGATATGGCTCATATTGCTGACGCCGCTGGGAAAGGAGGCCCCGGCCAGACCGACGCCCCTGCCGAAAGGCAGTTTGCCGCGCTTTTCTTGCCAGCCGATAGCCTCGGCGGCTTTGGCCACCGACTCGGAAAATCCGCAGGTATTGATCACAAAGCCGCCCGGATGGGGCTCACCGGCATGAATACTGTTTTTTATGCGGATCTCAGCCGGGTCGACACCGATACGATCGGCGATCATGTCCAGCTGCCGTTCCACCGCAAAGCGGGCCTGGGGAATGCCGTGTCCCCGCATGGCGCCGCCCACAGGCTTGTTGGTATAAATATGTGAGCCTTCATAAATTAAATTCGGTACGCGATAGGGAATCATGAGGAAAAAACATGACAGGGCGATCATGGTCGGTGCAGTGCTGTTGTAAGCACCGCCGTCCGCATAGGCCTTAAAGTCCTGTGCCAGGATCGTACCGTCTTTCTTCACGCCGGTCTTCACCGTGATATACATTGGGTGTCTCTGACGGGTGGCGATAAAGACTTCTTCGCGGTCGTACAAGAATTTTACCGGTTTGCCCAGCTGCATCGCAAACCAGGCCGCACAGAAATCCTTGGCAAACAAATCAATCTTCTGGCCGAATCCGCCGCCGACCTTGGGTTTGATGACCCTTACCTTGCTTTCCGGAATTTGAAGGGTATTCGATAAGTTCCTTCTCAGAAAAAACGGTATCTGGGTCGACGACCAGATGGTGAGCGCGCCGTTGAGCGGGTCAAACTGGGCCAGGGCCGCATGCGGTTCGAGGGGCGCATGATTGACAGGCTGAGAGTAAAAGGTATCCTCAAAAACGGCATCGCATTCAGCAAAAGCTTTGGCGACATCGCCGAATTCCTTCTTGATGAAAAAAGAGGTATTGTTCTTGACACCCTCATGGATAACAGGCGCACCATCCTTTTTCGCCTCCAGGGGGTCGAATACGGCCGGCAGTTCTTCATAATCCACCGCGATAAGTCCCAGCGCCTCTTCGGCAATCTCAGGATCAACGGCACACACGGCCGCGACGTCATCACCGATATAGCGCACTTTGTCCTTGGCCAGGGCATATTCATCTTTGGCCATGGGTACAATGCCATACTGCCGATCGGGAATATCCTTACCGGTCACGACCCCCTTGACACCCGGCAGTTTCTCGGCCCTGGAAGTGTCGATATTGATAACTTTGGCATGCGCCACGGGGCTACGCAATATCTTCCCGTAGAGCATTCCCGGCAGAATAAGATCATCGGTAAAAAGGGCGGCCCCTTTAACTTTCAGGGCTGCATCCAGCATGGGCACGCGGGTGCCGACAACGTTAAATTCTTTTTCCATCCGAGTCTCCTTGATTTCCTACAAGATCATGCTTGTAGGAAATTTAGTCGTTGGCGCAGCGAATGTGCTGTAAAGTCGTATGGTTGGGTTTCAGGTGTCAGGTGTCAGCGTGGCATTTAGTCCCCGAAGCGCCAAGGTTGAAAGAAGAGAAAACTTCCCCACGACACAAAAAAGTTCAAATATTTTCTAATTGCTGAAACCTGAAACCTCTAAAAAACCAAATCACCCGGCAATATCAACAATAATTTATCGATACGGTAGCCACTAAGCATCGGCTGTGCTTTGCTCAGCGACACTCATTATTGCTTCAACGATTTTCTTGTACCCGGTGCAGCGGCAGAGATTACCGGCCATCTTCTTCTTGACCACATCCTCGCTCGGATGCTCGTCTTCGTTTAAAATGGCCTCGGCCGTCAATATCATCCCCGGTGTGCAGAAACCGCATTGCAGTCCACCATGGTCGATAAAGGCTTTTTGCAGGGGATGCAGATCACCGCCTGCGGCCAAACCTTCGATGGTCATAATTTCTTTTCCCGTCGCATCAACCGCCAGCATTAAACAGGACAGATAGGCCTCCCCGTCGATGAGGACGGTGCAGGCGCCGCAGGCCCCCAGGTCACATCCTCGTTTGGTACCCATTAGTCCTAACTTTTCCCGCAACACCTCCAGCAGAGTCTGGTTCGGAGCTACCAATAATTCATGAGGATCGCCGTTGACATTGAGTTCTATTGCCCGTTTCATTTATTTTTTCCTCCTCAGGCCCTTAAATATTGAAGATTGAAAATTGAACATTGAATATTCATTTCATATTCAGGGTTTTCTCCACCGCGCCGCGCAGCAGCAATCCCATCATCTTGCGCTTATGGGATGGGGAATAGACCGAAGTTTTTACCGGACTGGCCTCCGCGGCGGCAAGGTCGCAGGCGGCCTTGATGTTGTCTTCGTTGAGCTCCCGGCCTTGTAAAAAAAATTCGATGTTTTTCCCCCGCACAGGCCGGCGATCCACGGCCGTGAAGGCAACCCGATATTGCTTTTCCGCCGCCGATGCCCAGAAAGCGGTCCCCACAATCGGAAAATCAATGCTGTCGCGATTGGCAAACTTCATATAATTCAAGACGCCTTTGATTGACGCGCCGGGAATCATTATTTCGGTCACCATCTCGGCGCCGGTCAGACTGAGGGGAGCTTTACCGTTACCAGTAAAAAGTTTCTCTATGGGTATCTCTCTTTCACCACCGTCACCCGCCAGTTTGATCCCGGCATTGAGCGCCAGGAGCGCCGGTGCCAGATCGCCACAGTAGGTCGAATAGCAGATCTCTTTTTTGTTGACCACATGACAGATCTCACCGCCCGCTTTAAAGCAGGTGGGTCGCGAACTCCGCCACCATTGGGATTGGTTAAAAAACTTGCAGCGATTCTGCTGGCAGATGTTGCCGCCAACGGTCCCCATGACCTGATGATGATACGAACCGACGGCAGAGGCTGCCCGGGCCAAACCCGGCAAGCTGTCCTTAACCGCAGCCGTCATGTAAAGGCGTTTTAGGGGGACCAACGCGCCGATCCGAATATCTCCGTTGTCCTGCCGTATATAATCCAAATCGGCTATGCGTTTGATATTGACAACAACCGGCGGGCATTCAACTCTGTGTTTCATATTAACTAAGAGATCGGTTCCGCCGGCCAGAATTCTGGCTTCCGGTTCATTCTTCAGAATGGAAACCGCCTCCTTGATATCCTTGGGTTCAAAATATTCAAATTTGGGTAATCTCACAGCTGGCCCCCCCTCTTTGGATTGAATATTGAAGATTGAAGAATGAATATTGTAAGGAATGCTATCTCATTTTAAATGTATTAATCAAATTTATACGGCAATGCAAATTCAAAAATTAGATGAATTGAATGATGATTAGAATTTAAAAGTTCGAAAATATATTTCATATTGTGAAATAAAGTTTCAAAATAGCTATCTCTAATATGATCCCGGTTTTGTTGTCAACAAAAAATTTCCTGTTGACCTCCAAATGAAATATGTTATAGATTTCACATATTAAAATTAATATTCACAATATGAAACTATCGACTGCCGAAAATTCAATCTACCGCGTCCAGGCATTGGAACGGGCCCTGGACATTCTGGACTGTTTCAATTTCCAGAACAGGGAGTTGAGCCTGTCCGATGTGGTATACCGGACCGGGCTCAACAAGACCACCGCCAAGCGGCTGATTTCGAATCTGACGACACGCGGTTATTTGCAGCAAGACCCCCAAACCAGAAAGTATCAGCTCGGCATGCGTCTGTTTGAGCTGGGGGGCGTTGTTTTTTCGTCTTTTTCCTTACGCCGCGCAGCCGCCTATCCGATGACCGGTCTTCAAAATAATACCGGTGCCACCGTGCTTTTGGGGGTCAGAATGGAGGATCACCTGGTTTATGTCGACAAACGCGAAGGCGATGGCATGATCCGTATTTCATCGGATGTCGGCTGGCGTCGACCGTTGCATTATGGCATGCTGGGTATGGTGCTGATGGCCAGCCTTGAATCAAAGGAAGTCGATCGGATCCTGAAAAAATATCCCCTTGAGGCCCATACCCCCTTCTCGATTACCGATGTCGATGCATTCAGCCTGCAGTTGGAAGTAATTCGCGTTCAAGGTTATGTCGTTGAAAAAGAAGAAGCCGTTGACGGTCTGCTTGGTATTGCCGCACCCATAAAGGATTACACCCGCCAGGTCGTGGCGGCGCTTGGCATTGCGTTGCCCCTTGGTCAGCGCAACCTGAATGAAGATTTGGCTGGATTTGTGAAATTAGTGAAAAAAACATGCGATTCGATATCGTCCGAATTGGGTTACTTGAAGATTTAAGGGATTAAATATGAAAATCTACGAATCTGTATCCTTAGGACAAGTCTTAGAAAAAGGCGCCGCTCAATCTCCTGATAAAATCGCTGTGGTGGATGGAAGTCAAAGGAAGACTTTCCGGGAATTGAACGCCATGGCCGACGCTCTGGCCGTCAGTCTGTCGGAAATCGGATTAAAAAAAGGAGATCGAATCGCCATTTATATGCCCAATTCCCTTGAGTTTATGGTGGCCTTTTATGCGCTGCAAAAACTAGGGGTGATCGTCGCCTGGGTAAATCCAATTTATCGCCGGAGCGAGGCTCACTTCATATTTAAAAATTCAGAGGCCAGAGGGGTATTTATTTTCAGTAATTGGGATGGCAGAAATTACCATGATGACATTTTGAATCTGCAAGATGAGTTGCCGGACCTGGAATTTATTTTCGCTGTCGGCAACAATCAAGGCCAGGACGAATATTGCTTCTCTAATTTAGTCAACCAGGGGATGGACAAAACATTTTCTGCTGCGACCATCGACCCTATGGAAGATCTGGCCATGCTGCTTTATACATCCGGAACTACCGGCCGACCCAAAGGGGCGATGATCACCCACTATGCCGCGGTAAGGGCGGGCTGGGAATACTCTTTAGGGGTTAAGGCTTCTTCAGATGACACATTTATCGGCTTTTTGCCCATGAGCCATTCTTACGGCTGTGGATCGATTCTGATTCAGCCCCTCCTGCTCCAGGCAACCGTAGTATTGATGGATAAATTCGAGGTGGAAAAAGCGTTCCAACTCATCGAACAGGAAAAGATCACCCTGCAATTGGGCGCACCGCCCCACTATATCATGGAGTTAAGCCACAAAAATCGGCCCAACTATGACCTCAGCTCCCTGCGCGCCGGCATGATTGCCGGTATGATTGCACCCGAGGGCCTGATAGCACGGGTCGAAAAAGAGATGGGGGTATATCTGACCTCTTTCTGGGGAGCTTCCGAGGTCGGGCCGGGTCTGGGGACCATATGCCCCTACCCTTCCCCGCTGGATATCCGGGAAAAGTACATCGGCTGCCCGGTGGCCGGTACCCAAATGAGGATTGTCGATCCCGTCACCCATGAAGAGCTGCCCGATGGAGAGATCGGAGAGCTGACCCTCAGGGGCTGGCATGTCATGCAAGGCTATTGGAAAAATCCGGCGGAAACCCAAAAACAGATTATCGATGGATGGCTTCACATGGGAGATCTGGCATCCAGAGAAGAAAACGGCTACATTAAGATTTACGGACGCACCAAAGACCTGATTAACCGCGGCGGCTATAAAATTTATCCCTATGAACTCGAATGCATCCTGGTCGAACATCCCAAGGTTGAACAGGTTTGCATCGTCGCCACCCCAAACCCCGTTCTGGGCGAATCCATCTGTGCCTGTGTAATCCCGCGGCCGGGTCAAACAGTAACCCTGGAAGAAATTCGGGAGATTATGCAGAATCAGGTCGCACCGCATAAACTGCCCGATGAACTTTGTATCATGGAGGACTTCCCGAAGCTTTCCGGTGGTGTCAAAATCAAAAAATTCGGCCAAGGCGGTCTGGCGGAGTTGGCTGAAAAGAGCGAAACCAGGCAAAGAATTCGAAGGAAGTAAGCGGGACTCAATAATATTATCCCGGTATTAAATATCTGACAACCCGATTCCATTGATTCTTTTATATGCAAAATTTAGAGGGCTTGATTGCTTCTGCGTGAGCCTTATGGGCGAGGATAGACCTCGCCCCTACATACTCATAGCCAATTACCAATATCTTCCAATCAGATTTTAAGCTTTCCGGCTTGATCGAGGACGCGGTCAATAAAACGCTGGGTCTGACCGAGATAATTTTCGGGTTTGGCCAGCGCTTGCCAGTCTATTTTATTCTGCGGTGCCGCCTCGCCGAACTGCTGCCTGACGACATCTATCAATGAGCGGCCTTCAGCGGCCGCAACCCCGCAGGCCTGCTTAACCAGAGCCTGGGCCTCAGTGCGTGAAATTTCTGTCGCCAACGCCTGAACTGCGGCCTCCGCCAGCACGAAATCATTCGAACGTGCAAGATTTGCCCGCATCACGTCTTCATTGACCTTGAGGTTTTCAGCCAGAAACAATGCGTTCTTGAGCGACCCGCCCGTCAATACGATCATCTGGGAAAAGGTCAGCCACTCAACCTGCCACCCGTGGGTGGCCCGCTCGTGTTCCTGGATCATGGCATTATGCATGGCCGACAAAAGGGATGCATTGGTGCGGGCTGCCGCAATGACGAGTTCGCTGATAATGGGATTGTGCTTTTGCGGCATGGAACTGCTCCCGCCGCGATCCGGCTCGCACGATTCGGCGACTTCCCCGACTTCATTCTGGGCCAGCAGAATAATGTCCTGGGCCATCTTGGCCTGACTGGCTGTCAGCATACTCAGCCAGCCGGCAAACTCGGCCAAACTATCCCGCTGACTATGCCACGGCATCATCGGCAAATTCAAACCCAGTTCCTGGGCAAGTCCCTGCATCACGGCCATTCCATTGTCTCCCAGCGCCGCCAGGGTCCCGGCCGCCCCGCCGAACTGGAGCTGCAGCAGCCCGTTGCGCTGGGCGGCAAGCCGTTTTCTGTGCCGCAGGAGCGGCGCAAGCCAGCCGGCCGCCTTCAAACCGAAGCTGATGGGAAGGGCCTGCTGTCCGTGGGTCCGTCCGGCCATAACCGTTGCGCGATGACGGTCGGCGAGGTCTGCCAGACAATCAATGAGCATTGCAAGCCGATTCTCGATGATTCGGAGCACGGAACGAATCTGGAGAACCGTTGCCGTATCGACAATATCCTGTGTGGTCGCCCCCCAGTGGACGTAGGGTGCCGCTTCCTTTCCGGCGGCTTCCCGTAAAGCTTTTACCAGCGCGATGACGGGGACACCGTCGCGCTGCGTGCCCCGGCCGATCTGATTCGGATCCACGGCTGCGCTCGCGGCGCTTTCTGAAATTCGCTCGCCCGCCGAAGAAGGAATGATGCCCAGTCTTGCTTCAACCCGGGCCAGGGCGCCTTCGACCTCGAGCATGGCCCGCAGAAAAGCATCGTCGTCAAAGAGCCCGGCAACTTCCGGGTCACTGAAAAGCGGGCCGAATATTTTAGAATCGAGTGGTAGAGTCATGCTTCAGGCATCGAAAAAGGCGGTTTCATTCTCGCCCTGGATGTGAATATCGAAGTGATAGATTACTTTGTCTTCCGCCGTTTCGCGCCTGGCAATCAGGGTATTTCGCCGTGCTTCGTCTTCAATACTCATCAAGACGGGATCGTTCTGATTGGCAACTTCGCCTTCAAAGTAGATCCGGGTGAAGGCATGTACCAGCATTCCCCGCGCGAACACGATGACATTGATATGCGGCGCCTGTAACGTATCATTCGGTCCTGGAACCGATCCCGGTTTGATGGTTTCAAACCAGTAATTACCGTTGGTGTCGGTAGCAGTCCGGCCATGTCCCATAAAATCGGGATCAAGCGGTTTAGCTTGCTCGTCTATAGGGTGATTGTAACGTCCGTGCCTGTTTGCCTGCCAGATTTCGATCAGGGCATCTTCAATCGGTCGTCCCTCACCGTCTGCAACACTGCCTTCGATCCGGATTCGCTCACCTTCTGTTTTTTCTGAGGCCAGAACATTGGTAAATATTTTATCACCTTCACGCAAAAGGCCCTGAGCAAAATAGGGGCCGACCGTCTGGGATGGACTTTGCATCATCATCGGATTGTAAGGTTTCATTTTCTCACCTTAAATGGTGTTTCCTCGCGTCCCCTGAGCACAAGATCAAATCGGTAGCCCAGCGCTGAGCCGGGTTCGGAAACGTCGTGAGAGAATTCGGCAATCAGCCGCTGCCGGGCGTTCTCGTCGGGAATGCCATTATAAATAGGATCCAAGGGAAGCAGAGGGTCGCCGGGAAAGAACATCTGGGTTACGAGACGCGTCACAAATGCCGCACCAAACAGCGAAAAATGAATGTGGGACGGGCGCCAGGCATTATAATGGTTGGCCCAAGGATACGGTCCCGGTTTTATGCTGACGAATCGATATTCGCCCCTTGCGTCGGTCATGCAGCGGCCGGCACCGGTAAAATTGGGATCCTGCGGTGCAGCGTGCTGATCGCGCTTATGCGGATAAC
>Ga0307426_1001398_pt1 | contig 15980 bp, 10 predicted proteins | sample SalMarWE160340MG_FD_202165 | JGI IMG/M metagenome (GOLD analysis project Ga0307426, IMG submission 202165) | Salt marsh sediment microbial communities from the Plum Island Ecosystem LTER, Massachusetts, United States - WE1603-40 | ecosystem: Environmental > Aquatic > Marine > Intertidal zone >... | reverse complement strand
CCGGCTCGCCGAGGCCCTCTTCGAGGAGGTCGAGCATGGCCTTGAGCTCGCGCGGGAAGGGCGACCTCAGGAGTCCGTCGAAGGTCACCACGAGTTCGTCGGGGTCGAGCTGGGCGAGGATACCGACCATCGGCAGGATCTGATCATCGCGGAAAAGCGAGAAGATGCGGTTCATGTTCGGAATCGCGCGTCCGACACGCCTCATATAGTTGGCCAGCGGCAGCGACTCGAACTGGCTCTCGCGCAGATCGATCACGTCGACGTCGTGCTGCGAGTAGCGATACACCTCGTCCGGACGCTGCACCGAACGCAGGGCAGGCTGCTCGAGCGCAACCAGCACCGGATAGTCAGTGACCGTTCGATCGACGGCGCGGGTACCGAGGCCGAGCACCAGCCGCGCCATGCCGTCGGTGTGGCGAATGCGCGGCGACCACCGCATCTCACAGCGCGAGAAAGCGACACCCGCAAAGACCGGGAAGAGCATGCCTCCGGCCTCGCGACCCACAACCTCCTGGATCAGCACTCCCATCTGTTCCTGGAAGTCGATCAGACCGCGCTCGCGGCGGTACTCGATGGGGTCGGGGTGGAAGATCGATGCGTAGACCTCGGAGATTGCGTCCTCGAGGGCCGCCAACCGCATCTCGAGGGTCCCCTTGTTGGAGATAAAGAGGCTCTTGTACTTGCCCGAGAACGCGTGGCCGATGCGGTCCTCGAGCAGGCTCGAGGAGCGGATCACCAGCGGCACCTCGCCAATCTGGTAGAGCATTTCCTCGAGCCCCTTGTGAATGGTCTCCGGGAACGAGCCGCTCTTGAAGAGACGCTCGACCAGCGGGTACTCTTCGCGCACCTCCTCCGAGGTCTTGTACTTGACGTTGATGAGCTCATCGAGGTCGTTGTGCTCGATGAACTCGAGGATGCCGTTCGAGGGCAGGAAGTAGGATATCGGGACCTTGTGGTCGGCTGCGAGCCGGCCCTCGCGCTTGGCCTCTCGCAAGATCGAGTGAGCGAGGATCAGACCTGCGGCCTTGCCACCGAGACGGCCGTAGCGGCCGACGGTGGGGAGGATGTGATCGAGGACCTCGCCGAAGTCGACTACCCGGATGTAGCGCTTGCCCACCGAGATGAAATCGAGCTGATCGGTGAGGAAGCGGCGCACCAGAGCGGCGCGGGTGCCCTTGACGTCTTCAGGTGGCGCCTCCGCCTCGCCCGGCGCGAAGTTGAGGAACTCGTGGATCTTGTCGCGCAGGACATCGAGTGGCGTATCGGGGTCCTCGGCGAGACGTGCGCCCTCTTGAACCAGCATCCTCTTTTCTACCAACAGGATGGTGGCGGTGATCTCCTCCGGCGCGAGGTGGCGCTCGGCAAACTCGAGGGCGAGATCGTAGAGCTCCCGTTGAGAGCCGTTGGTGAGCTGTGGCTTCGGGCGGTTGGGGTCGTGGGCCTGCCTGCCGCCGGTTTGGAGGGCGGCAGCGAGCTCGTCGAGGGCGTCGAGATCGACCAACTTTTTCTTCTGCAGATCCCTCAGCAAACGCCGGCACACGCGGGCGGCCAACTCTGGCCGGCGTTGCCGGAGATTGTCGAACTGGTGACGCCACTCAACCATCTCGAGGATTGTATCTGCTATTCGGAATCGGCGTCGGGCTCATCCGGGGTTTCGGGGCGGAGACTGTTGAGATCACCGAGGATGGCCTCCACATCCTCGACCTCGACGCCCATGACCGTTGCGCGTCCCGTCACCTCCACCATCGCTCGCCCACCCTCCTCGAGGGGGGCGTAGAAACTGAAGGTGATGGCCGATCGTGCCTGGTTGTCATCCTTCGCCTTGAAGACCACCTCGACGGTTCCCATTTCCGTGGTCATCGGCGCCATCAGATCGTAGTCGGTGGCCTCGAGGTCAGCGAGCGCTCGGAGACGTTCCTGAACCTTGGACAGATTCGCCTCCGTGTCGTCAGCGAACCGCCAGAAACCGTCATCGAGCACGAGCGACAGTGACGCGTCCGGGGTCGTCAGGCGTAACTCCTCCGCGTCCCAGGTTTCGAAGGGCATCACCTTCTTCGAGCGCCACAGGACCGGCGCCTTGGAAAGCCGGCTGCGGACCCTTTCCGATGCCCAGAAGTACTCTCCGTCGCCGCGCCGGCAGGCGACCTCGGTGCCGCCGTCGCCTTTCCGGGTCGCGCCGAGGTCGAGTCGCAGTGGTTCATGACCATCGGTGCGGACGATCGTGATCTCATACTCTGGAAGATCGAGACCGAGCTCCCGGGGATCCGCGTCGTCGTCGAGAAACTCCTCGATCCGCATCGAGCGGAGATCCGAGATCAAGCTTCCCAAGTGGTCGGCGTCCGCCATATCCTCGAGCGGCCGCAGAAGCCGCCACCGGTCTTCGAGCCGCACGGCCCGGATGTCGTCGGGACCGGACTCGATGTCGATCGAGGCGACGTCATCCTCGCGGATTTCGGCCACCTCACGCGAGCGCCAGTCATCGACCTCCCGCTCGAGGTCGGACACGAACCAGCCCGCGGCAATTGTCACCTCGCCGCCACCATCGAGACGCAGCGCCCTCTTCGATCCGAGCGGCAGCTCATTTCCGACCGCAACCAGCCGTTCACTGCCGTCAGCCATCCTCAGCGTGACCTCAGCAACCGGCTGGTCGAGCCCGTAGTCGGCCGGGTCGACCTCATCCGCAGCAAGCCGGCGGTCGGCCGTGAGGTTGGCGAGTGAACCGAGGGTTGAGTTCACCACCGAGGAGTCGGCCGGAAAATCGAGAGGCTCTCGCAGGCGCCACTCCTCACCGACCTTCTCGAGCCTCACCCGGCCTTCAGGCCGGTCAATCACGATTCCAGAGACCTCGTCACGCTCGAAGTCCTGCAGGATCTTGTCCGCCGCGGACTTCGCCTCATCCGAAGTCGGCTGATGCCGTTCGAAGAGGAAGACGTAAGCAGCAACCGCAATAACGATCGCCGCGAGAATCAAGAGGTTCTTTGTTTTCATTTTCCAAATCCTCTTCTCAAATTCCCGGCGGTTCATTCATCGTCGCGCAACCTTAATTGAGGGCGCTCGTGAATGCCCCGCCGGGAATTTGAAGAGTAGAAAGCACCAAATCTCTAATGCCTTCTTCTGCGCCAGACTAGGATGCCGGCGAGGATGGCCGCCCCCGGCATCGCCACCAGCACCAGCAGCAGGAGGTTGCGCATCTGCTGCTGCGACAGGAAGAGGCTGACCTGTTCGACGTCGCGCGGTGGGATCCCCACAAGGTCGTCGCGCGCCGCCAGCCAGTTGAAGGCGTTGGTTGCGAGGACCGCGTTGCCGGCATTGGAGATGTCGAGGTCGGTCAGAAAATCGGAATCGCCGAAGACCACGAGACGGTACTTGGCCTCCTCCGCGCCCTCGACATCGGTTGCTGCCGCGACGTCTTCGACGGCGACGCCGACCGCCACCGGCCCGTGGTTGTCGGCGTCATCGAGAGCCACCGGCTCGCCGCGCAAGAGCATAGCGAGATCGGTTTCGCCCCAACCTTCATCCGAGGTCTGGACCAGCACCGTGGCGCCATCACCATCGGCCGCCAACGACCGGGAAACGGTGAAAAGGACCGCGAAGCCCTCGAGGCCGCTGGTTATGGGGTGGGCCGGGAAGTCCTCGAGGTAGACCGCCGACAGATCATAAAAGGGCAGCCGCCGCGACGGGTCCACCACCAGGTCGTCGTGAACGACCACCCCACGTTCGTCGAGCATCGGTTCGAGGCGGGTCGGCCGCATCGTGCCGGCCGGCTCGATCAGCGGATCGAGCGCCACCAGCAGCCGTCCGCCGCCGTCGAGGTAGGCCCCGAGGGCCTCGATCTCGGCCTCGGTGTAGGCCCTGGTCGGTCCGATGATGGCGAGCACGTCGGCGTCGTCCGGGACCTCGCCCGAGAGCAGGGTCGTATCCGCGGTCTCCATGTTTTCGCGTTTCAGCGCCTCCTCGAGAACCCTCAGGCCCCGGTCGGACGCACCGCCGCCGGCACCGGCGAGCGCTGCCTCACCATGACCGGTCACGAAGTAGACCTTGGGCACATCGGGCGCCACCAGCGACAATATCGCGGAGGTGAACTGCTCCTCGCCCTTGAACGAGCGCATCGTCGGCCCCTGGCCGTACTGCACGCCTGAGTAGTCCATCTCCGCCATCTGGTCGGAGGTCACGTACTTTGTGCGGTCTCCGTAGATGAACACCACGGTGTCCGCCACCTGGACTCCGTACTGTTCAGCCAGTTGGGTGGTTTTGAGCGGTTCCCTTTCGGGATCGATGTACTCGACTGTGACCTTGTCCGACGCTGCCTTATAGCGCTCGAGCAACTCTTGAACCTGGTCGTACATCGAGGTTTGCGGGGTCATGAAGACCACGACTCTGATCTCATCATCGAGGTCCGCGAGGATGTTCTCGGTCTTCTCGGACAAACTGTAAATCTGGGACGTCGTCCAGTCGGCACGAACGAAGCGGCGGGTCGAGAGCCAGTTGATCATCACAGTCAACGCGATGACCAGGAAAACCGCAACGACGCCCGATATCGTGTAACGAACGGCCTGTTGCCTCATGCCATTACCTCCACTTCTTCACTTCGAGCGACTTGGCGGCGAGGAACAGGAAGAGCATGCCCCCAGACAGCTGGTAGATCAGGTGCCGGGTGTCAACGATGCCCTTGGCGAAGTCGTCCATCTGGGTCCAAAGGTTCATGTGGCCGAGAGCCGCCTTGATGACCGAAGAAGACATCATCAGCTGCTCGACGAGGCCGATCGAGAACAGGGCCACCATCGCGGCAAACGCAATGATGGCCGCGATCAGCTGGTTGTTGGTCAGGGTCGAACAGAAGATGCCGACCGCCAGGAAGAAGAAGCCGAGCAGGAATACGCCCAGGTAGCCGGCGAGAACCGGTCCGATGTCGATCTCCGAATGCAGCCTCAGAACCACGACGTAGAGCACAGTCGGTAGCCACAGGGCAGCGTAGAAGGCCATCGCGGCGGCGAACTTGCCGAGCACGACCTGTGCCTCGGTGACCGGCGAAGTCAGGAGCACCTCGATTGTTCCCGACCGCCGCTCCTCTGCGATCAATCGCATCGTGATGACAGGCACCACGAAGAGCAGGAAGAGCCAGAAGAAGATCGTGCCGCCGAAGAAGAGCCTCAAGGGAGTCATCGACGGTGTCTGCGGATTGTTGAGGAAGGAAACGATGAGATAGAAGATGTAGCCCTGCATCAGAAGGAACGCTGTCATCACGATGTAGGCGAGGGGCGAAGAGAAGTAGGCGATCAACTCGCGCCGGATGATGGCCCAGATCTTACGCATCGTGCACCTCCTCGGCCGCCGCCGGGACCATCTCATCCTCGCGAGTCGTCAGCCGGACGAAGACATCCTCGAGCGACGCCTGCTGCGGGGTCAGGGCAAGCAACACCCAGCCCTTCTCCACCGTCATCCGGAAGATCGCCTCGCGCGGATCCGAACCGGCAGCGTGCTCGATGAGATACCGGCCCTCTCCGCGATCGCTGATGGCAACTACGCCCGGCAGCATCTCGAGGACGGCCCGCGCCGAGCCGTTGGCGCCCTTGAGCTCGACCGCGAGCGACGGGTTGCCGACCAGCTTGTTACGCAACGCGTCGGGCGTGCCATCGGCGACGATGCGGCCGCGATCGATGATGAAGACCCGCTCGCAGACCTGCTCCACCTCGGGCAGGATGTGGGTGGAGAGGAGCACGGTGTGGTCACGCCCGAGTTCCGTTATGAGCTCGCGCACCTTGATGATCTGGTTCGGATCGAGGCCAACCGTGGGCTCGTCGAGGATCAGCACATCCGGTTGGTGGATCAACGCGCCGGCGAGACCGACCCGCTGCCGGAAGCCCTTCGAGAGGGTGCCGATGACCTGCCGCCGAACCTCGCCGATAAGACACCGTTCGACGACGTCGGCGATCCTCGCCTTGACCTCCCCGCGCGGCACCTCTTCGACATCAGCCCGGAAACGGAGGTACTCGTCGACCCGCATCTCGGGGTAGAGGGGCACGTTTTCAGGAAGGTAGCCGACGTGGCGCCTGAGCCCGACCGGGTCCTGATCGAGATCCACCCCCGCCACCACCACCCGACCGGTGGTCGGAGGCAGGAAGGCGGTGAGCATCCGCATCACGGTGGTCTTGCCGGCGCCGTTTGGACCGAGGAACCCGAGCACCTGGCCCTCGGGAACGAAGAAACTCAGATCCCTGACCACCGGCTCGTCGACATAGGTCTTGCCGAGGTTTTCAACTTCTATCATCGATCGCGCCTCCTCGCGGCTGGTGCATCGTATACGTGTGCAGCCGACACGGCTGCACTACACGTTCAGCGTATTTGTGGTGCGGGCGTCCCGCCCGCACGAACTTACATCATGCGCCAAACGGCCACCAATGGCACACCGTAGCAAAATTCGATCCAATTTCAAGCGAGGAATTCAGTCCCTCAACGCGGCGCGCCGAGGCCAAAATGGCAGGCAGCTATCCGGTAGCGCCGCCGGTGATGATCAGCATCAGGGTCGTCGAGCCGAGGGTGAACTCACCCTGGTTCGAGATCTCGGCTTCTTCGGTTCGTTCACCGCCGACCCAGGTGCCGTTGGTGGCGCCCATGTCGACAAGCACCACTTTGCCCTTCCGCACTTCGAGCATGGCGTGCCGGCGCGAGACCTCCGAGTCCTTGATCTGGACGTCCATCGTCGAGCCGCGGCCCAGATAGACGCGGGGCTTGGTGATCGGAAAGACGCTGCCGGCCTGCGAGCCGGCGATCACCGCCAGGGAAAACCGTTGGTCCTTCGGCAGTGGCGCGAGCTGCGGCAGTTCAGGAGCCTCGGGTTCGGGTTCGACGTCCGGCGGCTGGACGCTCTCGGGAACATCCTGGAACATCTTGCCGATCGAAGTGGCGTTGGACGGCTCGTCGAGTGGATTGCGGACTTCGAACGAGTGTTGACAGCTGGTGCACTTGACCAACTTGACGTCGGCGCCGCCGAAGCGTGCCTCGTCGTATCGGTATTTCGTATCGCACTCTGGACAGGTGATGATCACCCGGGGTCCTCCACGTCTCTAACCCTTCAATGATATCAGTAATGTTTCGTTGTCGGCTTTGTACACCGATCCCGATCCCGAATCTCGGGTTCGTCCGACCTGGTAACGCCCTCAGTCTTCAGCCGGCGCCGTCCACTGATCCATCCAATCCAGCACGACCTCATGCCACTGGATCGAGTTGACGGGTTTGAGCACCCAGTGGTTCTCGTCCGGGTAGTAGAGCAGCCGCGACGGCACACCGAGGCGTTGCAACGCATTGAAGGTTCCGAGGCCCTGGGTGTCGACCACCCGGTAGTCGAGCGCGCCGTGAATCACCAGCTCGGGCGTGTGCCAGTTCTGGATGTAATCGACGGGCGAGTGCTTGCGGTAGCCGTCGGGGTTGTCCCACGGGGTCCCACCGTGCTCCCACTCGGGAAACCACAGCTCCTCGGTGTCGAAGTAGGCCATGAATTCGTCGAGATTTCCGTCATGGCAGACCAGGGCCTTGAACCGATCGGTGTGACCCTGGACCCAGTTGATCATGTAGCCGCCGAAGCTCGCCCCGGCCGCGGCCATCCTTTCGGAGTCGATCCACGGGTGGCGCAAGAGGACGTGGTCGAGCCCTTTCATTAGATCAACGAACGGTGCGCCGCCCCAATCGTCGTTGATGGCGTCGGTGAAGTCCTCACCGTACCCGGTCGAGCCGTGGAAGTCGATCATGACCGTCGCGTAACCGTGGCCAGCGTAGATCTGTGGGTTCCAACGGTAGTGCCAGTGGTCATCGAAACTGCCCTGAGGGCCGCCGTGGATGAGAAATGCGAGCGGATACGTCTTGTTGGGGTCGAAATCCACCGGATAGATGAAATAGCCGAAGACCTCGTCCGAGTTCGCACCCGGAAAGGAGAACTGCTTGTATCTTCCAAAGGCGATCCCGGCCAGCCGCTGGTCGTTGAGATGGGTGATCTGGCTGGGCTCGCCTCCGCCCGCCGGCATGACGTAGAGCTCGACCGGCGATATTAGGCTGTCGCGGGCGAAGAGCAGGCGACCGTCCGCGAGCGGCTGCGGGCTGGCGTTGGTGTGGACGGTGACAAGCGCCGACACCATCCCGTCGGAGGAATCGATGCGGAAGATCGAGTGATTGCCGAGGTTATTCGCCGCGGCGTAGAGCGCCTTGCCGTCGGGCGTCCACACCACCGATCCTGGCGAGCGGTCCCAACGTTCGGTCAGGTTGCTGGTCCTGCCGGTGGCCCAGTCCATCACCATCACCCGATAGCGATCGGCCTCGTAGCCCGGACGCGCCATGGCCAGGTAGGCGAGCCGGCTACCGTCGGGTGAGAAAGCGGGCGAAGCATCCCATGCCTGGTTGTCCTCGGTCAGGCATTGCGCCGGCTGGGAGCCGTCAGTGGGCACCGCCCACAGATCCCAGTCGGTCGACCACACTTGTTGCGATCCATCGACAACCTTAGCGCTGTACACCAACCAGGCGCCGTCCGGCGAGACGGTGAAATCGCCGTCGCCGCCCCACGGGATGGTAGGGCTGTCGCCGTCGACGCCCGGCATGAGATCGACCGGAGTGCCCGCCGATCCGTCCTCGACAAGCGGAACGCGGAAGATATGGTTGCGTCGCCCGTCCTTCCAGGTGTCCCAGTGGCGAACGAAGACCTGGTCGAAGATCAAACCGGAGGCCTTTTCGGCCGCGCGCGCGTCGAGACGTTTGACGGTGCAGGGAATGGAATCGTCGCAGTCGGGGAAGACCGAAAGTCCGAGATACAACGCCTTGCCCTGCGGCCCCACCACCACCTCACCGACATCGAGCGGCAGATCGGTGACCTGCTCCGCCGCACCGGTCGCGAACTTCCAGCGCCAGACCTGCGCCGAGCCGCTCCGCGTGGAAAGGAAATAGAGGGAGCCGTCATCTCGCCAACGCGGGTTGGAGTCGTTATCGGCGTCGGTGGTGAGACGGTAGGCGCCGGAGCCGTCGATGGCGGCCACCCAGATATCCTTGCGACCCTTGTTGGCTTCGAGGTCCATGGTCGTGACCACGAAGGCCACGCGGCTGCCGTCCGGCGACAACCTCGGATCATCGATCCGCTGCATGGAAACCAGGTCGTGAACATTGAAGGGATGCTGCTGGGCCCCCGTGATGAGGGCGACCGACGAAAACAGGGCGAAGATGATGGCACTGCGACGAATCATGATGCCTCCAGGCTCGGCGTTCCGGGCTGGGATAGCGTACTCCACCCGCCCACCCGTCCCAATTCGGAGTTCGGAATTTGGAATTCGGAATTCCCGCCCACCCCCCAGTGCTGATGATGGTCCCGGGTGGACTGGGCGTCATTCCGAATTCAGAATTCATAATTCCGAATTCGCCGAAGGCACTGTGTTACATTCTCCCGACGGCATGACCGGACCACGCGATCTTCCGCGTTCCCTGACACATCCGCGGCCCGCCCATCTCGTGCTGCGGGGAGGAACGGTTTTCCCCGGTTGGGCCGCCGGTGCAGATATCGTCGTTGAAGGCGAGGTGGTCTTCAACACCTCGATGACCGGCTACCAGGAGATGCTGACCGATCCCTCCTACCACGGTCAGATCCTCACCCTCACGACCTCCCACGTCGGCCAGGTGGGCGTCAACCCTGAAGACGCCGAGTCCGACCGCATCTGGGCGCGGGCGCTGATCGTGCAGGATCTCGACCTCGAGCCGTCGTCGTGGCGGTCCGAGGGCGGCGCCGAGGCATGGCTTTCCGAACGCGGGCTCGCAGTCGGCTGGGGCTTCGACACCCGATCCATCGTTCGCCATGTGCGCACCGCCGGCGCGGTGCCCGGCATCCTGGCCACCGACGGCACCGCACCCGAGAAACTCGTCAATCGCGTTGCCGAGGCCCGCGGGACCGATGGCCTCGATCTCGCGCGCGAGGTCGCCTGCAGCGAAGCCTATGACTGGGGCGAGGGCCCGTGGACTTCGCCCTCACAACCCCTCGAAAGAGGTCAAGACACCGATCAACCAGCAGTTGCGGTGGTCGACTTCGGCGTCAAGCGATCGATCCTCCGCTGCCTCGTGGGCGAAGGATTCGCGGTGCGGGTCGTGCCGCCCGGGGTCACAGCTGACGAGCTCTGCGGGGGCCGCTACGCCGGCGTACTGCTGTCGAACGGGCCCGGCGACCCGGCCGCGGTGGCAGGTGCCGCCGAGCTCATCTCCGGGCTCATCGGCCGGATCCCGATCCTCGGCATCTGCATGGGCTGTCAGCTCCTCGGCCTGGCCCTCGGCGGACGCACCGTCAAGCTGCCGTTCGGCCATCATGGCGGCAACCACCCGGTGCGCGAGCTATCGTCCGGCCGGGTCCTGATCACCTCCCAAAACCACAATTACGTTGTCGAGGAATCATCGCTGCCACGCGAGGTCGAGGTCACCCACCTCAATCTCACCGATGGCACTCTCGAAGGATTGTCATTGAAGCGGGCAGGTGTGGAGGCGGTCCAGTTCCACCCCGAAGCCTCGCCTGGGCCGAATGACTCGCTTGGGCTCTTTACCCGATTTGCAGAACGCTGCCGAGGCGGACAATGATTGAATTCGGAATTCGGAATTCGGGCACGTCGGTGCTGTTGTGACGGCGAAACCGTCCTCGGTGTGCATCCTCGGCGCGGGTCCAATTCGCATTGGTCAGGCCTGCGAATTCGACTACTCCGGCGTGCAGGGGGTGCGCGCCCTGCGTGAAGAAGGCTGCCGGGTCATCCTTGTCAACTCGAACCCGGCGACGGTGATGACCGACGCCCGTCTCGCCCACCGCACGTACGTCGAACCGCTTACCAAGAAAACCGTCATCGCCGTCCTCGAGAAGGAGCGCCCGGACGCCCTCATTCCGACCCTTGGCGGCCAGACCGCCCTCAACCTCGCGGTCGAGCTCGAGGAGGCGGGTGAACTCGAACGGCTCGGGGTGCGGTTGCTCGGCGCCGAGGTGCGGTCAATCCGGCTCGCCGAGGATCGCGAGCAGTTCCGTGTCGCCATGAAGAAGGCCGGCATTCCGGTGCTGCCGGCAGCGACCGTGACCTCGATCGAAGACGGTTTGGCAGTCCTCGATACGGTCGGCCTGCCGGCGATTCTCCGGCCCTCGTACACACTCGGTGGCTGGGGAGGCGGCACGGCCTACGATCGGGAGAGCTTCGAGGTGCTGCTCAAGAAAGCGCTCGAGGTGTCGCCCGCCAAACAAGTACTGGTGGAGGCATCTGTGCTCGGCTGGAAGGAGTTCGAGCTCGAGGTCATGCGCGACTCGGCCGGCGCCTTCGTGGTCGTGTGCTCGATTGAAAACCTCGATCCGATGGGCGTCCACACCGGCGACTCGATCACGGTTGCCCCCGCCCAGACCCTCACCGACCGCGAGTACCAGGTCCTCAGAGACGCTGCGCGAACGGTCCTTGACGCGGTTGGCGTCGCCACCGGCGGCGCCAACGTTCAGTTCGCCGTCAACCCCTCAGACGGCCGCTATGTCGTGATCGAGATGAACCCGCGGGTTTCGCGGTCGTCGGCCCTGGCCTCCAAGGCCACCGGCTTCCCGATTGCACGCATCGCCGCCAAGGTCGCCCTCGGTCGCCGCCTCGACGAGATTGTCAACGACATCACCGGCTCCACCCCGGCCTCCTTCGAACCGGCCCTCGACTATGTGGTGGTGAAGATCCCGCGCTTTGCTTTCGAGAAGTTCCCCGGCGCCGATTCCCGTCTCGGCACCTCGATGAAAGCGGTCGGCGAGGTCGCGGCGATGGGGCGCTCGTTCGAGGAGGCGCTGCTGAAAGCGGTCCGCTCGCTCGAGATCGACCGCGACTCCCTCGACGCGCCTCGCGAGGTGGCTGCAGCCGACGATGCCGAGCTCGAGCGCCGACTCGCCGAGCCCTCCCCGGACCGTCTCTGGGAGCTGGCCGAAGCCCTGCGTCGAGGGTGGAGCGATCAACGGGTGTTTTCGGCGACGTCGGTCGATCCGTGGTTCCTTCGTCGGATTACCAGTCTCGTCGCAGCCGAGAGCGTGGCAGCCGACGCGCTCGATCAACCAAGCTCTCTGGTCGCCCTGAAACGGCTGGGGTTCGCTGACGATCACCTTGGCCGCCTGACCAACAGCGATCCCGGCGCAGTCCGCGAGCGTCGCATCGCGGCAGGGGCCAGACGCATCCGGAGAAGGGTCGATACCTGCGCCGCTGAGTTCGAGGCCCGCACACCCTACCTCTACGGCAGCTTCGGTGACGCCGACGAGCAACCGACACCGCGTCGTCCGGTGATCATCCTCGGCGGTGGCCCGGTGCGTATCGGCCAGGGTATCGAGTTCGACGCATGCTGTGTCGAGGCGGTGGCCGGTCTGCGGGCCGAGGGATATGAGGCGGTGATGGTCAACTGTAATCCGGAGACGGTATCGACCGACTACGACGCCGTCGATCGTCTTCACTTCGACCCCCTTTGCGCGGAGGACGTGCTCGACATCTGTGATGCCGAGCGGCCGCTCGGTGTGGTGGTCCAGCTTGGCGGCCAAACACCCCTCAAGCTGGCTGCAGAGCTGGAAAGGCACGGCACTCCAATCTGGGGCACGCCGCGCGACGCCATCGACCGGGCCGAGGACCGCGGACGCTTCGCCGAGCTGCTGTCAAATCTCGGCCTGCGGCAGCCGCCGGGGCGGATGGTGACCTCGGCCGAGGAGGCTGCAACGGCGGCGGACGAGCTCGGCTTTCCGGTCCTGGTCCGCCCCTCCTACGTGCTCGGCGGAAGGGCAATGGAGATCGTCTACGGCCACGACCAGCTCACCGAGTATCTCGAGCGCGCGGCTGCCGTCGACCCCGATCGTCCGGTGCTGCTCGACCACTTCCTCGAGCGCGCGGTCGAGGTCGACGTGGACGCCGTCGCCGACGGCGAGCGGGTGGTGATCTGCGGCGTTCTCGAGCACATCGAGGAAGCCGGGGTCCATTCCGGCGATTCCGGTGCGGTGACGCCGCCGGTGAGCCTGCCGCTCGAGCTCCAGGCCGAGCTTCGGCATCAGGTTCGGCTGCTGGCGCTGGCCCTCGATGTCCGCGGCCTGATCAACGTCCAGTTCGCGATCCAGGAAAACACCGTGTACGTCATCGAGGTCAACCCGCGCGCCTCACGGACCGTGCCGTTCCTGGCCCGAGCCAACGGCACTCCGTGGGCGGAGCTGGCGGCCCGGGTCTGTGCCGGCGCGAGCCTCTCGGCGCTCGGGGTGCAGGACGGTGTGCCGACCGAGGTGGCGGTCAAGCTGCCGGTCTTCCCCTTCGAGCGGTTCCCCGGCGTCGACCCCTTGCCGGGCCCCGAGATGCGGTCGACCGGCGAGGTCATGGGACGCGGCCGATCCTTCGGTGAGGCCTTCGCCAAAGCGGCGCTGGCGGCCGGCTGGCGGGTGCCGAGCGACGGAAGAGTCCTGCTGTCGCTGGCCGATCGCGACAAGGAGCGATTGCCCGCGCTGGCGGCACGATTCGAAGAGCTCGGCTTCGAGATCTGCGCCACCGAGGGCACCGCGGCGATCCTGCACTCTGCAGGATTCAGCGAGGTCGTAAAAGTCTTCAAGCTCGGCCAGGGCCACCCCGACATTCCGCAGCTGCTGGTCGACGGCGCCATCCAGATCGTCATTAACACCGCCGCCGGCCGTCGCGCCGCCCAGGACGCGGGCTCCATCCGCCGCGCCGCTCTCGACGCTGGCGTGCTCTATTTCACGACGATCCCCGGCGCTCACGCGGCCGCGGAGGCCGTGGCGGCGCTGCGCCGGGGCCCACTGTCGGTGCGCGCGCTGCAGGATGATGCGGCGGGGCAGCCGCCCTGGGCAGCGTCGCTCGGGGACTGATCTCCCACCCTCCCACTCGGTTTGAAACGTCAAAAGGTCGAGAGTCGAGTCGCCAAGCATGGCGCCGATTTCAACACGAGCACTTTTTGGCCTTTTGACTTTTCGACCTTTTGACCTGTCGAGAGGTATGTGCGTCAGTGTATTGACGTCAGCCGATATTCAGCGAGCAGTCTGGCATCGATGAGATCGTACTTGCTTCCTTCGATGCGATAGTAGTGGCGACCCATGGTGTAGGCGCGTTCGACCTCGACCTGGATCACGCTCGGGTCGTAGAGCAGGCGGAAGACATGCCCGATCAACACGTAGCTGATCATGCGCAAATCGTCCTCGGTGTCGAACTTTCCGTCGGCGCCGGCCGACTCGATCAGCAGGCGAGCCCACTCTCCGTGCAAGAGGTCGGGCCGGTCGACCGTGAAGAAGGTCGCCTGGAGCCCCTTCTCGAGATCCGCAATCACGACAGGATCGTCATACGCCGCCTCGCCTCGGGCGATCGGCCGGACCGTGATTCGATAGGGCCGGCCCCAACCGTCGACCGAGCGAACCTCGTAGAGCTCGCGCACCGATGCCGGCGCCATCCCGGTATTGGAGCCATAAAAGACCAGTGGAATCCATCCCCGAACCCTGGCCGTGGCCGATCTTGCGAGCACGTCTTCCCATTCACCATCGAAGGGCGGCAGCGCCATCTCGCGCACAGCATAGCGAGCTGTCGCGGAACCGATCTCGTGCATGCGATGGATGGTCTCGAGCTCCGCCGCACGACCGCCATCACCAAAGGCCATCCAGCGGAGGGTGGTCGGCAGATCCGGTCCCGGCCCGGTGGTTCGCAGGCGCATGAAACCGAGGAACGGAAGCGCGATGATCAAACCGTAGACCACCAGTCGCCATCCGCCGGCCATGATGTATTCGACGATGGAAGGGGATTCGGGCCGCGCCAGGGCCGTAGTCTGGTCCCAGCCACAGTGGAGGCAGATGGTGGACCCCGCCTGTAACTTCTTACCGCACCCATCGCAGATCACGCGATCTTGCATGACACCTCCAGATCAAATGTAGCAGGAAACGAGGAGGCCTGGGGCCTGGGGCCTGGGGCTTGGGGTTTGGGGTTCGGGACGCGGGCGGAATTGGCGCACGCCTCAAGCCACAAGCCTCGAGCCCAGGGGTGGTGGGTTCAGTGTCGGCGGCCGGTTCGGGCGATCAGCCACCGGGTCGGCGCCGGCGTGATCGCCGCCAGCCACGCCATGAACCGCAGGGCGAAGGGGTGGAAGACGACCCGCCGCGGGCGATGGACGACCTTCATGAGCACCTCCGCGCAGCGTTCCGGGGTGCACAGTCGAATCGCCGCCGCGAGCTTCGGCATATGCTCGTGCGAGCCGGGGTTGGCCTCGAAGTACTCGCTTGACACCTCCCCGAAGTAGACCAGCGAGCTGCGAACACCGGTGCCACGCAGGTCCTGGCACAGCGCTTCGTGCAGACCGCGGAGGGCCCACCGCGATGCCGTGTAGGCGGTCGCCCCCGGCCACGGCATGACGGAGGCCGGCGAACCCACATGCACGAAGAGACCCCGTTTCGCCGCAAGCATATCGGCCATGAACGCCCGACAGGTGTTGGCCGCTGCGAGATAGGGAGCCCCCATCATCTCGACGATCTCCTCGACCGAGGTCTCCTCGAGGAATCGCCACTCGCCGGCGCCGGCGCTGTTGACGACCAGTGACGGGGCACCCCAGTCGGAGCGGACCCGATCCGCCATTGCCATGATCGCGGGACCATCGGCGGCATCGAGCGCCTCGGCCCTCGCCTCGCCTCCGGACGCTGCAATCGCGCCGGCGAGTTCGTCCAGCCGTTCGGCGCGCCGCGCCACCAGCACCACCCGCCAGCCTTCGCTTGCGAGCAATCTGGCGGTCGCGGCACCAATCCCGCTCGAAGCACCTGTCACAACTGCTATAGGTTTTTGGCCTCTTCCCATGCGGCGAGGTTACAGCAACTTCGAAGCAAACGTTTTTCAACGCAGAGGCGCAAAGACGCAGAGGCGCAGAGATCTTTTCTAAATCTAGATCGCGAAGGTCGCGTGGAGCGCGTCTGCGCCTATTGACACGCGATCAATACTCCACCCTAACAATTTTCTCTGCGT
>Ga0307426_1001397_pt1 | contig 15983 bp, 14 predicted proteins | sample SalMarWE160340MG_FD_202165 | JGI IMG/M metagenome (GOLD analysis project Ga0307426, IMG submission 202165) | Salt marsh sediment microbial communities from the Plum Island Ecosystem LTER, Massachusetts, United States - WE1603-40 | ecosystem: Environmental > Aquatic > Marine > Intertidal zone >... | reverse complement strand
GGTGGGCAGCGGCTGGATGGATATTTAACGTTCATGAGGGAACATATCAATCCGTAATCCGTAGAATTTCTGATTAAGCTAAGGTGACGATTTTCGAGCCGAAGACGGAGACGACGGCTGATTTGCCGATCATGGTGCCGATGGAGGAATGGACGTGGCCGTGGTAGACGTATCGGGGCTGTTTCTCCTTGACGTAGCGGAGGAGGGCTTCGCTCCCTGTGTGAGCATAATCCGCCTTGTCTGTCTGCCCGTAGAGCGGTGCATGACAGATAAAGATATCCACATAGGGGAATTTACTGAGCTGTTCTGTTGCCCCGAGATCGTCCCATTCGTAGGGGCCTGAGGATTTGTAGGTGGGTACGCCCTGCCATCCCCCGATGAGCCAATTCCTGTGTTGGACCATGCGGTGGTGGACATCTTCGACGCATATGGGGAAGGGTTTGACCGGGTCGTGGTTTCCCTTAACGGCAAAGATGGGCTTTTTGTAGAGGTCGTAAATCTCTTCGAAAATGTGGAAAGGGACGTCGCCGCATGAGAGGACAAAATCGAATTTAGAGCGCAAATTCTCTTCGAAGTGATATTTCTCGTAATCGGCGATAACGAGGACTTTGGAAGGGAATGCGATCATGGATTATTCTTTAACTAGGCGCGCTGCCAACTTGTGGAGATCCGAATTAGCCAGGGCTAACACTTTCTTTTTAACGACGCGGGAATAATATTCCCTTTCTGTTTTAGTCAGTTTTTCCCCTTTGAGTTTCTTTAAAAACAACTCCTTTTGCTTTTTTGAAAAAACTTGAGACATGGCGTGTTCGAGTTCGAATTCGTCTTGTTTATCGGAGTATTCTATGAGATCGATCTCAGCACGTCTGAAGTAGTTCTTAAAGGTGTTTATCATGCGGGCAGAAGATAATGTCTTGTCATTGAGGTCTAGATCTTTTTTACCTCTAAAATCTTTTATAAATTCTTCATGCAAGTCCCTATCGAAATATTCGGATTGGACTAATCGATCCACAAATACAAACTCAAGTCCAAGGTAGTAATAGAGGGCTAACGACATGGCGACAAGAGTCCGAAAATATTCGCGCTCTTTTATATCATCAAAGTGACTCAATACCTCATCGTAAGAAAATTGCCCGGTTTCCAGAGTGTGGGCGAGCATTACAGAAAATCCCTCCCACAGACGGAGGTCGTGGCTTTTAATAACTTCAGCGAGCGTTTGATTGACATCGATGACTTCGTCTGTTTCGAGCAAAGGATATCCCAGATTCTTTACTTTATTTAGTAATTCGCGCTGGTTCATTTTGTTTGTTTTTCCTTTAAGAGTCCTAAGAAAAATTCAAAATTCTTCTTATTTTTTTCATCAGAAATATCATAGGACTAGTAGTGTTAAAGCAGTTCCCCCACATGCAATTAGGTGAACCCTTCTTTTTAAGTATCTGTTCCATATAGAAAGAGTGTGCAAAAGATCGTATTTATTGATTTTATGTATATTATCATACAATTTATTGTATCTATTTAATTAATTCTATGTATTTATTAATACAATAACATAGCTGATTTGTCAATATATTTTTTTACTTTTTTGGAAGGCTGTCATATAAGACACCGGTTTTTTGCAGCCGATTGAGAACTTCAAGACACAAATCGTAGATCTTTTCCATTCAAAACCTTTTTAAGAAAAGAGATTTGCTTATTCGACTGAGAGAGAAGTTTTTTATATTTGGCGCGCATTTCTTCCAGCTATTAAATATTAAATAATATTATTTATATTAAAGGGGACGGACCATAATAATTATTTTAATATCAGCAAGTTAAGTACTTTTTTGGGTCCAAATGAATCCTTAGAGGCACTATTTTGGGGGCAAAAAGTTATGTTTAAGGATAGATACTATAAATTGATATTATTATTCTTCTTTAAAAGGCTGTTTTGACCCCTAAAATAGTGTTTCTAACCCAATTTTTAGGAGGATTATTTGAATTAACTTATTTATTATGAATTATTTGCTGAGGCCCGTCCCCCTTTTACTTTTATCTTTTACTTTTACCTTTTACCCTTTTACCTTTTATCAAAATCAGCAAGATATTTCTGCTGTTGTCATGCAAATTTCAGTAACAATTATCGTAAAAAACCGAATTAAAGCTGAAAAATGAGAATCACAGACGTTTCCTGCGTCTATACAATTGAAATTGCAGAAATGAAAGTCAGAGACGCCGTAAAAATAATTGAACAGGACGGCTGGTTCATGGTAAGAAGGAAAGGGAGTCATAGGCAATACAGCCATGATAAGAAAAAGGGTGTTGTTACTATTGCAGGCCACACAAATGACGACCTTGCTAAAGGAACACTCAATAGCATACTCAAACAGGCGGGTCTAAAGAATGGAGGGCAAAAAAGTGTTTAAATATCTAGTAATAATAGAGAAGGCCAACGGCAACTATTCTGCTTACAGTCCAGACTTACCTGGGTGTGTAGCCACTGGCGTAACCATAGAAAAAACTCTGATCCGCATGAAAGAAGCGATCCAATTCCATATCGAGGGATTAAAAACGGAGGGATTGGCCATTCCTGAGCCGTCATCAAAAGCAAAATATATAGAAATATCGATATGATAGTTTATTGAAGATCGGGATGGAAATCGGGGGGAATTTGCTGAGCTGTTCTTTGGCCCCGAGGTCAAGATTTTTATAAATAAAGGCTACTTTTTCAATGCTGCCAGCCGCGCCCTCGCATCATCAACCTCAGCTATTCTAGGATCAGCGTCCTTCCACAGGTCGAGGAATTTCTCGTAATGCTCGATGGCTTTGGCGGTGTCACCTTGCTGTTCGTAGATCTTGCCGAGCATGTAGAATGACTTGGTATAATGATAGCCATACCATAGCCTTCCATAAGTAAGGGCTAATATTTTTTCATAATTTTCTTTGGCTTTATCTAAATTCTTTGATTCATAATAGGCTTGTGCTAACAATTCAAGAGCAGGGGCAGATTTCCCTAGTGGCCCAAAGGATTCCAAGGCTAAACCTTCATCTAAATACTGCATGGATTTGGAGAAATTCCCCTTTTTGAGTTCAATTATACCCAGGAGATAATCATAAAATCTGATTCCCTTTTGATACATCGTCTTTTCAAGCTGCGTTTTATATTCAGCCGCGAACTTTTCAGCCTCACCAAATGATTTATTCCTTGCATAAAGAAATCCTTCCCAAATCAAAATAAATCTCTGATAAATGGTTGCTTTGGCTGCAAAAGCTGTTTCACTGGCCAGTTCATATTCCTTTTGAGCCTCCCCATCATTACCCAATAGGAAATGTATCCATCCCAGATACACATGAAGCCAGATAGTCCATCTTTGTTCGCCTGCTTCTTCTGCTAAAGCCAGTGCCCTACGCATGTGCTCTTTCGCTTTTTTAAATTTCCCTTGAGTGAGATATAACACAGCCAGTTTTCTCATGCCCTCATATTTAAATCTGGGTTTATCTATTTTAAGGAGGTTCATATATTCTCTTTCGGCTTCAATCAGCTTCCCGCTTATATAATAATAATCCGCTCTACTTACAACTATATTAAAATCATCAGGCTTCATAAGAAAAGCTTTGTCTATTTCATCCAAAGAAAGATCAAGTTTCCCTTGATAATAATAATTTTGTGCTATGTATCCCTGGATCCAAGCCACCTCACCAAAATTATTTTGATATTGCTCAAGAACTTCTCTTGCTTTATCAAACATTCCTTTGCCTTGATATGCTAGGGCTAAATTTATATACGGATAGACATTTTCTTCTTTTCTATCCACGAGTCCTTTGCACGTTTTCTCCGCCTCATCCCATTCTTCGAAGTCATTGTAGATTGAGGCTAGATTGTTGTGAGCGATCCAAACTTCCGGGTAAAGCTCAATGACTTTTTCATAAGCTGCGATAGCCTGTGGCAAGGTTTCCTCCGAATCGCTTAAAAAGCCTGCTTCAACCAAATATCGCTCTTTGTCGGACAGTCTATCTCTATATTCAAACGCTTTTTTCATGTACTCTCTGGATTTATTGTAATAGCCAAGATTACCATACGTCACTCCTATGTCTCGATAAGCCATAGCAAACTCAGGATCTATCTCCACGGCTTTTAACATCAGTTGATTAGCCTTTGAATCCTCTCCCTTAAGAGCTAGTTCCCTTGCCTCTCTGTAGTACTTATATGCCTCAGGGGAACTTGTTGTTATCTTCCCCACTTCTTGATCAGCATCACTTGAAATATCTTCTTCTGATAGTTTGAAATTCCTCTTTATTTTGAGGGTGAGCTCATCCACAGCAGAAAATATTCTTTCCTCACCTTGACATTCCACTCTTTCTGTGCCGAGTAGCTCTCCTGTTTCCATATTTTGGAGGACAGCATGAATACGGATAGTTTCTCCTGCTCTGGTAAAACTCCCTCTCAGTATGTTTTTTACTCCTCCTTGTGATGCAACATTTTTAAGATCCTCGGAAGAATAATTTTTAACGTCGAGAAGGTTTTCTTCTTTTAAAACACCAAAAAGTTTATCCACACCTAAAACCGTCAAGTGCCTGGATTGAGAAAGATCGTCGGTTATTAGTTCAGATAGTGCTTTTCTCCAATGGTCCATATTCTCGTCCCCGGTGTTGTTTTCGAAATGCATAACTGCAAGTGAGGGTTTATCTGATGAAGCTGAGGGAACAGCTTGTCGCTTTGGCACTAATCGCCAGAGAATTAATCCGGTGATAACGACAGCGATGATTACTAGGGCCGGTATAAGAAGCTTCTTTATGCCAAAGGTAACCGTTATCTCTCTAGATGTTAGGGGCTTTCTTTCTGGAATTATGCGCTCTGTGGTTGGGATGCCTTTCTCGATACTTTCAAGTTCTGATCGTAATTCGCCTGCACTCTGGTATCGTTTATCCTTCTCTTTCTCCAAGCATCTCAGTATCACACGGCTGAGATCCTCGGATATTTGAGAATTGAAATCTCGTGGATCTTTGGGCTCTTCACCCTTGTGATTCATCGCGATGCTGAGTGCGGTGTCTCCCTCAAATGGGACTCTTCCGGTGACCATTTCATAAAGGATGACGCCCAATGAATAAATATCCGAACGTTGATCGACGTCCTTGGCTTCAGCCTGTTCCGGAGGCATATACTCGGGCGTCCCGATCATGACACCCGCTCCTGTTAAGCCTTTCGCCTCCACAGACCTGGCTATTCCGAAGTCCATGATCCGGGCATTCCCATCTTTGTCGATCATGATGTTGCTGGGCTTTAAATCACGGTGGATAACCCCTAATCTGTGCGCTTCTGCTAGACCCTCAGCCACTTGTTTGGCTATGGAAATCGCTTTTCCTGAAGGCAATTGGCCCACTCTTCTGATGAAGCTCTTTAGATCTTCTCCCGACACATATTCCATCGTGATATAGTAGGAACCTTCTTCCTTGTTCAGGTCATACATCCGGCAGACATTTCGATGGCCGATCTTCCGGGCGAACTTGAGCTCGTTCTGGAAACGCTCGATCGTCTTTTTATCTGCAGAAATCTCAGGCTTTATGAGCTTGAGGGCAATTTTCTCTTTGATCTCCGTGTCATGGGCCTTGTAGACTTTGCCCATCCCTCCCTTGCCGAGCTCCTCGATGATCTGGTACCGCCCAGCAAATGTAGATCCCGTAGTTAATTCCTCTCTCGGGGCTTCGATGGTTTGGGTGGGAAGAGGTTTCTCCTCGGTCTCACCAATTTGGGTGCCACACTTGGCACAGAAGACAGACTCGTCCGGATTATCTGTTTTGCATTTGGGACATTGCATGTCTTTACTCCCCAAACTTTGCTGAGGATAGCATATAAATTTGTGAGAGAAGAGTCAAACGAAGATATTTCTCATGACCTGAACTTGGCTTGACAGCCAGTTTCAATTGGTATCTAATTGATGCATTACCAATACGGAGGGGTAAATGAAAAAATTATTCATGGTGATTCCTTTGGTTTTTCTGTTTTTTTTCACTTTTGGCTGCCAGCAGCCTGCAGAGGTTGCTGAGGCAACTAAACCTGGAGCAGATATTGAAGTCGAAAAAGCAGCGGTTAAAGCGTTGATCGATGATTTTGTTACATGTTGGGAGACGGAAGATATGGAGTTATTCTCGAAAATTTTTGCTCATGATGATGACATGGTCATGTTTGGCACGGACGCTGCCGAACACTTTGTCGGTTGGGAACCGATGAAAGAAGCGATGCTGAAACAATTTGATGCCGCTGAGAATGTTCAGGTTGAAACCAGGGAATTAAGCATCAAAGTTCACAAGTCAGGCGAAGTCGCCTGGGTTTCGTTTCTGATGGATTTAAAAGGAGAGTCGATGGGTGAGCCCTTCAGTTTAGATGGAATGAGGTTTACAGCAGTCATGGAGAAGAGAGACAGGAACTGGCAAATCGTACAGCTTCATGCATCTGTTCCTGTGGCAGGACAGGCCGTCAAGTATTAGGTAAATTGTAAATTGGGGACGCTAATTGAAATTGGGGACGGGCCACAATAACTATTTTAATATAAAGAAGTTAAGTCCTTTTTAGGAGCCTAATTAGCCCTTAGAGGCATCATTTTAGGGGCAAAATCACAACTTTAACGACTAGTATCAGCCGGATACGACTCTTTTGAGCACTTTTACAACAAAGGTGTTCAGACTCTCCTCAGCGTTCAAGGCTTTGATCGTCAGCGCCTGATGCAAATCCGAGCCCGTACGCAAAACAAATTTCCCTGAATATTTTTTATTTGTAGGCGGAGGCAAAATCCGACCGTCTTTTTTATAGATATCTATCCATTCATCAACGATCTCACAAAGTTCTTTGTAGACGTTCATTTCATCGATCCCATGACAGCATTTTCCGATCCATCCTGGTACAGATCCGACATAACATTTGTCTTCATCCGACCATTCAACAATTTTTAAGTATTTATCTCTTTCTTTCATCGTTGGGCTTCTCTAATTTTTTGTTTGATTAGTTTTTCTTGATAGGATTTGGCATCATCTCCTGGTTGACCTGATAGCGTGAGAACGACACCAGAGGCATGTAGGAAATTGCGATGACTTCCCTTTCCTCCACGATTAATAAATCCAGCCATTTCAAGATCCTTTATCAATTCACGAATTTTTCTCGGCATTAATATAGTACTATTATGATACTAATTTGTCAAAACTTTAGGATAATTCCTTATTCAGAGTTAAAGAGTTAAGATTTCGCTTCAGGAATGTAGGGTGTCACATGCGCTTATGCGAAAGCCAGATTTGGATTCTCCTTGCCTTCTTTAGGCTGCAAGAAAAGACATACCATCAAGGCAACAATGCGAAATCCAAGAAGAAAATGACAGCAATGAATTCATCCATATAACGATCTGGATACATAAAAAATCTCACTTGTAAGATATAGTTTAAAAATGCAATTCTCCTTAGATGTTGCTTTTGACCCCCAAAATGGTGAGTTTAAGACGATTTTTAGGGTGATTATTTGGGTTAACTTATTTGTTATGAATGAGTTTCTGTGGCCCGTCCCCCTTCTTCTCTTCTTGTGGCCCGTCCCCCTTCTTCTTCTTCTACCTTCTTACCTTCTTACATAATCTCTTCTGAATACTATTCCACAAAAACCTTCAGGCATACATTCGTATTTTTACAGGATTTAATCGTCACCAGATCGCCCCAGTTTTTACCGTTAGAGCTGACAAAGCCCTGTCCCCGCTTGGCCTTCACATTTTTAGTATACCCTTTTATTGGCATTTCCACTGGAATGGGATATTGCCAACCCTGAGTTTCGAGCTTTACAACAACAGAAAATTTTTCGTCTTGTTTGAGAGGCACTTTGTTGAAGCGGAGTGTATAGTATCCGGGAGAAGTCAGCCTGCCCGATTTTTTGTGGGCCAGGGTTCCACTTGCAGGATCATTAGCATCAACATTTTTATAAATATAGATTTTGTATCTGGTCGTCACACCTAAGGTATAAAAACTCACAGCTTTCAGAGGAGTGTTCGATCGGGCTTTAAAAATGTTCGCAAACCAAGCTTTATTGGAAGGAGGATAACCCAGACAACTTGTGAATCCACTGGGGTCGTATTCGTAAATCTCTTGATAATTGGTTGCGGATTCCGGCTTTTTGAAGGCTGCATTCCAATAAGTCGCAGCAAAATAGGGATCATGATAGGACACATAGAAATATCCGTCTTCTCCCCAATCAGGCCCCCAGGAGTTTCTGACAATGAATGCTCCATTACCCGGGGGGATTTCTTTGAATTTGTTCTTATCGAAGTTGTCCTGCCACCCTACAATGGCAACACCATGGCCTCCCTCTTCCTCAGAGGGATTGTAGAAAGAGTAATAAACTGGATCATAATAAAGATCGTCATAATACATCGAAGCGTACACCGCACCATATTTTTTAACAGCATCTTTAATTTTGTTATTATCGGAGGGCCCTGATCTTGGAGGAATATAAATGACATTTTGGACATGTTTCTCAGCATCGGTTTCGCTCATGGAAGCGGCATACTTGTACGGCAGGTCAGACTCATTCAGGGGTCCAGTCCATCTCGCTAGATAAGCCACCGCTATATCGATATTCCCTCCCTTGCATGGCCCCCATTTAAACCCGTGCTTCTCCATGAGGTGTTGCTCAGAAAAATCCCTTTTTTGCGAGGGAAGGAGACTGGACTCGACTGAAGCCATCGATGCAAATGCCCAGCACGATCCACAGGAACCTTGATTTCTAACAGGCGGGAGCTTGTTCTTGGTGCGGAGGTCGTATGATTTGGGAAGAGCGGAGGCGTCAAAATAAGATTGTTCATCCAAATCACTCGTATCCAAATATCTAAGGTCTAAAGGGCCTGGGATGAGGCCGAGCGGATGGCCGTCAGATGTGTACGTCATCCAGTCTATTCCTCTCTCTTGATCTTCAAGGTATTTCAGAAATTTCTCACTCATCGGTGCTTGGAGGAGTTGTGGATCTTGCCCGTCAAAATCTTGTTGTGAGAACACGCCAATGGTGAAAACAATTATGGAAATGACGAATACGATGGCAACACGATTTCTTTGGTTAGAAAAGTTCGAGAATTTCATCATTCTTACTTGCTTCCTGTTTTTTTGAATTTACTTGAGAATAGTCATTATATCCCATTCTTGCAAGTGAATAAATATGAGGACCGGATGAACATGGCGTTAACGCCGGCGATGGGAGTGGTGAGGATTGTAGGGGCGGAGGGTGAGATGGAGAAGGATGAAGTTTTGAGTAAGATTGTGAATTATTAGAGAAAATGCAGAGGAATTCCGGAAAGTGCTTATAAAAAGATTCCCAGATGATATAAAGGAGTTTATAAATAATACGCCATGGACATTTGCGAAAACTTATGCGCACACATGGCCTCATCATTATATCGTCAGAGATAGAGTCAACGAAAAGCTCTTTGTAAAAGCGGTTCAGCACATCCGACGCTTTGGGTATGAAGGCTGGTTCTACAAGATGAAAATTACCTATTTTGATGAAGATGGATTGGGAGAGTCGTTTTTCCGTTCCCTCACTTACCGGGTTTGTCTCATAAGATATATAGGGGACAACGGATGGATGGTTATGTCGCGTTCATGAAGGATCATATCAATCCTTAGCATTTCTGGACTAAGTTAAGGCGACGATTTTCGAGCCAAAGACAGAGACGAGGGCAGATTTGCCCATCATGGTGCCCGCATCAAGACATCATAAATAACGCACTAAATCAACATTTATTCAATCTCATCGCACAGATATCTGTTCGGGATCGCCTTCTCTCCCCTCATTATTTACAGCGACGAGGATATATGTATACGTCTTATCCTTTCCACTTGCCGGTGTAAATATTGATGTGTATTGGCAGGGAATTCAACCAAAAGACTCTGCGTTTCTCCTTCGATCGAGTAAATCCTGTATTTCGAGATACTCACATTGTTGGGATGAGGCTGCCAGGTCAGAACATTAATGTATTCCACTTGTGTCAGAGAGCGATTCGAGACTTTTTGGCCAGAAAAATTGAGGGGGGCATAGATAATTCGTGAGAAATTAGCTGTAATGGACTTATCCTTATTCATGGTTATTGTAGCGGGATTAGAGGTTCTGGATAAATCCCCGGTCCATTGAGAAAATCTATAATGGGCAAGAGGGGCAGCGTGATTGTTACTTTGGCCCCTTTATCATATGGGGAGATTCCTTGAGGAGGATTGGTGGTTCCTCCTGTGCCTGCGTCTAGGGTTAGATTATATTGCCGAACAAAGTTAGCTGTTATTGACATATCGGAGTTCATTTCAATGGTTAATGGATTCTCTGTAGAGAGCACGTCGCCAGTCCAATTGGAGAATCTGTAGTTGGATTCAGGGATGGCTGTAATGGTGACTCCTGTTCCATGGTCGATAGTGTGATTTCCGGGGGATGGTCTGGTGGTCCCTCCCTTTTGAGATCTTAAGGCCAATGTGTGCTGTTTTATGAAATGTGCTTTGATGGTCTTGTCCGAATCCATGGTGAATTTTATCGGATTTTCAGAACCTTCGACATCGCCACTCCAGTGGCTGAATTTGTAATCCTTGTCGGCGAACGCCTTAATCTTTACTTTTGTTCCTGGGATATGGGAGTGCTCGCCTGGCTTTGGACGAACAGTCCCCCCTTTACTTGCAGATATCGTTAAAGCGAAAGTTGAAGATATATTGGAGTTGAAGTAGATGTCATATAATCCATTTCTGCTATCTTGCCATACTACATAGACATTTTCTCCCGAACAAGCTATTTGTGGATATTGAGCATGATAATCTATAGGCAACTTCATTGAATTAAGTCTTATATCTTTTGTTCTCCAGTTCGCTCCCTCTTCTGTTGAGTAGTTAAAGAAGATATCGGAAATATGGCTACCTCCTCTTCGATCTGTCCATACTGCATATACATTTCCGTTCGAACACGCTATTTGAGGTCCCCACGATTCACTAGCACCTGGCAGATCGCCAGTGTTAAGACGGATATCAGGAGTTTGCCAATTTGCACCTCCATCTGCAGAATGATTGAAATAGATGTCTGTATAAGTATTGGGAGCGTTTCTGAAATCACTCCAGACTACATAAACATTGTCTCCAGAACAAGCAATTTGGGCATCCAAAGACTCACTGACGCCAGGCGAATCCCCAGAATCAATTCTTTGATCTGTCGGAAGCCAACCTCCGCGGGCCAAAAAAAGGAAAAAGAAAAGAAACAGTATAGAAAATGTGAACTTCGGTTTCATCATTGCCCCCACTGCTCTGATGAATTATCGATATATAAATTTTGTATTGGTGTCAATGAGTTGCCATCGTCTTGACTTATATAAGTTATAGTGTCCCTCGTTTTATCACTGCGTTTTGTGCATACAATTCTGTTCATTTTGTGTGAGAAAAAGGATCGATGTCTTTCGTTTTCGAGGTAAGACCCGGAGTATGACTTACAATCCAATTTCGAGGGATTTTAAAGCGTATTGACAGTGATGACAATTGTCATTATAATTATGACAAATGTCGCATTCCAAAAAAGGGTCTCCTAATATGGAACTTCAAGGCATGATTGAGGTCCTGGGCGGAGAGAGAACTTTCCACAGAAGTTTGCGTAACCGTATCGACCTGATAGAGCTGGGTAAGATTGGTTTAACAAAAGCGGCACTGCTTCATCTGGCAGATTATCTGGATCTTACTCTAAGCCAAATGGCCAATCTCCTCCCTATTACCGAGCGAACGATCCAGCGATACTCTGATGACCGACATTTCAGCCCATCTGTTTCAGAGCATATCCTCCAAATCGCCGAATGCACTGCCGCGGGAATCAAAGTCTTTGAAGATAAGGGAAAATTTCTAGCCTGGTTACGCCACCCAAACAGGGCATTGGGACAACAAACACCGATGAGCATGTTGAGCTCCCGGTTCGGTTCAGAAATGGTCCTCGATGAGCTCGGCCGGATCGAATACGGCGTTTTCTCCTGATGTTTGTTTACCGGATAGCTAAGAAAAAGCACATTAGAGATTTGTCTGGAATTGGGGCTCGTTTGTATGGGGGCCGATGGAACCGCAAAGGGATCGGCATTATTTATACATCGGAGAGCAGGGCTTTGGCTCTAGCCGAGTTCTTGGTGAATGTCCCTTTTTCAATACTTCCGAATAAATTGTGTATTGCAACGGTGGAGATAGACGATCAAATCCGTCCCATAGAAATCCCACTTGGTGATCTACCAAAAAATTGGCGTAAATTTCCTGCACCCCAGGACTTAGCGGAGATCGGGTCAAAGTGGGCTGTTTCGAATGAATCGTTGGCTCTTCGTGTTCCCTCGGCAGTTGTGCCCCATGAATTCAACATCCTCATCAATCCAAATCATCGGAATATGAAACATGTAGCAATTATGACTGTGGAGGGATTGGAGCTGGATAAACGGCTGTTTTGACCCCCAAAATAGTGTGTTTAAGCCGATAAACTGCTGTTTTTTATTAGTTAATTCTATTATTATCAGTATGTTATGCCAGCCAAAGCACAAAATTAACCCGTCTGAAGCTGTCCGATCTATTTTTTTCTTTTTACAGTTCGGTCTTCGTAGGGCGGCCGGGCAGGCTTTTTGAACGGCTGTTCTTCGAGCATCCGGAGGACCTCCTCGACTGCGCGTTTGAGCTGCGGATCAGTCCCCTCAGCCAGAATTGCCGGATCTTCTTTGACCTCGATATCAGGATCTACGCCATGACTTTCCTTGAACCACTTGCCGTCAGGATCGTACATGCGGAATGTGGGGACAGTCACGAAACCGCCATCGATGAGCTGGGGTGCACCGGATATGCCGATGAGACCGCCCCATGTGCGTGTCCCAATAAGCGGACCGAGTCCTGCCTTACGGAAGTAATCAGGAAAAGCATCCCCCCCTGAACCGCTCCATCCATTGATGAGCATGGCTTTTGGGCCGAAGTGAGCCACAGGCGGCCACTGCCAGTCTTTGCCGTCCCGTACAGCCCAGAAGGCCAGGGCAGGCCTATTGAGAAGCTCGATGAATCTGTCCGGGATCTGACCGCCGCTGTTGAAGCGCTCATCAACGATGAGTCCTTCTTTGTGGAATTGGGCTGAGAACTGACGAACAAGATCGTTCTGTCCGCCTAAACTCGTATCCTGCACATAGATGTATCCTATGCGTCCGTCCGAGTGTACTTCGACATACTTTCGGTTTTGTTCGATCCAGGCCAGGTTCCTCAGGCGTGTTTCATTCTTAAGAGTCTCAACGATGACCTTCCGGGCATTTTCTGTTGTCGGCTTGCTGTTAATCGTGAGTTCGACAATTTTCCCCCCTAATCCCTGGAAAGCTGCCCAAGGGCTTTTCGAGATGTCAAGAGGCACGCCGTTGACAGCAAGGATATAATCCCCTTCCTTGACGTTCGCACCCGGCATGCTAAGGGGCGACCTTACTTCACTATCCCATGGGGCTGCATCGATGATTTTAGCGATTCGATAGAAGCCGTTATCAATTTCCCAGTCGACGCCGAGGTAACCTACCCCGATATGTGCTTCTTCCTCAGTATCGCCACCCCCGCGGTAAGTATGGGAAGAACTGAGTTCGGCGATAAGTTCGCCGATGACATAATTCACGTCCCAGCGGGTAACAGCATCTTCGAGTAAATCCCCGTACTGCTTCCGCATGGCTTCCCAGTCGACGCCATGCATGCCAGGATCGTAGAAGAAATCCCTGCACAGCCTCCAGGCATCCGTGAAAATCTGACGCCATTCTGCCCGGGGATCGACCGTCATCTCGAGCTCACCTGTCTGCAGGGGCTTTTCCATTTTCTGGTCAGGCTTCACATCCACGATAGCAGCACTCTGCTTCTTCCAGACAAGTAATTTTTTCCCGTCAGCAGAGAGCCGGTATCCATCCACATCACCGAGAATGGTTTTTTCCTCTCGCTCCTTGAGGTCGTAATAGACAAGGGAACTTGCCTCCTCGCCCGATCCAGTGCGCGGGAACCTCTGGTAGAGTATCTTGCCCTCCGTCGCTTGAATATTGTTATAATTCCCAGGTTTCGGAGGGAGGACAACCAGCCGGCTCTCGAAATCCTTGACAGTAATCTCGACAGGTTTTGCCTCTTTTTTATCCGGCTCTTTTTCCTTATTCTTATCTTTGTTTTGATTTTTATCTTTGTTCTGTTCTTCCGGTTCCTCTTGTTTCAATCCCTCATCGTCATTGCGTGGCGCCAGGGGTGATGGAATATCCGGTGTTAGCGAAACGGCTACGATGTTTGTCGTGTTGGCATACAGGAAGGAATTATCCGTATCGCCATATATAGGATCGAACGTCCTGTTGGAGAGAAAATAGAGGTACTTCCCTTCGGGATCAAAGACTGGCTGAAAGTCGTTGTAATGGCTGGATGTCACCTGCTGCCGCTCGTTATTCTTGGTATCGTAGAGGTAGATGTTGTCGCTTCGGTTCGCTTCTGCTCGGGAGTAAGCCAGCCATCGGCTGTCCGGTGACCATCCGGGTTTGAAGTTTTGGAGCGCGCCTTCGTACTTCCACAGACCCTGATCAACTCTAATCGTCTTTTGTGTCTCAATATTGTAAATGTATATGGTCATGGATTTGTCGATGAAGGCGATCTTTTGACTATCTGGCGACCAATAAATATGGTATCTGAAGCCTGGTCCGTATGAGGTCAGCTTTTGTTCTTGGGAGCCGTCACGAGCGCTGCAAATGGTGAGCTCATACTCGCCGGAACGGTCGCTCCAGTAGGCGATGTGCTTTCCGTCGGGCGACCAAACAGGGAAGCGTTCCGCAACACCCGGACTTGTAGTGAGGTTGCGGATGACCCCATGCTCGGCTGGAACAGAGAATACTTCCCCACGCGCTTCGAACAAAGCCCTTTTTCCCTGGGGAGAGATCTCGGCATTATGGACCAGCTTGGAGACATTGACTGCGTGAGGTTTGAGGGTGATTTGGTCCGTCACAAGATCGATTTCCACTTGCGTTTGATTTTCTGTCTCCAGGTCGAGCAGAAAAAGTTTTCCTCCCGCCTCGAAGACGATTTCAGAAGGTCCTATGGCTGGAAAGTGGATGTCGAAATCTTCGAAGTTGGTGATTTGGCGTGCTTCTTCGCTTTCCAGGTCCATGGCCCAGATGTTGTGCCGCTGGTTTGGGCCTCGGTCAGAAAGAAAGTAGAGCGTCCTGCCGTGCCACATGGGCTGTGAGTCGTTAGCAGGATTGTCGGTAATATTTTTAGCTTTTATTTGATTCAGATCGAAGAGCCAGATATCAGGAGCCATGCCCCCGCGGTAACGCTTCCAGGTGCGGAAATCCCGTGAAATGGGCATGTAGGCGAGGATATTACCGTCGGGTGATAGAGATCCAAATTCGCCGTATGGAACAGGAAGCTTTTCAGCGAGGCCGCCTTTTTTGGCTATACGGTAGAACTGGCGGTAGCGCTGGCGGCCGCTCTCCATTGAGGAGACGTAGAGGATGGCCTCGCCGTCCGGATACCAGTCGATCATGAGGTCGGTCATGCCGTGGTGGGTGAGTCTCTGGAGTTCGCCTCCCATGGAGGGGATGAGGTAGATGTCTGTGTTCCCATCGTAGTTACCGCTAAAGGCGATTTTTTCCCCGTCCGGAGAAAATCTGGGGAACATTTCCTCACCGTGTGGGGAACTGAGCCGGAAAGCCGTGCCTCCTTCCTTTGCCACAACCCAGATGTCGCCGGCATAAACAAAGCAGATGTGAGTGGCGGAAACGTCCGGGTACCGGAGCATGCGGGCATTGACCTGACTGTACAGAAGTGATGTGCCGACCAATAGAATGAGTGTGGCTAAAAACACAAAAACAGTTTTTTTCATTTTTCTCTCCTCTGGATTGATTCCTGTATTGTATAAAATCAATGATAGCTGAAAATGACACAAAATATCCAGCCATGTTTTTCGGACGTAAGCATCCTTATTTCCGTGACAAGGGCATTAGAGGCAAAAAAGAGCGATTCAC
>Ga0307426_1001396_pt1 | contig 15998 bp, 16 predicted proteins | sample SalMarWE160340MG_FD_202165 | JGI IMG/M metagenome (GOLD analysis project Ga0307426, IMG submission 202165) | Salt marsh sediment microbial communities from the Plum Island Ecosystem LTER, Massachusetts, United States - WE1603-40 | ecosystem: Environmental > Aquatic > Marine > Intertidal zone >... | reverse complement strand
GGGTCATTTTTTGCGGCGTCTTCGTTGAAGCGCTGCCATGTGCCGCCTGTGTCAAGGAGCTCAAGGGCAGAAGTACCGATCCTAAACCGGCTGCACAAGCAGTTTTAATAAGGTCTCTTCTTGAAAAATTCCCTTTTTTGCCGGACATGCCTTAATTTCTCCTTCCGCTAAATAAAAGCCGTCTGAGGATAGTTAATGACTTACTAAATTTCGAGCAAATGATTTTCAATGATCTGGCTGCGGTTGAAATTTTCAAGCTTGAGAAAATATTCGGCACTGTTGATAAGTGCCTCCTGCGGAAGGGTGCCGACGATCTGGGTGCCGGCCACGGAAACACCATATCGCTGAGCTTCAGACGCTATCAGGTTAAAGACGCGATAAATTGGTGTGCTATTGGTGTCAAACATGTTCATGGAAACGCCGACCTGATTTCTCTCTTCAAATGCAAGGCCGATGGCGCGGATCGTGCTGAAGCCGCCGCTGGGTCCTCTGACCATTTTGGCGATGGCTTTGGCGATATTCACGTCGCTGGTGTCTAAAATCACATTTATCGCCACCAGTCCGGCCGGCGCAGCGCTGACAATGGTGGCACCGGCTGTCGGGTGCAGCACCGCCGGACCGATATCCGGCGCTCTTTCCGGCAGGTGGACAACTTCTTTAAGACCTTCATATTGGCCCGCTCGGATATAAGCCAAATTCTTTCTTTGCTCGCTGCGGGCATTTTCGCCGCTGAAATAGACGGGAACCTTAAAACGCCGATAAATCTCGGCCCCGATATCCTCGGCCAGCTTTACGCATTCTGCCAGGGAAATATTTTTCAGCAGAAAGAGAGGTATCGTGTCCTGGGCACCGATGCGCGGATGGGCACCGCGCTGCTTTTCCATATTGATCAACGCATAAGCCTTGCCGGCCATGTTCAGCAGCGCATCTTTAAGGGGATCCGGTTTTCCGATCACCTCGACCACCGTGCGGTTAAAATCGGGATCCGGGTAATAGTCAATCAATTTGACACCCGCAACATTTCGCAACGGATCGACAACCGCCTCGATCACCTCTTCGCGCTTCCCCTCGCTGAAATTCGGCACGGCATGAACGTACTGGGAGGTTGCCATACTAGCCATCCTTCTATATCAAGTCAATATTTCTGAAATCCGCAATCCAAAATCGCTAAAGCACCCGGACCATGCCCACTTCATCACACTTGAAATATTTCGGACAGCGGCTGCACTCGCCCCACATCTTGGCCGGAAGTTGATCGCGTTTTTGCCGCTTGAATCCAAGGGGTTTGAAGAAATCTTCGGTTAATGTGAAAGTGTACAAACGCCTGATACCCAGCTGTTTGGCCTCTTCAGTCATGGAGGCGACTAACTTACGCCCCAGACCCAGATGCTGGTAATCCGGATGAATCGCCATCGCTCTGATCTCGGCGATGTCATCCCAGAGAACGTGCAGGCTGCCGCAGCCCACAATCAGGTGCAATACTTCCCTGGTTTCCATCATGCTGTAAACCGGAACTTTGTGGTCACTGGCGATTACAAAATCCCTGATGTTTTCATATAAATACTGGGGTCCCCGGGGCAGCATCATATCTGCGGCGGCATACCCGTTGATGAGATCGAGAATTTCCTGCACATCCCGGACTTGAGCTTTTTTGATGACAATCTGCCTGTCCTCTTCCGGTTTTATCAGAACCTTGCGAAATTTTTCTTGTGGCTCCTCTTCTTCCGGCTTGGGAGCAGGTGGCGGTTCAACATATTCCATGGCGTACTACCTTTACACTATTTGCGGCAACCCATCGACAAATTGATGTCGTTGGTTGAATATGACTATCTTTATTCTCCATGTCAGGTCCTGGTTGCTCGATACTGGATCCTCGATAAAAAAAATGAGGACTTATCAATTTTTAAAGTATTTTGTTAGTTTATAAAAATATGGCCTGCAAGTGATCCCGTGTCAAGGCTTAAATTATCGGTTTCATAATGAATGCCTTGTGCCCTGGGCCTTGAGCCTTAGGCCTTTAACCTTTGACCTTTAACCTTACACCTTATGCCTTCTAACGTCTACCCTTTCCGTTTTGCCGTGCGCCGTGCGCCTCATGCCGTTCGCTTTGAGCCTTACGCCTTTTACCCTCTATACCTTAAATCATTCAACTCAATTAACTCAGTCAACCTAATCAACTTAATCCAGCATCCAGCATCACCGAACACCAAGCAGCCCCGGCAGGTCGGCGATGGAATCGATGACCCGGTCGGGTTGCACCGGCGGCGGCTTTTGCACATCAAAGGCATACTTGCCCGTCCGGACTAAGATGGTTGGCATCCCAACGGCCTGCGCCCCGATAATGTCCATGTGGATGTCATCGCCGATCATCGCCACCTGAGCGAGATCAAGCCCGATGTCCGCCAACGCCATTTCAAAGTAGGCCCGGTTCGGTTTGCCGATGAGTTCTGCCTGGGTTTCTGTTGCATACTCCAGGGCCGCCACGAACGCTCCGGCATCTATGGCAAGCCCGCTCTTTGTCAGCCAGTAACGGCCCTTTTGCAAAGCAACCAGCTGCGCTCCGGCTTTGACCGCCAGAAAGGCACTGTTCAAAACGTCGAAAGTAAACGCCGAACCCAGATCGCCCACCACGACAACCTCGGGTTGACTGTCCGTTATTTCAAATCCAGCGAAATCCTTTTGCGCGTCCTCGGTCAACAGGAGTTGCACGCGGGAAACGCCCTTGTCAGCAAGCCATTTTGCAGCCACCACGGCGGTGCTGAACATCTCCCCGGACGCAGCTTGAACACCGAACCGTAAAAGCTTTGCGACCAGCGATTCACGGGAGCTCATAGTGGTGTTGGTCAGAAAACGAATAGCAAAACCCTGCTGCCGCAGCCAATTCACAGTCTCCACCGCACCTGGTATCGTCTGGTCTTCGATGTAGACAACACCGTCAAGATCGATGAGGAATCCTTTAATTGTTTTCATAAATATAACTCTTCTCAGGTTTCATAAGCCGTTGTATATATTTTCAATCCACTGAGCGGCTTGGGTATATCCTCTCCCCCAGGAGTCATACTTGGCCGGAAATCCCTCGGCTTTGATTTGCTCGAGGTCTTGCCCCAAAGCTATTTTCTCTCGCACAATCCCGCTGGTTTCTAACAGCATATCGTAAGTCATCTTCAAACCTTCTTTATCGGTAATCTCATAATGCCCGGGAATGATTGCGGCACCCTGGGGGATGAGGTCAAGGATAGACTTCACATTCCGTATTAATCCGTCAATGCTGCCGCCCAAATCCAAATCGACAAAAGGAAAGCTCCAGTTCCCTGAATTAAGCAAGTCCCCCAAGTGAACCACATTTGATCCGGTAAATACTACGATCGCATCACTGGCTGTATGGCCATTGGGGAAGTGCATAATGTCCACTCGCTCGCCATTGAAATGGAAAGATTTCTGCTTGTCAAAGGTAATAACCTTCTCCAGGGACCGATTTGGATCTTTTTTCAAGTGCTGCCAGGTTTGAATATGAGCAACAAGAGTGGCTTCCCCTCCCAGCACTGTGTTCCCGTGGGTGTGGTCCTCGTGGGAGTGGGTATTGATGATAAAGCGAATCTCTTTCCCGCCAATGGCTGTCAGGGAGCTACGAATTTGATCCGCCAGGGGAGCAAACTGGGTGTCCACCAGCAAAATGCCGTCCGGTCCGACAGATGCTCCAATATTGCCGGCAACATCGCCGGTGGCTTCCAGCATATAAACATTTCGATTAACATGCGTAGTCTTGATTTGGACGCCACTTAAATCCGGTACCATGATACCTCCTTTCTTCACTCCAATAAGTGACATTTTGCCCAACCTGTGTGCGTTTGATAAACGCCTGGAGGCTGTGTGCGGCAGATATCCATCACGTGAGGGCACCGTACGTGAAAGCGGCAACCCGCGGGTGGGTTGGCGGGGCTTGGTACGTTGCCGTCCAATACTATTCGTTGCCGCTTGGTGTCCGGGTCTGGCAGGGGAGTGGCTGACAACAAGGCTTGGGTATATGGATGTTGAGGAGCTTCAAAAAGCGCCTCACTCGATGAAAGCTCAACTATCTCTCCAAGATATATAACGCCGATGCGGGTAGCGATGTGCTGCAACAGGGTCAAATCATGGGAGATAAACATATAAGATAGATTATACTCCTGCTGTAATTGAATAAGAAGATTGATGATCTGCGCCTGCACGGATACATCCAGCGCCGAGGTTGGTTCATCAAGGATAATAACAGACGGGTTTAATGACAGAGCCCTTGCAAGAATAACCCGCTGCGCCTGGCCACCGCTTAGTTGGTGGGGGTAGCGATTCATAAATTCCGAGCTCACCCCGACCTTTTTGAGCAGTTCCTCAACCTGTCTTTCCATTTCACTGGTGTTCATTTCCGAGTGGGTGCGCAGGGGCTCGGCAACCAATTCAAAGATTTTCATGCGCGGATTAAGGGAGGAGAATGGGTCTTGAAATACCAACTGTATGTTTCGCCGAATACGCCGAAGCTCGGATTTTTTAAATTTCAAGATATCTGTGCCTTGAAATATTACCTCTCCGCTGGTTGGTTCGACCAGCCGTGTAATTCCGTACGCCAGTGTGGATTTTCCGCATCCCGATTCACCGACTATACCTAATATTTCACCGGCAAATATCTGCAGATCGATGCCGTTAATAACACGAATGGTCTGCCCTTTCCGTGAGAATAATCCACCATGCACGACGTAATCGACGTTTAACCCTTTAATGTCAATTATTGGAGTGCTCATGGCAGTCATCAGTGTTTCTCTAATACAGGAAGCAGGCGACCTTATGCTTGAAGCTGTTTTTTCCATTTTCAAATTCAGTCCATGCCGGCGGCTGTTGCCGGCAAATGCTCCTTACCTGCGGGCAACGGGAAGCAAATGGGCAGCCCCGTATCTCTGTGAGGCCGCTGGGGACTACACCGGCAATTGTAGCGAGGTCTTTGCCCCGGCTGCCGGGGTGAGGCAGTGTGGCCAACAACCCTTGAGTGTACGGGTGTTTCGGACTGTGAAAGATACCGCGCACGGTGCCCTGCTCCACGACTTTCCCGGCATAAAATACCGCCACACTATCACACATTTCAGCGATCACTCCCATATTATGAGTGACGAAAAGGATGGTGAGTCCTTTTTCCTCTTTTAATTTGGTCAATAATTCAAGAATTTGTGCCTGAATAGTCACGTCCAGAGCTGTCGTGGGTTCATCCGCGATTAGCAATTCCGGCTCCGAAGACAGCGCCATCGCTATCATGGCCCGTTGTTGCATACCCCCTGATAATCTATGAGGATAGCTCTTAATAATCTTTTCAGGGTTCGGAAGTCCGGTGTCGCGAATTAGATCAATAATCTTTTCAATATCAGCTTCACCTATATTCTGTTTCATTAGGGCGGATATCTGCTCCCCTATAGTGAAGAGGGGATTTAAGGCGGCTTGTGGATTTTGAAAGATCATGGCAATACGCTTGCCGCGAAATTTCCGGATCTTACGTTGACTGAGCCGCAGCAGATCCTCTCCGTTATAAAGGATGCGGCCTTCCGTCACCTCTCCGGTATGAGGTACCAGTCCCAGGATAGCTCGTGCCGTCATGGTTTTTCCGCAGCCAGATTCGCCGACAATACCGAATATCTGGCCACGGTCCACCGTAAAACTTACTCCCCGCAATACCTTTGATTTTCCGGCTGGTGTGTGGAAATCCATCCGCAGACCTTCGACCTGCAATAATGGCCGGCCCATTATTTGCCACCTCTTGTCTTGGGATCGGCAGCATCCCGCACCCCGTCACCCATGAGATTAAGGGCGGTCACAGTCAGGAATATGGCCAATCCCGGATAGACGGACAACCACCACCTGCCGCTCAAAAGAAGTTCTCGTCCCTCGCTCACCAGCACTCCCCAGTCAGCCGCGGGCGGCTGTGTTCCAAGGCCGATAAAGCTCAGGGACGCGGCCACAAGAATAGCGGACCCCAGATCAAGGGTCGCCTGGACCAACACGGGTGTCATGATATTGGGAAGGAGATGTCTTTTTATTATTGTGCGGTCATTTACACCAATTACAATCGCGGCCTTTATATAATTACGCTCCCTGACTGAAATCGCCTGTCCCCTGATAATCCTGGTGTACCAGGGCCACCAGACAACCGTGATGGCGATAATCGTATTCGTTATACTCGGGCCCAGGACGGCAGCCATAATAATTGCCAGCAGCAGCGGCGGGAAAGCGAGGAAAACATCGGTAATCCGCATGATGATCTCATCTATCCAGCCGCCAAAATACCCCGCCATGGCCCCTAAAACTGTGCCTATAAACGCACCGAGTACAGTCACTGTAAATCCGATCATGAGCGAAGTACGCGCTCCGAAAAGAATACGGGCCCAAAGGTCGCGCCCCAAATTATCCGTTCCAAATGGGTGTTGGCGGTTTGGGGCATTGAGTTTTTCTGTTATATTAGGCACTCCCGCACCCTGCTCCGGGTATGGCGTCAGCAACGGAGCCAAAATGGCGGACAGGATAACCAGGAACAAAAAAATGAGCGCAACCATCGCTACCCTGTCTCTCCTGAAAAACCATACTGCCGAGCCGGGCTCTAGGCCTTGAAAAAGACTTCCGAATAAACGGCCGCCGGTCGTGAGGGGCTTGTTTTTTATTTTGTTGCTGTTTTTTCCGGTCATTATAAAATTCGCTTGAAACTATTTGGCGGCCTGATAATTCCCGTATCGGTCACCCCAATCGAATTCGAGGATCAATAGCGGCCTGCAAAAGATCCACAAACAGGTTAATCAGGACATAAATGATGGTTACGATCAACGTTACCGCCAATACCACGGGAAAATCGGCGTTGATTATGGCGTCGGTTATATATTTACCTAATCCCGGCCAGTTAAAAACAATCTCGATTAAGACGGATCCGGAAATGGAATAGGCAAAAACCAGGCTTATCACGGTCAATGTAGGGGCAATGGCATTTTTAAGGGCAAACCGGAACAGAACAAGATGTTCAGGCATTCCACCGGCACGTGCAGCCATCACATAGTCCTGTGTCAAGACCTCTATGATGGACCCCCGTATCATCCTGGAGATTAAACAGATAGGATAGACCGCCAGTACGAACGCGGGCGTAATGATGTGGATCAACGCGTCCTTCCAGGCTTCCCAGTGGCCTGTTATGGCCGCGTCAATCAAGTTAAAGCCCGTAATATGTGGAATCGGCGCGAATATTAAAAAATCTCGACTCAGACGTCCTCCCAGAGGGAGCCACCCCAGCCAGGAAAAGAAAATCAACTGCAGCACTAACGCGAGCCAGAAGCTGGGGATGGAAACACCTGAAGTGGTAAGCACGCGCCCGAGTAAATCGAATTTCTTGCCCCAATGGGCCCCTGAGTAAACGCCGATCGGTATTCCTATCATCACTGCCAGCAGAAGGGATAAGATTACCAGTTCGAGCGTTGCCGGTAAAAATATTTTCAGATCGGTCAGAATCGCGGTCTTGGTCTTGAAAGATATTCCAAAATCCCCCTGTATGGTACTTTTCACATATTTGACGAACTGCGTAGGTATGGACTTGTTTAACCCGAATCTCTCACGGGTTTCTTCTATTTTCTCCTTACTGGCGCGCGGCCCCGTGAAAAGCCGGGCCGGGTCGGACGGTACAAGATGCGAGACGATAAAAGTGATCGTTAACACGCCGATGACAACAAAGATCGCCAGGGCCAGGCGACGGATCAAATAGTCTAATCTGCTCATTATTATTACTCTTAATTTTTGATGGCGGCCACCTCTCTCCTTTTAGGACTCAAGGTGGCTCCCGTAATGTATATTTCTTATTTTTTCCTTTTCAGTTTATAGAATGAAAAGACGGCGCTGTAACCGGGCGAGTATTCATAGCCCTCCAGATCACTACGGATTGTATAGATTTCCGGCGCGTCATACATGAAAATAGCTCCTACATCGTCCGCAAGCATCTTGCCGGCCTGCTTGAAGGCCTCGATCGAGCCTGCCCTATCTGAAGCCGTCATGTCATCCGCTTTGAGAACCAGATCATCAAACTTAGAATTGGCATAGTGGCCGAAGTTAAAAAATTCTCCGGCATGGAATACACTATAGAAAAAATCGGTGGGGGTTACATAGGTCGGATACCAGTCCTGCCCCATGAAATCAAAAGCGTGTTCCGGATCGGTTTTCGCCTTATCAGTTATGGTGTTAAAGCTGAGGACCCGTATATCCAATTTGATGCCCAGTTTTGCCAGCTCCGGCTGCCAGATCTCTCCGATATTTTTGTACAGGGTGTTTCCTTCAGATGCCCAGAGTTCGAGGGTCAGACCGCCTTTTGGATAACCGGCCTCGGCAAGCAGCTTTTTGGCCTTTGCCATGTCCTGGGTAACGGACAGGTCGGGGTTCGCGCCCCACATGCTTTGGGGAATCAAACCGCTTCCCCTGGTGCCGAGCCCGCCATAGGTGCCGGCAATAACCGCGTCATACGGAAAACTTTGGGCGAGCGCCTGCCGTACCTTCAGATTATCCAGAGGCGGCTTCTTAAAATTGACAAGTAAGAAGTTGCTCTTGAATGCCGGCTCAATATGCACGGCAACGCCGGGCGCCTGCTTGAGGCTCTCGATACTGTCATGATTGAGTTCATAAGCCACATCAAGATCACCGGACCGGAGCATCTGCTCACGGACAGTGGCGTCGGGGATTATATCGAAAATAATCGATGTAAATTGGTCTTCTTTCCAGCCGCCCCAGTAGTCTTTATGGTGCTCCATGATTATACGGGTGCCGGGAACCCGGCTCGCAAACTTGTACGGGCCGGTGCCGGAGGAGTTGCCGGCGTTGAACCATTTCACGGTATTAGTGGCCGAGGGGCTAATCATCCAGGCACCGAATCCGCTTGACAGAATCAGGTCCAGTTGAGCGGGCGCTTTGCACGAAAATTTTATGGTGTGCTCATCGACTACTTCCATGGACTTGATCGGTGAATATATCCACGAGGGGGCCATTTTCTCTGCTACTGTATTTTCAATCGTGTATTTTACGGCCGCCGCATTGAAATCCGTGCCGTCATGGAACTTCACGCCTTGGCGAAGATGGAAGGTCCATTGGGTCTTGTCTTTATTGGATTCCCAGGAGGTTGCCAGCCAGGGGCCGATCTCCTCCTTGCTGCCCGGCCGATTGTAATAGGTCAGCGCCTCATACATATGATATAAGACCATTTGTGCATAAGAATCATAGCCTGAACGGGGATCCGTATCATTAGGATCTTGAACGATACCAACAGATAAAACCTTTTTAGAAGCGCCTTCGGCCGTGCCGCTGCCAATGAAGCTAAAGGTTAATGTTAAAACGACGCCTAGAACTAAAATTAAGTGCATAACTTTTGGGTTCTTCATTTCCTCATTCCTCCTTTTGAAGTCGTGTTTGAAGTGAAGTTCCACGTTTCGGCTGGGTACCCTTTTTCACTCCATAGGCAATCCTCCCATCTCATGTTTAAGCGATCAATCAGTCGCGTGCTGGTTTTCAAACAAACGCCTTGGAAACAATCTTGCAGATTTGAATGTCCTGAACGGCCACACCGGTTAAATCCGCCACCGTAATCTGTTCATCGGAGGTTCGCTGCAGCGCTTTGTTTTCTATCACCTTTCCCAATTCGAAAATTCTATTATCGTCAAGAACGCCTGCTTTGCGCGCCTGAAATATTTCTCCCCGGGATCGGCTCTGGTCAATGCTGTCGGCAACGACAATGTCTGCCTTGCCAAGTATTCCGGAATCCAATTCCTGTTTTTCAGGTGTATCGGAGCCCATGGCCGTGATATGAGTTCCGGGACGGATTTGATCAGTTTGCAGCAAAGGAGACTGGGATGGTGTAGCGGTAACGATCAGGTTACAACTGGCAGCGATCTGCTCCGAATCCGTAGTAGTTTGAATCCGAAATCCATGAAGGCTCATAGCATCTTGATACGCATCGAGTTCTTCCTGATTAAGCCCCCACACGGTGACGTCTTGGCAATGGACTACCGGTTTCAAGTACTCCAGTTGCATTTTCCCCTGATACCCGGCACCGAATATGCCGATGCGGTGCACCTTTGTCGGTGCCAAATAGCGGGCCACCACTGCACCTGCTGCCGCTGTTCTGATATTTGTAAGATCTCCCTCGTCAAGCAGAATACTGACAAGCTGACCGGTCTTTTGGTTGAATACCAAAACCAGACCGGAGTTTGTCGGGAGACCGAGTGTGCTGTTTTCATAAAAGCCTGCGGCAATTTTAATGACATAATATTCATCACCAATGATATAGCCGTATTTGATGTGAGATTCGCCGGGAGGATCTTTGAAAATGAGCTCCCCAACGGGAGGTACAACCACTTTGCCCTGGGAATACGCAACAAAGCCTTCCTCAATTGAATTAATGATATCATTCGCTTCCATCTTTTCAATAACCTTGGAAATCTGCTCCCGGCTGTATATTTTTCCCATATCCTTAGGCTCCTTCCAGTAAAATTGCTTTTAACTGATCCAGGCTGATTTTCTTCCCGCTGATAATCAGCACCACATTTTTGCCGGCAAAAAGTTGTTTTTCTTTGATAAACGCAGCGACGGATAGAGCTGCGGCGCCTTCTACCAGGAGTTGATGTTTATCGATCAAAAACCGGATGGCCGCTTTGATTTCCTCTTCGGAAACCAGGATAAAATCATCAACAAATTTTCTGCAAATACCAAAGGTAATGGCGTCCGGATCGATTCCGCCGGCGGTCCCGTCAGCGATGGATGGCTTGGATTCCATTTCCAAAATTCGACCGGCCTGAATCGAAGCATGCATGGCCGGAGAATTTTCCGGTTGGCAGCCGAAAATTTCAATACTTTTATCAAGTGCTTTTAGATAGCCGGCGATACCGGATATCAATCCACCCCCGCCCACCGGCACGAGAACACAATCTAATTTTTCAATCTGCCGCAGTAATTCGATGCCGATGGTACCCTGGCCGCCGATGATTTTCAGATCGTTGTAAGGTGAGATAAATACCTGACCCGTCTTGGCAGCCGTCTCCTTGGCCAGCGTTTCGCTTTTTAGGCAGTCATCCCCATATTGTATAAGCTGGACTCCGGTTAAACGAAGCGCCTGCACTTTGGCCGGCGAGGCATTTGCGGGAAGATAAATAATACCTTTTCCGCCAAACTTATGAAGCACATGGGCAAACGCGGCTGCGTGGTTTCCGGAAGACGCAGTAATGACATCTTCCTTTCTCGCGTCAGCGCTTAAAGACAGGAATTTATTAACGGCACCTCTTAGCTTAAAAGAGCCGGTGATCTGGTTGTTTTCAAGCTTAAGATGGACCTGACAGTTCCCCAGTTGACTCAGATAAGGGGAGGATTCGACCGGCGTCTCGCGGATATGCTCCCGTATCCTTTTTTCCGCCTCCAGTACTTCGTTTCTAATATCGTATGACATGGTTTAATTCCCGGAATTCCTTGATGAGCTGGGTTGGATTTGCTATCCATGCCGGGTAAACCCGACTCCGAGCCCCGGTATTCTCAGACGTATTTCCAGTTTTTTAAGAATGAATGAAACGATTAGAACAACGCCAAGGTAAAGAAATCCGGCAATGATGAACATCTCAAACATGCGAAAGTTGCGCGAGGCAATATATCGGGTTTGAAAAAGAAGCTCCGGAAACTGGATCAAGTATGCCAGAGAAGAATACTTGATCAGATAAATCAGTTCATTCGACCAGGAAGGAATAACCAAGCGCAGAATCTGGGGCAAGACAATACAGCGGATCGTCTTGATACGACTCATTCCGAGCGCCCGGGCCCCGAGTAATTCACCGGGTTCGATAGCCAGAATCGATCCACGAAAATATTCCGCCTGGTACGCTGCCGAATTCAATCCGATGCCGAGGATGGCGGCCGCAAAAGGGCTGAAAACAATACCGACGGCAGACAAACCGAAATAAATAATAAAGAGCTGGGTAAGCAACGGTGTTCCTCGGAAAAGACCGATATAACTGACAGCCAGCCACCGCAAGGGGCCTCGTCCGTAAACTTTGGTCAGCGCCAGGAGAAGGCCGAGCGCGATTCCCAGGCAAATGGAAATGGCGGTCACCGCCAGCGAATTTCCGAGGCCGCGCAACAACAGCGGCATATTTTGCAGGGCTAACTCCCAGAAACTCATCGCTGATGCCCTCCGTAAAGTTCGGAGATTTTCCGCAAAAACGCATTGATCCGTTCGTGCTGGCTGTTGCTGAATAACTCTGCCGGCGGCGCCTGCGCCAGAATTTTGCCTTTGTCCAGAAAGATAATTTCATCGGCAACGCTGCGGGCAAAGCCGAGCTCATGGGTAACGCACAACATGGTCATGCCGGCCTGGGCCAGTTTGATCATCACCTGGAGCACCTCGCCGATCAATTCCGGGTCCAAAGCGCTGGTCGGCTCATCGAAGAGGATGAGCTTGGGGTCCATGGCCAGCGCTCGAGCAATCGAAACCCGCTGTTGTTGTCCGCCGGAAAGCTGGGCCGGATAATCATTGATCTTATCGACCAGTCCGACCTGTTCGATTTCTTTTAAGGCCTGCTCAGTGGCCTCTTTTTTGCGCATGTGTTTTACCTGAATGAGGCCGATCCGGACATTGTTCAACACGGTAAGATGTTTGAAAAGATTGAAATTCTGAAAGACCATTCCAATCTGGGAACGAACCTTGTTGATATCCACTTTCAACGGCCGGGCGCCGGGTTTGTCCACGACGGTGACTCCGTCCAGAACCACTTTTCCCCGATCAGGCTCCGTCAGCCGATTGACGCAGCGCAGCAAAGTACTTTTTCCCGTTCCCGAGGGTCCGATGATGACCTTGGTTTCCCCTTTATACATCGCAAATGAGACTCCCTTGAGTACCTCCTCATTGCCGTATATTTTGTGAATATTTTCTACCTTCAATAAGGAGTCCAACCTCTTAGATCCTTTCCATGGCAGACTCACCCGCCGCCTCTCCGGGAATGGTCAGCCGGCGCGCCAAGCGTCCGAGTAGGTGATTGCCGGCATAGGTAAGAAAAAAGTAGATCAGCGCAATAAACGAATACACCAGCAAGGCATCCCCGAATTCGCGGGCAACAATGTATCGTCCCTGACGCATCAATTCCACGATCCCCACCACAAATACATATGAGGTGTCCTTGATCATGTTGGTAAACTCGTTGGACCAGGGTGGAAGGGCAAGCCGAATGGCCTGCGGAAGCACAATGTAGCGGATCGCCTTATAACGACTCATTCCAATAGAACGCGCCGCCAGCTCCTGCCCGGCTTCAATCGATTGGATTGCGCCGCGAAATATTTGAGACTGATAGGCGGCCGAACGCAGCCCCATGGCCAGGGTTGCGGCAATGAGCGGCGAGACATTAAGGTCGGACAGTCCAAAGTAAAAGAGAAAAAGGAGCACCAGGGCCGGCAGACCGCGAAATATTTGCTCAAAAATCGAAGCCGCAATTCTGCCAAACCTGTTGCCGTAGATTTGGGCCAGTGCCACCGGCACCCCCACGACAACGCCGACCCCTAAAAATATAAAGGTCAGCTCAAGGGCCACAGCCGTTCCGCGTATGAGCACCGGCAACGAACTCCAAATGATATGCAGTTTCGCAAATATTTCCAATGACACCCTCTAAATGGGAAACCGGTATTGGGGCGAGGAAGGCCTCGCCCCGGTTTGGAAATTGTTCAATGATCTGACTATTGCCCGGTCATGCACGCCTTAAACTTTTGAGCATATTCCATGAGTTCGCCTTTTTCGAGTAAACCCCCGGCCTCACCGTAGCATTGAGTGATTTTCTTCAAGTCGCCCGAGACATAGGCTTTGGTGATTACCGGCCACACGCCCATGTCCTGAAGCTTTTTGATGCCCTGGTTGATCATGGGCAACAGTCCCTTGGAGTCCCCCTTTTGCACGACAAAGCCGACCTCCGGATAATCGGGGACAACAATCCCGATCATGCGCACCGGCCAGGCCTCGGCAAAAACTTTTGCCACCGGTGTATCGCCCATAAATGCCTGAACCCGGCCGGCTTTGAGGTCCATCAGGATAAGGTCGTTGGTTTCATAAGCCTTGAACTGGATGTCGGCACCCGCTTTGGCGGCATCTTCCAACCATTTGGCCTGGGTCGTTCCGGTCTGAGCCCCAATTTTATGGCCCTTGGAAAATACACTCGCCATGGTCAGATCCGAATCTTTGGCAACCAGGACTGCCTGGTCCGCCATCCAGTACGGGTCGGAGAAATCTCCCTGTTGGGCCCGCTCGGGCGTGATGTTAATTTCGGCGGCCACGATATCTATTTTGCCGGCTTTCAGTGCCGGTAGTAACGAATCATAAGGCAGGTCCTTGATGTCAATCTCATAGCCGCTGAGATGAGCGATCATGCGCATCACATCCATATCGAAGCCGACGATATTGCCTTTCTGATCCACCCATTCAAAGGGGGGCCAGTCGGCCGATGTACCGACAATGTACTTATTTTTGGCATGCGCACTCAAAATCGTTCCCAACACAAGCAAAAACACAGTCGATCCGATAAGCACCTTTTTAAACATAAGACACCTCCTCATTTAAAAGTTGGGCATGACGCCAGGTTTTAGCCGCGCCCTCCCTTCAACTCCACAATCATATCGTTGATCCGATCAAGCGCGGCGGTCAGATAATCATGCGGCAGCCCGAAGCTGATCCGCACAAAATGGTCCATCCCGAAATGGTCGCCGGGTACAATCAACACACTTTTTTCGCGGCGCAGCCGCTCTTCAAACTCGGTCGAATTTATATCAAGATGATAACGAACAAAGGTGATGGCAGCGGCTTGGGGCGCCGTAAACGTGAACGTATTTTTGCGGCTGTTCATCCATTGCTCTAACACGGGATACCCTCGGCGGATGTATTCGCGGGTGCGCTGAATGATACGAGGTCTAACCTCGGAAGAAAGCGCCAACGCTGCCAGGTGGTTGGACAACATGGTCGCACTAATGGTGGTGTATTCATGGCGGGCCCAAATTTCATCGATGGTATCAACCGGGCCGACCACCCAGCCGATTCGAAGTCCGGGCATGCCATAAGCCTTGCTCATGCTACCCACCGCTAAAACTTTGTCGTATCGTCCATAAAACGATGTGCTTTCCTTATCGGTTGTACGCTCAGCCCCGCGATAAACTTCGTCGGCCAAAATCCAGGCTCCAACACGATCTGCAATCGCAACGATTTTATCTATCTCATCGTCTGTTAAAATGTAACCGGTAGGATTATTGGGATTGCAGATAGCGATCAGCTTGGTGCCGGCTGATACAATATCGTTCAGTTGTTCCAGATCCGGAGACCAGCCCTGATCTTCACGTAAATGAAATGTCTTAATTTTAAATTTATGATTTTTGGAAATACCCCATATTTGCATATAATTCGGCAGCATAATAACGATTTCATCTCCGGCGGATAACAGGGTTCTGGTGCTGATGTAGTTGGCTTCAATCGCACCTACGGTCACGAGTACATTATCCGGATTTGCTCCATTATATAGTTGGGCTATATTTTGGCGTAATTCCGGGATTCCATTTACATAAGGGTAGTTGAGATCCGTCTCAAGAAAATTATTAATGGTTTCAGTCTCACCCCCCAACAAATCCTTTAACAAGATAGGATGGACTCCGCTTTCGGATAGATTGAAATCAACGTCCTGCTCAAATTTTGACATCATTCTTTCCATCACAAAGGGTTGAAAATCGGACATTACATTCCCTCCATATTTTTAGTCATTATTAAAATTGAATTAGGATTTGGCATTATTGAGCTTTTTAGTTGCAGGTGCTAATTTATGGTTATCATCGCGAATACTTGCTCTATAATTGTAAATGCTTGCCCTGGAGACGTTGAGCATGTCAGCGAGACGTTGGGCTGCGCCTCGCAGCTGAAATAAGCCGTGCTTTTCGATTACTGCCATGAGGCGCAATTTGTCTTC
>Ga0307426_1001395_pt1 | contig 16000 bp, 11 predicted proteins | sample SalMarWE160340MG_FD_202165 | JGI IMG/M metagenome (GOLD analysis project Ga0307426, IMG submission 202165) | Salt marsh sediment microbial communities from the Plum Island Ecosystem LTER, Massachusetts, United States - WE1603-40 | ecosystem: Environmental > Aquatic > Marine > Intertidal zone >... | reverse complement strand
AGGCCACGCGGCCGGTGCAGGCGGTGCAATGGTACCCCCGGATCGAGCGGTACTTCGACCGGCAACTCGCACGGCACCGGGGCCGCGGCCGAAAGCTGATCGCCTACGACATCATCGCCCACAAGCCGGCGTGTGCGGTGTACCACATTCTTCGGGACGGAACGGAGTACCAAGAGACCCTTTTGTTTGGAGGATAGGACAGACGGAGGAGGCCGCCATCCCGGGCGCGTAACTGGCCCCGCGACGAGCGGATGCCGATGAAGTGATAGGGAAGCGGCCTCTCTCCGGCCCTCGGGCCTGTCGATCTGCCCGGCCCGGTATCTCGACGATAACTGGTGAGCGCAAGCATCCCGAATTTGTTTGTGAGTGAGGCCGGGACGGCACGATTGATCTTCTGGTGCGGTTCCCCGAAACCGGGGACGGCGAGTCGGTCAATGACCGACGCGTGGAGCCCGTTTAGCTGTTTGGTGCAGGTCGACTGACCTGACACTCAGGCGTGAAGGAACGAGTCAGATCGGGCGGCACGAAGGGCGTATCGGCGAGCTTGCAGCGACATGTCTACCCGCCCACTGGCGGGCCAAGGAGAGTATTGTCTCTTGACAAGCCGCCTCTATTAGCTGTTACGACATCTCTTGCCGGGCTGTCGCAAAACCGCACGGATCAGAGCTATCATTTTGATAGCTGATAGTCCCCTTCCCGCCCGGTTTCCGGGCGTGCCTTCAGTTTTTCTGCATCTGTAACTCCCATATCGGATGTCGGTTACGGCATTCCCACGGGCTCATTTCATCCCTGACCGGGCGTCTGGCACGCCGGTTGCTTGTGTTCCCGTACTGTTCTTGCAGATCGGCGCGAGCCGCTCTGGGAGGTTCTTTAGAAATGCGGGCAGCAGAGCGGGCGAACATGTGGTAACTCGCCCCCGCGTTTGAGCCGAGAGGCGTGCCTGCGCCGGGCTGTAGCCGGCAGTTGCCGCTCTCGGGGGAAAGGAGGGAACGCGTGAAGAAGGCCACGGAAGCGAAGGCAGGTAGATCTGGCGCGCTGAGCCAGCACTTGGTCGCCCAGTTGATTTCGGGCTATTCGGAAGAATCCACCCTGTACCAGATGCTGTTCGGCCTGACGTCGCGTCAGCGCCGCTGCCTGGGCGACGGGGGAGATCTTCTGGAGTTCGTGGAACTGATCGATGAGAAGGACGCGCTGCTGAACCAGATCGCCGAGCTGGAGACCGAGCTCGAGCCGCTGCGCGCCGGCTGGATGGCGGCGTCGCGCCAGGCGCGCGAGCGAGTGGCGGACCAGTTCAACCCCGTCCTCGACGAGATCATCGGCACGATCCAACGGACGGTCGGGCTCGAGCGCGACAACGAACGGCTGCTGGAGGAGCGGCGCCGCGAGCTGCATCGCGTGCTGTCCGACACGCGCCGATGGCGCTGCGCCGCACCCAATCCCACTCCTGCAGACATAGCATTGTCACCGCCGCCCGCATCCACGGACGCATCACGGCCCATGCCCGCGATAGCCTGATGCAGAGCCGGGCGCCTCTTTTTTGCGATGGAGCGAGAGCATGCTAACCAAGCACCGCACGAAATGGAACCGCTTCAAGAAGCGCGGCAGCCGGAAGGCGCGGGCGGAGCTCATCCACGAGTTCGTGCCGCTGGTCCACTACGTGTTCGGCCGGATGTCCGTCTATCTGCCCCGCATACTTGACGACCAGGACCTGATCGCCGCGGGGATGATCGGCCTGATCACGGCGGTCGACGACTTCGACATCAAACGGGAGATCGAGTTCACCACGTTCGCGGTCCCGCGCATCCGGGGAGCGATCCTGGACGAGCTCCGCGAGCAGGACTGGGTTCCGCGCACGGCGCGGCGCCGCGCGGTCGAGCTGTCCGCGGCGGTGTCCAGGTCCCGCCCGCATGCGTTCGACCCGCCGGACCTCGGCAAGGTCGCCCGGCTGATGCACGTGCGCCGGTCGGACCTCGGCAAGCTGATGTCCAAGGTGCGGCCGGTCGCGTTTGTCCCGCTCGACCACACGCACGATGACGAGGACGGCGCGCACATGAGCGTGTCCCAATTGCTGGCGGACAAGCGGACCCGGCCTCCGCACGTCGAAGCGGAGCTGGCTGATCAGTGCAAGGCGCTGGGGGCCGCTCTGGCGCTGCTGCCCGAGGTCGAGCGGAACGTGGTGGTGCAGTACTACTTCGAGCAGCGGATGCAGAAGGACATCGCGAAGGAACTGGACGTTTCGCGGTCGCGGGTGTCGCAAATCCACAACCACGCGATCACAACGCTCCGCGAACGCATGGGGGCCGCATAAGGTGAGGCCGGAATACCGCCCTCGAAGCCCGATTTGGCGGCCGGGATGGCCTTCTCCCTGCCGCCAAGATTTTCCGATAATTTTCCTTGACAGGGCCCAGAGTGGTGTTATACTTCCAATGGCGGACTGCTCAACGGGGGTTGTCCGCGTCTTTTTTGGGCTCTTTGGGAAAACGTGAAAGGAGGTGAAAACAGATGACAAAGCGCAAAGGCTTCACCATCATCGAGCTGCTGGTCGTAATCGCAATTATTGCCATTTTGGCAGGCATGCTCCTTCCCGCACTCGGCAGAGCTCGTGATGAGGCCCGGAAGGTGAAGTGCGCCAGCAACCTCAAGGGCATCGCGCAGGCGATGAACCTGTACCTTAACAAGTACGGGGGCACGTCGATGTTTGCGATCCCTGCCGACTCGTTCCGGGGTGATTGCTGGTTGGTGTCGCTCTATTGGTGCGGCATCATCACCGAGCCGAAGCTGTTCCTTTGTCCCGCCACGGACGACGGTGGTATCATATCGCCTGACAAACCCACCGGCGCCAACTGGGACAAGGATAAAGTGGATGACACGGCGTGCAGCTACGCCGGTCTCTGCAAGAACAGCGGCAAGGCTGGCAGAGACACGAGGGCGTTCACCGAGTCGTCGATCAGCCAGTCGTCCATGCTGGGTTCCGACGACGACGACCTGATCGAGAACCACAGCGACGGCATGAGCGTCGTGTTCTTCGACAGCCACGTCGAGTTCAAGACCGGCGAGAAGGCCGACACCTATGAGAAGCTGGGGGTAAGCGCCCCCTACGTGTACCTGGACAGCGGCGGCGACTAGTCGTAAGGACCCTGGCCTTGCCCGCCTCGGCGGCTATAATGACGGCGCCCCAAAAGTGTTCACCCCGGCCTGTGGAAGGTGCCTGAAATGAAGCTCGTCGCCGGAATTCTGCTCGCCGTTCTCCTTCCCCGCGCGCACGCCCTCGCACAAGACCCGCCCGCCCCAAAGGCGAAGCCCAAGACCGCCGACTGGCGCCTCGAGCCGTTCCCCGAGAACGTGATCGACCCCGACCGGCTCGAATACCAGGGCGCGTTCAACGTACCGCCCGAGGGGACGCGCTACCTCTCGTGGGCCTACGCCCAGTGCGGGCTGGCGTACCGGCCCGGCGGCGATCCCAAGGGCCCGGACGACGGCCATCCCGGCTCGCTGTTCGGCGTCGGCCACGCCTATGGCCACTGCGTCTCCGAGTTCACCATTCCGGCGCCGCTCATCTCGAAGAAGAAGGACTGGCGCGAGTTGCCCGCGGCGAAGACGCTCCAGAAATTCGCCACCGTGACCAAAGCCACGAAGGACCAGGCCGGCAAGGAGTTCAGCCTGCCCATGCGCGCCATCGGCTACCTGCCCCCGCAGGGCAAGCAGAAATCAGACAAGCTCTATTTCACCGGCTGGCTCAGCTACCGGCCCACGAACGGCTGGACGTTCGGGATGTGCAACGCCGACCTCGCGAAGCCCGAGCCCGCCGGGATGTGGCGGCTCAAGGGCCACAGCGCGTTCTCCGCCTCCAACGCCTGCATGGCGATCCCCCGGGAGTGGGCGGACAAACATGTCGGCGGCCGCTATCTCGCCTTCTGCGGCGGGATCAACGGCACCAGCGGCTACGGGACCGGCCGCGGCCCGGCGATTATCGCCTGCGCGCCGTGGACCGAATACCAGGACGACGCGCCGCCGGTACCCGGCACCCAGCTCACGAACGTCACGCTGCTCAAGTACGGCAACTGGCGCGGCGGCGGTAAGGTCCGCGACGTCCAGGTCTCCGACGGCTGGCACGGCGCCGCCTGGCTCACGTCGGGCGAGGACGCCGCCGTCGTCTTCGCCGGCGTCAAGGACATCGGGATCGGCTGGTACGGCTATCTCAAGGACGACAAGGGGCTGAAGGTGTTCGACCGCAAGAAGCGGAAGGAGGGCGAGTCGCGGTTCATCAACGAAAAGGGCGAGCCGGTCGAGAAGGCGAAAGGCAACCGCGGCTGGAAGGCCGACTTCCCGCGGGCGTGTATCTACTTCTACGACCCCGCCGACCTAGCCGACGTGGCGGCGGGCAAGAAGAAGCCCGGCGAGCCGCAGTACTACGCGCGGCTCGACGTGGGCGACCTGATGTTCGCCACCCCCGGCCTGCACGGCTGCGGTTATGATCGGAAAAACAACATCCTCTACTGCTTCGAGAAGCGCGGCTGTGACGTCCGCTACGGCGGCCGCCCGGTCGTCCACGTCTGGAAGATCCAGCCCGCCGAGGCGAAGAAGGCGGACTAAGAGACTATCCTAAAACCGTGGCACGGCCATCCCTTCGGCTCTGCTCAGGGCAGGCTTGGTCGTATCGAATCACGGGCGAGACGCCCGTGCCACGAGCACGGACGACCTTTTGAGATAGCCTCTAAGACTGAACCGCGCCGGCACACACGTGCGAACCGGGCTGTGGAAAAAAATGCCCGGCCGGGCAGATTTGTTGCACTTTGGCGCTCTCCCTCGAACGTGCCACATCCAGCCTCGGCAACGAAATCCCCGGGTCTTGTGGATCGACCCGAGCCACGCGCGATGGTTGATTGCCGCCGAAATCGGGGTATAATGAGTTGTTAGGCAGCGGCCGCGCTTGAGCAGTCGGCATGCTTGTTCGATGGAGCGGACGCTGCGCACCGCACACTTGGCCGGCCGTGGGTTGTCCTGAAGGAGTACAAATGGTAACGGAAGCGGCGAGACGGGTCCTCCATGTGCTGGTCGTGTTTGCGATCATGTCCCCGGCCGGCTGCGGCGACACGGGCCCCCAGAACGCGGGCGGCGACAAGAAGAGCAAGCCCGCCGCCAAGGCGGCGCTGCTCCCGCCTGCCCACAGCGGCCCCACCCTGGTCCTGGAAGCGGAAGACGGTACGGTCGAGGCTTCGATGGTGATCGAGGACTTCACGCCGCAGAAGCATCCCCGGCTCGGCGTGCAGCGCGCCTCGGGCGGCAAGTGCGTCAGCGTGCCGAAAGACGCCAACAAGGCGTGCAAGCTGAAGAAGGAGGACCCCAAGGGCGAGGTCACGATGAAGTTCAGCGTGCCGCAAGAGGGCACGTACTACATCTATCCCCGCACGTGGTGGTCGGCCACCGGTCGGGGGTGCAGCAACAGCTTCGGGATGATCGTGGACGACCGCAAGCCGCTCGACGTCACCGACGCGACGTACGGGGTGTGGCACTGGATCAAGTTCAAGTCGGACGATCCCCGGTCGACCGCCCCCCGCCCCTTCAAGCTGAAGAAAGGCGAGCACACCCTCACGTTTACCAACCGCGAGGATGACACCCGGCTCGACCAGGTGTACATCACCAACGATGCCGAGGATCGCCCCGCGGGGATCATGAAATAAACGCGGTAGGAGAAGAGGTGATGGCCAAGCGCTTTGGGTGGTCGGTTGTGGGAGCTCTCGTCATCTGCGGCCTGCTGATGTCCGCGTCCGCCCCCGCCCAGGAACGCCGGGAAGACGGGGACGAGGGCCCGGCCGTCAAGGGACGGGAAGACGACGCTCGGGAGGCCGCCGAACGGGCCGAGCGGAAGAAGGTCCTCGGCAAGCTCGCCGGGATCGTTCGGAAGATGAGAGCGGGCGAAGAGCTGACCAAGGAGGAGCAGAAGATCTGGGCGAAGGCGAAGAAGCGCCGGCCCGACGCCGTCCGGTGGGAAGCGGCTCCGAATCCCATCGTGGTGCAGGCCGGACCGGGCGCGGTCTTCGTGAACCCGATGGGCAAGCCGGGCGTGCCGCAGAACCGAACGCTTCGGTATGACCCCCGGCTCAACGTGGTCGACGCCGCGCATTACCAGATCGCGGAGATCCACATCGCCAAGAAGCAGTATGAGAAGGCAGTCGTCGCCCTGGAGCAACTGATCAAGAAGCCGGCCGGCGACCTGGCCGTGTCGCTGACCCACCTCAACCTCGCCGAGCTGTACCGCAAGCAGATCGCCAACCCCAAGAAGGCGGTCGAGGAGTACAAGAAGGTCACCGGCGAGTTCGCGCTGGACGCCCAGATGCGGCTGGCCCAGATGTTCGAGGAGCTCGACCAGATCGACGACGCGGTCGAGCAGTTTGAGGGCATCGTCAAGAACAGCACCGACCCCGTGCAGAAGGTGCTGGCGCTCCGGGCGCTGGCGGGACTGCTCGAGCGCAACGGCCGGGAGGACGAGGCGGTCGCCGTGCTCCAGCGCCTGATCAAGTCGGTGTCGTACGACCAGGCCACCCAGATCTCGGCGACCCTGCGCAAGGCGCAGGAGGGGCGCGAGCAGCGGCAGAAGGAGGCCTACGAACGCCGGCAGATGCAAATGATGCAGCAATGGCAGCAGCGGTGGCGCCAGAGAAAGCCCAAAGTGAACGTCGAGTTGCGCCCCGAACACTTCCGGCCCCGCGAGCCGCGGAAAAAGACCAAAAACGCCCGACCGGAGGAACGGCCCATCGAGCCTGCGCCGGGCCCCGAGTAGGGCGCAGACGTCGGGAACGTCATCCCATGACGATGCAATCCGCCCACAACGGGCCGGAAGGCGCGGCTCGCGCCCCCGCCAAACTCATCGTCCTCAGCGGCAGGGACACAGGCAGCGTTTATCCCCTCCCCGAACGGGGGGAGGTGTTCCTCGGCCGCGCCGAAACCAACCAGGTCGCCCTCCAGGACAGCGAGGCCTCGCGACGGCATTGCCGGATCATCGCCGACGGTGACGGATACCGGCTCGAGGACATGGGCAGCACCAACGGCTCGTTCGTCGATGGCAAGAAAGTTACCGAGGTATCCCTTCTCTCCGGCGCCAAGATTCACGTCGGGGAGACAACGCTGGTGTTCGTCCTGGCCGGGGAGGCGCAGAGCGCAGCCGCGCCCGCGGCCGTGACGGCCGAGCCGCGGGAGCAGGAGGCAGCTCCGCGCCGGCCGCCGGAGGAAAGGGCCGCACTACCCCCGGCGCGCGAATCGAGGAAGCGCCTGGTCCTGGCGGCAGCGGTAGTGCTGCTCGCCGGCGCCGCAGCGGCGGCGTTGATCTACACCCGGACCGGGTCGCATCCGTTCGTGGCGGGGACCCGGCCGATCGCGGTCGGCTCCTCACCGTCCGGCGCCGAGGTGTTTGTTGACGACCGGTACGTCGGGATGACGCCGATCCAGCTCGAGTTGACGGCGGGCGAGCCGCACGCGCTGCGTCTCGCCAAGCGCGGATACCAGCCCTCGCGGACTCTGGTCGACGGCGCGACGCCCCGCCAGTTCACCGTGGACCTCCAGCCGGAGCCCACGGCAACCTTGCTGGTCTCCGCCAGCAAGCCCGACACTGAGGTGTATCTCGACGGGCGCTTCGTCGGCAAGACCGGCGGGGCCCAGCCGCTCCGCATCCCCGGCGTCAAGCTCGGCCAGCACGAACTGCGGCTCCAGCGGCCGAACTACCTCCCGTACCACAAGCAGATCGACGTCACCCGGGCCGCCGAGATACGGGAACACGGCAAGCTGGAATCCCGCCAGGAACTCTCCATCCGCAACCTGATTGCCCAGGAGCCCAACAGCGCCCGGCTGTATACCGACCTCGGCCACCACCACATGGTCCACAAGCAGCTCAACAAGGCGATGGCCGCCTACAAGAAGGCATGGAAGCTGGTCTACGCCGGCACCGACAGCAGCGGTTACAGCTCCCGGCTGGCACAGGAGATGCAGAAGCTCGTGCAGGGCTCGCACGGGGTCTTCCGGTACGGGACCGAGGAGGAGATGCGGGTCACCCTTGCGAAGCTGGAGGACGTGTTCATCGAGCTGCTGCCCCAATACCCGTCCGCCAAGACGCGGCTGAACGCGCTGGTCCAGCACTACTCGGCCAAGAGCCGCTACGACGACGCCATCCGGCTGTACAGAAAGCTGCTGGCCGTCCAGCCCGACGACATCAACGCATACTACCGCCTTGCGTCGTTCCATATGTCCCGACATGACTATGAGGCCGAGATCGCCGTCCTGCAACAGGGGGCGGACCGGATGCCGGATCATTGGGCGATCCACTTCCGCCTGGGTCAGGCATACTCGCGCCGTGCGGCGGAGGACACTTCGGAGAAAGACAAGCGGCAGGCCATTTCGCACCTCGAGAAGGCGCTGAGGCTCTGCAAATCCAGCACACAGAAAAGAAGTATCCAGTACTACCTGACGAAGGCTCAAGGGATAAAGGTTAACTGAGATGAAGATCACGCGAATTGCAGCCATGACTCTCGTTCTTGCCGTCGCCGCTGCCGGCGCCCTGCCGGCGGCGCCCGCCATCGGCCTCGCCGGCGCACAGTTCCGGAAAGACGCCCTGCCCGAGATGTACCGCATCGAGTTCAAGCTGGCGGGCGCGCCGCGCGGGCTGGGCATCCTCTTCAATTATCACGACGGTAAGAACTTCGCCGCCCTTCGCTTCGACGGGCGGAGCGCCTCGCTGCTCGAGGCGGTGAAGGGGAGCGTCCGAACGCTGCCCGTGTCGCTGCCGAAGGGAACGGCTGGGACGGTGTTCGTTCGGCCGGGGCACGTGCTGGTCGAGATCGGCGGCCGTGCGGCCGGTGCGGCGATCCGGGTGCCGAGCGGCGGGCGATACGGCGCGTCGCCGGGCGCCGGCGGCAGCCTGGCGCGCCTCGTGATGCGGCGCGAAGAGCCGGTCTACTTCACCGACGATTTCATGCGCGCCGAGGGAACCGGCGAGCACTGGCTCCCGCTGTCCGGCAAGTGGGCCATCCGTTACGAGCGCGACACCTCGCGCAGCGCCAACCCATTCCGGTGCATCGCCAGGTCCGAGGGGGCTGGGCTGATGGCCACCGGCGAGGCCCAATGGCGCGAGTATGCCATGTCCGCCAATGTGTCGGGCCGCTCGGGGACGGTCGGCCTGGCGTTTGCGGTCAAGGATGAGCGGAACTTCCACCTGTTCCGCGTTGGCGTCGGAAGCGGCGCGGCCGAACTCGTCCGAGTCCGGGACGGCAAGGAGACCGTGCTCGCGGCGAAGGACAGCGTGCTCTACAGAGATCGCTGGTACAACTTGTCGGTGCGCGCGGACGGCGCGGGCATCGTGGGCTCGGTCGACGGCTCGCCCCTGCTGAAGTCGCCCGTGGTGGCGGCGGTGGGCAAGGCCGGCTTGTACGTCACCGACGCCGAGGAGACCCTGTTCGACGACGTCCTGATCGCCAGCACGCATCTGCCGGCGCGCGAGAAGCCGCCCATCGAGTTGTTCAGCAAGGTCTTCGAGTCCGACCAGCAGATGGAGAACTGGGCGAGCCTGTGGAGTGCGTGGCGCCCCCAGCTCGTCGCGGGCCGCGGGACAAAAGCGAAACGCATCTACTGGCACAAGGGCGATTTCTTCGGCGACGTGTCCATCGGCTGCAAGACCGCCGGCGGCCGACCCGGCCCGTGGGAGGTCGGACTCCTCGTCGGCGGCGACGGCAAAGACCCGGACAAGGGTGCCGTGCTCACCGTCAAGCGCGGCTCGCGCTCCGCGAGCTTGACGGTTTTGCTGGACGGCAAGGTGCTCCGGACCGGCGAAGCGGCTGCACCGGACGACGCGCTCATCTCGCTGGCCCGGGTGGGCGGCCGGCTGATCGCCACGGTGGGCGGCAAGGAAGTGCTTCGTTCCGCGCCGGTCAACCTGCCCGGCCGCGCCCTCGCGTTGTGGGCCGAGGGCGCCGGGATCGACCTCCACAAGGTCGAGATCCGCAGCCCGAACGTGCACGACTACCTGTTCGAGCAGGCGCCCATCGAGTGGTTCGCGCGCACCGGCACCTGGCAGATCACCAACCGGTGGGTGTGCGACCCTCGCTGGTCGTGGCTGGGCGGGATGAGCGAGCAGGTCGCGCAGATGTGGACCAAGCGGGCGTTCCACGGCGATCAGACCGTCGAGTTCTTCGCCGCGTTCAAGATGCAGTCCGGCACGCGCTACCCGCACGTCGGCGACATCAACCTCACCATCTGCGGCGACGGCCGCAACCTCGACAGCGGGTACCAGGTCGTCTTCGCCGGATGGGGCAACCGATGGACCCGGCTCCTCCGCAACGCCAAGGTCGTCGCCGGCTCCGGCGACGCCATCATCCGCGGAGACTTCCATCGCCGCTGGTTCCACATCAAGCTGCGCAAGACCGGAAGCCTCGTCCAGCTCTTCATCGACGACGAGCTGATCCGCCAGTACCGCGACCCCCGGCCGATCGGCGGCGGGCAGATCGCGCTGTGGACGGTGGACAACGGCATCATGGTCTCGCGCGTCCGCATCTATTCCGAGCGGAGCGAACTTCGCGGCTGCCTGAAGAAAGGCGGCAGGCCCGCATCCGGCCCAACGCGCAAGCCCAGCCAGGAGCTGCCGGACGGGTATCTCGTTCGCGACGACTTCAAGAACGACACCGGCCGCTGGGCCAACCGGGACGGCGAGCAGGGCGCGAGGCTCGAACTCGTCCCAGGCGGCGGGCTGATGCTGACGAACGTGAACTGCGGCGGCTCGTTCGGCGTCACCATGTCCGACCGCCGGATCGATCTGCTCAAGTATCCGGTGGTCCGCCTTCGCTACAAAGTGGTCTCGGCGGACCGCATCTGCCTGAACCTGTTTGCGACCATCAACGGCCGTCTCTTTGAGGTGCCCCTGACCGCCCCGCCGGCGCCGGATATTGCCGCCCCGCTGGAGGGCGCGCCCGGCGTGTCGTTCCACGGCAAGGCCGACGGCGCGGTCCGGCAGGTCGAGATCGACCTCGGAGCCCGTGCGGCCAAATGGTACGAAAAGCGGTACGGGCGCCCGCCCATCGGCCTGTGGGCGAGCACACTGTACCTGGCCAACGCCAGCAACCGGAAGTACCTGATGTGCGGGTTCGGCGGCAACCGTGCCGGGGCCCGGCTGTACATTTCCGGTTTTGCCATCAATGCCCGGGAGAAGAACTGAGCAGGCCCGGCGCCGGGCGAGCCGACATCCCGGGCAGACACGAATGTCTGCCCCACCCGGCGCTTCGCTTTGCTCGGAGGTCGGGCGGGCGTTCCTGCCCGCCCTCCCGCAGTTCCTGGCCAGTCCTGGTCTCCCTCTTGATTCCGGGCCGATTTTGTACATGATAAAGGGATACAAGAGGTGTCAGGACCCTTTTTCGGGCGACGCCGTGCAATGAGACCGCGAGTTGTGGCCCGAATAAGGGTCCTGACACCTCTTGCCCGATAAACGCAGGCCGCCGTCGCATTGGGGGCCTGGAACTCCAAGGGCCGCACCGGAGCGGTGAGCAGCCGTGCCATACCTGACGCTTCTGGCTAAAGACGAAGACGAGGAAGACACCCACGTCCGCATCCCGGCCGGCCGGCCGTTCACCATCGGGCGGGGGCCGTCCAGCTCGCTCAGAATACACGACAACAAGATGTCGCGCGTCCACTGCGAGCTGTCCATCTCCGGCGGCATCGCCATCATCACCGACCTGGGCAGCATGAACGGCACATACGTCAACGGCAAGCGCATCGCCTCCACAGCGCTCAAGAACGGCAACCGGATCCAGGTGGGCTACACTAAGTTCATCTATCGCGGCGGCGAGATCGGCGCCGCCGATGCGACGCCGCCCGCCCGACAGGCCGAGCCCGCCGCCGCTGCCCGGCGCACGGCGCCCGTGTCGAAGGCGCCGCCGAAGCTGCCCCGCAAGTCCGCGGCCACGAAGCGCCCTCCGCACAAAGCCACGCCGCAAAGGCCCGCGCCGCGCCGGCCGGCCACCCGGACGCCGGGCTCGCAGAGGCCCGCGCTCCGCAAGGGCGCGCCCCGCAAGCCCACCCCCGCGAGATCCGCGTCCCCCAGGCCCGCGCCACGGAAAACTCGGGCGAGGCGTCCGGGGACCTCAAAGGAGCCGCCCGCCGAAGAGCCTCAAAAGCCCGGACAGCCGGACGACCAGACCATCGCCCGCTCGCTGAACATCATCCAGGAGGAGCCGGAGCGTCCGCTGAAGAAGGGCGAGATGATCTGCTGTTCGTGCCGGCGCCCGGCGACGAGCAAGGAGCTCAAGTCCGGCGCCGCCACCAACATCCACGGACAGGTCTGCTGCCCGCGGTGCATCGAGGCGGACCCGCTACTGGGGAACACCGTCGCCGGCTACCAGATCAACGCCAAGCTCGGCGCCGGACCCTGGTCGGCGACGTACAAGGCCGAGCAGCTCTCGATGGCGCGCCCCGTCGTGCTGAGGGTGCTCCGGCGCGACGTGGTGCGCGATCCCGAACTGGTCACCCGGTTCCTGGCGGCTGTCAAGCGCGGCGGGCAGATATCGCACCCCAACCTCGTCCGCACCTACGACATCGGCCGCACCGACGAGCTCTGCTACGTGTCCGGCGAATACATCGACGGCAACTGCCTCGTGCAGCTCCTGCCGCGAAGGAACCGGCTCGCAGTCCGGACCGCGGCCGACATCATCCTCCAGGTCGCCAGCGCGGTCGACATCGCCCACCGGAGGGGCGTCCTCCATCGCGACATCCGGCCCTCGAACATCGTCCTGAACGACGAAGACATCCCCAAGCTGATCGGTCTGGGCTTTGCGCAGAGCATCGAGGAAGCCGCCGCCGCCGGCTCCTTCACCTTCCAGCACGTGGCGGACGCGATCGTCTACTGGGCGCCGGAATGCGTGGTCGATCCCACCCACGCTCGCCGGCAGGCGGATGTGTACTCGCTTGGCGCGGTGCTGTACGCGTTGCTCGCCGGGCACGCGCCGTTCACGATGACCGACCCGGTTGACCTGGTCAAGAGAATCCGGCGGCTCCGCCCCAAGCCGCTCGACGCGGTCCGGAAGGACGTTCCCCGCCGCCTGACCGCGGTGGTGGCCAAGGCCATGGCAAAGAGCCCCGCCGACCGCTACTCCGACTGCCAGCATTTCATCCGGGACCTCCGTGGCGCGTTGGGCCAGGCTCAGCTCTAACATTCCCTTCTTCAACAGGTTACAGTTGCGCAAAAATCCCGGAAATTTCGCTTGACAGCAATGTTAGTCTAGACGTATATTATTAGGTGCATCGAACATTTGCCGGAGACCCAAGTCCGATGTCCGAAGCCGGCCTGATCTCGCCCAAGCTCGAGGATTACCTCGAGGTGATATTCAATCTCATGGCCGAGAACCGCGTCGCGCGGGTCCGAGACATCGCGCGAGAGATGGGCGTGCAGATGCCCTCGGTGACCGGCGCCCTCAAGCACCTCGCCGAGCACGGCTTGGTGAATTACAGGCCATATGAGTACGTGACCCTCACGACGGCGGGCGTCCGCATCGCCCGTGGAATGATCCGCCGGCATGACATCCTGAAGAGGTTCCTGGTCGAGATTCTGCGCCTGCCTGACGAGGTCGCCGAACGCGACGCGTGCGGTATGGAACACGCGCTGAGCGAGGAGTCGCTCGACCGGCTCATGGAATTTCTGGAATCCGACGACGGGAAGAAAGAAGAGCCAAGCCTATGAGCCGAAGGCGTCACGGATGGAACAAGGGAGCATCCGACGTGTCCGGCAAGCACGCCCTGCTTCGCAAGCAGTTTCGGGAAGCTCTCCTGTCGATGGGTCAAGTGCTGCTGCCCGAGGACCTGGCCATCGTCGACGCCGTATTGGCGTGTGACCGGCACTGCACGGTGGAAGAGATTCGGGATCAGGTCGCCGCGCAGTATCCCAGCCTGAGCACGCCCCACGTGCGCCGGACCTTGCGGCTGTTGTGCGACCTGGGCATCGCGACCCCGATGGACGTCGTCGGGCAGACCGTCTACGAACACATCCACTTGGGCGAGCACCACGACCACTTCATCTGTCTCCGCTGCGGCAAAATCCAGGAATTCACCGACGACCAGATCGAGGACCGCCAGATTCAATGGGCGCGGCAGTTGGGCTTTCACCCGCTGGTTCACCGCTTGGAGATCCGGGGGCTCTGCGCCGACTGCGCCAGCGGGAAGACGCCGGTGAAGACCCTGGCGGACGCGCAGCCAGGCGAGACGGTTTATATTCGCGAACTGCTCGGCGGACATGGGTTTGCGATGCGGCTGACCGAGATGGGATTGAATCGCGGCACCCGGGTCAAGGTCGTGCAGAACGCCGGCCAGATCGTGCTGGACGTCCGCGGCTCGCGCATCGGGCTCGGCCGCGGCATGGCGGAGAAGATCATCGTCTCCGCCGCCGATGGGCCCGCGGAGAACGGGGAGCAGGCGACGAGGTCCTGAAGTGGCCAAGTACTCGGTCGGGGTTGCGGGAAACCCCAACTGCGGCAAGACGACGCTGTTCAACGCGCTGACCGGCTCACGGCACACCGTGGGGAACTGGCCCGGCGTCACCGTCGAGCGGAAGGTCGGCGAGTACTCGTTCGACGGGGACCGCATCGAGGTCGTCGATCTGCCCGGCATCTATTCGCTCTCCGCGCGGTCGATTGACGAGAGGGTCGCCCGGGATTACGTCCTGTCCGGCGAGCCGCGCCTGATCATCAACATCGTCGACGGGACGAACCTCGAACGGAATCTCTATCTGACCCTCCAACTGATTGAGATGCGAGCGCCGCTGGTCGTGGCGCTGAACATGATGGACGTCGTCCGCGCCGATCTCACGGAGATCGACGTCGAGCAGTTGGCGGCGCAGCTCGGGTGTCCCGTCGTCCCCATCGTCGCGAGGACGGGGCGGGGGGTCGGCGAGCTGCGGCGCGCGGTCGGGGCGGCCGTTCGCGAGCCCGCCCCGTCGCCCGCACGGGTCAAGTACCCGACGGAGGTCGAGGACGCCATCTCAAGGCTGGCCGATGCGCTGGCCGAGAAGGCCGAGGTCCGGGCGGCCGACGCGCGGTGGTCGGCGATCAAGCTGCTCGAAGACGACCCCGCCGCCCAGGGCGAGCCCGCCGCCCAGGGCGAGGCCGTGGCGCAGAACGCCGCCGGGGACTCGGTGTCGGAGGTCCTGACCCAGGCGAAGAGACGGATCGAGGCGCGGCTGGGCGACGAGAGCGACATCGCCATCGCCGACGGGCGCTACGGGTTCATCAACAGCATCACCCGACGCGTGGTCTCGCGGTCCGGGCAGGCCCGCCGGTCGATGACCGACGCCATCGACAAGGTCGTCCTGAACCGCGCCCTCAGCATCCCCGTCTTCATCGTGATGATGTACCTGACGTTCACCCTCACGATCAGCTTCGGCGGATGCTTCATCGACTTCTTCGACCGCCTGTTCGGGGCGGTGTTCGTCGAGGGCCTCGGGCGACTGCTCGCGTCCGTTGGCTCGCCCGGCTGGCTGGTCGTGTTTCTGGCGAACGGCCTCGGCGGCGGCATCCAGTTGATCGCGACCCTGGTCCCCCCGATCGGCCTGATGTTCGTCTGTCTGGCCGTCCTCGAGGACTCGGGCTACATGGCCCGCGCCGCCTTCGTGATGGACCGGCTGATGCGGTTCATCGGGCTCCCCGGGAAGGCGTTCGTCCCGATGCTCATCGGCATCGGCTGCAACGTGCCCGCGATCATGGCCACGCGGACCCTCGAACGGCAGCGCGACCGGCTGCTCACCATAGCGGTCAACCCGTTCATGTCGTGCGCCGCGCGGCTCCCCATCTACGCGCTGTTCGGCGTGGCGTTCTTCCCGCACACGCGCGGCCTGCTGGTCTTCAGCCTCTATGTCGTCGGCATCCTCCTGGCGATCGTGACCGGCCTCATCCTCAAGAGCACCATCCTCCGGGCCGAGGTCCCTACGTTCGTGATGGAGCTTCCACCGTACCACGTCCCGACCGTCAACGGTGTCGTCGTC
>Ga0307426_1001390_pt1 | contig 16022 bp, 17 predicted proteins | sample SalMarWE160340MG_FD_202165 | JGI IMG/M metagenome (GOLD analysis project Ga0307426, IMG submission 202165) | Salt marsh sediment microbial communities from the Plum Island Ecosystem LTER, Massachusetts, United States - WE1603-40 | ecosystem: Environmental > Aquatic > Marine > Intertidal zone >... | reverse complement strand
AGCGGGAGCATCAATTTGGGGTGTGAAAAGGAATATTAAAGGGATGCTTTCCGTGTTGCGACTACAGGAGATCAATAAACAAATCGAGTTTAAGCCTTCAATATCCGAATCCCCCGGTTTCTCAGTCCCCGCATTCGTACATCTGGATTTTTCCTCCTTTGGACTTGCATATTTTCAAACCAGCATGTTAAGAGATTATAAGATTGTCAACCGTAACTTCCATAACTGCAAAAGGAGGAATGTTAATCCATGAACGCATCGAAATCAGTCATCATTGGATTGGCCGTCATCCTGATGGTAGCGATCGGCTATACGCTTTATCTTTATCAAGGTCCGATTAAACGTATTTCCAATGAAAATGAAAAACTGGCCGCTGAAATCGAACAGCTGAAGGCAAGCTCGGTAAATATGAATGCCGATTATAAAGCCCGGCTCGATGAAAAAATCCGGCTGGTGGAAGAACTTGAACGTAAAACGGCCGAGCTGGAGGAGACCGTTTCACGACTCAATAAAGAAAAGCAAATGACTGAATCAGAGCTCGAAGCGCTGGTTTCGCAAGTCAGAAAAGAAAAGGAGAGTGTCGAGGCCGAACTTCAATCACAAGTCGCGGATTTGGAAAATCAGCTGACTGAGAAGGAACGCGCGTTACAAAATTCCCGCAGCGAATCCCAGCAACTGAAGGCCGCTTTGGAGGAGATAAAGACCGACCATAAAACCGAACTGGCCGACAAGATTCGACTCGTGGAAGAACTGCAAAGAAAAAGCGGCAAGCTGGAAGAAGCCGTTGCACGAACCAAAAATGAAACGCAGACCCTGGAGGCGGACCTGCGCGCAACGATAAAGAGTCTGCAAAATCAGCTGGCGCAACGTGAGCGGGAGCTGCAGACATCCCGCAGCGAAACGCAGCAGCTGAAAACGGCTTCGGAAAAGACAATGGCTGCCTATAAAGCCGAGCTCGCCGATAAAATTCAGCTCGTGGAAGAGCTTCAAAGAAAAAGCGGCGAACTGGAAGAAACGCTTGCACGAATTAAAAAAGAAGCGGAAACCCTCGAGACCGATCTGCGCGCAACGATAAAGAGCCTGAAAGATCAACTGGCGCAATGGGACCGCGATTTGCAGGCGTCACGCGAAGAAGTGCAAAAGCTGCACAGCACAGTTGCCCTCCTGGAAAGTGACAAGGAGACGCTTATCCAAAAATCTGAAGATCTCAATCGACTGCTGCTGGATTCCAGAAACCAGTTCGAAGGATTGCAAAAAGAACTGGCAACCAAGAAGGATGAAGTTACAAAAGCGGAGCAAGAAAATCAAGACCTGAAGAAACGATTGGATATAGTGGCGGGGGAAAGGGATCAATTTAAACAAACCAATATTGAATTGGAAAATCAATTGGCGCAGTCCAAAGACCAACTACAGACAGTATCTCAAAATGCAGCCGAAAAGACGCAAGAATACCAAGTGCTGAGAAAACGAATGGATCTAGTGGCGCAGGAAAGAGATCAACTTAAACAAACCAATATTGAATTAGAAAATCAATTGGCTCAATCCAAAGACCAACTACAGGCAGTATCTCAAAATGCAGCCGAAAAGACGCAAGAATACCAGGCACTGAGGAAACGGGCGGATCTATTTGCAGGGGAAAGAGATACATTTAAACAAACCAATATTGAATTAGAAAATCAGTTGGCTGAATTACGCAACCATTTTCAGTCGATATCTCAGGATGTGGTCGCCAAAGACCAAAAACTTTCTGAAATAGAAAAAGATCGTCAACAATTGATCAAGCGGGTTGCCTTGATGGATAAGGAAAAGAAAGAGCTTGCCCGGTTAAAAGATGCACTGAAAAATCAGCTCGGAATGACCCAAAGTCAGATCGAGGAGCTGTCCATGGAGACGGCGGCCAAGGAAGAACAGTTAAAGAAAAAAGAAAACCAGTTAAAGTCAATGCAAAAGACCTTGCAGGAACTTTCAAAACAGTTTGAACAACAAATTAGAGAAAAAGAAATAGAAATCAGCACCCTGGAGGACAAACTTAACATACGCATGCTGGACAAAATTCTGTTTGCCTCCGGCAGCGCAGATATTACTTCTGTCGGCCACCGGGTATTGGAAAGCCTGGCGACTGAATTGAAAAAAATGGACGGATTTGAGATAGCGGTGGCGGGCCACACCGATAATAAACTCCTGGGACCCAAACTCAAAAAGGTCTATTATGACAATCTGGGGCTGTCGGTCGCACGTGCTGCAGCGGTATCGCGCGCGCTAAGCGAGATGGGCGTCAGTCCCGACAACCTGTCTGCCGTCGGATACTCCATGTATCACCCCGTGGCCGGCAATGACACTGTGGAAGGGCGCCAGCAAAACCGTCGGGTTGAAATAATGCTGGAGCCGTTACATTGAATATATAAATGACATTTAAACTGTATCTGGCACCCTTGCGGGGCTTTACGGATTATATCTTCCGCAATACGTTTACCCGGTATTTTAATGGATTCGACGCGGCCGTTACACCCTTTATTTCGACCATGGAGACTAGCCGCGCCAAACCATCACATCTCAAGGATGTCCTGCCTGAAAACAACTCGTCCATGTCCATCGTACCCCAGATCATCGGCAATAATCCCGATAATTTTGTACCCCTGGCCAGACAGCTGTTTGATCTTGGTTACACATCGATAAACTGGAATCTAGGGTGCCCTTTCCCCATGGTCGCCAAAAAACAGCGCGGCAGTGGACTGTTGCCCTTTCCTGAAAAAATTGATCACTTTCTGGAAAAAACACTGTCCGCCATTCCTAATCGACTGACCATAAAAACCCGCCTGGGCCGCAGGGATTCAGAGGAAATTATTCAGCTGATGCCGGTTTTCAATCGCTATCCATTGCAGGAAATTATAATTCATCCCAGAACCGCCAAACAGATGTACGATGGTGAACCGGATCTGGATGCATTTGAAAGATGCATCGAAATGACTCATCATCGAGTTGTCTATAACGGCGACATTACCGACCTGGCAACGTTTCGGCGCTTCTCAGCCCGCTTTAGGGCCACGGACCGCTGGATGATCGGCCGGGCAGCCGTGGCCAATCCGTTTCTGCCGGCCATTATCAAGGATGGTAAAGACGACTTCATCAACAAAGTTGAACCGTTCAGGCAGTTTTACGAAGAGTTGTTCGGACACTATCAACAGGTATTTTCGGGCCCCGGTCATTTGCTGGAAAGAATGAAAGGATTTTGGACCTATTTTTCGCAGTCGTTTAAAGACGGCCCTAAAATCCGCAAAAAAGTCCATCGCACCCTTAAGCTCCAGCGTTATCTGGAAATTGTTGAGCGGTTTTTTGAGGAAGACGCACAGTGGAATGGGTGAGTTGATTTGTTTATTGAGTTATGTGAATTCTGACATGTACTCAGCAGGGGTTAGGACTTTTCCGCCGTATTTATCTTTGAAGTGCTCATTATCCCATGTAACCATCGTTGAAACAAAGGAAAGGTATTTTTCTGCAAAAGAGATCATCAATGCATCACCAAATGAGGTTTTTTTGCACAATACATCAAATAACCGCTTGATCTTTATGCCGGGAAATACATTTTGAAGATCCGGCTCAGGTAATACGGTAATTTTGTATCTGTCGTGAAAATATGTCCATAAATCAAGCAATTGATCCTGGTTGAGATTAAAGGAAAGAATGCCGCAAAGCTCCAGTAAGTTTACGATGGTGGTAAAGCCGTTGCCGATTCGAGCAACAGAATAAAGAAATGATTGATTTCTCTTATAATGGCGGTCTCTTCTATACCGAAGGTCAATCACGAATACATTTGTATCGACTAAAACCGGCTCCTGTTTCGTACCCACCTGGTTGCCTCCTGCCAATTCTTAAATTCAGGGTTTGTGCTATTAAGCCTTGATTCGATGCTTTCCCAAGCTTTTACTGATTCCTGAACCTTATTTAACTGCTTTATATCATTTTTAATAGTAGGCTCAATGACAGCAAGAGGTTTTCCACGATAAGTCAATGTCAGCCGTTCACCGGATTTTATTCGTCTGATCACCTCTCCTGTTTTTTGCTTTAATTGCTTAGCTGTGATTGTTCCCATGAGCAACACCTCCAAGTGAACACTTTAGTTCAAAGTATCTACTTGTGTCTGAATTGTCAATTAAATTTTTACCTTTTAACACTTCAGCAGGATCTAACTTGATTGAATCACGGATCATTTTAATAAGGGTCACAATTGACATGGGCACATTGTGGCATATCTTAAAAGTTAAATTATCCACAAATATTGAATCCAATTTAAAAGCTTCAACTCTTATGGCTGATTCTGAGTTCTGGTAACCGCTGCAATTGATCCGGATGCACAGGAAGCTTCGCGTCTGATTGCAAGGAGGTCAGGAAAGATGCCCTGGAAAGCGAAGCTGGAAAACGGCTGTATTTGACGCCAATTTTTTTGGGCGGCATACGCTTCTAAAAACGGCCCATACCATCATAGGATGGTATGGGCTTTTTTTATATGAATTGCCTGCCCGCCCGCGTGACCGGCAAGATTCTTCTTCCAACTATAAACGGAGAGGCGGCTGAACGGGGTGGGCGGGTTTTATTTCAGGACACAGATTTACGCAGATCTCCACAGATATATAAAAAGATTACGATTTGTTCCTCACTTTTAAGGGTTTTACCGCAAATGCGGAATCGCTGCCTCTTTGAGGTCCTGACCCCCTGCTTCGTTGACCAGTTTTTTGATACTTTGCTTAAGTTGTTTGGCCAGCCGCTCCATAAAGGCAGCAGCATCATCTAAGAAAGTGTCTTTCGCATAAATCAAAATATATATCATTTGATCCTATGAGCTTTCAGCTATCAGCTTTGAGCTCTGCCCAGAGGGCAGCCATGATATGCATTAAATGTCAATTCGAAAATCGTGACGGTGCTAAATTCTGTAAGGAATGCGGCACCAATTTAGAGCTCGCCTGTTCGGGTTGTGGGACTGTCTACGAAATAGGCAGTAACTTCTGCGATGAATGCGGTTATTCCCTGGCACAGGAATCACAAATCAACAAAACCGAATCTGCAAGCGACGGCGAACGTAAATACGTCACTGTTCTTTTTTCCGATCTATCTGGATACACCGCCATGTCGGAAAAACTCGATCCGGAAGACGTCAAGTATATCACCGGCCGCCTTTTTGATGATGTCTCAAAAATCGTCAGTAAGTATGACGGCTTCATTGAAAAATATGGCGGTGATGCGGTGATGGCGCTTTTTGGCGCCGACCAATCCCATGAAGACGATCCGGTACGGGTCATCAAATCAGCTATAGAGATACATGACCTGGTACAAGCCTTGAGTCCCCTATATGAAGAAAAGATCGGACAACCGCTTTCAATGCACACCGGAATTAATACGGGCCTGGTAGTCACTGGAGAATTGAATCTAAAAAAGGGCGTGCACGGCGTGGCTGGAGATACCATCAACGTGGCGGCCCGGATGAGCAGCGCCGCAAACGCTGGTGAAATTTTAGTTGATCACGAAACCTAGGTATTTCAAAGATGAAGTGATTGCCTATTCCCATCGATCTCAATAGTGGTTTTTGAATATGTAAATTTGTTAATTATTTTACCGTCTTTAAAATGAATTACATCGACGCCTCTTCGTTTTTCAAGCTTTCCTTCATTACCGCTTAGTAACGAGGGCCATTCAAGCAGCCAGCGGTAAAGAGCCTTTTGCTCTTTTTCATCGATGAAGGTTTCTTCCTCCACAAACCGAAAATTCCCGTGGTTCGCAAACCATGGTTCCCATGCTTTCCGGAGAGCCGCCTTTCCCCTGACTTTTCCACCCGTCCAATTATCAAAAACGACCTCCTCGTGAAAGAGGGCCATAACCCCTTCGAGGTCATGGTTGTACCAGGCAAGATTCCATTGTTCTAAGGCCTTTTCAATTTCATTCCTTGAAAGAGACATTTGCTCCTCCTTTCAGACCTCTCATTTTCATCAAAGAACGTTTGGGCTGAAATTTTGGTTTGCCGATATTTAGAGTCTTAATTTTAAATTCTTTGTCCTCCAGAGGCGGATCTACGACATTATATGAAAACCGCCTAGGCGGATCGCCACCAAGACGTAAAGACACAAAGAGGACGGCAAACATAAAGGGCAATCCGCCTTAAACTAAAAAATCATATAGGCGTGACGCCGTGAAAACGGCACGAGAAACTATTCCCCGAAGGGCGTGTGTTTTTAACTTTCTGGCCTTCCTGTCCGCCGGCCTTTTTGGAGGATCAGCAGAAGGTTAAATCCGCCTCCGGACTGCGATCTTTGCGACTGGCGAAGCGGGCGGTGAATCCATTTCTAAACACTTAAGAATTTATTAGTAAAGTGACAGAGGAATAAATCAAGTTGTCAAAACCATTGTCTCTATTTGATCCACTTGCCGGAAATGACGATCTCTAGTTAAAAGCGTTCCACCGACCTCCATACAGCACGCACCTATCCAGACATCGTTGATTGGGATCTTTTTACCCTTTTTAACCAGGGATATGTATATAAGAGCATATTTTCGGGAGACGTTCTGATTGACATCGATTATTTCTACGTGCAGTTTTTTGATAATTTCCTGCAATTTTCTTTCATTGAATTTTTGACGGCTTCCTTTCATGAATCCATAGGTAAGTTCCCCAATCACAATGGAAGGGAGAAAAATTTCTTCGCCGTGGATGGCTATATAATCAACAATATTCGGAATACCTTCGGCATAATCACAATAAACATTCGTATCCAGAACAAGCTTCACTCCCAGTCTCCTTCGTGAATTTGACCAAACACAGCTAAGGTTTCTCGTAGTTCACTGGCTTCCTCATGCGATAACCAGCCGGCAAGCTCTCGAATCGATTGTTCCCGGGTTTTTGTTAATCCCAGTTTTTCGTCCACCGCATTGAGAATGACAGCGGTCTTGGTTGTACCGGCTTTTTTAGCGAATCTTTGGATAATTTTCTCTTTTTCGGGCGGAATCCTGAGACTTATCGGCATTGGAAATCCCTCCATGTATCTCGTTTTTATAGAACGTATCGCATAAATTTGAGATTGTCAATGTCACCTTTCCGAAGTCAAAATGTCATTCCGGGTTCAAGTCATTTCGGAAGAGAAGGAAGCGACTCGATTTAAATCACATGCGCTGAAAGAGTTGAAATTTCAAAAAGAATTGCTGTGCTGCTAAAAAAGATTTTACCTTCCCGCCTTTTCGAACCTCCAATTGCAAATGCTTTCCGGACGAATTAACGCGAGAATACTATGAAATTATAGAAGGTTAGACAAATATTGAAGCAATAATTCTCTTGACAGTAGCTGTCACTATGTGGTACGGGTCAAACGGTCGGTTCGAACAGATCTAAAGCGCCGCTTAAACCTGTTTTCCTCATTTTGGTCACTGTTTTCAACTTGTTTCACTGCTAGTGCCTCAAGCAAATTACGAACCGGAACTTTCAGCCGGCCGACCCCTAATTTGATTCTCATTAATTTTGACCGTAACATATTCGTAATGTCTTGAAGACCTGGAAAATTAGCTCATTAGAGGCGGAGGCAAAAATGCAGACAAACTTAATATCGCAATCAGACGAAAATGTGAGAATGCTAAACAAACCCCGCACCATATCAGAGCGGCTCGCTGAAGCCGCAAAAAGTACTTTTGTCGGACGAAAAAATGTTTTTACCGTCATTGCCGGTCGAGAGCCGCCCAATCCGGCCTGGCTCACAACTCCGGGATGGTCGGAGCTTTTTCGAGAGATTAAGCTTGGCGAACTTTCAAAAGAAGATACGATAAAAATGCTGGAATCAAGAGGCTTGAGACCAGATCAAATCGAACGGGTTATGAGATTCGCAAAAGGCTTTCCTTTGGCATTGGAAATGGCTGCCGCGGCCATCAACACACAACCGCATCTGGAAATTGCTGACGGCCCCCCACCGAAAGTTCTGCAGCAATTAACCGATGCCTTTCTGGCAGGTCTTCCGACCGTAATCATCGAGGCAGTTGAAGCATCTTCCACGATGCGGCGAATACCGGAATCAGCACCGGTCTGGTAGTGACCCACATACGGGATCTTCGCGAAGGCAGCTACGGCATTACCGGCGATACCGTCAATATCGGAGCCCGTCTGGCCACTATCGCTGAGGCGGACGACATTATAGTCGGCCCGGAAACTTACCACCTTATCTCTCCGTATTTCAAAACCAATGCCCTGGCGTCTATAACGGTCAGGGGCAAAACCAAACCGCTGGTTCCGCATCATGTGATCGGCGAATCAGCGGTTCAGACGCGCTTTGAAGCCGCCAAAATTCAAGGATTCACAGCCTTTACCGGCAGAGAGCATGAATTAACCGCACTGTACGCCTGTCTTGAAAAAACATTGGCGGGAAAGGGACAATTCGTCACTGTCCTGGGTGAAGCCGGACTGGGCAAAAGTCGTTTAACCTATGAATTTCGGCACTCTCTTAACCGATCGGCAATTACAGTGGTCCAGGGCCGCTGCCAATCCTACGGCAAAAGCATACCCTATTTCCCCCATAATAATGCTTTAAGGCGCGGACTTAATTTGCGGGACGAAGACACGCCCATCGAATTGCATGAAAAGGCCGTTTTTAATGTCCTGGCAATTGATCCGTCACTTGAAAAATACCTGCCTATCTACCTGCACTTATTGTCGATTCCGAGCGAAGTTTACCCTCTTCCGCAACACTTGCACGGTCAGGAGCTTACCAATGCGATTCAGGAAGCCCTGGCTGCAATCTTTATTCTTAACTCCCAAAAGCAGCCCATGATTTTGGGAGCTCTGGATTATCTGAACTGTGAAAACATCATCAAATCCATCTGGCGCGTGAACCTGTTACCAGATGGAATTGTACCTTTGATATACGACCGGACCGGTGGAAATCCTTTCTTCGTGGAAGAAATCAGCAATACGCTGATTGAGGAGGGCACCGTCCAGATCAAAAACAAACAGGCAGCATTGACACGGTCTCTGGAAAACCTTTCCCTTCCGAATACGGTCCAGGCCGTGATCCGGACGCGCCTTGATCGCCTGGATCGCTATACGCGTGAATCACTGCGCCTGGCATCCGTTATCGGGCGCGAGTTTCCTCGACGGCTCCTTGAAAAAATCTCCGATTCCACCGAGCAGTTGTGCCAGGCGCTGGAAACCTTAAAAATTCTGGAGCTAATCCAACAAATCCAGGTTGTTCCGGAAGCGGAATACATGTTCAAACATGTTATTACCCAGGAAGTGACCTACGAGACATTGCTCAAACAGAAACGCAAAGAACTGCACGGCCTTGTCGGACAGGCGATTGAAGAACTCTACCCGGACAGGCTGGAGGAGTTTTATGAGATGCTGGCCTACCATTATTGGAGAGGAGAAGATTGGTCCCGGGCATACAGGTATAATTGGGAGGCCGGTCTCAAGGCGCAATCTTTTTCTGCTTATATCGAATCCCTCAATTTTTTAGGAGCTGCCCTCGTTGCGCTAAAAAAGCTCCCTCGCACCAGGACCCATCTTGAACAGGAAATCGACTTGCGCCACAATATGCGCTCGGCCTTATTCCCCCTGGGCAGACATGATGATTGGGCTGATCACGTGCGGAAGGCCGAGTTGCTGGCCAGGGAAATCAATGATAATGCTCGTCTGGCTAAGTGTTACAATTATCTGGCATCACATCACTGGATTCGCGGCCGACACAAAGAGGCCATTAAGCTTGGCGAAGATGGACTACGTCTGGCTGAATCCGCGGGCGATTTCTCGGTGGAGATAACAACAAAGTTCCATTTAGGCATACCGCTTTTGTATACGGGTGAATTTGAAAGGCAAGTGGCTTTGCATCGTGAAGTCGCCGAACGGTTATCGGGGCATTCGGCCCTGGAACGGCATGGACTCTCGAGCGTACCCTCAGTTACGGCTCGCGGTTTCTTGACCTGGGGATTATCGGAACTCGGTGAGTTTGAAGAGGCGGAAATGTGGGCTTTGCAGGCAGAAGCGCTTGCAGGGAAGGTCGTGAACGTTTTTAGCACTGCCTTTATTCATGCGTGCTCAGGTTTAACCTACCTGCGTAAAGGAGAGCTTGACACCGCCTTAAAATTTTTACAAAAAGCAGATACATTGGTCCGTGATGCCGATATCCAGAGCATTTTCTCATTTGTTGCCGGCAGCTTAGGCTATACGTATCTTTTATCAGGCCGACCGGATGCTGCGCTGCCGATTTTAGAAGAAGCCGTTAAGCCTCAAAATTTGGATTTCTCGATAGTCTCTTCTATCTATCCGATAACGGCGCTTTCAGAAGCCTACCGTCTAAACGGGAAGATCGGAAAAGCAATCGAAGCCGCGGAGAAAGCCCTGGGAATTTTCCGTCAGACAGAAGAGCGTTACTTTGGCGCCTGGGCACTCTTTGTTATGGCAAAGATTCAGTCTGATAACCACTCCGAGCAGCCTGATCAGGTTAAGCAGAGGTATATCCAGGCAATAGATCTGGCGGATAAACTAAAAATGCGCCCGTTACTTGCGCACTGCCGCCTGGAATTCGGAAAATTCTACACTAGAGCGGGAGAAAATGAAAAAGCGCGTTCCGAGCCTTTCAAAGCCATCGAGTTATACCGGTTTTTAGGTATGAGATTCTGGCAACCAAAGGCCGAAGCAATACTTAGCGAAGTATCCTAATTAATCCGCCCTGAAAAATAACCCGTTGAGAGTTGTAACTTGTTTTTTATAAACTGAAGAATTTTGTCTGATCGAAGGGCCGGCGGATTAATTAATTTTCTGGAAAAAGGGAGACCCAGGTGGCAATGAAATTGAGTCCTTGCAATTTGGCACTTTGATCTTATCTATTACCTAATCTAAGCGTTTCTAAATTATTTTCAAAACGTTGCGGGATCACGTATGAAGCTGCCCCCTTTTATTTCCAAAATACCAATGAAAATCTCATTGCCGCTGCTCTTCACGGCTCCGGTTTTTTGCGTGGTGATTTTCTTGTCGGCCATTGCCTATGTTGAGGGAAAAAGTGCCGCCAATGATTTAATGGGCCAAAATCTTGTCCAGATTCATAATCACATCGAAAAACGGATTGAAGAATTACTGAATTTACCCAACCGCATTCAACGGATAGACGCCAACCTGATCAAAAATGGATGGCTCGATCTGAAAAATCTGCGTTCCTGGAAGCCGCTGCTGCTCGAACAGGCGCAGGCTTTCAAAGGTCTTAGCAGTATTACATGGGGAGGGTCCGACGGCAGCAGTGTTGGGATATCACGCTACCCGGAGCAATCCGGCTACGAATTTGTTATCAAGGATGAACAAACCGGCAAAAATCTTGAGGAGTATTATTTTGATACTCATGGACGCATGGAGGTAGAACCGCGCGGCAGATTCCTGGAAGACCCCCGCAATCAACCATGGTATAATGCGGCGATCAGAGCGGGTAAACCGGTCTGGACCGATCCCTACGTGAAGGTATACAAAAACAACCCGAACACCACTCTGGCGATGGGATATGTCCAGCCGATTTATGACAACAACGATATGATAATCGGCGTAATGAATGCCGAACTGACATTGGATGACATTTCATTGTTTCTTGAAAAACTCAGTATCGGCCGAACCGGAAAAGCTTTCCTGGTCAACCGCAACGGCCGTCTGATTGCCACCTCCACCGGGGTCCCGGTGACCGGTAAGATGAACTTTCCGGCAATTGCATCTGATTCCGCGGACAGGCAAATAGCGAAGGCAGCCAAGTATCTTGAGGAATCATTCGGATCTTTCAGGGCTATCGATGCAAAATATCAGATCAACCTGAAACTCAACGACAAACCTTATCTGCTGATGATTTCGCCGTCTGAACATGAGACCGGTTTGACCTGGATCATCGCGACGTTGGTGCCGGAAAGTGATTTTTTGGCAGACATTAAATCCGGTCGCGAACTTAGTATTAAAATAGGTATTATCGCCGTATTGATCACATTATTGTTCGGCGTGATCATGGGAGCTATCTCGCTGTGGCCGATGCTGGATTTGGCTCGCTTTGTTCACCGGGTCGGAAAAGGCGACCTCAATCACGAATTGAAACTGGAATATTCCACCGAGTTCGTTAAGCTTTCCAGGGAAATCAACGCCATGACGGCCGGACTGAGAGATCGCCTGCGGCTGCACAATTCTCTTGTTCTGGCTCAGGAAGTGCAGCAGAATCTATTGCCGTCTGATACCCCAAATGTCGAAGGTTTGGACATTGCCGGCCATGCCACATATTGCGATGAAACCGGCGGGGACTATTATGATTTCCTTGAAATCAGCGGCCTGCCCAGTACAACCACCGCCATCGCAGTGGGTGATGTGGTCGGACATGGAGTGGCTGCGGCCATGCTCATGGCCACCGCCCGCGGCAGTCTCCGTAGCCGATGCCGCATACCGGGGACGCTCGCCGATTTGCTTGCCCACCTCAACGACCAGCTGGTGGAGGATACCGGCGGTGACCGATTCATGACCATGATGCTGATGACGATTGACGCCAAACGCAAAGAGATGCGGTGGGCGACCGCCGGTCATGATGCCCCCATTATCTATAACCCGGCTTCCGACCGCTTTATCGAGCTCGCCGGCAATGGACTCGCCTTAGGTCTTAAGAAAGGCGTGGATTACGAAGAAAACCGGTTTACCGATGTTCGACCGGGCCAGGTATACATGGTCTTGACCGACGGATTGTTTGAAGCTTTTAACAAAAATGGCAAAATGTTTGGCAAAAAACGTCTTCGCAAATTAATCCGCAATTTTGCCAGGCTGTCTGCAAAGGAGATAGCCGAGCAAATTAATATCGAACTGGCAAAATTTCTAGGCGATACGAGTCCGGCCGACGATCTGACCTTCGTCATCGTTAAAGTGCTTTGATTTATGAAAAACATTAAGCATTATAATTTAATTCTTCTCGCCGTCTTTTTTTCTGTAATTGCCGGTGCAGTCTTATTTTTTAGCTACAATGCCTATAGATCTTCAATTGTGGTTGAGAGAGATTACAGGCAATCACTCGGCCGGTTGGAACAAGAAATTGCCGAGCTGAAAGCGCAGCTGGCGGCAATACAAGTTCGGGCAGAAAATGATTCAACTCACATAATACCCAAAACTGGAAATGCCGTCACTTTAAAAAGCGCAGACGACCCTTTGGTTTCGCAGCGCGCGGCCGTCAGACGTTTGGAAAAAATTGTCGAATCGACCGGACTGGAACAGTTGGCCGCAAATGATAATATGGATCCGACCGTCTTCTCAGAGATGTATGCGGAATATGCCGACCGCCGGCAAACCGTGCTGCAGCAAGAGCAGCTGCTCCAAATAAATACAGAGTTGCATAAAACGGATGAGGATCGATACGGTCCGGAGCTGATGGCTCTATATGAAAGGGCACGCCTTCGCAGACGTAGTGATACGGATAGGCAGGAGAGCGACCGAGCCTTCGCGGAGCTGCTGGCAAAATATCCCGATGCCTATGCCACCGGAATGGCAATTGCCGAACGTGCTATGTTTTCAGGCTTTAGAAGAAATACTACAGAGGTAGAAAAATACTATGGTTTGCTACGCCAGAATGAAAATTTTTTAAATGTGGTCACAGACCGAGGCGTTGAGGCGATGCCGAATATCGAATATTATCTGGCCCGTCAATACCTTCGCCAGGGCAATACCGATAACGCACTGGCGCTGGTAGAATCTCTTGAGAAGAACTATCCTGACAGTCGATTGTTTACAGGAAGATTTGGCAGCGATCGACGCTGGCAGCCGGTTTCGCAGGTTATTCCGAGCTTGCGCCAGGAAGCGGAATCATTGCGATAGGGCGCTTAAATTTCTTCCCAGCACCGGCAAATATTCAATCATATCCAGTTGCTCCAATTTTTGGATGGCCGCTTGCGGGACTTCCTTTAGGGGTGCGCCCTGCAAAATAAAAGCGGTTTCCTCCTCGGAAAATACCGGTCCGATTTTCACTGATTTCGGCACATCCTTGTTAACCGGACAGGCTTTCTGGCAGTACAAACAACCAACCAGGCAGTTATGCCACGACGGCTTTATCCATTGGGGGAATTCGCCCCTGCGTTCATTGTGAAAGGTGAGGCATCGTTCCCCATTGAGCAAAAAGCGATCAGCGGTTATGGCTCCCGTAGGACAGGCTTTCATACAGGCCTTGCAATTTTGACAGCGCTCAAGCAACTGCGGTTCCTGCCAAAGGTCTTCATCTGCGGGAAAATCGGAAATAAAGGCTACCAGCCGGTGATAACTTCCCATACCGTCTACATAGGTTATGTTGTTTTTGCCGTATTGGGCCAAGCCGCTTCGAACCGCCAGCAATTTCCAGGGTAGTTTTGCTTTTTTCACCTGAAATCCTGACGGATTTAATTGACGCTCAAGCAGACCTTGTATTTGCCTATCGGTTTCATAACTGTATGTCGGGGGTATGATGACGTAATATGGTTCGCCCAGCCGGTTAAATGTGACGCGCACATGAGGTTGGGGGGCAGCGACAATGATCAGCGATTTTAAGCCGGACAGGCTGTCGGCAATCTTAAAATCAAAGCCGGTCAACTCTTCCGTGTAAAATTCCTCATCAAATAAGCCCTGACGATATTGGTTTTCAATTTGTGTTTGAAGATCATGAATGTGATCACTGGATATAATTTTTACCTGATAGCCACGCTTTGCCAGTTTCTCATTCAGCACCATGGTAATATTTTCCGACCCCATAAAGGCTCCTCCTTTAAAAAAAAGAATTCGTGCAATTATTGACAACCATCTACCGCCTTTTTTCAGCCGCCATCGCAGGCCATGATCCGGAAAGGGAAGATCTCAACTTTTTCAATAAGAATCTTTCGCTCTCAATGAAGGATTCAAAAATTGCCCGGGCAGATGACGGTTACAGTTGGGACAATAGTGGGAATAAAACGCAATTGGAGTGGATATTGAACCCGATTATCCGTTCGGCCGTCGATATCCTGGTCTCTGATGAGCTAAAAAAGATCAAAATGTGTGCTGATCCGGCCTGCGGCTGGCTGTTCATTGATATCAGCCGCAACCAGAGCCGGCGCTGGTGCGATATGAAAGATTGCGGCAATCGCGCCAAGGCCGGCAGATTCTATAAGAGAAAGCAGCGTGATGACTCACGCAAGGGCATAAAAGCGCCAGGATAAACAAGTAAGGGGCTTCGCCCCGATTGGCCTCCTGCTCTGCGGGAGGAGCACTCACTCATATCCTTCGCGCGTTCCGTCGGGCTCTTCGCAAGGTCACCCATCGATGAGCAGCAAACGCTCGCTTAATCAACCAAACAGCGGGTTTCAACCACCATTTTTCGAATTCTTCGGCAACATCCTTTAAAAGATCCTGAATCGGCTGATGCTGCGGGCAGGCATCTTCACATTGACCGCAATTTTCACAAAGGGAGGCGCTGGCGGGTTCTCCTCCCATGCCTCCGGCAACTCGGGTGAGATAGGTGAGCCCGGCAGTTTTACGATCCCCGAACATATACAGATTGTTGTAAACCTCAAAGCAGGTTGGAATGTCCACCCCCGCCGGGCACGGCATACAGTAACGGCAGCCCGTGCATCCAGCCTTCATCAGGTGGCGAAAGGTTTTTTCAACCCGGTCGACGAGTGCGAGCTCCCTATCTGTAAGCGATTCAGGATGGGCCTCACTCGCGACGCGAAGATTCTCATCGATGTGGGCTTCCTCGTTCATACCGGACAGGACCACCGTAACCTCGGGATGGTTCCATATCCAGCGCAGCGACCATTCAGCGGCCGATCGTCGGGTATCGGCCTCATCCCAGACCGCTTGAACCGCCGGTGGTATTTTCCCGGCAAGGTTGCCGCCGCGCAGCGGCTCCATAATGATCACCCCCATGTCTTTGGCCGCTGCATACTTTAACCCTTCTGTGCAGGCCTGGTTCTGTTGATCCAGAAAATTATACTGAATCTGACAGAACTCCCAATCGTATGCATCGACGATTTCCTTAAAGGTATCCTTATCCCCATGGAAC
>Ga0307426_1001388_pt1 | contig 16034 bp, 22 predicted proteins | sample SalMarWE160340MG_FD_202165 | JGI IMG/M metagenome (GOLD analysis project Ga0307426, IMG submission 202165) | Salt marsh sediment microbial communities from the Plum Island Ecosystem LTER, Massachusetts, United States - WE1603-40 | ecosystem: Environmental > Aquatic > Marine > Intertidal zone >... | reverse complement strand
GCCTGCGTTTGATCGTGGCGCGAATTCTTCTGGTCATCATCGGCGTGGCGGCGTGCGCAATCGCGTCGCTCCAGCTCACCGGCATTCTCGGCGCGGTGGCCTGGGCGTTCGACTTCGCGTGCTCCGGTCTCTTCTTCCCGCTCATCCTTGGCGTGTGGTGGAAACGGGCCAACCGCGAAGGCGCGATCGCGGGCATGGTCTGCGGCTTCGTGGCCGGGGCCGGCTACCTCTGGTGGGTCGAACACGGCGGCGCGCTGTTGTTCGCCATCGACCATCTGCGGTTCGGCATGATCGGCATGCCGGTCAGCCTGGTCACCATGGTGGCGGTCACCCTGATGACGCCGGAGCCCGACGCGGAAACGCAGCGGATGGTCGACGAGGTCCGCGTGCCCACTGGCGGCACGATCCTCGCCCAAACCCACTGATCGTTAGGCCAAGCAATCGTGAGGGGCGGGAAAATTTCCCGCCCCTCATTTTTTTCGGACATGCTAAGAACGCGCCATGACCAATATGCCGATTGCCATCTTCCCGATCTGGGTCGTCGTCATCGACTACATCCTTGGCGTGATCATGTGGACGCTGATCGGGCGGACCGCGATGGGGTTCTTCCTGCCGCAGGATTCGAGCTTCTTCTTCATGCGGTTTTTCGTGCGGGTGACCAATCCGCTGCTCAAGCTGTTTGCGCCGATCACGCCGAGCTTTTTGCTGGACCTGCTGGTGCCGCTCTACGTTGCCTGGTTCTTCTTCATGATCCGCTTCTACGTGATGCCATGGCTGCTCGGTTATTCGGTGATGGGCATGCTCTCTTTCCCGCTGGAAAGCGAAGTCGCCAAAATGATCTACTATAATTTCAACAAATAGCGCGCGCACCCGCGCCAGTATTTTCGGTCAATTTGCCGGCTGGCGCGACCAGTCGGCGCCGACCGCGCCGCCATCGATGCGTTTGTGAAATTGCTCGCGAATGTCGCGCCACGCATATTTGACCGAATTCTCGATGATCTCGCTGTCAAAATTCTTCAGCTTGTCTTCGATCGGCGCCCATCGAAACAGCGCGCGCGGGCTGCGCGTAAAATTTTCCGGCTGCAGCGCACCACGCTGCCAGTCGGTCTCGGCGAGCCGGAGGTCGAATTCGCCGATATGGTTCTGCGCCGAGAATTCCGCGGACGCATCGGGGATGATTTCGTGCAAGCCGGCCGCGTAACAACGCCGCGCCATTTCCTGTCGGTCATCATTGCCGACGGCAAGCCCGTGCAGCGCCGTGGCGACGGCATAGATGGTCAGGTCGGACAGGCAGGCGGCGAAGACCTGCAGCTTGGCGATGTTGAGCGAGGCGATGATGTTTTTGTCCTCGAACATGGCCGGATAGCGGATCCCCATGCGTGTCTTGACGTAGCCGTACAGCGTCTTCTGCGCCAGGTAGGCTGAACGGGTGGCGACGAAATCTTCAAGCGCCGCCACGCTGTCGATCGGGGTCGTGTCGCGCCGCGTCCGGAGTAGGCCCGCGGCGCCGCGCAGAAAGTCAGCGGTCTTTTCCCAAAAGCTGTTCATGCGGGCGCGCGCTGCGGTGCCATGATGCCCCTTGGGGCGCTGTGCGGGGCGGCAACCGGGCCGCGCCCGTTCCCTATCAAGCGGGCGCCAAGCGAACAAGGCGCCGCGCGGCACAATCTCGATTTTTAGACGAATTGGCCGATCGTTTTCTGGCGCCCAAGAGTGGAACTCTGCGGCAGCTACGGGGTTTTTGACTCCGGACCTGCTTGGGGCGCGGCGCGGTCTGGCACGCCGTTTGCTTTTAGCTTGGGGGCGGGTGGTCTGAAAGGAGGGGCCATGAACCCTTTTACGCGGTTTGCCTTATTCACCGTGGCGCGCGACGCCGGCTTCGTCACGCTTGCCGCCGTACTGCTGATGCTGGCCTTCAGCTTCGACCCGGCGCTGGCCCTCGAGGTCGGTGCGACGATCGCCTTGGTCTTCTCCGTCGGGCTGCTGGCGCGGGTCTATTTTCTCACCGAAGAGCGCCTTGAGCGCAGCGAGGTCTGGCGCGCGCTGCCGGAGGAAGAGCGGCCGCCGGGCGACGACGGCCGGCGCTGGGCCAAGGGGCATCTGGAATTGCTGCTCCTGCACTTTGCCAAGGGCGCCTCAGGCTTCGCTGGCCTGCTTTATTGTTCGGCATTGGTGATGGCCCTGGCGGGGAGCCTGGCGCAGGCCGATCCGGCGCCGTCACAACAGTTCGTGAATGCCGAGACCTCGCAAATTGCGCTAAAATAACGGCGCCCCGGAAGGGGAAAACGAGGCGCCGAGCGTGCCATGGAACGGATGCGCCGCATCGCATTCCAGACCGCGCAGCGGGCGTGCCTGTTCGGCGCGCTGGCGATTTTTTGCCTGATGGTCGGCTTGTCCTACGACCTGCGGCTGGCGTTCAAGGCCGGCGGCACCATGACGATCCTGATGGCCGGCATCCTGATCTACAAGGCGCGCGAGGCGCGCACCAAGCCGTACCGCAAAACCGAGATGTGGATTTACTTACCGAAGGAATTGCGGCCTCCGGAAGCCTATGCGCAGCGAGTCAGCGCGACGGTGCTGCGAGAGACCTATCTCAATTTCGCGCTGTGGACCTCGGCCATCGCGGTCGCCATGTGGGCAATCGCGCTGGTGCTTGCACTGGCGGGGATGTGAGCGGACGGGAACGATTCCTCACCGCCTGCTGCCGACGAACTGCAAGATCACCTCGCGGCTGTGCGGCCGGCGCCGATGCTCGACCAGATAGATTCCTTGCCAGGTGCCGAGCGCCAGCGCCCCGCCGATCACCGGCACATGCAGCGACACGCCGTTGAGCATCGCCTTCACATGCGCCGGCATGTCGTCGGGGCCCTCGACGTCGTGGATCCAAGGGGCATCTTCCGGCGCCAGGCGATCGAGCGCGGCGGTGAGATCCGACTGCACGTCGGGATCGGCGTTCTCCTGGATGGTGAGCGACGCCGAGGTGTGGCGCAGATAGGCCAGCAGCACACCCTCGCCGGCGCCCGCCTGCGCGATGAAGTTGGCGGCATGGCGCGTGATGTCGGTGAAGCCGGCGCCTGGCGTATCCACGCGCAACGTCGCGCTCGCGATCAGTTGCGGGCTCGCCTCGGTAACGACTGACAATTTTGTTTGGCGCATACTTCCGACGTGACACGCTAGCTCTTGCGCAACACGTCCTTTTGCCAGTTCTCGATCATTTCGACCAGCCGGTGCCAGGTGTCCGCGATAAAAGCGCGGGCGCGGGCGACGTCCTCGGCGGTCGGCAGCTTGATCTGCGCGTCGCCGTCCTTGCCGGAATGCGGCGTCGGCGGCACCGTCTGCGGCGGCACCGGAGGCGGCGGCGGCGCGCGCAAGGCGGCGATTTCATTCTTCAAGGCCACCACCTCGTTCTTCATGGCCAACACTTCGCTTTTCGTGGCAGCCATCTCATCCTTCACAGCCGCCACCATGCCTTTCGTGGCTGCCACCTCATCCTTCACAGCCGCTATCTCGCCTTTGGTGGCTGCCACCGCATCTTTCACGGTCGTCACCTCGTCGCGCAACTGGGTGATCTCCTTCTTCAGCGCCGCGCGTTCTTCCGGCACGGCGTCGCAAACCCAGCCCGTGGAAATTGGCTTGCAGAACGCGACCTTGCCCGATTTGTTGTCGAGGCGCAGCAACCCGCTCCCGACCCGGTTGAAGCTGTAGCGGCCCGGCTCCAGCGGCCGCGCGCGATCCTGGCGCTGTGCTTGGCTTGGAATTTGATCTTGGGTTTTCGCCGGCGTCTGCGCCTGGGCTGGATCCGGCGCCGAGGTTGGCTCCTGCGCTTGCGCCGGCAGCTGAGCCGGGCCTTCGGGCGGCGCCTGTTCCTCGTCTTTGGCCGGAGCTTGCTGAGCCGGCGCCTGATCTTGGGCTTGAGTCTGCGCCTGCTCGGGCGCGACCAGGACGCGCGTCTGGGCGAACGCGGGCGATGCCGCGCAGGCAACGGCAAATGCCAGAACGAGCGTCGCCGACCGCATGGCGTTTCCTTCCCTTGCTGCGTATTGCACCGCTGAGCCTATCACCCCGTAAGGCCGCCCCTGAAGCCACGCGCGCGGCCGCGCCGGTTTTCCGCAGTGCACGCATGCGTCATCAACAGCGCTCGAAAATACCACGTTTAACCCAAGATATCAGACACTTATGCCACAGGGCCCGTTTCTTGACTCAAGGAAACCCGATCAGTATGGTCCGCGCGGCTTTTAGGGTGGCGGAACAGCAGCGGAGCCTAAATTCCAAGCGGGTCGAAAGCATGGCTAACGGCACGCAGGGAGCGGGCGATCGCAAACAACCGCCGGACGACGAGGCCGCTCTCTCCGCGAGGCTCCAGCGTCTCGGCAAACGGCTCACCGAGGTGAGCCGACCATCCGAAACCGGCTCCGGTCCTCGTCAAACCGCCGACGCTTCGGCGTTCGCCCGCGGCTTCCGGCTTTCAACCGAGCTGGTGGCGGGCGTCCTTGTGGGCGCGCTGATCGGCTGGCTGCTCGACCGCTGGCTGGGAATTTCGCCGTGGGGGCTCATCGTGTTTTTGCTGCTCGGCTTCGCCGCCGGGGTTCTGAACGTGATGCGGGCCGCCGGGGTTGTCGACGAGAGGCATTTGAACGACTGACGTTTAGGCCCATGGATCCCATCCACCAATTCCAGATCGTCAACCTGTTTTCGCTCGGCAAGCTCGGTAACGCCGAGATCGCCTTCACCAATTCCGCCGCCTTCATGCTGATCGCGGTCGTCGGCCTCACGCTGTTCCTGGTGCTCGGCACCGCCGGCGGCAGGGCGGTGCCCACGCGTCTGCAATCGGCAGCGGAACTCTCCTACGAATTCGTCGCCAGCATGCTGCGCTCGACCGCCGGGCAGGAAGGGATGCGGTTCTTTCCCTTCGTGTTCACCATCTTCATGTTCGTGCTCACGCTCAACATGTTCGGGCTCGTGCCCTACGCCTTCACGGTCACCAGCCACATCATCATCACCGCGGCGCTGGCGCTCACGGTGTTCTTCACCGTGCTGGGCTACGGCCTGATGCGGCATGGCTTGCACTTCTTCAACCTGTTCGTGCCCAAGGGCGTGCCGATCTACATCCTGCCGATGATCATTGCCATCGAGATCCTGTCGTTCATCTCGCGCCCGATCTCGCACAGCGTGCGTCTGTTCGCCAACATGCTGGCCGGCCACATCGCACTCAAGGTGTTCGCCGGCTTCATCATCCTGTTGGGCGGCGCGCTCGGCGCCATCGGCTGGGTCGGCGGCGTGCTGCCGTTCGCCATGATCGTGGCGCTGACCGCGCTCGAAATGCTGGTGGCGTTCCTGCAGGCCTACGTGTTCGCCGTACTCACCTGCATCTATCTCAACGATGCGATACACCCGGGCCACTGACCGCCCGACCGGACAAGAGAGAAGGAGTTCGTTATGGATCCGATTGCAGCGAAATACATCGGCGCGGGCATCGCCTGCATCGGCATGGGCGGCGCCGGCATCGGCGTCGGCGTCATCTTCGGCAACTATCTCGCCGCCGCGATGCGCAATCCGTCCGCCGCGCAAGGCCAGTTCGGCAACCTGATCTTCGGCTTCGCCATCACCGAGGCGCTCGGCATCTTCTCGCTGCTGATCGCGCTCCTGCTGCTGTTCGCGCTCTAACGAGCGGCCAAGGGCTGGAGCTGACATGGCCGAGCCGGCACACAGCACGAGCACCGAGCACGTTCCGAAGGGCGAGCATGGCGGCGGCTTTCCGCCGTTTAATTCGCATACCTTTGCCTCGCAGCTCATCTGGCTGGCGATCGCCTTCATCCTGCTCTACGTGCTGATGGCCAAGTGGGCGCTGCCGCAAGTCGGCCGGGTCATCGAGAACCGCCAGAAGCGCATCGCCGGCGACATTGCCGAGGCCGGGCGCCTCAAAGAACAGTCGGACGCTGCGGTAGTGGCCTACGAGAAGGCGCTGGCCGACGCACGCGGCCGCGCCCAGACAATCGCCAACGAGACGCGCGAGAAGCAGGCCGCGGCGGCGGACGCCGCCCGCAAAAAGATCGAGGACCAGCTCAACATCAAGCTGGCCGAGGCCGAGAAAGCAATCGCCGCCACCAAGCAGGCGGCCATGGCCAATGTCCGCGCCATCGCCGAAGATGCCGCCGCGGCAATCGTTGAACGGCTGATCGGCTCGGCGCCGAGCAAGAAGGCAGTCGCCACCGCCGTCGCCGACGTGCTCAAGGGCTAGCGGAAAGGCAAGCGCGCCATGCTGTTGGAAGCCGAATTCTGGGTCGCGCTGGGTTTCTTCGTGTTCCTCGGCCTGATGGGCTATCTCGGCGTGCACCGCATGCTCGCCAAGTCGCTCGACGACCGCGCCGCCCGCATCAAGGCCGAGCTCGACGAAGCCCGCAAGCTCAAGGACGAGGCGGCGGCGCTGCTCGCCGACTACCAGCGCAAGCGGCAGGAGGCGGAGAGCGAGGCCCAGGAAATCATCGACGGCGCCAAGGCCGAGGCCGAACGGCTCGCCGCCGAGGCGAAATCGAAAGTCGAGGAATTCGTTGCCCGCCGCACCCAGATGGCAGAGACCAAGATCGCCCAGGCCGAGGCGCAGGCCGCGGCCGAGGTACGCGCCGCTGCCGCCGATGCCGCCATCGCCGCTGCCGAGAAGATCCTCAGCCATGAAACCAAGGGCAAGCTCGCCGCCGAGCTGATCGCCAAGGGCATCGAAGACGTCCGCAAGAAACTGAACTAGCCGGGGCAGCCGGCTGGGGCTTGCTTGCCGGCATCATCATGCCGGCAAGCAAGCCCGGTGCCCGCGGGCGCCAATTGTCCCCGTTATCAACATCGCCCGGTGCACAACCGGTGGGCAGTAACAAGCGGCCTTGCCTACTGACGCGCCGGCACTATTCTCGGCGTCGCTGATTCGTCCGCACAGTTCGTGAGTAGGCCGCATTTGACGGCCGAGGCATCGGAGGACCCGTGGTCATCTTCGATTGCAACGGCGTGCTGGTGGACAGCGAGCCGTTGGCGACCGCCATCGTATCGGAAGAGTTCATGCGCGCCGGCTTTCCGCTCACGCCGGACATTGTCGCGCGCTATTTCACCGGCCGTCGCACTTCCGACATGTTCGCCGAGGTGGAGATCGCAGCCGGGCGCAAGTTGCCGGCCGGCTTTGCCGCGACCGTCGCCGGCGCGACGCTGCGCCGCTTCCGCGCCGAATTGCGCGCGACCCATCACATGGCCCAGGCGCTGTCCTGGCTGCGCGGGCCGAAATGCGTGGCATCTTCCTCCTCGATTGACCGTATCCGCGTCAGCCTCGAAAGCACCGACCTGATCCGCTTCTTCGAGCCTCATCTGTTTTCGGCGAGCGAGGTGCGCAAAGGCAAGCCGGCGCCCGATCTTTTTCTGCATGCCGCCACCAAGATGCTCGTGCGTCCCGGCGAGTGCATCGTGGTGGAGGATTCAGTCGTCGGCGTCGCCGCCGCTGTGGCCGCCGGCATGACGGTGATCGGCTTTGCCGGCGGCAGCCACGCCGGAAGCCAGCTCGACAATCACCTGCGCGCCGCCGGCGCCCGCATCGTGATCGCCGACATGCGCGTGCTCAAGAGCACCGTCATTGACCTGCGCGGCTGGTAAGAACCAGCCTTTACATTTGTCATGCGCGGGCTTGACCCGCGCATCCCGTTTAGGCGGGCACGGCCGTGACAGGAAAGAGATTAGCTCGAACGCGGCTTGGCCGCTGGCCTGGTCTTGCGCTTGCGCACGGGCTTTTTCTTGACCGGCGGCTGGGCGCCGAGCGGATCGAAGCCGACATAGACCACATAGTTGTCGATCAGGCCGGGCGGCGTCGGCACCGGGAACGAAACGTCGGGGTCGATATGGGTGAAGGTGACGCGGTCGACCGCGTTGGCGACCGTCACAGTTTCACGCGAGAATTTCGACGCCACCGTCTTCGGATCGGTACCCTCCTGCACCACGGCAATGCGCAGCGGCACGTCGACGGTGCCGGGCGTACCGGCCGGGCCGGTGATGATGCGGCCCTCGATACCGACCTTCATGGTCACGGTGCCGGCATTCACGTGGCACTCGCGTGCGGTGCGGATGATACTGCCCTGGTAGCGCACCTCGAGCGGGCTCGGCGCAGTTTGGCCGGGCTTGCTGCCAATCAGAAGCGTGGAAGCGCCGATGCGAACGGTCACCTCGGGGCAATCGAGACTGGGATCAATCGCCGCGGTAGCACCAGCGGCCGCGTCGCCGGTGGTGACCCTCGATGAGGAATTGAACAGGTCCAGGGGAGACGAGCTGAACAAATTGCTGTTGCCGCTGCTGCCGCAGCCGCTGAGCGCAAAGCCCAAGGTCAACAATGCGGCAACGCCCGCCCCGGTCCGCGCCATTTGTCCGTCCCTACCCCTACGCGTCTTTTTGCGGCCGTTGTTTGCAGCCGCCGGCTTCGCTCGACCTTATAGCAAGGCAAGCGTGGCAGACCCAAGGCAGACTTAAATCGCTTTGAGCATGATCTTGCCCGAAAACCGGTTCCCACTTTTCGAGATCATGCTCTACTCAATTCGGGTCGTCCTTGAGCCGCGCATAAAGCAGATGATCCTGCCAGGTCCCGTTAATGCACAAATAGGCACGGGCATAGCCTTCGCGCTGGAAACCCGTTCGCTCCAATAGCCGGATCGAGGCGGTGTTGGATGGAATGCAGGCCGCCTCCAGGCGGTGCAGACGAAGTGTCCCAAAACAGAACGGCACCAAGGCGCGTATGGCCGCGGTCATGTAGCCCTTGCCGGCGAACGGCGCGCCGACCCAGTAGCCGATGGAGCCAGCTTGCGCGACTCCGCGCCGGATATTGGCAAGCGTCAACCCGCCAACCATCGCGTTATCGTCGCTGCGGACGATCAGGAAGGCGTAGGCGAGATCGCTGCGCAGGTCCTCGGCGTAGCGCTTGAGCCGGCGGCGGAACGCGCTGCGCGTGAGATCGTCGGCCGGCCAAGTCGGCTCCCACGGCGTGAGAAACGCGCGGCTCCGTTCACGCAAGGCGGCCCACTCGCCAAAGTCGCCGCCATGCGGCAGGCGCAACGTGACGCCTGCGCCGGCGATGGCCGGCAGGGTTTCGTTCAAGCTGACGGTGCGGAAGAGCGCCATGGACGTTGTGGACCGGACTTCATCAGGCTGCCCGGGGGACAAGACTTTCAGCGATCGCGGCGGTGCTTTCAAGGCCACTGCCGGGCCCGAGCGCGGCGATCGCCGGCGGTGAGCGCCGGATCAACATGCGGCCGGCGGCGCGCGCTGAGTCGACCGTCACGGCGTCGACCTTGGCGACGATCTCGTCGAGCGGGATCGGGCGGCCATAGGCTAGCATCTGCCGTCCCAATTGGCCGATGCGCGCCTCCGAGCTTTCCAGCGCCATCAGCAGGCCGGCCTTGAGCTGGGCCTTGGCGCGGGCGATTTCGGTATCGTTGAGCGTCTCGGTGGCGTTGCCGATCTCACCGATGACCACGCGCATCAATTCGGGCGCGTCGGCCTCGTCGGTGCCGGCATAGAGCGCGAACAGCCCGGTGTCGGAATAGGGCATGTGGAAAGCGTTGATGGTGTAGCAGAGCCCGCGGTTCTCGCGCACCTCCTGGAACAGCCGCGAGGACATGCCGCCGCCGAGCACGCTGGTGAACACTTGCAGACTGTAGAGTTGTTCATCGCGCACCGGCACGCCCTGCAAGGCCAACGCGATGTGCACCTGCTCGAGATCGCGGGTCTCGACCCTTGTGCCGCCGCGGAAATGCGCGGGTTGCGGCATCGGCGCGGCCGGTCCGGCAAAGCTCGCAAACCGCTGCTCGACCTCGGCGACGACGGCTGCGTGCTCGACCGCGCCGGCGGCGGCCACGATCATATCGGGGGCACGGTAGTTGCGCGTGAGATAAGCGCGCAGCCGCGCCTGATTGAACGAGCGCACGCTCTCCGGCGTGCCCAGAATAGAGCGGCCGACCGACTGCTTGGGAAAGGCGGTCTCCTGCAGGCGGTCGAACACCAGATCGTCGGGCGCATCTTCGGTGGCTCCGATCTCCTGCACGATCACGTTCTGCTCGCGCCGCAATTCTTCCGCATCAAAGGTCGGATCGGACAGGATGTCGGACAGGACGTCGAGCGCGAGCGGCACGTCAGGTTTGAGCACGCGGGCGTAATAGGCGGTGCTTTCCGCGCTGGTCGCCGCATTGATATCGCCGCCGACCGCCTCGATCTCCTCGGCGATCTGGCGCGCGTTGCGCCGCTTGGTGCCTTTGAAAGCTATATGTTCGAGCAGATGCGAAATGCCGTGTTCATCGGGCGCCTCATCGCGGCTGCCGGAGCCGATCCAGATGCCGAGCGAAGCCGATTCCAGATGCGGCATACGGTCGGTCACCACCGAAAGGCCGGAGGCAAGACGGGTTAGTTCGACGCTCATGCCGCTGCTCCTTCACGCGCCGCGCGCGAAGCGGACGCCACGTATCGTTCCACCGCCGCCTGATCCGCCGCCAGCACTGTGACACGCTCCGGCCGCTCGGGCAGATCGGCGAGCCAGTCCGGAAGTTTGGGTTTGATGCCGCAGGCCGCCTCAACCGCTTGCGGAAACTTGGCTGGATGCGCGGTCGACAGCACCACCATCGGCACCGACGGCTCGCGCGTCTCCTTTTCGGCGACCGCGAGCGCAACCGCGGTGTGCGGGTCGGCGCAATAGCCGGCCTCGCGCAAACACGCGCGCATGGTGGCGGCGCTCTCCTCCTCGTCGGCACGGTCGGCGGTGAACAATGCGCGCATCGCCTTGAGCGCGTGCGCGTTGACCGCAAAGCGGCGCGACTGCGCCAGCGAGCCCATCAATGCCGCGACCTGCTTGCCGTCGCGGTCATAGGCGTCGAACAACAGCCGCTCGAAATTCGACGAGACCTGAATGTCCATCGACGGCGACGTGGTGGGGACCACGTCGCGCAGCTCGTAGGTACCGGTGGCGAAGGCGCGCACCAGGATATCGTTGACATTGGTCGCCACCACCAGCCGGTCCACCGGTAGCCCTAAGCGCTGCGCGACGTAGCCGGCATAGACGTCGCCGAAATTTCCGGTCGGCACGGTGAAGGCGAGTTTGCGGTGCGGGCTGCCAAGCGCCACCGCCGCGGTGAAGTAATAGACAGCCTGCGCCACGATGCGCGCCCAGTTGATGGAATTGACGCCGGACAGGCGCACGCGGTCGCGGAAGGCGTGGTGGTTGAACATGGCCTTCACCAAGGCCTGGCAGTCATCGAAAGTGCCTTCGATTGCCGCCGCGTGCACGTTGGCGTCGGGCGCCGTGGTCATCATCCGGCGCTGCACCTCGGAAATGCGCCCGTGCGGGAACAACACCACCACGTCCACTTGGCTGCGGCCGCGGAAGGCTTCCACCGCCGCCCCGCCGGTGTCGCCCGAGGTCGCCACCACGACGGTGGTGCGCTCACCGCGCTCGCGCAGCACGTGGTCCATCAGCCGCGCCACCAGCTGCATGGCGAGATCCTTGAAGGCGAGCGTCGGGCCATGAAACAGCTCCAACACGAACAGGTTGGTGCCGAGCTGGGTGAGCGGCGCCACCGCCGGATGACGGAAAGTGCCGTAGGCCTCGCGCGCCATGCGGGCGAGATCGACCTCAGGCAGGCTGTCGCCGACGAAAGGCCGGATCACCTCGACCGCAACCTCGGCGTAAGGCTTGCCGGCAAAGCCAGCGATCGTCTCAGGCCCGAGCGACGGCCAGGATTCCGGCACGTAAAGGCCGCCGTCGCGGGCAAGCCCCGCCAGCATGACCGCGACGAAATCGAGGGCCGGGGCCTCGCCCCGCGTTGAGACATAACGCATTGATATAGCTATATTTTCAGTTCCGGTGGCTTCCGAAAGGCCACCCTAGCCGTCACCAAGGCCTTGCACAAGAAAAGCTCCCCGTCAGGCCTAATAGCGGCGAAACCGGCGGATGAGCCAGACCAGATAGACGCCGGTGAGCGCCAGCGCGAGGCCGAACCAGGTGATGGCGTATTGCAGGTGATTGTCCGGCAAGTTGACGGCGAGCTTGCCGGGCTTGGGCAGGCCGCCGGGCGGCGGCGGAGATTCCTGCTCGATGTAGAACGGCGCCACGTTCGTCCAATGTTTGGCCGCGGCCATGGCCGCAATGTCGCGCAAGTACCAGACATTGTCCTTCAGATCGTCGGCGGGCGTGAACAGCCCGCGCGTCTCCGGCCAGCGCACGATGCCGACGATGTCGATGCTGCCTTGCGGCGCGGCCTGCGGACGGCTTTGCGGATCCTTGCGATCGAGCGGCACGAAGCCGCGATTGACGATGACGATGCTGCCGCCGGCCAGCCGCGCCGGCGCGAACACGAAGTAGCCCGGCCCCTTCACATCGGGCCGGACGGCGGAGCCGGCGGAATAGACCAGCGCTTCCTGGCCGGGCAGGAATTCGGCGGGAAACGTCACGCGGACGAACTCATTACCCTGCTCGGTGAGCCGCTGCCAGTCCTCGCGCGGCGGCAGCGCCTCGGGCGCGCGATTGAGCCGCGCCGTCATGGTGGCGATCAGGTTTTCCTTCCAGACCTTGCGGTCGAGCTGCCAGATGCCGAGGCCGATCAGGATGGCGAGACCGACGATCGCGACGATCGTCGGCTCCAGCACGCCGCGCCGCGCTTTCGGCGGCGGCGCGTTCACTCCTCGCCTCTCCGCTCGAGACGGCCTTCGGCGGCTCTGTGATGGTATTGCAGCGCGATCAGCAGACCCTTGATCGGGCGCAACGGTGCCAGCGTCACGATCAGGATCAGCGGCAGCCACAGCGCCGCGTGCACCCAATAAGGCGGCTGATAGACGACTTCGGTGATCAGCGCCGCGAAGACGACCAAGGCCCCGCCAATGAGAATGACGAACACCGCCGGCCCGTCGCCGGCGTCGGCGAAGTCAAAGTCGAGGCCGCAATGCTCGCAGGCGGGGCGCAAGGTGAGAAATCCCTGGAACAGCCGGCCCTCGCCGCAGCGCGGGCAGCGACCGCGCAGACCGCGACCGATCGGCAGAGCGCCGGGCGAAGCATGGTCAGTCATATCGGCACCTCAAATGCCTTGGCACCTCAAACGCAAAAGGGCGGCGTCGCCGCCGCCCCCTTGAAATCGCGAGTGACGGTCACTCGGCGTGCACCACGCCGCCGCCCCAGACATATATGCAGGCGAACAGGAACAGCCAGACCACGTCGACGAAATGCCAGTACCAGGCGGCAAATTCGAAACCGAGATGCTGAGTCGGCGTGAAGTGGCCCTTGAGCGCGCGGATCAAACAGACGATCAGGAAGATCGAGCCGATGATCACATGGGCGCCATGGAAGCCGGTCGCCATGAAGAAGGTGGCGCCGTAGATGTTGCCCTTGAAGGCGAAGGCGGCGTGCGAATATTCGTAGCCCTGCACGCAGGTGAAGGTGAGGCCGAGCAGGATGGTGAGCGCCAGCCCCCATTTCAGCCCCTGCCGGTCGCCCTCCAACAGCGCGTGATGGGCCCAGGTCACCGTGGTGCCGGAGGTGAGCAGGATCAGCGTGTTGAGCAGCGGCAGATGCCAGGGATTGAAGGTCTCGATCCCCTGCGGCGGCCACACGCCGTGGGTAAAGGCGATGCGGGCGACATCCTTCATCGCGTCGGGGAACAGCGCGGTGTTGAAATAGGCCCAGAACCAGGCGACGAAGAACATCACCTCGGAGGCGATGAACAGAATCATGCCGTAGCGGTGCGAGATCTGCACCACGCGGGTATGATAGCCCTCGTACTGGGCTTCGCGGATCACGTCGCGCCACCAGCCAATGAAGGTATAGAGCACGCCGATGACGCCGATCCCGAACACCGCAGGCGCCGCGGCGTACATGTCATGCAACCAGGTGATGAGACCGACCGCCAGGATGAAAACCGAGATGGCGCCGACCGCCGGCCACGGGCTCGGATCGACCAGGTGGTAATCGTGATGTTTGGCGTGGGCGTCGGCCATCGTCGTCTCCGTTCCAGTCCGGGCGACACGCGCCCGATCCCCTATTAAAGCTTGTTCGCTTTGTTGTCGGTTGCTTGCGCCAGCGGCTGCGCCGGCTCGCGCAGCCGATAGAAAGTGTAGGACAGCGTGATGGTGTTTAGGCTGTCCTGGTCGCGATCCTTGGCGATCGCCGGATCGACGTAGAACACCACCGTCATCTCACGCGTCTCGCCCGGCTTCATGGTCTGCTTCGTGAAGCAGAAGCAGTTGATCTTGGTGAAATAGGCGCCAACCGTCGGCGGCGAGACGTTGTAGGAGGCCTGCGCGGAAATCTCGCGCGCCGCCATGTTGACGACCTTGTAATGCACGGTCGCCACCTCGCCGATGCGGAGCTTGATCTCGTTCTGCTCCGGCTCGAATTTCCACGGCAGCCCGGGCGTCACGTTGGAATCTAAACGAATGGCGAGCGCGCGGCCGAGCACCTGGCCGGGCGCTTTCTCCGCGATCTGCGGCGTACCGCCAAAGCCGGTGGTGCGGCAGAACCAGTTATAGAACGGCACCGCGGCATAGGCGGCGCCCACCATGCCGGCGGCGAAGGCGCCGCAGACGACGGCGATCAGCATGTCGCGCCGCAGCAGCTTTTTGTTTTGTTTGGAAGCGGGCGCAGTCATTCGTTCGCTCATATCGGGCGGACCAGGACGCCCGGCCCCTTCACCAAGGTCATCACGTAGAACAGGATGACCAGCGCTGCGAGCGCCAGCGCAATCGCAATCGAGCGCGAGCGGCGCGCGCGCTTCTGCGCCTCGGTGAGCACGATGCCATCATCATCTTGCTGGTCGTTCATCGCGATACCGATCGTCACGCCACCAACCGGGCAAGCAGCCCGCCCCATCCCCGCTCGATCAGCAACACCGCAAACAACAGGAACAGATACAGGATCGAGAAAGCGAAAAGCTGCTTGCTGGCGCGCTCGGCTGGACGGCGCTCGCAGAACACCTGCCAGGCCAGCGCCACCATGATCGCGCCAGTGACGACTGCGGTCAGCCCATAGAGCGGCCCGGCAAAGCCAAGCGCCCACGGCGCCACGCCGAGCGGCGTCAGGATCAGCGTATAGCGCAGGATCTGTTGCCGCGCGCTGGCGTCGCCGGCGACCACCGGCAGCATCGGGATGCCGGCGCGGGCGTAATCGTCGGTGCGGTAGAGCGCCAGCGCCCAGAAATGCGGCGGCGTCCAGAAGAAGATGATCGTGAACAGCAATATCGGTTCAAGCGACAGCGAGCCGGTCGCCGCCGCCCAGCCGATCATCGGCGGGAAAGCACCGGCGGCGCCGCCGATCACGATGTTCTGTGGCGTCGAGCGTTTGAGCCAAACCGTGTAGACCACGGCATAGAAGAAGATGGTGAAGGCCAGCAGCGCGGCGGCAAGCGCGTTGACCAGCAGGCCGAGCGTCACCACCGAGAACGCGGACAGCGTCAGGCCGAAGGCGATCGCCTCGCCGCGTTTGACGCGTCCGCGCGGTACCGGACGGCGCTGCGTCCGAATCATCAGCGCGTCGATGTCGGCCTCATAGCCCATGTTGAGCGCGCCGGCCGCTCCGGCGCCGACCGCAATGCAGAGCAGTGCGGTGAAGCCGATCATCGGATGCAAGCTGCCGGGCGCGACAGCCAGACCCACCAGCGCGGTAAACACCACCAGCGACATCACCCGCGGCTTCATCAGCGCAATGTAGTCGCCGACGCCCGCGAGACTCGGCTCGGCTAGGCCGCGCCCGGCCCGAGCGGCGAGCGCACCGCGGAAGTCTGCGCCTTCGCTGACGAACGACATGGGTTACTTGATCCGCGGCAGCGTCTCGAACTGATGGAACGGCGGCGGCGAGGACAAGGTCCATTCCAGCGTGGTCGCGCCCGCGCCCCACGGATTGTTGCCGGCCACGCGCTTCTTGGCGAAGGCCTCGATCAAGCCGATAAAGAAGATGACCGTGCCAATGCCCGCGATGTAGGCGCCGTAGGACGATATCTCGTTCCAGCCGTGGAAGGCGTCAGGATAGTCGACGTAGCGGCGCGGCATGC
>Ga0307426_1001385_pt1 | contig 16061 bp, 19 predicted proteins | sample SalMarWE160340MG_FD_202165 | JGI IMG/M metagenome (GOLD analysis project Ga0307426, IMG submission 202165) | Salt marsh sediment microbial communities from the Plum Island Ecosystem LTER, Massachusetts, United States - WE1603-40 | ecosystem: Environmental > Aquatic > Marine > Intertidal zone >... | reverse complement strand
ACAAGCTGAGATACATAAAAGAAGAAGGAAGAAAAACCGCCATAGAAACCATCAAGGAAATCGGCAAACCACAAACTGACCCCTCCGCCAGAGTTGACCGCTATTTGGAGTACTTTACAATTCAGCCTCAGAGCATGGACCCTTCAGGCATAGTTTACAAGCTTGACCACATCCTTGACGTAAGAGACACCCGTCTCAAAGATGAAGTGAAACTTATGGCGCCAGCAAGCGACGAAGTTCAAGTGAATAATCTGGAGAACACTTTGGAAGCGGCTATGGCGCTTAATTTCATCTACAAAGTTGTACGACACTATTACATTCAAGGCAAAAAAACACTGAGCCTCTACATTATCATGCAGCTACAAATGATACTGCCTCTGGTTATGAAAGAAGCCGAAGCATACGCTAGCGCTCTTAAAGCTTTTGCCTACGGACAGCCCATAGGCGACGGAGCTGGCCCGTTGGTGGCAGCAAAACTGATGCACGGCTACGAAACACGCAAAGTGCCCAAAGACTGCGTCGTGGCTACTGTGCCCCTAGAAGGCCGAACCGCTTTAGTTATAAAAGCGGAAGGTCCGGGTGGAAACGTCGGTAAGCCTGGCGACGCGGTGAAAGCCGTTGTAGATGAGAATGACGGAAAAATCGCTTCAGTGATAATGATTGATGCTGGTTTGAAACTTGAAGGGGAAATGGTCGGCGAGGTCGCTGAGGGTATTGGCGCAGCCATTGGGGGTCCAGGAGTTGATCAGTATAAGATTGAAGATGCTGTTGTGAAACATCAAATTCCAATTAACGCGGTTATAGTCAAGGAAGACATTGGTGACGCGGTTTCTCCGATGCGGAAGGAGATTGCTGATTCAGTTGATAAGGTTATCGAACGCGCAAAAGACGTTATCTTGGAAAGAACAAAGGAAGGTGACAAAGTAATAATCGTTGGTGTGGGCAACACCATCGGCATTGGACAGTAGGAGAAGAAGCGAAATGAGTGAAAATTCATCATCTACATCCACCAAAATCTCAACGTATTTGCTGATGATTGTGCTGATAGTCTTAGCGTTGTCCATAGTGGCGCTTATATCAGCTGCAAACTTTTTTTATACGGACTTTGAGTTTGCAGTGTTTATGTTAGCAATAGGTTTAATCGCTATGGGCTTGTCGGTTTATGTGCTGTTCCAATCACGCAAACGCGCAGCAAGCATGAAAATTGAAGCTCCAAAAGTCATGACCACCATCGAGTGTAGAAAGTGCGGCATTAAAAATGTCAGGGAATTCCAGCGCGGTGACTTCGTGTTCAAGGACCTTGAAGATTGCCAGAAATGCGACGACAAAATGATTATAACAGCCATCTACAAGGAAGTTAAGGAAAAAGAGAAAACGTACGGCGTCTAAGCTAAGTTAAGTTAACACTTCACAGCCGTTTTCTTTTATGAGAACCGTGTGCTCAGCCTGAGTAACGGCTTTCCTGCTCACTTCAATGAACACGGGATAGCCCATGATTGCTTTGGACTTACGCAGCTCCTTGAAGGCTTCACGGTGCTGATTCTCGGGCACCACACCTTTCAACCAGCGTTCAGCGAAAGGCAAAGTTACAAAATTCTCTTCAATGTATTTCAGAAGCTGCTTTGCATATGGATTCTTAACTGATTTGGCTTTGACCAAACGGAAAATCGTTATCTCAGGGCTGTTTTCAACGCGTCCAGCAGCGTCTGGAAGGGTGACGAATGGCTCTATCGCGTAGACTTCGCCAGCTTTGACTTTTCCGAAAGATACTTGCATAACGTTTGGAATTGAGGTTCCCGCATGAATCAAGTATCTTCCAACGGAATGCCCTGTTAGGTTCGAGATGGGCTTGAAACCGCGGTTTTTTATGGTTCTTTCTATTATCACTCCAATTTTTGAAGTGGCCATGTCTGCGTGAATGCTGTCGATAGCCGTGGCTAAAGCGTGCTCCGCCGCAATTTGCATGCTCCTGTGCTCAGGGTCGAAACAGACCGTGCATGCGGTGTCCGTCACGTAGCCATCTACGTGGACGCCCACATCCACTTTCACCACGGAGTTTTCTGGGATTCTTTGTTCATCGTTTGGCGGTGAGGTGTAATGAGCGGCTACCTCGTTTATGGAGACGTTGCAGGGAAAAGCTGGTTTGCCGCCTTTTTCTCGTATGAGGCTTTCAGCTTTTTCGCAAATTTGCAAGATGGCCATGTCTTCGCGCACGAATTTTCTCATTTCTTCTCGGGTTTCACGGAGAATCTTTCCTGATAATCGAAATTTTTCCAAAGCTTCCTTATCATAACGGCTCATTGACGTTTCGCTCCACATGGAACGGGCAATTTTTGATGTAAAAGATTGTTAAAGGTGCAACTTAAGTTTTAGTGTCGAAGTTTGGTGGAAAGTGGATTGTAGTCGTTGAAAAAGCAAATTGATAACTTTCAGTAACTTTCGGTTATTTTTTGGTGAAAGTGTGCGTTGTGCTTTATTGGTTCCCTGTGAATCGTTATTGAGATTTCCTTGCGTTTGTGCCTGAGTGAATGGCTACGTCCGTTGCGCAGTTGTTGTGTGTTGAGGGAAAGGCTTTGTGGTTAAGGCGTGTAGAGCCGTGGGTCAAGAGTCGCAAAAACGTTTCCACCCAGGTGGAAGAGCATCTGCGCCTTGTCTATATTGTATTTGTCTGTGAAAACGCCTTTGTTTGCGTAAGCTTCGACTATTTCGCCGACGAAAATGGTGTGGTCGCCAGTTTTGAATTGGCTGTGTAGTTTGCATTCTAGATGGGCTATGCACTCTTTTACTATGGGTGCTTTTACCTTTCTGGCTGGCACTGGCGTCAAACCTGTTTCGCTGAACTTGTCGTGGTTTTTGCCGCTGGTTCTGCCACAAGCTAAAGTTTCCTTGACTATGTCCACTGTTGGGAGGTTGATGACGAATTCGTTTGTCTCCTTGATAAGCGCGTGCGAGTACCTGTTCGGTGACATGCTTATCGCAACCAACGGGGGGTTATGGGAAGTGGGCATTGCCCAAGCCAGGGGCAAGACATTGGGTTTTCCAGTTTTCCCAACGCAGGAAACTAGAACGGTGTGCATCGGGTGCAGAAGCCGATAAGCTGAGGAAAATTCAACATTAATTTTTTCCGAGATAAATTTCACCTTAACGTTTTATGTGGAACTTCTCTATTACGTCTTTTGCTTTTTCTCTTCTTTCACGGTGCTCTTCAAGAAACTTGTTGAGTCTGGCCACCAGATCGGTTTTGCATTCGCCACACAGCATTTCGCCCGCCTTGCATCTGCGCTCTCGTTCCATGAGTTTCGTGTCATCTTCCTCGAACAGGTAAACATAATACTGGAAAACCGAGCAGACCGCGGGGTCGGCGCCTGTCTTCCGCTGTTCCGCAGCTGTTGGTTTGCCACCTGTGAAGGCGTTCCAGATTTTGCTTTTCACCAACTCTGGAGGGTCCATAGTGAAGATTGAGGTTTCAGGTTCGGAAGCACTCATTTTTCCGCCTGGCCCTAAGCCTGGAAGGAAGCGGCAGTGGATTTGGGCTGGCTTGTAATAGCCGAGTTTCTGAGCTATGTCCCGCGTGACGCGCCAGTACGGGTCCTGGTCTATGGCTGCTGGAATAAGCGCGGGCACGTTTTCGCCAGTTAGTTTCTTGTGGATGAAGCATGGCACAGCTTGCAACGCTGGCCAGAATATCCAGCCGATGTTTGTGCTGTCTTGGAACCCGAATGTTGCTTTCGCTGTTGAGTAGGTTATGCGCTTTGCAACCTCAAGCGTTATGTCATAAAGCAAGTCGATGTCTTGCACATCGTATATTATGAAGGTGTTTTCCGGCTTGAAACCTAAGGCAATCAGGTCTAGGGCGTTTTCGTAAGCGTACTTCCGTGTTTGCTTGAGGCTGGCGTCATCGTCTATTAGGAATTTCTCGTCGTCGGTCATCTGGAAATAGAGGCGAGTGCCAAATTTTTCTTGCAGGTGACGCGTGAAAATCCACGGCACCAGATGCCCTATGTGTACGGGTCCTGATGGTCCTCTGCCCGTGTACAGGACGAATTTTGTTCCTTTTTCGTAGAGCTCCAGCACCGTGTCTAAGTCGCGGTGGGAGAAGAAGAGGCGTCTTTGAAGCTGAAGATGGAGTTTGCCCGTGTGCTCAGCTATCTTTTTGAGCAGCGCGTCTGTCAGCGGTTGGGTCCCGAACTCGCGGATTAAGCGTTCATAATCTACTTTGCCCTTAACTTCCCAGGGCGTGACAACCATTTCGTTTTCTTCACCGTTGGATGAAACCGTCTAAATCACCTACTTTTGACAAAAGAGAAAACTAGGGTCATATATGTTTTTTCGCGAATGATTGCTCTCCAGAGGCACCAGCTTCCTTACTTTAAAGGTTAAACGCTGCAAAAAAACATTTTGCTAAAACTCTTCAGAGCATATGATTTTTGCCCACGTTGGGGCTGTTCCAGTTTTGGAACGTTTTGTTCCTTGAGTAGAACTAAAAGCGACTTAGCTTATGATTACTTGATGGTGTAGCGTGCTGTATGGGCAGGATGCTTTTAGTGTTAGCAGTCTTTGCCTTGGCGCTTTTAACTTCCTTATTGGTTGGAGGTCAAACTGTTAAGGCGCAGTACGCTTCGGATTTAAGAGGCTGTCCTCTCCTCGGAAACATCGACATCACGTCGCCTTCAAATGTTACCTATAGTTCCAGCACGCTGACTCTGAACATATCTGTTAAATCTTTGTTTGGTCCAAGCCAATACAGTTCTTCAATGGTTTACAGCATAGATGGAGAAAACAACGTTACAAACCCTTGACAGCCACTTTCATGCCCATATACGCAACAGCTACCTATTCAAATGGCACAACAGCCACGGTCATATCGATAATGTCCCCATACGTGATTGCTGGATATGTAGCTTTGCCTGAATTGCCTGAAGGACCGCATAAGCTAACCGTTTACGCAAATTACGAGCGCACAAGCACAAACCCCAGTTTTCCAGAGTTCATATGGGACAACAGTACCGTTTACTTCACTGTAGACGATGGACACCCTCCAGTAATATCAGCCCTATCGCTTGAAAACAAAACCTACAGCCAAAACGCCTTATCATTAAACTTCACAACGGATGAGCCAACATCATGGATGGGCTACTGTCTGGATGGCGAAACAAACGTGAGGGTCGCTGGAAACACCACTTTGACAGGACTCTCTGATGGCTCCCACAGCATAATTGTCTACGCGAAAGATAAGGCGGGAAACGTGGGCACATCAGAAATAGTCTTTTTCACCGTAGACACGCAAAAGCCTTTCCCAAAAGCATTCGTCGCCACCGCTTCTGGTGCTTTAGTTGCAGTTGTCGTTTTAGGTCTGCGGGTGTACTTCAAGAAGCGCAGGCATTAAGCAGGTTCGCCCGTGTCTCCTTCGTTACAAATGCTCTAAAATCGATGGTAGAGGTGTTAAATGTCTTATTTAACTTGGCGCATTAGGCGCTGATAAATGTAGATAAAGTAGACTGCGGCGAAACCAGTGAGCGCCACTTCGAACGCGAGTATGGCTGGATTCTGCTCCACCGCCATAAAGTACCCGTGCTGGAGGATGTCCGCGAACACCAGAATTTGAAGGAATATGGCACCGCCTAAGCAGCTTAAGCCTAAACTGTGAAAGACGAAGCGTATTCTGCGGCTGAACGACGGCGTCAAAGTCATTGGCGGTCGTGAGTAACTGAGATTTTAGAGAGCTTATGTCTTATGAAACAGTAAACAGAATTAAAACTAACGATTTTCGCTCCAAAAATTGTGACAGCAATAACCGTAAACGATTTAACATGAACCCCTGTCTATTTTTCTCCGCCTTGCTTTTCCTCTTTAGCCACTAACCGTTTCAGCTTTTTCTCCATCTTCAACTCGTAAGCATGCTCTTTCACTGGAAGCGCCAGAAACTTCCGTTTATGAACCGAATCGGAGGGCACAATCCTTTGCTCTCCGACCTTTACCGTGACTTTCTCGCCGTCAACCGAGTCCTCAAACTCTTCAAGGGCTTCAACAATCCAGTAGCCTTCGCTTTCCGTTACCACCTTGACTTTGTGCACGCCTTTGTAATACTGAATGTCGCTCATAACAAGTCACAACATAATCTTTCTAAACAAGAGATATAAACTCTCGTAAAAACCTCACGACGCTGACTGCTACAGCTTATACTGCTTGCTTTTTTCGACTAGCGTCACTTTGCTTTTCAAGTCACGCATAAATCTGGCAAACAAATCCGCGCTCTCAGTGTGGACTGGGAAAATCCGCTTCGCGTTTATGTCTTTAAGCGCCTTTTTAAGCTGTAACGGCATGATGTGCCCTGACACATGTACGTGGTATTGCGGCAAGCCGTAGTGCCTCAGCCAGTTAACCAGCCTTTCATAGTCAATCTCCATTTCCTCGTTGAACGGCTCGGAAGTGGACAGGATATAACAGCTGCCCGCTGCAGGCTGAAGCGGCACAAGCTCGTCAAAATCGTAGAATGACGCCGCTAAAATTATTTTGCACTGCTGCTTCGAGACTTCGAACACGTCGAAAATCTTGTTTTTCCCCTCGTACTGTTCAATCAGCTGTTTTTCCCACTTGTCAAAGCGCTTCTTCGACTTTCGAAAAATCAATATCCCTTCATCATCTATGCCTGGAACAGTCAGGCCTTTGTCCTTTCGAAGCGCTTCCAGCAGGTACGCTTGCTTCAGTGAAACAGCTAGGCACCGCTGGTTCTTCTTGGCTATGTGAAAGAAACTGTTCAGGCGGTCAACATCTGAAGATGCAAACTCGGCAAGCACGATGCCATCAGCGCCCGCCACGATGCTGTTCAACTTGCCTTCAACCTCGGCTTCGGAAGAAACTGTTGCGCCCGTCATGTTTGTGGCTTCAGTAACGATTGCTGTGGGTTCAGCTTTTTTGGCGTTTTCCACGAAGTCGCGGGTCATCTCGGGCTTGGCGCCGTGGTCTCTGAAATCGCCTGTGTAAACTACTGCGCCGTTCGAAGTGTGAATGACAAAACCGTAAGCGCCTGGAACCGAATGGTCAACGTGGAACGGCTCAATCTCCAAGTTGTCAACAGTGATTTTCTTGCCTGTGCGGAATGGCTTAAACTCGATGTCGGAGACGCTGAACTCCAGGTTTGCGTGGCGAACATCGCTCAGCGCCTGCAAGATGGTGCGCGTTGTTTCACCGCAGTAAACTGGGATTTCACGTTTTATGAACGACAGGTAAGCCGAATGATCCAAGTGCCCGTGTGATATGAAAACCGCGTCAACTTCAGACGGGTTCGAGTCAAACTTGTAGACCCCACTTATCTTTGGGAGGATTCCGAGTTCCTGGAGGCTTTTTTCGCTTTTCGGTGAGAGGAACGGCGGTGAATAAAACTGTTTCTTCATGGCGAATGACATGCCAAAGTCAAAGAAAACCCGTGTGTCCCTATCTTGAAGCAAGATTTTGTTTCCGCCAATTTCGTCGACGCCCCCGTAGAAAGTCAAAGTGGTGTCTTTTTTGACCACGATTTTCACCTTGGTGCTTCCGTTTTTTTACAAACGTTCGACATGGCTAAAATAATTGACGGCATGGTGAAAACGCTGAAAATCCGCGTGTACTTAGAGGCACCTGCCTTTTTGACGGTGTTAACGTCACCCCCACCCTTCAAGTAGCCGCTTATGAATGCCTTGGCAATGGATTCGGCTTTGCCGTTGCTGTACAACGGCTGAAGATAATGACCCGAGTAGTACAGGAATATTGCTATGTCCCACGCCTTGTCGCTGGCATGAGAAGCCTGCTCAAAATCCAACAGGTAAATCTTGTCGTTTGGGTCAACTATCACGTTCTCTGGTTTCGTGTCGCCTAACGTAACATTGAGAGCGTGCACCTGCGCGAACACCTCCCCCACCCGCGCTATTTTTGCCAAGTCCTTTTCTACTTTTTTTCTGCCCGTCGCGGTTGCGATGCGCTTGATAGCGTTGCTGAGGTTTTCACCCTCTATGTACTCCATGAAAACCAAGCGTTCACTATGGCTCACATGTAAAATCTTTGGAACGTTAAACCCTTCGCAACGCAGAAACTCGCTTATCGTGCATTCTCTCGCGAGCCTCGACCGGCCAAACACAGCGAATGACCGAGCTCCAAAAGACCACAAGGACAGTGGAAACCATTTGAAACCAGACCAGTCTTTAAACCGTTTAACAAGAACCTTTTTTTCCTCACCCTTCGGATAAGCTTTAATCAGGTATACGTCGTTTAAGACGCCGCCGACTGGTTCATACTTGATTTGGGCGTTCTCACCGTTCAAGAGCACCTTTCGGGCAAAGGCGTCGATGTTAACTCTGTCCGCCAAAGAAACTAGCCCCTCTGATGTGGGAACAAACAGGTATTTCTGCGGATCCACAAAGCGTCGCGTCAAATCCGCTTCTCTTTTCACCTGGAACTTTTGAAGTTTTAGCAGTGCTTCGGTGTTTTGGGAAAAGAAATTCAAGAATTGAGGGAAAGCCGCGAAAAACGAGGTGAACAGGGTTCTCGGCGCGTTTTTTGAAATGTTTGTGAAGCGAACTTTTGGGTTTTGGCTTTCAACCACAAACTTTTTGGGAATCGTGACGTAGCCGTCTGAAAGAATGATTTTTTTCTCTTTTTCCAGCTGCTTCAAGGCTTCCATGTAGCCGCGGAAGACCGATTCAACTTCTTTTCTGGGAGCCGCGCCGTTCATGAAGTTTGATAAGCCGTAAGATAGGGGCGGAAAAATTCTAACTCGGTTTAGCGTAACTTCGTACATGAAATATTTCGGTTTTATGTGGAGGCTGTAGGAGAGTTCTGGGAAGCTGAGAACCAGGTTTTCCAGAGATTCGAGGATTAAACGTTTCTTCAACAGTATCTCTTGGGCGTGTAAAAAATCGTTGCCGCGTAGGGCGGTGTGAGGAAAAATCAATGTGCCCGCTAAGGCTTCTCCTAAAAAGCCGCGGTCAACGTCTCTTTCAAAAACCCACTGGTCAACGGCAAAAAAAATTATGCTTCTTCCGCTAACGGTTTTGACGTAGCTCATTACTCTTGGCTGAAAGTCGTGAATCACCAGTATGGCTTCTAACGTTGCTTTCACGCTTGACGTTCCTGTGGAGTAGTTGCCGAGTAAACTTATCGCGGTGATTTGCGCCGAACCAGCGATGTGCCTGCAAAACTCGAGAATTTGCTTGTGTAGTTCGCTGTTTGGACCAGTGGAATCTTGATTCAAGTATTCACCTTGCGCATTAAATAGAAGTATGAACTTAGAGGGATGTATTTACATTTTTTGTTGTCGCTTCAGGATGGACATAACGTGGAGTAAGTGAGATCGAGAAGGTGTTTGTAGCATGCTTCCTATCCGTGAAACTGCAGCGTTTAGCAAGCGCTATTGTGTGTAATGTCGATTAAATTACTCGGTTGTGTGTCCGGATTTTTTTTATCATTGGGTTTAATGATGCTTGATTGGTTGGTTCAACTGTTATGGTGTTGTCTGTTGTCGTGCTTATTTTTCTGCATATGAAGTTTAGCGAGTTTTCGGTGAAGTTCAGCAGGTTGTGTCCCTCGTTTGTGAGTTTGTAGATTTTTCTTGGTCTTTCTGTTTTCATGTTCCATTCGCTGGTTACGTGGCCTTTCTTTTCGAGTGTGGCGAGCAGCGGGTAGATTGTGCTTGGTCCGAAGTAGACGCCGAAGCTTTTGCGGATTTTTGTGATTATCTGGTAGCCGTGCATGGGTTGCGAACTTAGAAACTGAAGGACTATGAGGTCTAGTAATCCTTTCATTAGTTTGACTTGAACCTCTTTTTGGGGGTTCGACATTTTTTTTCCTTCTGTGTTTGTGTTCGACTAGTGTACAATATGTCCACTATGAGACATATCGCCTGTCTTTATAGAGAATAAACCCGCATATAAAGGTTCATACTCACTAAAAGCATAAAAAAGCATAACCCAGCAATACCAAAACCCATATTCCAACATAAGCTAAATAAGCCAAAACATAATCAAATCAAGGTAGAACCCACCACAAAAGGGAAAAACCATGGCGGAAGCCTATCGAAAACAACTTGTTCAACGCATAATCAAAAACCTGCTAGATATCCAACTATTGCGCATGGTTCAAGCCCAACCCCAATGGGGATACAAAATCAAAAAGAAAGTGGAAACAAAATTCCACATAAAACTCAGACACGGCGCCCTCTACCCCATGCTCAACTCCCTCGAACAAAAGGGCTTCCTCACAAGTCAAAAACAAACCAAAGGCGGAAGAGCACGAAAAATATACACGATAACAAAAAAAGGTGCCGAGTACCTCCAAAGCTACTACGACATACTAAAGCAGCAAATCGAAGGGGCAGACCTCAAATAGCTAAACACGCCCAGCCGTCATAAGCCGATGACGTGTCACCCCGTGTTTCCACGTGCAGAAGCACCCATGAGAATCCTGCCTTTTGAAAACGCTGAAAGACTCTTTTAGAGATAAGAACTGTTAGAGGCTGAGTGTTATGGTGGAGACTGTGAAAGCCTACGTTGTTGCCACCGTGAAGCGCGGCAAGGAGCATGACGCAGCTCAGAAAATCAGGAAAACAAGAGAGGCCACGGAAGTCCTCGTCACCTACGGATTGTACGACATAGTTGTGCGCATCGAAGCCCAACGCTTGAGGCAGCTGGACAAGATTGTCACGGACATACGGCAGATGGCTGAGATTCAGCAGACCAGCACGCTCGTCGGCGCCCATTGACCGAGCCATGGCAATGCTGTTGCGCTAGTATATGGCGGCTTCAGCTGGTTGTTTGGATAGAGTTTCTTTCACGATTTTAAGCGCTGATTTTTCGGCGTGTTAGAGAATCGTCTGGTATCAGAGCGGGAAAAAGCTTTTATGCTTAATGCACCGAGACGTTTGCTCTGAGGAAAAAGAAAATGTCAATAGAGACTAGCAAAACCCTTGGCGGTGTCGGTGCAATTCTGATGTTCATTGGAATTATACCTGTCGTTAGCACTTATGGCGTCATTGAACTTATAGGTCTAATACTTGTCATGGTTGCCTTGTACAATTTAGGTAGCTACTACACTGAAAGAGGCATTTTCAACAACGCGCTTTACGGTTTGATAGCAGGAATAGTTGGCGGCGTCATTGCAGTAGGGGCGATTATTCTTTCGGTTCTAACTTCGCTAACCGATTTTATATACACGCTCTATCCAGGTTGGAATGGTGACTGGTCAGCACTTTCAGGCTTAACCCCTGACCCGGCGAACTTCACTCTTGATGCCATCGTGCCTTTCCTTGCAGGAATTTTCGCAGCTCTTCTCATCCTCTGGGTGTTCGCTATTATTGCAACCTTCTTTGTACGGCGCTCGCTAATCTCGCTTTCAGCAAAATCAGGTGTTGGCTTGTTCTCAACCGCTGGATTACTGATGCTCATAGGTGCAGTGTTAATCATAGCTTTCGGCATAGGTTTACTCCTGATATGGATTTCTGCGCTAATACTTGCAATTGCCTTCTTCAGACTGAAACCGCAAGAGACACAACCCGCAGCACCATCTCAGATGTAAACCAAAACCCACCCCTATTTTTTCTTGTCCACAAAGCTTAGAGAACACAAATGCCTCTTCCATAAGCGCGCGCGTTTCAATTTTCACCGGCTAAGCAGTCTCTGAAGCACCTGCCCCTCCCTTATACATAAGAAAGGTATGGTCTTAGCAGAGCCGCAAGCACCAGCCCAGCCTATTTGCCGTCTATTAGGATCCTAACAGTGGTTCATTGCAGAAACCTATGGAGGGGGAGTCGTGGCAAGTTATCTCGACAAAATGCGCTTTTGATTTTTCTGTTTCTGGTGGCTGATGCTTTTTGATTTCACGAGCTATTCCTAAGTTTATATATGGTCATAGAATATTCCAACCTGCTTCAGGCATAACGTGTTTGGGAAAATTGGGGAATTGCTTGATAACGCAAAAAATCAAAGACTGGTACGGGAAAATTCCTTATTCGCTTAAAGTCGCTATTCTCATAGCTTTTGTAGCGAAGCTTGCAGTTTTCTCCATTGGCTACGCAGCAGCGTACACGACCACTCTCGCAAGTGGAGGCTCAACAGCTCCTCTTCAACTCGTTATGAATCAGTTCTCCAAATGGGACAGCCCACACTACATGTTTATAGCGGAAAACGGTTATGTTAACCAGGGCGACCCAGCTAACTTTATTGTTTTTTTCCCGCTTTACCCGTTGCTGGTTCGGCTAATCACCTTTGATTTTGCGACCGTCACCCTGTCAGGGCTCATAATATCGAATGTAAGTTCAATCGTTGCGGTCATCTACCTTTTCAAACTTGCAAGGCTTGACCACAACGACAGTGTAGCTAAGAAAGCCGTATTGTACTTTAGTGTTTTCCCTACAGCCTACTTCCTGTCTGCAGTGTACAGCGAAGGCTTGTTCCTTGCCTTAGTCATCGCCAGCCTATACTACGCTAGAAGTTCCAATTGGGCTTTAGCAGGCTTTTTGGGTTTTCTTGCCTCGCTTACAAGAATCGCTGGGCTACTTCTTTTGCCAGTTCTTGCATTAGAATATTTTCACCAGAAAGAATGGAAAATAAAAGCTGCAAACCTAAAGGTTCTCTGGGCAAGTCTTCCCGCATTCGGGTTTCTAACGTATTTAATAATCAACTTTCAGGTGACGGGTAACTTTTTCACTTTTATGGAAATCGAACGGGTGCATTGGTATCAAGCTCTTGACCCATTCGGAGGCTTATCTGGAGCATTAGGCTGGTTTGGCATTAACACGTTTCCCGATAGCATCACACTTGGTTATGCACAAGTAGCCTTCGCCGTTTTCGGATTATTGATAGTGTTAGCTGGCCACAAGGCTAAGCTGCGCCCATCCTATCAGATTTATTTGCTGTTAACTTGGATGCTAAGCATTTCCACAGGCCTTTGGATAAGCGTTCCCCGCTACGTATTAACCATGTTCCCCACGTTCATAATGCTCGCCCATTACTCACAAAAAGGAAGAGTAATAATCGCAATAACGGCGGTTTCCTCAGCAGCACTTTTCTACTTTACATGGTTATTCGCCGCAGGTATATGGGCATTCTAAAAGCCTTTTCCACACTGCACTTTTATGAGATTCTCAGAGCTTTGGATTCTGATGCTTCTTACCAGACATGTAATCAATGTTGATTCTGCACATTGTTGTTTTTGCGAGCTTTCCAGGTTTTTTCTTGGCCAATTTCTCCTCTGAATTTTCGGAAAGCTGCCGCACCATGACTTCAATGGCGTGCTGTTTCTCGCTTAAATCTTCAATCATAGATACTTTGCCCTTGAAGTGGACGCTTGTGTAAGCGTAGTCGCATCGTCAGTCACGCCGTAATCCAGCACCGTTTGCCCCCACACTTTGCTGTTTGCTTTCATGTACACTAGTTTCTTGCCTTCATCGGCGCAGTGAAAGTAAAGGCAGTTTGCCGCTTCGTCGTAGCCGTGGCTTAACGACACAAGATACGGCTCGTTATCCATGCAGAGGGCAATAGTAACGTGTTTGGTGGATTTTAACACTTTTTTGAGTACATCAGAATCAGTTATCTCTCGGTCTTTCCGTCGAACATGAAACGACATGGCATTTCCATAGTCAAGCAGATGATATTAACTTTTAGAACTCCGTCTTGATAGCTTCCGGTAAGCTTTCATCAGACGCGATTTCACGAAGCCTACAACGTCTGGAGTGAATATGGAAAAAGCTGCCAAAGCGAAATTGAGGGGAAAGACCATCCAATACTCAAAAATGTTCCCCCAGCCACCTCCAATACTCCAAGGACCAAATATCATTAGCGAATAGCCCCAGTACTGAAACGCCGACCAAGCCGCTGTCTGCAACAACGCCCCACCAAGCCTCGGCAAGTAATTAGCTTTTCCCTTGACGGCGTCGCCTTTATAGTTGCTAACGAGCACTTCTCCGGCAACGCCGCCAGCGCCTCCAGGAAAAAATGCGTTAACAAGAATCTTTTCTACTAAGTTGGCAGGAACATAATGGTCAACCGCTGGTGTCTTTAAGAGGCTTAAGATGGGCAACTGAACGTTGCCAGTGGCAAAACGTATTGCCACAGGTATGCCATAAATGATAGCTCCGCCAATCTGCCATACCCAGAACCTTCTGTTTCTAAGCGTAGCCCCTATCGCCCTGCGCAACTTCATAGCTTCTCAAAAACCATTTAGATTTTAAAAGTTTTCTCATGAAAGGTAATAAAGCGGCAGCTGTGCGGCTTTAGTCTTGACTTCTACCCATTTAAGCGATTTCTACGCGTTTCACCGCAACATTTTTAAGTAAATCTTTACTATATTTTGGTAAATTATTGGTGAGGGAAACTGGCGTGGGGCTACTCTCCAGTCACGAATCAATTGTTTGGCGGGATTTTCAGATGGGAAAAAGCACAGGTTCAATAGCAGAGGAACACAAGACAGAATCATGGAGTCCCGCGTACGTGTCGAGAGTGCTCAATAGAGCCCGGAAAAAAATTGCGAAAACACTCAAAGAACACGCAAACAGCCATCGCCTCGACATTGAAACCCTCCTAGACTACAAAGGTCTCCTAATGGGTTTCGATTACCAGACAAGCACCCAAGTATACATAATTTTCACCGAGAAACTTGGAACAATCGTCTGGTACAAACATGACTCTTACGATGGAAAACTCTGCCCCGATTGCCCCAAAGAAGACGAGTGCAGAGACACATTAGACATCATAATCCATGAGCATAACATCCAGTTGAGAGTTGACGAAAAACAGCTGTATCTGACAGACCAGTCCATCGCGATTTTCAACAAACTCGCTGCGAAGGAAACGCCGCGATACAAGAGACATGGAGGTGATTAATTTTTGGGAAAAGATGAAGAAAAAGTTATCAGACCTCCCGTTAAGCAAATTACGAGCGGAAAAACATTCAAGCCTTCACGAGCCTATCTGTACAAACTGCTGTTCCAAAACGTCTTAACTTTCATACTACTTTGGCTAATAGTAGTTCTCTCCTTTGAAGGCACTGCGTTCTTGGTCGCACTAGATACAGCCAACCCGAGTGCAACTCAAATAATCAACGATTATTTCGTGCCAGTTACCCTCTGGACGGTTATAATAAACTTGTTCTGGTTTGTGCCGGCTCTAGTTTCCATACCTCCTTATGTTAGGAGTATGGAATATTCGGTGAAAGCGGAATCAGGAGAGACGTTGCCGGAGATATTCTCGAAAAGGGGCATAATAACCATAACTCGCAAACATGTGCCGTTCAGAACAATAACAAACATTTCCAGCAGGGCGGGTCCATTCGACAGACTGTTCAAAATAGGTTCAGTTCACATAGAAACAGCAGGGTACTCTGGAGCTAGCCAAAAGGGTCCAGAAGAAAAAATAAGCGGCGTAGTGTTCTATGAAGAAGTTCGCGATTTCATCCTAAGAGAGTTGAGGAAGTTCAAGGAACCTTATGTGACCGGAACCGAGGTAGTTTATCCAACTGAAGAAACCGTACCGAAAATGGAAGGCCTCGACGACGAGATATTGATCACGCTCCGTGAAATACGCGACATACTAAGAAACAGAAGAAAAGACAAGCCTTCCTGATCTAACTTTGTTAGTTTTACTCTCTTCTCTATTTCTCTTTTATAATTACTTTATTGATTGCTATGGGTTAATCGACTTTGAGACGCTTAACATGTTATATAACTATCTTCTTCGTAGCGCGCGCTACGCAGCTTTACCCGATACGAAAACATCTTTAACCATTATGCTTGATCCTTCTGACCAGTCTGGAGCAGTGGTAAAAGGCATAATAGCAAGCATTGCCAACGCCTTCAACTGCCAGCTAATAGGTGCAGAAAACGTCATCGAGTTTAACGAAACCTCCGTAGTTACCACTCAGTTCAGCACTGTGGACTTTTATGTTCCAAGAATAACCGCAGCGTTCGTAATGACTAACGGCGTGATTGGTTTGACAGCTACCACCACAGAGTTCAAGAGAAGAGGGATAATCAAGCGACTGTCAATAACGCCGCTTACCAAGCTGGATTGGATATTGGGAAATGTGCTCAGCCAAAC
>Ga0307426_1001384_pt1 | contig 16068 bp, 18 predicted proteins | sample SalMarWE160340MG_FD_202165 | JGI IMG/M metagenome (GOLD analysis project Ga0307426, IMG submission 202165) | Salt marsh sediment microbial communities from the Plum Island Ecosystem LTER, Massachusetts, United States - WE1603-40 | ecosystem: Environmental > Aquatic > Marine > Intertidal zone >... | reverse complement strand
TCCAATACGGAGGGAAAGATGGAGATCAAGAGTATAGGTTGGATAGGAACCGGGGTGATGGGCCGATCGATGTGCCTGCACCTGGTAAAGGGGGGGTACAAAGCCTTTGTCTACAACCGGACCAAGAGCAAGGCCAAGGATCTGCTTGATGCCGGAGCGACCTGGTGTGAAAATCCCAGGGAAGTCGCCCGGCACAGCGACTGCGTGTTCACGATCGTAGGCTATCCCGCCGATGTGGAGGAGGTCATACTGGGTGAGCAGGGCGTGCTGGCCGGAATCAAGCCAGGATCCATCCTGGTGGAGATGACCACCTCCGAACCGACTCTGGCCAAGCGCATCTACGAAAAGGCCAAGGACGGCTCCGTCTCGGTTCTGGATGCACCGGTGTCCGGGGGGGATGTAGGAGCCCGCTCGGGCAAGCTGGCCATCATGGTCGGGGGGGATCGCAAGATCTTCGACCAGGTGATGCCGCTGTTTGAGCTCATGGGGGAAAACATCGCCTACATGGGTCCGGCCGGGGCGGGGCAGCACACCAAGATGTGCAACCAGATCCACATCGCCACCACGATGATCGGAGTGGTCGAATGCCTGCTGTACGCCTACAAGGCGGGAGTCGACCTGGAGGAGATGATAGCCGTGGTGGGAAGCGGGGCAGCGGCTTCCTGGAGCCTCAACAACTACGGACCCCGGATTGCCAAGGGCAACTTCGATCCCGGGTTCTTCGTCAAACATTTTGTGAAAGACATGGACATCGCGCTGAAAGAAGCCCGGCGGATGAGACTCAGCCTGCCGGGGCTGGCCCTGGCCCATCAGTTCTACGTTTCGGCCATGGCCATCGGTCTGGAAAACATGGGCACCCACAGTCTGTACAAGCTTTTCGAGCGGATGAACCGGGAATGAGTGATCGGCAAGAGCTCCCGCAACGGCGGAGCGTAGTAGGGCTGCCGGCCCAACGGGAGCGAACCATCAGGATCTTGAGCGAGTGTTTTGCCAAGAACATCCTGGAGATGGAGGAGTTCGAACGGGTTGTCACCGTGCCGGAGAGCCTCCCGGTGCAACTCGAGGTGGTCCCGATCCTCGGGGAAGTGAAGGAGGGCAGGCGGGTGAAGACGGCCCTACCCAGGAAGGGGCCCGGGGTTCGCGTCACCGGATTCGTCATGATGGGGGACGTGAAGGTGCGGACTCGTTGAGCAGCGACACCTTCGACACCCTCATCCTCATCGGCAGGCCGGCCTCGGGGAAGAGCGAGATTATCGATTATCTGAGCTCTCTAGATGCCGAGGGTCGCCGGCGGGGCTTCCACCTCGGAGAGCTCTTCGTCAGCGATGATTTCCCCATGCTCTGGACGTGGTTCGAGGAGGACAAGCTGCTGACCGAAATGGGCAAGCCCCGCCTGCATACCGATGAGCAGGGATACTTCAAGGAAGACTACTTCTGGGATCTGCTGGTGCACCGCTTGTGTCTGGAATACGAGAAACACAGGGCGGAGAGGCCGGCGGGCAGCACCGGGATCATCGAGTTTTCCCGAGGATGCTCGCACGGCGGGTACAGCCGCGCCTTCCAGCAGCTGAGCAGCCGGATTCTCGAATCGGCTGTCGTGCTGTACGTGAATGTAACCTTTCGGGAATCGATGCGGAAGAACCGTCGGCGCTTCAACCCGCAAGCGCCCCACAGCATCCTGGAGCACAGCCTGCCGGAGGAAAAGATGCGCCGCTTGTACGAGAGGGATGACTGGTCCGAGCTGAGCGGCCGGGATTCCCAATTCCTCTCGGTTCGGGGAGTAGAGATCCCGTATTGCGTGTTCGAGAACGAGGAGGATTTTACGACTGCGGGGGGAGCGGAATTGGGCCGTCGTCTGGGCCTCTGCTGCGAGCAGCTTTGGCGGTTGGCCTCTACCGGTTGAATCGACGGTACCGCCCGGTTGAACGCCCGAGCCTGGAAACAAAAAAAAGGCCCCGAGGGATAACCCCCAGGACCAATGACCCCTGTTTCAGTTACTATCATTATCGGAAACGAAACCATCAAGTAAAGTGAAAGTTGACAATTCTACACCTGGGTCTACACTCTATATAGGAAAGGGAGCTTTTATATGGGGCTGATCGAGGTACTGCACTATCTCGAGGAGGAAAAGGAGCGGCTGCTCGCCGGAACGGAGGACGTCAGAGATCTGTACCGATCTCTGGCCGAATCGATCCGCACCTTCTCGGTTCCCTTCCGACGGTCCTTCGCTCCGGACAGCGGTATCAACGTAGCTATAGATCCTGAAAGCCGGAAGATCACTTTCGGTAAGCACGGACTGCAGAGCACGGAGGGGGAGCTGCAGGACAACACCCGCCGTCTGAGCGAGTTGATCAACAATGTGTATGCAATTCGCAACTCCTTTTTGGGTAATGCTCATTTTGTGGAGCTGAGAGAGATCGCCGACATCCGGAAGGTTCATGCGGATATACGCCAGTTCCTCGAGGAGTTATACATGAAGAACACGGTTTGGATCCTTCAGGATCCGAACTCGGAAGCCTCGGTCCTGGCCCGGCAGAAGCGCAAAGATGTCGAGGAGCTCCTGAGAGAGAGGATCGACCCCTTCTTCGAGCGGCTCGAACAGATCAGGATCGACGAGTACTCCCTGCGCCTGAGAATGGAGATCCGTGATGAAATCGGCAATCAGCAGAACTACAGGAAAAGTCCGGAGAAGTACGACGCGTTGATCAAGGATCGCTGCAACCGCCTGGGCGTCAGATTCGACCCACGGTTGGTCAAGATGGTGCTCCAGGATCTGGAGCGCAGCGACGAACATCTGGAGAACAGGCTGAGGGAAAAGTACGCCGAGGCGGACAAAGCGACCGACTCGCCCTCGCTGCGTCGGAAATACATGCGGGTTCTGCACCGCTACCTGGCCCGGACCAAGGATGTGGCGGCGCTTCTGCCGGTACTCGAAAACGTCTATTTCCTCTTTCAACCGAAGCCCTCGTTCCTCGCCAGGGTTCGCACTTTTTTCGCCCGTCTGGCTGGACGGGAGGAGAAGAGCGTTCGCAGGGATATCGAGTACAGCTTCATCAGCGGCGGTGAGAGCATCGAGAGAAAGGAAGCCTCTCTGGAGAAACTGATCGGAGAGGTTAACCAGCTGGAAAAGGTTCTTCTGCGAACCCGAGATACCATCCGTACGGCTCAGATCAACAAGCGGATCAACTCCATCTCGATAGACAAGATCGGAGATACCATCGACTCGATCCGAGGTTCCATGCGTCGGGTTTTCGAAGAGAGCTTCGGACTGATCCAGTGGCTGGGGAAGAAGAGCAACCAGAACAAGCTGGCGAAGCTTCCCGAAAACATGCAGCGGGATCTGAACGTCCATCTGGATGCCATCTATGCCACGATCATCATCAATGCCGAGCGGCTGAAAGAGATCGATCGCAAGCAAGAGGAGCCAAAGGGTCCCTGGAGGTGAAGGACAAGGTCGTGTTGATCACCGGCGGCAGTGCCGGTGTAGGCCTGGCCGCCGCCCTCGGCTTGGCTCGGCTGGGCGCTCGGACCGTGCTGCTCAGCAGAGACGCGCAGCGGGCGGAGCAAACACGGGGGGAACTGATAGCCGCCACGGGAAACGAGCGGATCGAGTGTCTCCAGGCCGATCTGGCCGATGGGAGCTCGGTCGCCCGATCCGCCGAGGAGTTCAAGGAACGTTACGACCGGCTCGATGTGCTGATGAACTGTGCGGGCGTGCTGTACCCGAGACGTAAGGTCAGCGTCGGGGGAGTGGAGATGACCCTGGCCGTCGAGTTCCTGGGACACTATCTGCTCACCAACCTGCTCCTGGATGTGTTGAAGCGTAGCGCCCCGGCCCGGATTCTTACGGTGACCGGCAACGCCGGCCCCCTGCGTTTCGCGCGTATTCACTTCGACGATCTGCAGCTGGAGAAAGGCTACAACCCCGCCAAGGCCAAGCTCCAGGCGGAGCTGGCCAAAGCCCTATTCTCGATCGAGCTGGCCCGCCGTCTGCAGGGTAGCGGTGTGACCTCCAATGCCTTTCACCCCGGCCTGATCCGATCGCGGATAATCCGCAACCTTCCCTGGTACCTGCGCATTCCCGCTTCCATCGGCACGGCTGTGCTCGCTCGGGAGGCCGGCACCGGCGTGTATCTGGCCACCTCGGCGGAGGTCGAAGGGGTCAGCGGACGATACTTCGAAGGAATCGGAAAGGAGCGGACGGTTCCCGTCGATGGAGAGGCGGCCCGCCGTCTCTGGGAAATTGCCGATTCTCTGGTCGGCGGTGCGCCGCCCCGATTGTAGATCTACCATACCCCCAGTGAGACCAGCCGCTCCGTGGTTTGGCCGGCCCAATCCTTGTTGGCAGCCGGGCTGGCGGGGCTGGGGTGGAGAATCCCGGCTACCTCCCCCTCTCGGCCGCCCGGTTCTTGGTTTACGGCCCGAAGACGCTGCTCCGTGAACTTGCCGATCCCGATCAGCCACTCCGGATCCAGTATCCGGATCGTAGCCCGCAGATGCTCGTCGCAGCAGCGAAACAACGCGTCCCTGTCGCGGGAGCGGAGTTTGTCCGGGGTGAGGTTTTTTCCCGCGGAGTCGAGAAACAGCAGCGGGCAGTAGTTGCCCACGAAGTGTTCACGGAAAAACGCCTCCGCCGTGCCGAAGCGCTCTCTCATGAGACCCCAGAGTCGTCTGCCGCTGACCTCGCTGCGGGTTGTAGCAAACCCCAGTATGGGGCGGCGGGGATGTTCGGCCGCGGGCCGTCCGATCGCTTCCTCGATGCCCATCCACTTCCGTACCGTCTCAATCTCTCCGAAGGGCACCCCGGTCTGGGCCATGCCCCAGGGCCCGGGGTTCATGCCCAAAAACAGCACCCGTTTACGCCTGTCCTTGCTGCCGGCGAACAGCTCCAGGTAGCTGCGGTAGGCGCTCCAGGCGTACTCCAGGGGGTTATACACGTAGGCGATGGGGTCTTCGAAACGCAATTTGGCGAGGCAGCGGGTGAGTCGTTTCGCCGCCCGGATGAGAGCTTGGACCGATTCCTCCATGAAGCCATTATTCCCGATAGGCCGGACTTTGACAAATCATCGGCTCGAGGATCGTACCGGCAGACCCTCTGGACAGCGTGAACGAAAATCCGTACCCTCACCAGGGTGAGCAGCGGCATAACCTATCTGCTATTCGATCTGGATGAAACCCTGTACCCCTCTTCCAGCGGGATGGTAGAGGAAATATCCCGCCGGATGACCCGTTACGTGGCCCGCTACCTCAATCTGGATGAGGATAGTGCCGCCCGGATTCGCCGAGCCTTGAGCCAGAAACACGGCACGACCCTCACCGGCCTGATGAGCGAATACAACTTCAAAGACCCGGAGAGCTACCTGGAGTTCGCCCATCCCGTCGACGTCGAGCGCTATCTGCACAAGGATCCGGAACTGGTTGCCGCACTGAGCTCGATCAACCTGCCGAAGTCGATTCTCACCAACGCCCCGGCCGAACACGCCCGGCGTATCCTCGAGTATCTGGAAATCGAGCGTTTCTTCCAGCGGATCTTCGACATCCGCATGAATGATTTCCAGGGCAAGCCGGAAAGAGGGGTGTACCTCCGCGTGCTGGCCGAGCTGAAGCGCGATGCCCCGGAGGTGCTGTTCATCGACAACCGGCTCGATTATCTGCTCGCCTTTCGAGATATCGGGGGCAGGGTCGTGTTGGTGGCTGACAGGGCCGTGGAGGCGGAAGCGGGTCACGAGGTACCCCGGATCGCCCACGTCAAAGAGCTCCCGGAGTTTCTGGAGCGGCTTTGAGGAGGGGAGCCGACCGAACGAGGCGCCGTCAACCTCTCCGGCCCTCGAAGCGCTCCCAGAAACCCTCAGCCAGACGGAGGTTCTGACCCTCCCAGCGGATCTTCTTCTCCTCCCTGAGGCGCAGCAGCAGACGGGAAAAGGTCTCCGGGATCGTGCCGATCGCCGCCGCGATATCCTTTTTGCTCAAAGAGATCCGGTACTCCTCCCGGCGGCCGAATTGCTCCTGCAGGAAAAAGAAAAAGCGGTCCTCCACATCATGCCCGGTCAGGTAGAGGATGCGGTTGGCCAGATAGCGCTGCTTGCGCATAAGCATGCCGATGAAGTCCCGGCGGAAACTGTCTGAGACCAGAAGGCAGTCGATCTGCTGCCGGGGCAGGCGCAGCAGGAGGCTCTTCTCCAGGGCTACGGCACTGACCGGGTACTCGTTTTGCTCGAAGAGCACCACCTCTCCGAAGATCTCCCCCTTCCGGATCGTCTTGATCACGATCTCCCGGCCCTCGGAGGCGGTCTTGTACAGCTGCACACCCCCCTCGGCCAGGATATACATCGACTGCCCCTCCTCCCCCTCCAAAAAGATAAGCTGGCGTTTGTCCACCCGTTTGGGGATGCAGATCGTCGCCAGGGAGCGGATGCTCCTGTCGGAGATTCCGTTGAAAAAATCGGAATCTTTCAGGATTTTGGTTGCATCGAAGGGCAGTGCCGCCAAGTACGGGCCTCCTCTACTATAATGTCAGTACCTGATCGGAATAATCAAGAAAAATCCCCCTGCTCTTGACCCAGATCAAGGAACGATGCCCGGTTTCGGATTAATCTCAGTGTACCATCAAAGGTGCGCGGAGGTAGACATGAAACGTAAGATTATTCACATAGATGATACGCTCTGCAACGGCTGCGGTCAGTGCATCCCCAACTGCCCCGAAGGGGCCCTGCAGATGATCGACGGTAAAGCCCGCCTGATCAGCGACCTGTTCTGCGACGGCCTGGGAGCCTGCATCGGCGAGTGCCCGGTGGGGGCCATTACCATCGAGGAGAGAGAGGCTCAAAGCTACGACGAACGGCGGGTCATGGCGAACGTGATCGCCCAGGGAGAAGGCGTGATTCGGGCTCACCTGATTCATTTGAAGGAACATGGCGAGGAGGAATACCTGCGACAGGCGTTGGCCGTGCTGGAGGAGAGGGGAATGGATGTTGAGCTTCCGGAGGCCGAGCCCGAGGTGCAGGCCGGCTGCCCGGGCGCTCAGGTCCGGGAGTTCCATGTTGAAAGCGCCTCGGCGGAGTCGGCGGAATCTTACGGACCTGAAGCCGCTCCCTCCCGCCTGAGCCAGTGGCCCGTGCAGCTGCATCTGGTGCCCCCTTCGGCCCCCTACTTCAAGGACGCAGACGTGCTTCTGGCCGCAGATTGCGTGGCCTATGCCCACGGGGACTTCCACAGGCAGTTCCTGCAGGGCCGGCGGCTGGCCATCGCCTGTCCCAAGCTCGACTCCAACCAGGACATCTACCTGGACAAGCTGAAAGCCCTGATCGATTTTGCCGGTATCCGTTCCCTCACTGTGTTGACCATGGAGGTTCCCTGCTGCCGCGGCCTGCTGCAGCTGGCCCGCAGAGCCGCCGCCGAATCGGAAGTTAAGATCCCGATTCAGTGGCTGGAGATCGGAGTCCGGGGGGACGTGCTGCAGGAGGAGGCGGTCGGCTAGCCGACCGGGGCGACGATCCGCGCTCGAAACCTGAGCAGAGCTGACCGGGCTATTACGGTTGGAGCAGTGAGGGCAGAAACTCACAGGGGCATGCCAGGCGTCCGGTGTTGCTTGACAAGCGGGCATGGTATGTCCTAATCTGCCAACGGACGCACAAATTCGCCGAGTGAAGCGACCTAATCCGATCCCGGCAGGGTCCTTCACCGACAGGGTATGTCTGGAAACGGGCATGCCTCCCGTATTTGGAAAGGCGAGAACAGGATCCCTACAATCCTAGTCTCTTGCCTTCAATAAACATCCTTATTGGAGGTACAGGTATGAAAAAGGTAATCGGAATCGCTCTGGCTCTCTGTCTGGTGGCGGTGCTTCTGCCCGCCCAGACGGGGAGGCTGCGCCTGTCCACGACCACCAGCACCGAGAACAGCGGCCTGCTGGCGGTGCTGCTGCCCCCCTTCGAGGCCAAGACGGGCCTCAAGGTCGACGTGATCGCCGTGGGTACAGGCCAGGCCCTCAAGCTGGGGGAGGCCGGAGACGTGGACGTGGTGCTGGTGCACGCCCGGGAGCTGGAGGACAAGTTCGTGGCCGACGGCTACGGCGTGAATCGCCGCGACGTGATGCACAATGACTTCATAATCATCGGACCGCCTTCCGACCCCGCCGGGGTCAGGGGCATGCGGGACGCCGCGGCGGCGCTCAGGCGCATTGCCGACAGGGGGGCCGTCTTCGTTTCCCGGGGGGACAACTCGGGCACCCACGTCAAGGAGCAATCCCTGTGGAAGGCCGCCGGTCTGAGCCCCTCCGGCCGCTGGTACCGGGAAGCGGGGCAGGGCATGGGGCCGGTGATCACCATGACGAACGACCTGCAGGGCTACACGCTGGCCGATCGCGGCACTTACCTGTCCATGAAGGACAAGGTCCAGCTGCCGATCCTGGTTGAAGGGGACCCGCGGCTGTTCAATCCCTACGGCATCATCGCCGTGAATCCGGACAGGTTTCCCCACGTAGCCTACTTCGAGGCCATGCAGCTGATCGCCTGGATGACCTCGGTGGAGGGACAGGGGATCATCGGGGAGTACAAGGTCGGCACGGACGTGCTGTTCTTTCCCGATGCGGTGACCAAGTAATCTGCGGATAGGGTGGAGATGCTCGGGGCATTCGGACAGGCGGTGCGGCTGCTGGTCTCCGGCGACAGGGAGCTCTACTTCATAGCCTGGACCTCACTTCGGCTGTCGCTGGTGTCCGTGGTGATCGCCTCCGCCCTGAGCCTCCCCCTGGGCTTCCTGATCGGACTGAAGAGCTTCCCGGCCAAGAAGCAGCTCATCGCCTTTCTCAACGCCCTCATGGCCCTGCCCACCGTGGTGGTGGGTTTGCTGGTGTACTCCTTCATATCCCGGGCCGGCCCACTCGGATTCCTGGGCCTGCTGTTCACCCCGGCTGCGATTAATATCGGACAGATCATTCTCTGCTTCCCCCTGATAACCTCCATGGTGTACAGCGCGCTGAGCCGGCTGGACCGGCGGCTGCCGGAAACCCTCATCACCCTGGGAGCGAGACCCTCGGAGGTGTTTCGCATGACCATCTGGGAAGGGCGCATCGCCATCCTCTCGGCGCTGTTGTCCGGCTTCGGCCGCGTGGTCGGAGAGGTGGGGGTGGCCATGATGCTGGGGGGCAATATCCGCTGGTATACCCGCACCCTGACCACGGCGATCGCGCTGGAGACGAGCAAGGGGGACTTCGAGCTCGGTCTGGCTCTGGGCATCATCCTGATGGCCATCGCCTTCCTGGTGAACTTTACCCTCCACGGGGTGATCAAACATGAGCGCTGAGCCCCTGCGTCAAACCGAGCCCCTGTTCCGCGTAGAGTCCCTGCGCTTCGCCTACGACGCCGATCCGGTTCTGGACCTCGCCGACCTGGAGATCCCGAGCGCAGCGGTCGCGGTTCTGATCGGTCCCAACGGATCCGGGAAGACCACCCTGCTGAAGCTGTTGAACGGTCTTCTTCCCCTCTCCGGGGGAAGGATCCTCTACCGGGGGCGGCGGCTGAACGCCCAAACTCTCCCCCGCCTCCGGCAGGAATCGGTACTGGTCCATCAGGACCCGTATCTATTCGACGGAAGCGTCTACGGAAACGTGTCCTATGGGCTGAAGGTTCGTCATATTCCGACCCATCAGGCACGCAAAGCCGTAGCCCAGGCGCTGCAGAGGGTGGGCCTCGACGGGTTTGAACACCGAAAAGCCCGCGCCCTTTCGGGGGGGGAGCGGCAGAGGGTGGCTATAGCCCGCGCCCTGGTGCTGGATCCGAAGGTGCTGTTTCTGGACGAACCCACGGCCAACGTGGACACAGACACGATCGAGCTGCTCGAAGGTCTGGTTCTGTGCCTGAACGAGGGAGGGACCACGGTGATCATCAGCACCCACCATCCGGCCTTTGCCTACCGGCTCGGCAGCCAGCTGATCTTCATGGAGGAGGGGAGGCTGGTTCCGGGGCGGGAGAATATCTTCAAGGGAACGGTGGAGTCGAGGGATGAAAGTTTCATTTACTTTCGAACCGGCACCCAGGTCCTGCGCTGTCCCGCCCAGGAGGGCCGTTTCACCACCGCCGTGCTTGCCCTGGATGACGTGATCCTCTCTACGGAGCGGATCCAGACCAGCGCCCAGAACCAGTTCCCCGCCACGGTCAGGCGCGTGGAAGCCGTAGACCATACGGTTCGGGTGAGCCTGGATTGCGGTTTTCCCGTGCAGGCCCTGATCACAGAGTATTCCGTCGATTCCTTAAAGGTCGTGCCGGGGGCGGAATTTTATGTTACCTTTAAGGCATCGGCGATCCGCCTTTACTAAAGAGAGAACGGGAGAGCGCCATGTTGGATCCGGATGCGGCACTGAAAATTCTCGAGGATTTCGAGCTCACACCCCGGGTGGAGGTGGTGCCGACGGGGGAAGCACTGGGTCGGGTTCTGGCTGAAGACGTACCCGCCCGGGTGGACTCCCCGCCCTTTTCCAAAGCCGCCATGGACGGCTACGCCCTGCGAGCTTCGGATGGTAGCGAGCGTTTTCAGATTCTCGAGATGATCGCCGCCGGGGACGTACCTAAGAACAAGGTCGGTCCCGGACAATGCAGCAAGATCATGACCGGCGCCATGATGCCCGAGGGCGCGGACAAGATCGTGCGGGTGGAGTTCACCCGGGAGTCCGGGGGCTGGATGAGGGTGACAGAACCGGAACCGTATGCCAACATCATCGAGAGAGGAGAGAACCTCCGCGCCGGGGACCCGCTTCTCGATCCGAAGGTTCTGAGGGCCCAGGATATCGGTGTGCTGGCCTCCCAGGGGTACGCCTCCGTCTCGGTTGCTGCCGTGCCAATGGTCGGTGTGATCACCACGGGCAGCGAGCTGCGTTCGGCGGGACAGCAGCTCGAGGCCGGCGAGATCTACAACTCCAACGGTCCCCAGCTCTGCGCCCAGGTGCAGGCCATGGGAGCCCGCTGGCGGAACTACGGCGTGGTGCCGGATGATCCAAAGCAGCTCGCCGGGGCGATCGATCATGCTCTTGGGGACTGCGACGTGCTGCTTCTCTCCGGTGGGGTGTCCATGGGGGATCTGGATTTCGTCCCCGGCGTGCTGAAGACTCTCGGCGCGCAGGTCGTATTCCACAAGCTGGCGGTGAAGCCGGGCAAGCCGACCCTGTTCGCCCGCAAAGAGCGCTCCTTCGTGTTCGGGCTCCCGGGAAATCCCGTGTCCACCTTCATCATTTTCGAGGTGTTCGTGAAACTGTTCCTTTACCGCTGGATGGGAATAACCGGCAAACCTCGCGTGGTCAGCGGCACCCTGGCCGAAGCGATCAAGCGGCGGGACGCGCAGCGGCTGGAGTACCGCCCGGTCAGGCTGGAAGGAAGGCGGATTATTCCCCTGGCCTACCACGGGTCCTCCCACCTCAGCGCCCTGCGGGAAGCGGAAGGGCTGATCCGCATAGCAATCGGGACCGCCCGTATCGAGGAAGGAAGCGAGCTGGATGTACGACTCCTTTAACCGCCGCATTGACTACCTGCGCATCTCGGTGACGGACAAGTGCAACCTGCGCTGCCGCTACTGCATGCCCGAGGAGGGAGTGTCCATCCGGCGACACGAGGAATTCCTGAGCTTCGAGCAGATCACCGCCGTGGTGCGGGCCGCGGTGAGGCTGGGCGTGACCAAGGTGCGCCTCACCGGCGGAGAACCGCTGGTGAAGCGGGGCATCGTGGAGCTGGTCGGCATGCTCCGCGGTGTAGAGGGTTTGCAGCAGCTGGCCATGACCACCAATGGAACCCTGCTGACCCGCTATGCCGGAGCGCTGAAGGCCGCCGGCTTGGACAGCCTCAACATCTCCCTGGACACCCTGGATCCGGAACGTTACCATCGTATCACCCGCGTCGGGGATATCCGGCGGGTCCTGGCAGGCATCGAGGCCGCGGTAGCGGAGCAATTTCCCGTGAAGATCAACATGGTGGTGCTGGAGGATACCGCGGAGCCGGAGATCGGGCGGATGCGGCGGTTCTGCTCGGAGAGGGGGTTGACACTGCAGCTGATCAACCACTACACCCTGGCGGCGGAGAAGGTCGATGACTACCGCTACGACAGACCGCCACGCTGCGAGGAATGCAACCGGATCCGGCTGCTTGCCGACGGAACCCTCAAGCCCTGTCTGCACTCCGACGTGGAGATCCCGATCGATTTGAACGACATCGAGGGCAGTTTGCGCAGAACCGTGGCCCGCAAACCACAGAGGGGCTCGGTCTGCACGGGTAGGAGCATGATGGAGATCGGGGGATAAGGCTCATGAAAGGCGAGAACAAGGGCTTCAGCCATCTGGACGATTCGGGCAAAGCCCGCATGGTCGATGTGTCGGCCAAACCGAGGGTGCGCCGCGCGGCCCGGGCGGCCGGAAGGATCTTCCTGTCCCCCGAAACGGTACGTAGAATCCGGGAAAACCTCATCGAGAAGGGGGACGTCCTGGCTGCGGCCAGGATCGCCGGCATCGCCGGGGCAAAACGCACCGCGGAGCTGATCCCGCTGTGCCACAATATCGCCATCGATTGGGTCGACGTTCAATTCGAGCTCGAGCAGGACTCGATTCGCATCACCGGCACCGCCGTGTGCACGGACAGGACGGGGATCGAGATGGAGGCCCTGACCGCGGTCTCGGTCGCCGCCCTGACCATCTATGACATGTGCAAGGCAGTGGACAGCGGCATGAGCATCGGGGAGATCCGCCTGCTGGAAAAAAGCAAGGAAGCCCCGGGGGATCGCGATGCGTAAGCTCTTTTCGATCCTCTCCATCAACCTCTCCGACCGCAAGGGGGTGCAGAAGAGACCCGTGGAGGAGGCGGTGCTGCGCCCCGGGCACGGCATTGAAGGGGATGCCCACGCCGGAGCCTGGCACCGCCAGGTGTCCCTGCTCGCCAATGAGGATATCCGGACCATGCGGGGCAGGGGTGTGGAGATCCACTTCGGCGATTTCGCGGAAAACATCACCACAGAAGGGATCGAGCTGGCCGCCCTTCCCATCGGAACGCGTCTGCATCTCGGGGAAGCGATCCTCGAGGTGACCCAGATCGGAAAGGAATGCCACCACGACTGCGCGATCTTTTCCGCGCTGGGGGAATGCGTGATGCCCCGGCGGGGCATATTCGCCAGGGTAACTCACGGGGGGAGGATACGCAGTGACAGTGAGTGTTATTACGATATCTGACCGGGCTTCCCGGGGCGAGTACCCCGACCGGTCCGGGCCGGAGATCGTTTCGATCCTGCTCGAGGCCTTTCCCGAGGCCCGGGTCGCCACGGAGGTGGTGCCGGATGAGGCGCAGGCCATCGTCGCGGCCTTCCGGCGGCATCGGCGGGCGGACTTCATCCTGACCACCGGAGGAACCGGCGTATCCGACCGGGATGTGACACCGGAGGCCACCCGCGGCTACTGCGAGCGGGAGCTCCCGGGAATCGCCGAGGCACTTCGCGCCGAATCCTACAAACAGACACCCACCGCGGTTCTGTCCCGGGGAGTCGCCGGGATCAGGGGGGAGACGATCATCGTCAACTTCCCCGGCTCGGTCAAAGCGGTGCGCCTGTGTACACGGGTGCTGATTCCGGTGATGGAGCATGCCCTGAGCATGCTGCGCGGGGAGGGGCACTGAGGGTGACGGTCCGTCGTTAGTTGTATATTAATGTCATGATCGGTGTCGAGTAGACCGATCAGGCGAGCTCCGGGGGCGGGGATTCTGTTCATCCCGCCGGGATCTCGGGAGTTCTCACCACAAAGGGTTCCAGGATTTTTGCCAGCTCCGGGGGAACAAAAGCCCCCATTCGGGTTCCACCCTCGCCTTCCTGAAACCACTGCACCGAACCCTGACTGAAGATCCTGCTTCGCAGAGCTCCTTCGGTGTAGGGGATGAGCAGGTCCACGGAGACCAGGGATTTGCGAAGCACGCCCTCCACCGCGGAAAGCAGCTCCCCGATTCCCGTCGCCTCCAGCGCGCTGACCTGAAGGGCGCCGGGGACGAAGGAACGGGTCATTCGGAGAGGCAGCGCATCGATTTTATTCCAAACTTGCAGCGTCGGTTTATCCGCCACGCCGAGCTCGGCCAGAATCGATTGAACCGCAGCGATCTGAGCCTCGACTTGGGGATGGGTGATGTCCACCACGTGGAGCAGCAGGTCCGCCTCCTCGATTCCCTCCAGAGTCGCGCGAAAGGCGGCGATGAGGTGATGGGGCAGTTTCTTTATGAATCCGACTGTATCGGTGAACAACACTTCGGTGCCGGCGGGCAACCGGACCCTGCGGGTGGTGGGGTCCAGTGTGGCGAACAGCTGGTCCGCCACATAGGCTTTGGGAGGGTCACTGCGGGATTGGCCGTTTCCACCGAACTGTCCGGGATAGGATAAGGCGTTCAGCAGGGAGCTCTTACCGGCATTGGTGTAACCAACCAGGGCGATGGTTTTCAATCCTTTGCGTTTTCTCTGCCGGTAGTGCTGATGGCGTGAGGCGCGTACATCTTCCAGCTCACGGCGCAGATCGGCGATTCGTTTTCGGATCAGGCGGCGGTCGGTTTCCAGTTGAGTTTCCCCCGGTCCCCTCAAGCCCACGCCGATGGCTCCTCCGGCCCGACCGCCGGCCTGGCGGACAAGATGCCGCCACATACCTGTCAGGCGGGGTTGCAGGTACTCGTACTGAGCCAGTTCGACCTGGATCTGCCCCTCCCGGGTGTGGGCGTGCTGGGCGAAGATATCCAGAATCAACGCCGTACGATCGAGTACTTTGATCTGCTCTCCCAGGATTTTTTCAATGTTCCGCTGCTGTCCGGGACTCAACTCGTCATCGAAGATGAGCATACCGAGATCGGGATTCAGGGAAAGCTCCTGCCGGAGCTCCTCCAGCTTGCCCTTGCCGACGTAGGTTACCGGGTTTTCCTGAAGCCTTCTCTGGATAACCCTTCCCTCCACGACAATACCGGCAGTGCCCGCCAGCTGAGCGAGTTCGCTTAGCGAGTCTTCGGCTTTCCATGGACGATGACCGTTACGAGTGTCCGCTGCTACAAGAAGCGCTTTTTCCTCTACCAATTCAGACATAGAGTTTGACGAGCTGGACGAAGTGGTACAGCTTTTGATAATTGTGGATGAACAGCTGCCCCATGTCGCGCTTGGAGCGGGCATTGATCTCCCGCCAGTTGAGGATCATCTGGGCATTCGGCTTTTTGTAGTCCTCGTACAGCTGTTTCAGCACTTTGCCGAGGGTAATCATAGACTGGCAGGAGCGGGCCAGCATATTCTTCGCTCCGTCGTTGATCTTTTTCAAGCTCTTACGGGCCATGTATTGAGCTTGGGGATTTTTGTCGGCCCGGGAGACCATGCCGTGCAGCCGTCGCCCTTCCTCATTTTCCTCGCTGAGCCTGGCGTCGAAAACGTCTATCTCTTTCGACAGATCCTGGAGTTGATGGAAGCTGTCGGAGAGAAGCTTCGACGGGGTGTTGTCCGTCCACTTCGCCGGGATGAGCAGCAGTTCCACCAGCTGCCGGAGGTCGTTCAGAACGATATCTTTGAGAAAGGCGTGCAGGCAGTTCAGGGGCAGGGCCAGGGTAAACCCACCCAGACCCTTTTTGGCGAAAAGATCGTTGGATTCTTCGGTGTAGTTGATGAGCCTGCTGTAGGAAGAGGTCCCGAACAGGGATTTCAGCAGGCTCTGGATCTTGCTGCTGCGCTGTTGTTTGGAGATCTTCTGCAGCGTCAGGTCGACCGGATCTTCTTTGATAAGCTGCACCAGCAGCTCCAGCTCTCGGGTTCTGCGCAATTTGCGGATCAAGGCCAACAGCTTTCGCCAGGCGTCTTTGGCCACGATTTCGCTGTTTCGATAGATGCGGAGCATGTCCCAGTGGGCGTTCCAGTTTTGAGCGGGATCGAAGACCGGCAGGATCTCGAGGAACTCCTGTAGCTCCTCGTTCACGTATTCGGCATTAGTGCTCTCGAAACGGGGAGCGTAGTTGGGTTTTCCCTCGGGAAGGTGGGGATCGAATTTCCTCAAGAAATAGTGATAGTCGAAGTGGATCAGGTTCAGCAGGATGGACAGGT
>Ga0307426_1001381_pt1 | contig 16106 bp, 11 predicted proteins | sample SalMarWE160340MG_FD_202165 | JGI IMG/M metagenome (GOLD analysis project Ga0307426, IMG submission 202165) | Salt marsh sediment microbial communities from the Plum Island Ecosystem LTER, Massachusetts, United States - WE1603-40 | ecosystem: Environmental > Aquatic > Marine > Intertidal zone >... | reverse complement strand
TTGGGCCAGGCGTTTTTACTCCCACTACGCCACCGATCGGACCTTCGAGCTTATAGACAGGCTCACCGCATTTGCTCGAGCACGGGGCCACACGCTGGCTGAGCTGGCTCTGGCCTGGCTGTTGTGCCGACCGGCGGTTAGCTCAGTGATCGTGGGAGCCAGCAGGCCCGAGCATGTGCTGGCCAACAGCAGGGCCTGTGACTGGCAGTTGAACGGTGATGAGCTGGGGGAGATCGGTTCGATCCTCGGAGACGGTGACACCTTTCTCGGCTGTCCGCGTCGATTGTGGTGGGAAGTTCAAACGGTAAAACCATAAAAAATCGGTACAATTCGTAAAAATCGGCCTAACGGCAGCTTACCGGCTTACTCTATAATCAGGTCAAAACACTAAGGAGGGTGCTATGAAAAAAGCATCTCTGTTTATGCTTGTGGGCGTGATGCTACTTTCCGGCCTGTTTGCCTGGGGGAGCGGACAGCCATCGGCAGAGGGGCCTGTCACCATCACGATCTACCGAGGCGGAATTACCATCGACCCGGAGACCGATCCCGTCGTGCTGGAGCTGGAAAAGCGGCTCAACGTGAATCTGAAGTTCGTGACCGCCCCGTGGAGCGAGAACCGGCAGAAGGTCAACCTTATCTTGAGCACTGGGGATGATGTGGACATCGTCACTACCGTGGACAACATTCCCAAGTGGCAGTCCGACGGCGCGATCATTGCGCTGGACGAGTACATCACTGCGGAGACCCATCCCTACATCTACAAGATCACCAACTCCACAACGTTTACACCGTTGAAGATCGAAGGGCAAGCCTGGGCGATACCGCAGGTGCCTCTGGGGGTTGCCTGGGGCACCATGGTGCGTCAGGACTGGCTGGATAAGCTGGGAATGGGCCTGCCCCAGGATGAAGAGCAGCTGTACAAGGCGCTAAAGGGCTTCAAGGATATGGATCCGTCAGGCCAGACCACGGGATTCCAGTTCGAGGGGGACCGGCAGATCCGCAGGACCACGATCCCGATCATGTCCATGTTCGGCGTGCCCTCGAGCTTTTGGGACCAGCACGTCAACTTCGATATTAAAAATGGCAAGCTGACCCATATCTGCACCATGGACAACACCAAGGCGGCGCTCGAATACATGAACCGGTTGTACAACGAGGGGTTGATCAACCACGATTTCCCGTCGATGAACAGTTTCCCGCAGCTCACCGAAAAGTACATCATGACCGGCAAGGCCGGTATGGGCTGGGTGATCAATCCCTTCACCAGCCAGGCCGCCCGCCTCAAGGAAATCGATCCCGGCTCCAAGGTGAGCCTGCTGCAACCCTTCTCGGCAAAGGGCTACAACTTCCGTCGTGCCCAGGGCATGATGGTGCAGATCTACGCCGTGGTCACGTCCAAGTCCAAGAACCCGGCCAAAGCTATCGAGTGTCTGGAATACTTCCAGTCCCTGGCCGGGCGTCAGCTCCTGGTTGCGGGGGTTGAAGGGGTGCACTGGAGCAGCTTCGGCGCCGACGGCATTTACGACAGAAACGAAGCAAGGTGGGAGCAGGACTACGGGAAGCAGCTCTACCATCCCCTCAACTTCTATCTAGGTCAGGGGAACTGCGAAGGCTACATACCGGCCAAGGACTATGTCACCTTCGAGGAAGCCTACGCCAATGCGGTACCCTTTGTCCCGGCCAGCAAGAAGGATGAGGCGAACGTCCGCCTGGAGTACAAGGAGGGGGCAAAGTGGTTCGGAGATCCGAATCCCGTTCAATTCGTCCTCTTCCCCGAGCACAACGATCTGGAGACCGCCGTCATAGACGCCATCGTCACCGGCTGGACCAAGTGTGTCGCCGCCAAACCCGGGGAGTTCGAAAAAACCTGGGAGGAGCATCAGGCCGAGCTCAAACGGGTCGGCCTGGACAGATGGACGGCTCTGTATCAGGATTACTACGACAAGAATATTAAGTAAGAGATTACAGCGGCGGGCGGGAATCGAAAACCCGCCCGCCGGTCCCGTCCGTTCACATCGCTCGAGGGAACATGCCTAGACAACTTCACGAGATCCGTCACGAACCGTTGGGCAAACACATCCGTCGTTACAGGTACCTCTATTTGATGATTCTGCCGCCCCTGGTCTGGCTGATCATATTCCGCTACCTGCCCATCTACGGCGTCACCATGGCCTTCCAGAATTTCTCGTTGAATAGGGGATTTTTCGGCAGCCCCTTCGTGGGATTGAAACACTTCCTCTGGCTGCTTTCGGATCCCGGCTTTAAGAGAGCCTTTATCAACACCTGGCTTATCAACGTAGGCAAACTGGCTCTGGGCTTCAGCTCCACGGTGACGCTGGCCGTCCTCATCAATGAGATGCGGCACATACTTTTGAAGCGTTCCATCCAAACCATCACCTACATGCCCCATTTCGTTTCCTGGGTGATTATGGCGGGCATCTTCAACTCTCTGTTTGCCTATGAGACCGGTGCGGTAAGCCACCTGCTGGAGGTGATCGGAATCGGCAAATTCGATTTCCTCCAGGACAACCGCTATTTCCGGGTCTTCATCGTTTTGACCCACGTGTGGAAGGAGGTGGGCTGGGGATCGATCATCTATCTGGCGGCGATCGCCGCCATCAATCCGGAGCTGTATGAGGCGGCCTGGGTGGACGGCGCCGGTCGGTTTCGGCAGCTGCTCTATATAACCCTTCCCGGTATCGCTTCCACCATGATTATCGTCTTCATCCTCAATCTAGGGTCCGTGCTGAATTGGAGCTTCGACCAGGTTTACAATCTCTACAGTCCTCTGGTCTACGAAACCGGAGATATCATGCAGACCTACATCATTCGCAACCTGTCCCATAACCCCAACTTTTCCCGGTTGGCGGCTGCGGGTTTCATCCGCTCTTTTATCGGGATGACCCTTCTGGTGGTGGCGAACAGCCTGGCCCGGCGCTGGGGACGTGCATCGATTTACTAAGGGTCGGAGGTAGCTGGTGATCGGGAAACGGATGACAGCCTTTGACGCATTCAACTATTCGCTGCTGATCCTCTTTGCCCTGACCACCCTCTATCCCCTCTGGAATATCCTGGTGATTTCTATTTCCACGGATCAGGCCTACTACTCCGACTGGTATCATGTCGTGCCGAAGAGCTTTACCTTGAGGCCTTACCTGCACAATTTCAAAGAGATACGGGTCGTGCGCGCCCTGCTGGTCAGCATCTTCATCACGGTCGCGGGAACGGCTTTGACCATGACGGTAACCTCTATGGCCGCCTTTTTCTTGTCCAAATCCTACCTGAGGCTGCGGAACCTTATTTTCATCCTGTTTATCATCACCATGTTCTTCGACGGCGGGCTCATCCCCCTGTACATCCTCATACAGAAGCTGCATCTGCGGAACACCTTGTTCGCCCTGTTTCTGCCGACCCTGATGAGCATGTACTTCCTGATCCTGATGAAGAACTACTTCACCGAGATGCCGGTGAGCATCGAGGAGTCGGCGCGCATCGACGGGGCCAACGATTTCGTGATCCTGTTCAGGATCGTGCTCCCCTCGGCAAAACCGATCCTGTTCACGATTTCGCTGTTCTACGCGGTCCAGTTCTGGAACGATTGGTTCAATGCCCTTCTCTATCTGACCGACCGAAAACTCTACCCCCTCTCCTTCTACCTGAGGGAGGTTATCTCCAGCGCCGTTACCGAAGAGGTGGCCGCCGTGGTGAATGTCGGCGCTCCCGCTACTATCCAGGCCTCGGCCATCATCATCACGGTACTGCCGATTATCCTCGTTTATCCCTTTATCCAGAAACACTTCGTAAAGGGGATCCTGCTGGGGTCCACGAAGGGGTGATAGATGTTCGCGGATAAGCTGGGATTCTCTCCCGGGGATGTGTTTCGCGAGTACCACTGGAACGGGCCCTGGAAGACCATAGACTGCCCGTATCTGAACTGGCAGAGGGTAACCGACCCGCAAACCTCCCACCAGGGAGCGCGGAAGTATCTGCCCAATCCGGTCAACAGCGTTCAAATCGACGATCTGCGGGGGGCGGTCCGGGCCGAATGCTGCCTCGAGCAGTGGGGCGGACACGCCGGGACGTCGAACAAGACAATCAGGATAAACGGGCACGAGTGGATCGATATCCCGGAATCCGCTTCGATGGGACCGCAGCGGCCGGAGTCCTACCAATACATGCGCTACCCCGTTGTGGCCGTACCCCTGCAACAACTGCAGGAGGGCGGCAACAAATTCGAGCTCTCCTGCGGCAATCAGATAAGCCACCTGATTCACGATATCGGCTGGGGCCAGTGGGGGATCTACGGGGTGATATTCCGCATATACTACGATTCCGACAAACCCCATCCCGGTGGCCGGCTGAGGCTGCCGGCCCGCAAAGATGATCGCTGCTTTTCAATTGCCCTGGAGCCGGACCGGTCGGAAACCAGCGATCGCATCGACCGCATCGATTTTTTCGGCCTTTATGAAGATTTCGATCATAACGGGGACGGACAGTACAGGGAATGGCACTATCGGTTCCGATACGGCCGGTTGGTGAACCATCTTGGGACTGTGAGTGGGGTTCCCTACGCAGTGCAGATCGACACTTCCTGGATACCGGAGCAGGGAGAGCCAATGGGGATAATGGCACGTATCACAGATTATGAAGGGATGAGCCGGGTATCTGCGGTAGTAGAGCTTCCGCGGAGCAGGGGTGAGGAGAAATGCCTGATGTACACTCCCCGCGGTGTTCCCGCCTGCTGGCAGAGCCGGGATGGCAGCAGGCATTCCTGTACCATAGACATCCAGGACAACCTGGATCAGGCAAAGGAGGCCAGGATGATTATCTGTACCTGGAACGGGTACGAAGCAGATGAGATCGGAATCAATGGAAAGAAACTGCTGCCGCGGATCGGGCGGAACCACGATTTCGCCCTCAGAGAGATAGACATCCCCCTGGCCATGCTGAGGAAGGGAAAAAACGAGGTCTATACCTGTAGTTCGACTCCCCATCACGGAATCGAAGTACTGTGGCCGGGACCCGTGATAAAGGTGAGGTACAAAATATGAAAGTGGCGATGATAGGTTGCGGCTGGGCCGGGATCAGGCATGCGCGGGCGTTTGCCGAATGCGGAGCTGAGCTGGCCTGGGCCGTGGATACGAACGAACAGAGGGCCGAACAGGTCCGGCGGATCCAAAACAGCGGGCGGATCAGCACCGATTACCGGGAGGCGATCGCCGATGCGGATCTGGATGCCGTAGACATCTGTCTTCCCCACGATATGCATGCCCCGGTGTCCATCGATTGTCTTGGTGCGGGCAAGCACGTCCTGGTAGAGAAACCGATTGCGGCCACGCTGGAAGAAGCGGAAGCCATGATTGTGGCGGCGCAGAAGGCCGGCCTGGTGCTGATGGTCGCGGAAAACGAGGTGTACAGCCCCCTGTACCGGAAGGTTCGCGATTTGATGGCAGAGGGGATCATCGGCAAGCCGGCGCTGGTGCAGATGACCCGAGGCGCCTACGCCACCGAAGACTACAAGCAGAACCGGCCCTGGTTCCTCGATGCACAACGAGCGGCCGGAGGGATGATGATGTCCGGCGGGATCCACGACGTGGAGAAGCTGCGCATGATCGTCGGGGAGATCAGCGCGGTCCAGGCGTTGCAGGCGCCCAAACGCTGCCCGGAGATGGGTGCCGATGATACCGGCATCGCCCTGCTTCTTTTCGAAAACGGTGCCATCGGCACGATGATCCAGAGCAACAGCTACAAGAGTGCGGTCACTGCGGCCGGAGAGGAGATCCACCAGCTTCGAATCGACGGGGAGCTGGGGAGCATCGAAGCGGTGGGTACCCACGGCGGCAGGATCCGTGTTTTCTCGGAGAAGCCGGATGTAGTGGCTGAGGGCTCCTACTTCGATACCGAGATCGTCGTTGCGCAGAAAGACACCTTCCACCTCGAGATCGCCCACTTCCTCGATTGCCTGGAGAGTGGGCGGTCGCCTATAACCGCGGGGAGCAAGATGCGCCGATCCCTGGAGATCATACTGGGGGCCTACCGGTCTATGGAGGATGGTGGAACCCGGGTGATGCTTGATTGAACCTCGAGTGATCCTCCGGGGGGAGGTAAAACCTACTTTCGGCCCTTCCGGTACTGGCTGGGAGTTAGGCCCTCGCTCTTCTTGAAAACCTCGCTGAAGTAACTGGGCATGTCGTAGCCCAGCTTGAAGGCGATCTCCGAGATCGTCAGATTCGATTGAACCAGCAGCTTTTTCGCGGCTTCCACCCGGCAATGGGTCAGGTATTCCAGAAAACTCTTCCCGGTTTCCTGCTTGAAAAGCTGGCTGAGATAGTTGGGACTCAGACAGGTGTGCCCGGCGACGTCCTGCAGGGCGATACGGTCGGCAAAGTTGTCGTTGATATAGGAGATCGCCTTGCGAATGGCGATGGATGGACCGGTGTTCATGGAACGGATCAAGGCAGCGATATCCACCAGATTGCGGGTCACGAAGTAACGTATGTCCTGCGCCGAAGAAAGATTGCGGATCTCTCCGCTCTTCTCGAAGAAGCTGATTCGTTCATTCGTAAAAACCTCTAGATCCGTCAGAACCGAATAGGCAAGTTCCAGCAGGTGATAACTGAGGTGCGTCCAGGCTTCGGGGGAGGTTAAATGGAAGGCCACCGTATCAAACATCTTCTTGACAGCGGCCTGAACCTGCTCGCAATCACCGAAGCGGATGGCTCTGGTGATCAACTTCTCGATCTCCTCCGGATACGGGGTTTGTGCCGTGGAGGTTCCAGCCGATTCAGAGATGACCCGTTTCCCGCCGATCAACAACCTGTTTTTGATTTTTTCCCTGGCATCTCTGTAGGATTCGTTGATGAGCGGCATGGACCGTTCGCAACCAGCCGCCACTGTGAACGGATACTCACCCCTGATATTTTCCAGGATCAGTTGGGCGAGATTTGTCGCCTCCGGCTGTTGGGATGAGAAGTGCACGACCACGCATTCCCCGTAATCCAAGTGTAGCACCGGAATCGGGCGTTGGAGTTCCCTGTCGAGGAATGTTTTTATCCGATGCTTCAAATCTAGACACAGCCTCCGATACTCTTGCTCAGATTTCTCGGACTGCAGGCGGTAGCGGTCATCGAAACTGATTAGCAGAACCGAAGCAGATTTCTCCTGGACTTTGAGGCTCTTCAGTTTCTCGGAGATCTCCGCAGCTTGGAGCTCGTTGCGCAGGAGTGAAGCGTAAAACTGTTCGGTGATCGCCGTCATGCCGTTGGACAGGTTGTTCTGGGTGTGCTTGTCCTCCAGGATATGCGTTTTTGCCTTTTCCAGTGCTGCCATCAGTTCCTGCAGATTCGTGGGTTTCAGCAGATAATCGTTGGCACCGAACTTCAGGGCCTGTTGGGCAAATGTGAAGTCGTTGTGGCCGCTCAAGATGATCGTCTTGGAGTCGGGACTGAGCTGATTGAGCTGTTTAAGCGTCTCCAGGCCGTTCATTACCGGCATCTTCACGTCGAGGATGATGATGTTGGGCTTCAGCTCCCGTGCCTTTTGCAGCGCTTCTTTTCCGTTGGCCGCGTCGGCCACGATCCTGTACTCAGTCTGATCGGCAAGCAGGTGCCGGATCCCCTTGCGGACCAGGTGCTCGTCATCCGCGACCAGTATGGAGATCGCCTTGTTCATGGGACGGCTTCCTGGCTTGGATTGGGTCGTGGGATGCGGAAGTTCACGATCGTACCGACGCCTCCGTTTCCCTCGATGCGCAGACCGAAGCGCTCGCCGAAGGACTGTATCAAGCGTCTGTGAACGTTCAGCAATCCCAGCTTGTGATGGTTGGGGGGCTCCTGATCCGGATTGATCGCGGTCGACGACATTTGGGAGACAAGCAGGTCTTCGCAGTCGCTGTCTATTCCCACACCATCATCTCCGACTTCGATAACCGCTTCCTCCGGTGTGCTGAGCCAGCCGTTGATCCAGATCTTTCCGGGGGAAGGTTTAGGCTCCAGCCCGTGCAGTATGGCATTCTCCACCAAAGGCTGGAGAACGAGCTTGGGAAGGCGGAAATCCAGCACGTCCGGCTCGACATTTATAAAATAGGAAATCTTGTCGCCGTAGCGGGTTCTCTGGATCATAAGATAGCTTTTAATCTGCTCCAGCTCATCCCTGACGCTGGCCACCAGATTTTTCCGGTCCAGGCTGTGGTGCAATACCTGACTCAAATTGTGAATCATGCGCTGGATATCCTCCGCTCCGTGGAGCACGGCCAGCCACTGTATCGAGTCGAGGGTGTTGTAGAGAAAGTGAGGATTGATCTGCGCCTGCAGAGATTTCAGCTCCGCTTCCTTTACCTGGAGCTTGGCGGCATGGATGTCCTTCTCCAACTGCAGGCGGGCCCTGATCTCGGATATCAGTTTAACATTTTCTATGTTGAGTCGCTTCTCCTTGATGTTGTTGTTGATCAGGGTAACAACGTTGTTGGCTACCGCCCACAGAAGTCTGGCGAATCCCCTGACTCGCTTGAGAGGGATCACCGACACCTCTTCCAGCGCTTCCATCTGGGTCTCTATGAAGCTCCGGGGAAAATCGGAGAGCTTTCGGCGCACACGTGCACGGTACGGATCATTTAACTGCTGAAGGAGGATCTGCCCGCAGGCTACCGTTCCTACGTGGTACCCGCCCACGATGATCGGGGCGGCCACGTCGATCAAACCGGCATGGCAGTGGTAGATGTAGGGCCCGCCGAGCTCAAAGGCTTTTTTGTCGGCTTCGCTGTTGCACTGCCGGCACTTTCGATGCCCCTCCTTGGAGAAGTACATGTTGCGGCAGAACTTGGTGAAGCAGTACTTCGGGATGGAGGTGATGAGCTCCCCGTTCAGATCGTGGATGCCGGTAGCCAGACCGGTTGCCTCGTAGTACGCGTCGGGTAGTTCCTGGAGGACACTCGTGGTGACGATCTGGATCAGATCGAGCTCTTCGGTCATTGCCGGAATTATAGATCAGGCGGGAAGAAAAATAAATACGCCGGCTTTTTTGTTTCTATCCGTAGATCGCTAGGCGCCTGAGACTGCGGCGTGCATGATCGATTCCTGGGTCGCTTCGTCTCTGCTCAGTTCTGCGGTAACCTCGCCTTCGTGCATAACGAGAATCCTGTCTGACAGGTGCAGGATCTCAGGCATTTCCGAGGAAATGAGCAGTATGCCGACGCCGTTGTCTGCCAGCTCGGATATGATCCTGTGCACTTCTGCCTTGGCGCCTACATCGATGCCGCGGGTGGGCTCGTCCAGGATGAGAACTTCAGGTTCCGTAGCAAGCCATTTGCCAATGGCCACTTTCTGCTGGTTGCCTCCACTCAGGTTCTCGACTTTCTGCTCTCTGTTTTCCACCTTGATACGCAGTTCACCGATAAACCTGTCGCTTACCTTCTCCTCTTTCGCGCGGCTGATAAAACCGTAGATGGAGACAACTCGGTCATGTATTCCCATGGTTATATTCTCCCTGGTGCTCATTCCCAGGTTTAGCCCCAAGGTCTTTCTGTCTTCCGGCAAATAGCCTATGCCGTTTCTGACCGCATCAACGGGACTGTCAATTCTCACTTCCCTCCCTCTGATCTTGGTCACACCCGAAGTTCGTTTTTCAGCCCCTATCAGCAAACTCGCCAGTTCGGTTCTACCCGCCCCTACCAACCCGGCCAACCCAAGTATTTCTCCTTTGTGCAGGGTGAAAGAAACATCCTTGCTGTTTGGAGGACCGTTGATAGCGAGTGCTTCGAATATCACCTCTTCGCCGGGCTTGTGCTTTCGTTCGGTATACAGGTTTTCCAGAACTCTCCCTACCATCATGGAAATGAGCATCCCTTTGGATGCGTCGCTTGTTGCCACCTCGCCGGCATTCTTCCCGTCCCGTAAAACCACAATCCGGTCCGTTACTTCCAGCACTTCTTCCAGTTTGTGAGAGATGAAGACGATCGATATACCTCTGGACCTGAGGTCCCTCATGATAGCGAACAGGTTCTGTATTTCCTTTTCTGAAAGTGAGGCGGTGGGCTCATCCATGATGAGAAGAGACGGGCTGAAGGTGAGAGACTTGGCAATCTCCACCAGCTGTTGCTGTGCTACCCCCAAGCGTCCCACCGGAATCTCGGGGTTTATATCCACCTTGAACATCGAAAACAGATCTAGGGCTTTCTCTTTCTGTTTTCCGTAGTCTACAAAAAATCTGTACCGCTTTTTTTCATTGCCGAGAAACAGGTTCTCCGCCGCCGACAAGTTGGAACAAAGGTTGAACTCCTGAAATATGGTGCTGATGCCCAGCTCATGAGCGTCTACCGTGTTATGAATCTTTATCGGATTGCCTCTGCTGTGTATCTCTCCTGCGTCCGGCTGATGCACGCCGGTAAGCACCTTCATCAACGTGGATTTTCCCGCGCCGTTTTCTCCCAACAGTCCTATGATTTCCGATTCTCTGATATTGAAATGGACGCCGCGCAACGCTTCAACCCCTCCGAAGCTCTTGTAGATGTCGATCATCTCGAAAATATCACGGGTCATCGTCCTTTTTCCTACTTGTTCTTAACCCGGTCCAGCGTCGCAGCCAAAATGATAATGCCGCCGATAATCAAAGTCTGCCAGTAGGCGGAAACCTTCATCAGAACAAGACCGTTCTGAATTATGCCCATGATTGCAGCGCCGATGAACACTCCGATGACGCTGCCTGCTCCTCCCATGAGGGAAGCGCCTCCGATAACCGCCGAGGCAATGGCATCCAGCTCCCAGCCGGTTCCCATCGCCGCCTGAGCGGAATCAAACCGAGCCACCATGATTATCCCGGTGACGGATGCGAAGAAACCGGAGATCCCGTAGACAAAGAGTTTGATTTTCTTCACGTTGATTCCCGAAAGAAATGTCGCTTGTTCATTTCCGCCGATTGCGAATATCCTTCTCCCGAAAACCGTGTACCTGAGGACGATATGCGCAACGATGCCGAGAGCAAACATGATTATTACAGGGAAGGGAATGCCCAGGAGGTCTCCCCTTCCGATGAACAGAAAAGGCTTCGGGATATTCGTTATGGGCCAGCCTTTCGTTATCACCCAGATCGCCCCGCGGGCCAGGCTCAACATAGCAAGCGTGGGAATGAAAGGAGTCAACCCTACGTATGAAACCAGCCAACCCGAAAACAGACCGGCACAAAAACCGGTGCAAAGGCCGATTAATACTGCAAAAAGCGGGTGAACGCCCGCGGCAAGGGCGAGCCCACAGGTAACTCCGCTTACTCCTATGAGGGAACCAACCGAAAGATCGATCCCTGCTGTGAGAATCGTAAAGAACTCACCCATAGCAACGATTGCCAGCAGGGAGATCTGCCGGGACAGAAGATATAAGTTCTGACCGCTGGCAAATCTCGGAGCAACAGCTGTTATAACTAAGCTCATGATAATCAGGGCTAAAACGATGCCCGCTTCTCTTTTTCTCAGGATCGCACGAACAATACCAGGCCCTCTCTGCTTTCCTTGCACGGCATCTTCAATACTGCTCATCAGATTCTCCTTGTCGTAGAAACAGAACACTCTCGAGGGAACAGCATTCGCTGTTCCCTCGTCGAGTGATTGTTCATTGCGACAGCAGCTCCTTTTTCATTTCCTCCATGTAGGAGTCGACATTGTCCTTGTTTACGATGATTACTCCGGTATCGTAGGAAGCGGAGAGACTTTCACCGTTCATCGCACTCATCAGTTTCTCGACAGAGATCCATCCCATATTGAAAGTCTTTTGCACCAGGGTGTACTGAATGCTTCCGTCTCGAATGGCCTCCAATGTCTCCTCCAAGTCGTCGAACCCGCCTACCAAGACTTTGCCGACTTTCTTCTGCTCTTTGATTACGGTTGCCGCTGCCGGACCTCCATAGGCGGAAACCCCGAAGAAAGCCGCCATGTCGGGGTATGTCTGGAGTAGAGCCTCTGTTTTGTTCACAGCCTGGGCAAGGTCCGTCTCGAATCCTTCTACCGCAACCACTTTGTACTGCGGTCCCGCTTGGGCGAATGCCTTCTGGAACTCTTCAGCTCTTTCCAGCAGATTCGGCGCTCCCAAAGTAGCAAGCAGGAGAGCCACCTTGCCGCCTTTGCTGCCCAGCAGTGCCACCATTTCCTCACCGGCAGTACCGCCCGCGGCCCTGTTGTTCGTACCAACATAGCAAAGCCGGTTCGTGGAGGGGGCGTCGGCATCGAACGTGATTACCTTTATGCCCGCAGCGATTGCTTCATCAACGACACCTTTCAGACCGGTGTCGTCCGTCGCAGAAATAGCTATACCCTGGACCCCTCTCGATATCAGGTTCTCTATCACTTTGACCTGAAGGTCGACTTCGGCCTTGGGCGGAGCTTCAAACTCGGTTTTTATCCCGAAGTGCTCTCCCGCAGCCTCGAAACCCTCGTAGCAGGGCTCATAAAAAGGGTGAACCAGCTTGGGCACCATGACGAAGGTCACCTCATCGGATTCCCTTCCTCCCCCGGCAAATGCAAGGGGAAGAGCAAAAACAAAGATGACCAGCAGAACACAAATACCTAGTTTTCCTCTCATTTCTTTTCTCCTTACCTTTCGTATTTTTTTTCGTCGTCACAATAGGAACAGCTTGAAACCCAAGACGATCAAATCGGTCGTTTTACTGTCATTTCTGTCTCCTTTCCGTTCTTGTTTATTGAAGTAGTGCAAACCCCATGCCATACGAGCTGTTATCGGACAGGGTCCTTATTCTTTCATCAGCAAGCACTTAGTTGCGGTGGTTTGAGCTCTCCTGAGAGAAATTATCATCGAAGGGAAGGCGGGCTACTCAATGTGGGTAATACTGTTTAGTTTTGTTACGCCCCCTGTAGGGAAAACAAAGGTAGAATGCCAAGAGCCACGCCCTTCATTCAGGTTTGACAACGGCCTGAGTTCGGGCTTAGAATCTACTCGATTCAGATCTGCTCTTGCTCTGGGTAAGTGAGGTGCTATTTGAGCCTAAGGCCCAAACTTCTTCTGTTCGCCCTCATCGCACTGGTCGTACCGGTATTGTCAATTCTTCTATTCAGCGCCGTCGTTATCTACAAGAATGATCTGGTGGGCCACTGGAGATATCTCGACCAGATAGCCGAGCTGATTACTACCGATATCAAGGAAACCGAAGAAACCTACCTCTCTTGTGTTTCAGAGTTTGTCGAGGATGAATATATAAAAACCAAACTCTATGTTCATGATAAATACCGAAGCTATCTGAAAGACTCGACCCTTGCCTGGGATCTGGTGCCCCTGCGCAATTTCGTCAACAACTACTCCCTGGCAAACAGCATCGAAACCATTTCGGTATACGAAAGCTTCAGTAATGAATACAAGAGAGTTTTGTACTTGGGCAACTCCACCAATGTCCCATATACCATCGAAAAGGACATAGGTGAGAACAAGCTCCGAAATTTATACTACGTCCAGTTCTTGAATTGTTTGTACGTCAATTTCCTCAGGCCCGTTTATTCTAATGACAAAATCACGGGACTGGTACTGTTCCAGAGAGCTTTTGACAACATGTATTTCTACAATTTCACATTGAAACATGATATAGATCTGGCGGTGGTTGTTGACAATAAAATCGTATACAGCTCATCCAACGGCCGCCACAGAGACAGCGTCGAAGCTTTGATAGCCAGCCGCTCCGATCACTCGTATTTCCGATCGAAAGACGTTGTTTTTTACACGGTTATGCGCCCAATCGTTTTCGACAGGAACTTGAGTGGTGCGATCGTAACCATATCCAAGGGTAATTCACTTCTCAACAGCGGCGGTTTGCACCTAATAAGACTCTCCATGATCGGCGTTGTATCGATCATTACCGCTGTACTTCTCTTTTATTTTTGGGGCCTGGAATTGATAAGAACGATCCGATCCTTATTTGTTGGTACGAATGAGGTGTCCCGGGGCAATTTGGAATATCAGCTGTCGGTGAACAGAAAAGACGAGCTGGGGATGCTCGCCCATAACTTCAACCAGATGGTTAGTACCATCAAGCTCGACAAAGACAATCTCGAAAAGAAGAACGAAGAACTGCGCCTGATGAATCATTATATCGACGCGGTTTTCCAAAGCCTGGAGGTGAATACCATAGTAATTGACCGAAATTACCATCCGGTTCTGATAAATCAGAATGCAAAGAGCAAACTGAATCTGCCTTCAGATCATGACCTGAAGGATATCTTCGGTATCCCATTCTTTGACAACAAAAGCCTTTTTTTCAGGCAGATCATAGAGGAGGTATTTCGAACAGGCGGCTACAGGAATATTGGGGAGATAAAAATCGATGAAGCTTTCTATGCGGTGGACCTGTTTCCGATCAAGGACGATGACAACGGTACTTCAGGGATTATCATAATCATCATAAACATCACCGACAGGGAGATGATGAAACAAGAATTGCTAAAGTCTCAGAAGATCGCGGCTGTCGGTCAGGTATCGGCTGCTTTGGCCCATGAGCTGAATAACCCCATCGGTGTAATGCTGAATCATGTGGAGCTCCTTCAGTCAAAAAAGCTCACTGAACAGGAAGAATCTACATTCCTCGACAGAATTCACTCAGAGATCATGAGAATCAACAATATTATCCAAAACCTCCTCCAGTTCTCACGAGATGAGATGATGAATGCCGAAGCGACGGATGTACACAAGCTGGTTTTGCAGGTTTTCGATATTTTCTCTCCCATCCTGAGGAAAAACTCCATTCAGTATGAGATCATCAACAACGCCGATTCATGCACCATACAGGGTAATACCACCTTACTGAAGCAGCTGTTCCTCAATCTTGTAAAGAACGCGATAGAATCCATCCAACATACTCATGGGCGCCTCGACGTTACACTGCGCAACAGCACGGAAGCTCTGCTGGTAGTCATCGCGGACAATGGAAAAGGTATACATCCTTCAGAGGTACAGAAGATATTTGATCCGTTTTTTACCAGCAAGGTCCATCCCAATATAGGGCTTGGGCTTTCATTGTGCAGAGAAATTACGAAAAAACATGGTGGAACTATCGATGTTGCCAGCTCGGAGGACAATGGAACCACAGTCACTGTAACACTCCCCCTTGGAGAAAGCACATGAACAAGGACGAGTTCAAGATACTGGTGATCGACGATGAAGAAGGTATGCGGGAAGGACTGGAAAAAGCACTATGTCTGGAAGGGTTTTCTGTGGAAACGGCGGCTAACGCAACAGAGGGATTGCGCAAACTGAAAGAAGAGCGTTTCGATTTGGCCTTTGTAGACTACAAGCTTCCGGATCTTGACGGTATAGAAGTCATTAAGAGATGCGAAACGGAATTGTTGAACATCATCATCATCACCGCCTTCGCCAGTATCGAGAACGCAATAGAGGCTATGAAACTAGGGGCGTCGGACTATTTGATAAAACCTTTCTCGAATGAGGAAATCACGCAAATAGCTTGTAAATACTACAAGCGAAAAAGTTCGATTGAGAAGGAAAAAGGTAGTCCTGGTGCTGACAACTTCATCTATGTCAGCGATTCAATGAGATCAGTGGTGGACAACGCAATACTGATCGCCAGGAGCCCCATACCCGTTTTGATCGAGGGAGAAAGCGGCACCGGAAAGGAGATGATAGCACGCCTTATCTACAGGGAAGGAGGCTTCGAAGGGAAGCCCTTTGTCGGTATAAATTGTGCAGCCATACCTTCGGAATTACTTGAAAGTGAGTTGTTTGGATATGAGAAAGGAGCTTTCTCGGGCGCTCATCAAACCAAGATCGGAAAATTCGAATCGGCCGGGGAGGGAGTAGTTTTCTTGGATGAGGTCGGTGATATGAGTTTCGATCTACAGGCCAAGTTGCTCAGAGTGCTTGAAGAAAAATCCTTCGAGAGAATCGGAGGATTGAAGACCATCCCCTTTCATGCCAGAGTGATTTCTTCTACAAACATCGATTTATGCGACTATATCCAGAAGGGCATTTTTCGATCGGACCTCTACTTTCGATTAAAAGGCGTTCAGATACATATTCCTCCGCTGAGAGAAAGAGCAAAGGATATTGAAGCTCTCGCCCACCATTTCCTCGCGCACTTCCAAATCGAATACCAAAAAGGAGTCC
>Ga0307426_1001375_pt1 | contig 16135 bp, 14 predicted proteins | sample SalMarWE160340MG_FD_202165 | JGI IMG/M metagenome (GOLD analysis project Ga0307426, IMG submission 202165) | Salt marsh sediment microbial communities from the Plum Island Ecosystem LTER, Massachusetts, United States - WE1603-40 | ecosystem: Environmental > Aquatic > Marine > Intertidal zone >... | reverse complement strand
GAAGGATGGACGGAGCGCAACTTTCGCCCTCAAATACCCCCCGGGCACCCCGTTTTCTCCTACGGATAAAATTATATACGATTTCAGCTATGAATTCAGCACGCCTGATTTTTTTTCGGTTCCCGGATTGAACGCTTCACGGAGCTCCGGAGGCTGCGGCCGTTCTCTCTGCAGCCGTTGTTGACGCCTCCTCCTGCTTCCAATAGTATTGGGGAACATCATGACGGCAACGGTTCTGGACAGCATTCCCCTCTCCTTCGCTGCGGCGGAGTTTCAGAAGCTGACCCACATCGATCTGTCCGCTCCTTCGGTCCGGGCAGCGGCGGGTCTGCTCGAGGCGGCATTACCCATTGCCCGTCCCAAAGCCATGTACAAGGTCTGCTATATCTACAACCGGACCGAGGACGGTGTGGACCTGGAGGGAATTCGTTTTACAAGTGATGTATTGAGTCAAAACCTGAGAGAGGTGGAACGGGTATTCCCCTACATCGTTACCTGCGGGGTGGAGCTGGACACGGTTGCGATCTCCCCAAACGACGTATTGGCCGGCTATATGCTGGACGGGCTGAAGGAGTTGATTTTACGGCAGGCGATAGAGCATCTCAAGAATCACCTGGCCGAGACATACGGTCTGGATACTGAGAGAATGTCCACGATGAATCCCGGATCGGGGAACAGGAACGTCTGGCCGATCGGCCAGCAACGTCAGCTGTTCCGACTCCTGGGGGATGTCGAAGGCTTGGTCGGTGTGCGCCTGACGGACAGCTTCCTGATGACACCCAACAAGACGGTTTCCGGCATCCTCTTTCCCACCGAGGTACCTTTTGTCAGCTGTCAGCTCTGCACACGGGAAAACTGCCCCCGTCGACGGGCCGAATACAGCGGTGTTGTCGGGTTGGCGGGGCATTAGATCGGAAGGGAAGATGGCCAGGATCGGGCGGGAGTTCATCAAGAAAACTAAGTACGAGTATCTCGACCCTTCGGCCCAGAGTCGGGGCCGTCCGCAACCGCCCCTGGAACTGGAGATCTACAAAGGGGGCGAGCTGATCGAACTGCCGGCGCCGGAATCGCTCTCTATCCGGGCCATCGATCTGCGGCAGGCGATCGAACGGCGCAGCAGCGTACGTAAATACTCCCGAAACCCCCTTACCTTGGAGGAGCTTTCCTTTTTGCTCTGGTGCACCCAGGGAATCAAAGAGGTGATTCCCGGTTCCGCCACCTTTCGCACCGTACCCTCAGCCGGAGCTCGCCATGCCCTGGAGACCTATCTGCTGATCAACAATGTGGACACCCTGTCAACGGGACTGTACTGGTACAGCGCCCTGAGGCATGGGCTGATCCTGATCGATGACGGCGATCAGCTGGCCGATCAACTGGTGGCGGCCTGCCTGGGACAGCGCTTCGTGGCCCAGAGTGGGGCTACCTTCATCTGGACGGCTTCGAGTTACAGGATGACCTGGCGCTACAGCGAGCGGGGATACCGCTACTTCTTCCTCGACGTCGGGCATGTCTGCCAGAATCTCTATCTGGCTGCCGAGGCGATCGACTGCGGGGTCTGCGCCATCGCCGCCTTTTCCGATGATGCGGTGAATGAGTTCCTGCGAATCGACGGAGAGGAGCAGTTCTCCCTCTACCTCGCCACGGTGGGAAAGAAATGAGCAAGACCTGGAGCGCAACCTTCAGCATTCACACCTACGAAATGGACAGGCAGCAGCGGGCTTCCGTGCGCGCCATCTGCAGCTATCTGATCGATACGGCGGGACAGCACGTCCATGAGATAGGATATTCCATACCCCAGCTTCTGGAACGGGACCGGAGCTGGTTCTTCAGCCGCTTCCTGCTACGCATGGAGACATATCCCCGTTGGCGGGACAAGATCACCGTGGAGACCTGGCCGCCTGGAAGTCAGAAGCTCCTCGCCTTGAGGGACTGGCGCCTCTATTCGGGCCGGCAGCTGATCGGATTGGCGACCAGCGGTTGGCTGATGATCGATATCCACAAACGCCGCCCCCTGCGCCCCGAGTCCTACCCTGACTGGAAGCGGTTCCTCCACCCGGAGCGCACCATCGCGCATACCTTCGGCAAGCTTCCGGAGCTCGCTGATCACGGCGCACCTTCGGAAACGCAGGAGTTCCGGGTGCGCTTCAGCGACGTCGACATCAACGGCCACGCCAACTACCTCAGCTACATCGATTGGGTTCTGGAGGCCATTCCACCGGCGACCCGTGACGAACAGAAAATCGCCGAGATGGAGGTCCATTTCCTGCGGGAGGTGAACTTCGGGGAGGAACTGTTCAGCCGCTCGCAACGGATCGGAGACGGGCGGATTTCCCCGATCAGAGGAAGCGCCTCCGAAGCGACCTCGGGAAGACAGTTCCTGCACGGTCTGGTGCGTAAACAGGACGGTGTGGAGTTGGTCCGGGCTCGGACCGTCTGGAAACTCGCCGCTCCCGAAACATAGATCGGAAGAAGAGGCGAAGCTGTGCACTACGATGTTCTGGTGCTGGGCTCGGGTCCGGCAGGCTTCTACTGTGCCCTGAGCTGCGCCCGCCTGGGCAGGAAGACGATCCTGGCGGAGCGGGAACGGTTCGGAGGCACCGGTTTCCGCTGGGGCTGCCTGCCCGTGAAGATGATGCTCGACCACCTCAGGGCCCAAATGGGGACAGAGGGGAGAGATGAAACAGGCCGTTTCGGCAAGACGGCCTCGGTGATAACCGACACAGCCCGGCGGATCCGAGAGGTCGAGACCCGCATCCGGAGGCGCCTGACGGCCGCCGGGGTAGAGGTGGTTATAGGAGAGGGTCGACTCGTGGATCCCAACACGTTTCGTCTGGGCAAACGGACGATCTCCGCCTCCCGGATTGTCATCGCCACCGGGACCGAGCCGGCCGGCTGGCCCGGCGTTTCCCTGGACGGCAATACCGTCCTCAGCCACCGGGAGGCGTTGGGATTGAGCGAAATACCGGAACATCTGCTGATTCTGGGCGGGGATGTGGAGGGGATCGAGTTCGCCTGCCTGTTCGCCCACCTGGGCGGCCGGGTCACGCTGATCGAGAAGGAGCGGCGGATCCTCCCGGGCACGGATCCGGACCTGGCAGAGCCGATCGAGCGGGATCTGCTCGGCCGCGGGGTGAGTCTGAAGACCGGAGCGCAGGTCAGCGGCTGCACCCTCGACAGTGGTGCAACTGTGATCCTGAAAGACGGTTCGCGGCTGAAGGGAGACCGGGTCCTGGTCACCGGGCTGCGCCGGCCCAACTTTCCTGAAGGGTTGGAGCGAGTCGGTGTGGAACACGACGGGCAGAAGATCGGGGTGAACGCCCACCTTCAGACCAGCTGCGATGCCATCTACGCCGTGGGGGATGTCAACGGCATCACCGGCATGGCCCACGCGGCCATCCAGCAGGCACTCGTGACCGCCCGCAGGATTGCCGGGCCAGGCGGTAGCCAGGGAGGAAGCGGTTCCGGCAGTGGGGCAGACGGAGCGGCAGGTGGGGGAGGGAAGCCCGCCGGCCCGCCCTACCCTCGGGCCATATACACACTGCCGGAGATCGCCGGGGCCGGCTATCAGGAAAACGAGCTTAACGCGGAAGGGATCCCCTACACACGGTTGTCGTATCGACTCGGAGATACCTGGAGAGGCTACTCCAAGGGAATCGACGAGGGATTCATAAAGGTGTTGGCGGGAGAGGGCGACAGGATCCTGGGACTCTGGATCTGCGGTGCCGCTGCCTCCGAACAGGCTTCCCTGTTCGGACCATTGTTGTCGGGCGGTCTCACCATAGAGGGCTTGAGGGACGGTCTGATCCTCCATCCCACCTTGGGGGAAGCCGCCCTGGAAGCGGTTCTAGAAATCGGTCAGTAGCGTTGCGGATGATCACCGGGAATCGAGGATCTCGATCGCCCGTACCAGGAGATCCTTGAACAGATCGTTGTCCACTTCCAGGGCTACGTCGGTGTTGGCGGGCTTGCCCGTTATGCCGTAGACATCGGCCACGGTCCGCCCCCGGGTCAGCTCCCCGTCGGTTTCGATCTCCACGTTGAGCTTCCGTGTCTTGATCACCTCCGGCCTGATCAGGTGAGCCACGGCCAGGGCGTCGTGCAGCGGTGCGCCGTCGAAACCGAAGATGTCCCTGTTGGCCTGGGCGAAGAACTTGAGCAGCGGAGCCACGACCCGGGAGACCCTGCCGTTCATCGCGGCCAGCCGCTCGATATCGCCGAAATCGAACAGGGCCTTGTTGGTCACGTCCAGACCCACCATGGTGATGGGTATGCCGCTTCCGAACACCACCTTGGCGGCCTCCGGGTCCACGTAGATGTTGAACTCCGCCGCCGGGGTGATGTTGGAATCGAACACCGCCCCGCCCATCAGCACGATCCGTTCCAGCTTGGTGGTGATCCGCGGATCTTTCAGCATGGCCAGGGCTATGTTGGTCAGCGGTCCGGTGGGCACCAGGATCAGAGGGGTCCCGGATTCCATGATGGTCCGGATCAGGAAGTCCACCGCGTGCTGCTCCACCCCCTGGAATCCCGGCTCGGGAAGGTCGGCCCCGTCCAATCCCGAAACCCCGTGTATCTCCGGGGCCACGGTCAGCTCCCGGAACAGCGGCTTGTCCGCTCCCCGGGCTACCGGAATGTCGGTTTCCCCGATCAGGGTCAAGGTTTTCAGGGCGTTCAGGTAGGTCTTCTCACCTGTCTGATTGCCCGCCACCGTGGTAACCCCCAGCAGCTCGAGCTCAGGCGAAGAACTGGCCAGCATGATGGCCATCATATCGTCGTGGCCGGGATCGCAGTCGATGAGGATGCGTTTCATGACGACTCCTTGAACTCCGTGACGTCCGTGACCTCCGTGATCTTCCCGACCCGCTTGGCCTCTTCCACCCTACGGGTCCGCGTCTTCAGAGCCTGCGCCGAGTAGATGGTGAGGGCGATGACGGTTGCCAGGTAGGGGATCAGTGCAATCAGCTCCGAGGGGATTTGAAGGCTGGCAAAGTAAATGGCCAGAGCATTGACCGCTCCGAACAACAGCGAAGCCAAAAAAGTACCCAGGGGCATGTACCCCCCCAAAGTGGCTGCGGCGATGGCGATCCAGCCTCGGCCGGCCGTCATGTCCCGGGCGAACCAGGACACATAGCCCATGGACAGGTACAATCCCCCGAAAGCTCCAAAGAAACCGGAGAGCATCAGGGCCCACATCCGGGTCCGGTTGACATTGATGCCCACCGACTCGGCGGCGTTGGGATTCTGACCCACCGCCCGGATCCGCAATCCCAAAGGAGTCTTGAAGGTGATGATGTAGAACACCACGATCGCCAGGATCGCTCCGTAGGTCATGACATTGTGACCGCTGATGATCGCTCCCAGCACGGGAATGCTCTTGATCAGGGGGATATTCAGATCGGGAAACACGAAGCTCTTCAGGGAACTGGAGGATCCTTTGTCCCCACTGGCCAGAAAGAGCAGAAACACCGTGATACCGGTGGCGAAGAGATTCAAAGCGATGGCCGCCAGGATGATGTCCGCCTTCAGACGGAGATGGAAGTAGCTCAAGGCAGCACCCATGGCCACTCCGGCGGCAACTCCGGCCAGCAGGGCCAGGACGAGGCTTTCAGTGAAAGCGCTGACCAGAACACCTACGAAAGCGGAGACCAGCATTGTTCCTTCCATGGAGATGTTGATCGTGCCGGCCAGGTTGGATATGGACACACCGATAGCGGCGAACAGCAGGGGCGTCATTACCCGGAAGACGGCGAATCCGAACTCAATACTCAGAATGCTTCTCAAGAGGGGGCTCATGCTGTACTTCCTCGCTCTGCCTGACGGACCGTGATGCGGTACTTCCACTTGCTGAGGAAGGCTTCGGCGGTGATCAGCAGGATGATGATCGACTGGATTACGGTTATCATCTCCGCCGGCACGTCGGACATGAGGTTCAGCACCCTTCCGCCTACTCGAAGGTAAGCCAGGAAAAAGGAAGCCGGAATGATCAAAAGGGGATGGTTCCTGCCGATGATGGCCACGATGACTCCGTCCCAGCCGTAGCCCGGCTGCCCCAGGTTCTGCCACACGAACCTGCGGTGGATGCCCATCACCTCGGTCATCCCCCCCAGGGCGGCGAGAAATCCCAGGATCACCTGGCAGAGAATGATGACCTTGAAGACACTGATGCCGCCGAAACGGGCGAAGCGTTCGTTGAACCCGGTGATGCGGATCTCGTAGCCCGTGGTCGTATGGTACAGGAAGTAATACACCAGCAGGGCGAAGACCAGGGCCAGGATGATGCCGTAGTGAATCCGCGTGCCGGGAATGAACTGGGCCAGCCAGGCTGATTCCGGCAGCTGGTAGGAAACGAGGAACCCCGCCTCTTTGTCTCTAAAGTGAAAGTTGATCAGGTACAGGCCGATGAAGTAGGCGACATAATTCAGCATCAGGGAGGACACGAGCTCGCTGGCCTGCCATCGGGCTTTGAGGATAGCCGGAATGAAACTCCACATTGCTCCGGCCAGGCCGGCCATCAGCAGAACCAGGGGGATGTGGATAAAGGCAGGCATATTTGTGGACACGCCAAAGGCGGTTCCCAGTGCAGCACCAAGGTACAAAGAGCCTTCCGCGCCAACGTTGAACTGCTTGGCCTGGAAAGCTACGGCTATCGCGAGACCGCAAAAGATGATCGGCGAGGCGGTTTCGAACACATGGGCCAGTCGGGATCGCGAAAGAAACGGCCCGAGCAGGAAGGACTTGAGGGAAAATCCGGGTTCCTCACTGATCAGATAGATGAGGAAGATGCTGATCACAATACCGATTGCGATTGCGATGATGACCCGAATCAGGGTGAAGTATTTAAGCAGAAACTTTTCCACTGACGGCCTCCTCTCTCTGAACCCCCAGCATGTAGGGACCCAAATCCTCGGCCGCGACTTTGGACATATCCTGAAAGTGGGCGACGACTTCTCCGTTGTACATTACAATGACCCGCGTGGAAAGTTTCAGGATCTCATCAAGATCGGCGGAAGCCAGAAACACGGCCTTGCCCCGGTCCCGAGCTTCCCGCAGAAGGCGATGCACCATCTCCTCAGAACCGACGTCGATCCCCCTTGTCGGGTGAGCGGCGATGATCAGCTCCGGATCCGAGGAAAGTTCTCGGGCCACCACCACTTTTTGGATATTCCCTCCGGAGAGGGAGGAAACCGGCGTCTTGGTTGACTGGGCCAGGATGTTGAACTTCTCGATCAACTCCCGGCTGTGTTTGGAGATCTCCTTCCACTGCAACCGTATTCCTTTGGAGAAACCTCGCTTGAAGTAGCGGTCGAGGATGAAATTCTCCTCCAGGGTAGCCTCCTCCGCTACCCCGTCCTCCATACGGTCTTCGGGGATGTGGCATAACCCCAGCTCCCGTATCTTTCTGGGGGACAGACCGACCAGGCGTTCCCCGTTTAGGGAAATCTCCCCCTCCGACGGATCCAGAAGGCCAGCCAGGATGCGGATCAACTCGGTCTGTCCGTTGCCCACGACGCCGGCCAATCCCAGAATCTCACCGGAGCGAACGTCGAAGGAAATCTTGTTCAGCACCAAAATCCCCTCATCGTTCACATAGGAAAGATCGCGAACGAGCAGTACCGGCTCCCCGAGCTGTATCGGTTGAGGAAGGCGCTCAAAGCTGATATCCCTGCCAACCATCAGGTGGGCGATGTCATGCTCGGTGAGCTCGCTGGCCTCCCTGGTGTCGATGACCCGGGCATCCCGCATGATGGTCACTCGATCGGCGATCTGTTTGACTTCTTTGAGCTTATGGGAGATGAAGATGATCGTCTTGCCCTGCTCCTTGAGATTCTTGAGGGTTTTGAAGAGGATTTCGGTTTCCTGAGGCGTCAGTACCGACGTTGGCTCGTCCAGGATGAGCAGCTCGGCGTTGCGGAACAGGGCTTTGAGGATCTCTACACGCTGGCGCACCCCGATGGGCAGATCTTTGATCTTCTTGTCCGGGGGAACCGGCAAACCGTACTCTTCGGACACCCGACGGGTGATCTCTACTGCCTTGTCCGTATCCAGGAAGAATCTGACCCGCCTCGGTTCGTTGCCCAAAACCATGTTCTCCGCGACGGACAGGTCGGGAGCCAGCATCAGGTGCTGGTGAACCATACCAATTCCCATCTGAATGGCATCGTGAGGGCTGCGTACATTTACCTTCTCACCTCTGAAGAAGATCTCTCCTCCCTGAGCATGTTCGATGCCAAAGATGATTTTCATCAGGGTGGTTTTACCGGCACCGTTCTCACCCACGATAGCGTGAATTGTGTTTTTTTCCACGCCGACGCTTACACCGCGGTTGGCGATCACCCCGTTTCCATAGACTTTCAGGATATTCTTTGCTTCCAGGATCGTTTCCATGATCGAAATCCCTTCATCCTGCCGCACGCAGGTATTGACCGGAGGCAGTGAGAAATAAAAAAAGTGGGGACCCGTCGGTGATCCCCACTGCTTGCTCTATCGTTAAAAAACCGTGTCGACGGCAATCTCCCCGCTAATGATTTTCTCTTCCAATTCCTTGACCTTGGCACGGAACTCTTCGGGAACGAGCTTCCGGTAGTTTTCGTTGTCGGCCACGCCGATGCCACCTTCGGCGATTCCCAGGGTTTCTGCCTGCCCGACCGGCAGGTTGCCTTCAACATACATCTTCAGAGCCCGATAAAGGGACTCATCAACGTTTTTCATCATAGAGGTGACGATGTTGGCGGATTTGCCCGGATCGGTGTCTTTGTACAGGAAGTACTGGTCCGAATCCACTCCGATGGCGTAGCGATCCTTGTCCTTGGCCGCATCGAGCAGTCCTATTCCGGTCTCTCCGGCCACGTTAAAGGCGATGTCCGCTCCCTGCTCGTACTGGGCCAGGACCAAATCTTTTCCCTTGCCCGGATCATTGAACAGTCCCGCGTAGGAGACGAGCACCTCCACATCCGGATCTATATACTTGGCCCCTTGGATATAGCCGACCTTGAAGTCATTGATAACCGGGATATCCATACCGCCGAGAAAGCCGATGACCTTCTGCGGATTCGCCTTGGGCATATCGGAGGAGGTCACCAGGGCCCCCAGCGCGCCGACGAGGAACGATCCCTCGTTCTGGGCGTAGAGAATCGAGTAGACGTTATCCATTCCTTCCTTCGAATAATCCACCGAGGTGTCGTAGGTGATGAAGACCTTTTCCGGATGCTTCGGGGCAATCTCATGCAGATAGTCCACCAGCTGCCAGGTCCCGGCGATGACGATGTCCCACTCACCTTCGGCCAGCTGGGTGATATCCGGTTCCCAGTTCGCCTGCTCGTAGGTCCCTTCGATGGTCTTGGTTGTGAAACCGAACTCTTCTGCCGCCTTGGTCACTCCCCGGTGAGCGGAGTCGAAGAAGGACTTGTCGCCCAGTGTCCCGTTCACGTATAGGACGACCCGGACCTTCTCCTCGCCCTTTGCAGCCGGCTCCTCTTTCTTCTTGCAGGCCGCCAGCCCGAGCAGACCAAAGGCCAGTAGCACAACGAGTAGCACGTACAATACTTTTTTCATTTTCCCTCCTTGCGGAAATAATTGGTGCATCTTTATTACGCCAGATTGCATATCTCCATCAGTATACTTTGGAATCCGGCCTTGTCAATTTCCATGATCAACTTGAGCCGATTCCCCTGCTGCCGAACGCTGGCTCCCCGCCGGGGTGAGCCGGTCGGCTCCATCTTCAGATTGCAGTTAGTTTCCTTCCGGGCGATGGCCGGCTTTACAACATAGGCCATGGCGATGGGATCGGGGAACATCGCCGCCCTGGCTCCGTACACCTTGTCGATGTAAGCGAACAGGGGCTGGTGCATGTCGAGGAGCAGCTTTCCTGCCTTGCTGTCCCCCAGGCCGAGGGCACGGATCTCCTCTTCGGTGTGCGCTATTTTGACCGCCGCGTCCCAGGGAACAACGGTCAGAGGTACCCTGCTGTCCAGAACAACCTGGACCGACTCCGGGTCGGCGTAGTAGTTGAACTCGGCGCAGGTGGTGACGTTGCCCCGCTCCAGAGCGCCTCCCATCGACACGATTTCACCAAGCAGCTCTTCCAGCTCCGGATAGAGGTTCAGGGCGATGGCCACGTTCGTTAGCGGCCCCAGGGCGACCAGGGTCAAGCCCGGGTTTTCCCGAGCCAGACGAAGGAGGCCGTCGGGAACGCCTGCGCTCTCGATTCTCTTTCCCGCATCGGGAAGCTCCACATCTCCCAATCCATTGCTTCCGTGAACCCCCGCGGCGTGATGCGGCTGAGCGATCAGGGGCCGGGATGCACCGCGGTACACGGGGATATCCTCCCGTCCCAGAACGGGAAGCAGGCGGAGCACGTTTTCGCTCACCTGGTTCACGCCCACGTTGCCGCTCACCGTGGTCAGACCCAATACCCCTATCTCCGAATGGGCCAGAGCGATCATGATGGCCACCGCATCATCGACGCCGCAATCGGTATCGATGAGGATCTTCTTCATCGTTCCAGCTCCCGCTGCACCGCCTCCAGCAGATCCCGGATTTCGAAGGGCTTTCCCAGGTATGCTATGCGGTTCGCCTCGATGAAACCGACGGTCTCGACGCTGACAGTATCACCGGTGATGAACAGGAACCGGCTAGGGGCTTCCGACCTTTCCGAGGTCAAGCGCTGGTACAAATCGATACCGCTCAACCGGGGCATGCGCACGTCGCAGATGATCAGATCGTAGTCCTTCGCTCCGATCTTCTTCAGTGCGCTCAACCCGTCCATACTGGTTTCCACCTGGTAGCCGGCCTGTTCCAGCACACGGACCACCATCGCCCGTACCACCTCGTCATCCTCCACAACGAGCAGACACCCGGTTCCGTTTTTATCAGCCGCCGGCTGCTGACTATCGGCATCCTCCTTGTCGGGGGAGTTCCCCACCAAGACCACCGGGATCTGCACGTAGAAGCGGCTGCCTTCCCCGGGTATACTCTCCACCCAGATCTGCCCGTCGTGCTCGCTGATGATTCCATGGCAGACCGAGAGGCCTAGACCGGTCCCCTTGCCGGGCGACTTGGTGGTGAAAAACGGGTCGAAAATACGAGACTGGACCTCTTCCGATATCCCGGGTCCATTGTCCCCGATACAAATGCGTATGGAGCGTCCGGGGGTGCGGCCAACCGCTGGCCGTTCCCCCGGTATCCCGGCTTGGGTCGGTTGCTCGATCTCTATCAAATCCGAGGATACGGTAAGCACTCCACCACCGCCCGCTTCGAACATCGCCTCATAGGCGTTGTTGATCAGATTGACGAACACCTGTTGAAGCTGATCTGCATCGGCCATGGTCGCGGGAAGATTCCCGGCAAGACGGGTGTGGCATTCGATGTTTCGTGATCGAAGCTCGTAAGCCAGAATCGTCAGAGTACTGGTCAGGACATCATCAACAAGCACGGGGCGTCGCTCCGGGCGCTGCTGCCTGGAGAAATCCAGCAGGCTGCGCACGATCTTCCCCGCCCGGTGTGCCTCCGAAACCAGTTTCTCGAGATCCTGTTTGACGCCGCCGTCGAGCTCTCCCGACTGCAGCAGCTGGGCGATCCCGATGATCGCAGTCAGGGGATTGTTCAATTCGTGGGCTACACCTGCGATGAGTTTCCCGATCGCCGCCAGCTTTTCACTTTGAACGAGCTTGTCCTGGGAGGCTTGCAACGCCTCCAGCTGATCTTTGACGTTTTGATGAAGCTGGGCGTTTTCCACGGCGACAGCCGCCTGATGGGCGAAGCTCATGGCCAGATCCGCCTCTTCGTCGGAGTAGGCTCCCAGCTTACGGCTGTCGATGGTCAGGCAGCCGATCATTCCCGCCCTGCCGAGCAGAGGTACGCTCATCCAACCCTTGATATACTTGGTGTTCCCCCAGCCGTGAAAACGATCGTCCGCCGAAGCGTCCACCAGAATGAAAGGGCGCCCGGTTTGCTCGATCTCCCGCTCGATCTCCGTGACCGGATAGGTATTGCCGATGGCCGAATCACCTGGCAGGTCCCGTCCAGTCACCACGCGCAGGCAGCTGCCCTCCACGAGCATCACCGAAGCGCTGTCGTATGGAATGACCTTGCGCAGCTCCGTGAGGAGTCGGTCCAGAACTTCATGCAGGTCAAGACTTTGGCTCAGGGAAGCAAGGGCGGACTGCATGGCCTCGATCTGCCGGCGCTGGGTTCGTTCGGCTTCGTACAGGCGGGCGTTCTCCACTGCAATCGCCGCCTGATCGGCCAGCATCTCCAGGATGCGCAGCTCCTCGTCGTTGAACGGCTGGGTTTCGAATCTGGAGATGTTCATCACCCCGACGACCCGCTGCTTGACCTCCAACGGCAGACCCACGATGCTTCCCCGCCACTTTTTGGGAGAGTCCTTGTAGAGGGGGTGGGTATGGATGTCCTCGATCACAATAGGGCGGCCTGTCTCGGCCACTTTGTAGGTCAGTCCGTTATACCTAGGCTCTGCAAAGGGTTCGTCCCAACGTCCATTCTGACCGGAAGCCGCACCGAAGGACAGGGTTTTGCCGTCATAGAGAAAGATGTGAGCCAGGTCCGCCGGAACGAGCTCATGAGCGCTGGCCAGGATCGAATCCAAAACAGTCGGCAGCTCCAGAGATGCGGTCAGGGTCGAACTGGTTCGCTGAACCGCCTCCACCTCATCTCGGACGTCTCGGTCCAACCGCCTGAGTCGCAGGTTCTCCATCCTTGCGGAGATTGCCATGGATAGGAGCTGGGCGAATTGGGCGTCTCGTTTGCTGAAAGGCCGGTCTTCGGAAATCCTGAGAAGCAAGAGCAGACCTGCCGATTCGCCGGAAACGACCAGAGGCGAAGCCAATACAGCCGTCACCCCCAGTTCAACCAAAGCGGTATGGGCAAACACGTAGCGGTTGTACTCGCCGATGTTGACGGGATTCTCCTCCTGCAGCCCCAGGCTGACCAGGAGCTCTGTAGCCAAACCCCTGTTCTGGAAGGCATCTTTTGGCAGCCCGCAGGCAATGACATTGCCTACCCCGTTGACGGCCCGTCCACGGCCGTTCCCGGAGCCGAGGATAAGCGCTGCACCCTGAGCGCTCAAGGCCTCTGCAGCCGCGGAAATTACCGCGGGCAGAACCTCGGCCAGGTTCTGTGCACGAAAGAGGTTGCGCAATAGTTCGTACAGGATCTTCGATTGGTTTCGAGCCAAAATACCTTCCCGCCGTATGTACTGCGTCCCAACGTGGAGTTAGAGACAACAAGATATCTCTTATTTATACCCTTCAGATCAACTGTATGTCGAGGTCCTACGATTGAGCAGCAGGTTGCAGTCGGAGGAGGAATTCCCTGCCGTTACCTGGATCGTGTAATCGAGCTTCCCTACTCCGCTTTCGATTCGTATAAAACTTGGATCAGGCTGTCCGGTGTATCGGTAATGATGCCGTCCACTCCCCAATCGATCAACTTTTTCATGATTCGTCGATCATTTACCGTCCAGGGGATAACCTTCAAACCTAACCGGTGCGCTTCCTCTACGTCCTGCTGGTCGATCTCCCGGTAGTAGGGGCTGAGGATATCCGCTGCGAATGCATGTACCAGAGCAGGAATGCTTCCATAGTCGTCAAAATCAAGACCGGCCAGCCAAGGTGAAGGTCCCTCCCCTCCAGGCTGGAGGTTGTACCAGGCGCCGTCAATTGAGAAATTCATGACCGCCAGGCAGGCCACGGGAATATCGGGAGCCAGTTCTTTTACTGCCTCGAGGGTTCGCCAGTCGAAGGACTGGATCGTGACCCGCGCCTCGAGTCCATGTTTGCGGATTGAGGCCAGAACCAGCTCTACGAATTCGTTGTAACCAATCGTATATTCGGGAAACGGAGGGTAGGTCTTGATCTCCAGATTGAAATGCAGGCTATCCGCACCCATGGAATCGGCCAGCTCGAAAACCTGAGACAGGGAGGGAATCTTCTCCCCGGTGACCGGGACCTGCTCCCGAAAACTGTACCAGTAGTCGCTGCCCCGCCTGATCTCCCCCACGGTGTAGCGTTGGAGCTGCTGGAAATCGAGGTCTCTGATCAGGATCCTTGCATTCTCCTCGAGGAACTCCCCATCCGGTCCGCGGGTAATCGTCGGATTGAGCCTGTAGTCGTGGCTGACCACCAACACCCGGTCTCTGGTTACGGCCAGGTCCATCTCCAGCGTGTCTGCGCCGAGGTCGATGGCATGGGCGAAGGCGGCCAGGGTGTTTTCCGGGCGGAGAGCCCTGCCGCCCCGGTGGGCCTGAACCTCGAAATCCGGATTGGAGTCAGCCCAAAGGACTCCCGGGATCAGGAGCATCGACAAGATTAGAACGAGGCAAAGCCGGCAAAGCGGCAGATCACTTCTCCGAACCAAGGGCGAACCCCTTCATGAAGCTCTCCTGCATGAAGAAGAACACGAGCAGCGGCGGGATCATGGTCATGACCACCCCGGCCATGATCACCCCCCAGTTGTTCATGGTCTCTGAGGTGACCAGCATCTTTACCCCGATCTGGACCACCCGCATCTGTTTCGAGTTTGTGGCCATCAGGGGCCAGAGGTACTGGTTCCAGATGTAGATGAACTCGATCACGGTGAGCGCTCCAATGGTGCTGGCTGACAGGGGGATGAGGATCTGGAATAGGTAGCGCAGGGGCCCGCAGCCGTCCATCTTGGCCGCGTCGAGCAGCTCCACCGGCACCTGGCGGAAGCGCTGGACGAACAGGAAGGTCCCGGTGGCGCTGGCCAGGAAGGGAACGATCAGGGCCCAGTAGGTGTCGATCCACTTGAGCTTGCTCATGATGTCGAACAGGGCCACGATGCGCACCGGGATGGGCAGCAGCAGGGTCACCAGGACCACGAAGAACAGGACATTCTTCCCCTTGAAGTTGAAATGGGTGAAGGCGAAGGCGGCCAGCAGGCTGAGGAGGATCTTGCCCAGAGACACCATGATGGCGATGAAAAAGGAGTTGAACATCATCCGGCCCAGGTTGACGCTCTTCCAGGCCGCGACATAGTTGCTGAAGTTCCGGGAGGGGAGAAACCTGGGCGGGTAGGAATACACCTGGAAAGGAGTCTGGGTGCTGATGATGATGGAAAGGATTACCGGGGCTCCGACGACCAGGATCGAGAGGATAATCAGAAGGTGCAGGATCGACTTTTGATACAGTTTCGTTCTCATGGATCAGCCCTCCCTATTGATAATGCACTTTTCGGCCGGTGGTGCGGAACTGGATCAGGGTCAGTCCAACAACCAGGGTGAAGAGGATGAAACTCTCCGCCGCGGCGTAGCCGGTCTTGTGGAAGACGAAGAAGTCCTTGTAGAGCTGGTAGATCAGGATGCTGGTGGAATCTGCCGGACCGCCGTTAGTCAGCACATCGATCAGTCCAAAGGAAGCAAAGAAGGAGTAGATCAGGTTCATCACCAGGAGAAAGAAGGTCATCGGGGAGAGCAGGGGGAAGGTGATGATCCAGAAGCGCTTCACCGCTCCGGCGCCGTCGATGGATGCGGCCTCCAGAGCCTCCCTCTGCACGTTCTGCAGGCCGGTTAGATAGAAGATGATGTTGTAGCCCAGGTTCTTCCAGGTGGCGGCCATGATCACCACGATCAGAGCCAGATTTCCCTTGGTCAGCCACCCGGGACGCACCCCGAAAAGGGTTTCGCTGAAAAAGATCAGGTAGCCGTTGGCCGGATTGAAGAGGAAGAGGAAGATGGCCCCGGAGATGGCCGGGGAAAGGGCGTAGGGCCAGATCAGCAGGGAACGGTAGATCCTCTGCCCCCTCAGCTTCTGGTTGAGAAGCAGGGCGATCATCAGGGAGATGAACAGGCCGACGACCACGACCGAAACAGAGAAGATCATGGAGGTCACGAAGCTGTTGATGTAGTCGGCACTGGTAAACAGCTTCTGGAAGTTGTAGAAGCCGGCGAAGATCTTACGGATCCCGAAGGGATGGACCTTATACAGACTCAGGCGGAAGGTCTCGATCGCCGGGTAGAAGAGAAATACAATCAGGATGAAGAAGCTGGGCAGCAGCAGCAGGTAGGGCAGCCACTTATTTTCAAAGGTCGATTGCATAGACTCCTCTCCTCTTCAGAAAGTGCCTGAGAATCCTATTGTTGCACGAGAATTGGGATGAA
>Ga0307426_1001369_pt1 | contig 16173 bp, 20 predicted proteins | sample SalMarWE160340MG_FD_202165 | JGI IMG/M metagenome (GOLD analysis project Ga0307426, IMG submission 202165) | Salt marsh sediment microbial communities from the Plum Island Ecosystem LTER, Massachusetts, United States - WE1603-40 | ecosystem: Environmental > Aquatic > Marine > Intertidal zone >... | reverse complement strand
TCCTTCCAAATCTTTCTGCAGTGTCTTGTCCTCTAGCCACGTTCGAATTATCATCAAGACCCAGTAAATTGCTACAGGGACGAAAGTGTAAGCTGAACCAATTATCAACGGAATTGACGAAGTGAAAAGGATTCCCGACAAATAGCCAGGATGCCTCACAAAACTGTACGGTCCTCTTGCTATAACTCTATGGTGCTCTTGAATTCGAACAGTAGGCTCAAAATGCGGGTTCACCGCCATTGCCCAGTTAAGAAGAAACGATGACAAAACGACAAGAAAAAAACCAATCACCGCAAAGTAAACATCTAAGCTTGACCATTGAAATCGCCCCACATCCAAACCCGCAACCGCAGGGATCAAAATAATCACAGACAAATTACTAATGCGCATCAACACCTCATCCCAAAGTTTTGAGCCCTTCCGTTTCGTTTTAAGCCTCCGAATCACAAGCTGAGGGTTAACCTTGTATTGGATTCCAATACTAACGGAAGAATGAACAAAAGCTGTCCCAAAGTATAGCCCAGGTCGAGGATCAGGCAAATTCCCTGCTGAAACAACGAAGACAATTATCTGAACTGAAAGCATAACCGCCGATACCAAGAGCTGCTTCACTGCGGCAATCCTGAACTGCTTCCTGCTTTCCAGCATGAATAAACATTGACTGCTTTACTTATATTTCTAATTAGGAAATGAAACTTCATTAATTCTGATACTCTTCAACTCGGTATGAAATCTTCGAAAAAGTTGAGGAAAAAATGAGAAGTTATGCTGGAGATATCGCCATTTTGTCCGAAGCTACCTCACCTCGGCCACTTTCTGCAAGTGCTATGGAAAAGTATTAACTACCTTTGCGAATGCGATGGAAATAATTGTCTTAATGGAACAAATTGGCTTTTAGCTTTTCAATGAAGCTACCAAATCACTTCGCGCGCGCTTACAAAAGGTTCATATTATTTGATTTCCAAGTTCTAGTTCAAGGTGATTTATTGCCGAAAATCTTAGTTCTTTATTATAGCCGAACTGGAAGCACGGAGAAGATGGCAGAAGCCGTAGTTGCAGGTGCCAAAAGCGTTGGCAACGTGGAAGTTGAGCTAAGCTACCACGTGGAGGCAGAAGACCTTTCAGGGTTCGACGCCATTCTCGTAGGTGCCCCAACGTACAATCATGCAATTCCGATCGACATGGAGCAGCTTTTTGAAGACGCAGCCGCGAAAGGCATAAACCTTAAGGACAAGATGGGTGGAGCCTTCGGCTCTTACGGGTGGAGCGGAGAAGCACCAAAATTTCTCCTTGAGATCATGAAAAACAAGTTTGAAATGCAGGTGACCGACCCGCCGCTGCTGGCGAAGTACGCGCCTGACGAGAAAACTCTGGGTATGTGCCGAGAAATGGGGAAGCGTGTTTCCGAAACCCTTATGCACCAAGCTTAACATGATTTAGGAAAGAGGAGAAGAATAACTTGAGCTCAAACGATAAACTGCTTGATTTTATTAGGCGACAGATAGTCATCGAAAAAGAAATCGTGGAGTCGCTGAACAAGGGCATAGTGAACATTAAGAATCCGCCTGTCAGAGGTGTTTTGAAAGGAATATCCTTAGACTCCGTGAAGCACGCAGAACTTTACGCGGCAGCAGTTTCACTTTTAACGGATGTTTCGCAAGCATTGAAACAGGAAAATCTTGACGAACAAAGAGCCTTGGTTGAGAAGCACATAAAGTTGGAAGAAGAACTCATCGAAAAACTGGAGAAGATGATGCCTACAATCGGAAACAGCAAGGTGCGGTTTCTTTTGGACTCGATTTTGGCTGATGAGCGGAGGCATCACTCGTTGCTGAAGAAAGTTTTGGAGATTATTGTTCACGGCGAAACCATAACTGAAGCGGACTGGTGGAAGATGCTTTGGGAAGACGTGCCGTTTCACGGTGCCCCAGGCGGCTAACCAATTAAACCTCTTTTTCTATCAAGTGCTTAATCTTCGCATTAGTGGGCGTGCTCCATTTCATGCTGGGACGTAGCGGTTTTCTCCATAGGCATTTCCGTTTTAGGCTCGTATCTCCGAAGAGTTTGACTGTTTATTGCCACCAAAACCGTGCTTAGCGACATTAGAATTGCGCCCACCGCCGGGTCTATGATAACTCCAAAACTGGCGAGGATGCCTGCAGCCAAGGGAATGGCGAATATGTTGTAGCCGGCAGCCCACCAGAGATTCTGCACCATCTTGGAATACGTTTTCTTTGAAAGGTCAACCACCTTCGGCACATCCCGAGGGTCATTCTTTACAAGAATTATGTCTGCGCTCTCAATTGCCACATCTGTTCCAGCACCAATGGCGATGCCCACGTCAGCCGTAACCAAGGCTGGAGCGTCATTGATGCCGTCCCCGACCATAGCGACGCGATAGCCCTTCTCCTTTAACGACTTGACCTTCTCCGCCTTCTGATCGGGCAAAACCTGGGCAAAATAATCGTCAATATTGAGTTCCTCCGAAACGCCCTTTGCAACCGCCTCAGCGTCACCAGTAAGCATGTAAACCTTCACACCAGCCGCCTTCAAATTTCTAATTGCCTGACGAGATTCTTCTCGGATCTTATCAGCAAGAGCAAAAGCACCAGCAAGTTTTCCGTCCACCACTGTGAAAACCACCGTTTTGCCCTGTTCTTGCAGGACAGTTATTTTTTCGTCATTTACTTCAACGTTCATTTCCTTCAGAAGATTCGGGCTTCCCACAGAGACTTCTTTGCCCTCGACTTTTCCCTGCGCGCCCTTGCCGGGAATGGCTTTAAAATCTCGGGTTTTTGGAACCTTGGCGCCTTTCTCGCTGGCGTAGTCCACGATTGCCTTCCCGATTATGTGCTCAGAATTCTTCTCAACCGAAGCGGTCAACCGCAAAAGCTCATCTTCCGAGATGTATGAGACCACATCGCTCACGCCGAACTGTCCCGTTGTCAACGTTCCAGTCTTGTCGAAAACCACGGCTTCCACATCCTTTACCATCTCAAAGGCTTTTCTGTCTCTGATGAGAATCCCACTTTTAGCCGTTATAGACGTGGATAGCGCGACTACGAGAGGTATTGCCAATCCGAGCGCGTGTGGACACGCTATCACCAGAACAGTTACTGTGCGCGTAAGAGCAAACTGAGCGTTTCCAACCACAGCCCACACGACATAGGTTATTACACCAGCTGAGACAGCAACGTAAAACAGGAGCGCGGAGGCTCTGTTGGCGAGGTCTTGGGTTCTGGACCTGCTTTGCTGAGCTTGCCTCACAAGTGTTATCACCTGCGCCAGATAGGTTTCCTCGCCCGTTCTTTCAATCTTGGTTCTTAGTGCGCCGTCTCCGTTTATGGCGCCTCCTATGACTTTGTCTTTTTTCGCCTTGTGAACAGGCTTCGACTCACCCGTGAGAAGAGCCTCGTTAACGTAAGATTCTCCCTCGGTGACCACACCATCCGAAGGGATCTTTTCGCCTGGACGGACCAAAACTACGTCACCTGCCCGCAACTCGGAAACTGGTACGTCTCTAATGTCGCCGTTCTTCACCAAATGCGCCATCGTGGGCATTATCTTGACAAGTTCTTCCAGCGCTCTTGAAGCACCCAGAACGCTTCGCGCTTCTATCCAGTGCCCGAGAAGCATCACGTCTATCAAGGTTGCGAGTTCCCAGAAGAAATCCTTTCCAACAGGAACAAAGACGGTGGCGGCTGAAAAGAAGAAAGCCACGGATATTGCCGTGGCTATGAGGGTCATCATCCCAGGCTGTGCTCTTCGCAGCTCCTGCGTTAGCCCTTTCAGGAAGGGCCATCCGCCGTAGGCGTAGATTATAACGGCTAGAAGTAGTAGAATGTATGATTGATAGGGTATTGTGAGCGTGTATTGGAACCATGTCTGTATGGCTTCCGAGAGAATCAGAACGGGGATTGTGAGGGCGAGGCAAACGAAGAATCTTTTTTTGAACATTCCAGTGTGCATCATGTGACCCGAAGCACCATGCTTCATTCCAGCGTGCATGCCTTGTTGGGATCCTTTATGTTTCATCCCGTTGTGCATGCTATGATTTTCCTCCTTCGTTTCCTCACCATCGCCTATATGTCTAGAGACTGGATTAGTTTCTTCATTATAGCGGCTGACTTCTGGAACAGCTTGATTTCGGCGTTTTCCAGTTGCAACTTGATGGTTTGCACGATGCCGTCTTTATTCACTATTGAAGGGACGCTTAGGCAAACGCCGCTGACGCCGTAATAGTCTTGCAGTAGGCTGGAGACTGTGAGAATTGCGTTTTCGTCTCGAATTATGCTTTCCACTATGCGGGTTAAACCCAAGCCAATGGCGTAGTATGTGCTTCCTTTGAGGTTAATTATTTTGTACGCCGCGTTTTTCACTTGTTCAAAAATCCTGTTCAAGTACTGCTTGTCATATTTCATGCCGCAGATAGGACAATATTCTTTCAAGTTTACTCCTGCGATGCTTGCCGCGCTCCAAACTGGCACTTCACTGTCGCCGTGTTCGCCGATAATGTAGGCGTGAACGTTTCTTGGGTCAATTCTGAATTTTTCTCCTATCAGAGAGCGCAGGCGTGAAGTGTCTAGTGTGGTGCCTGAACCTATTACTCTGTTGGGCGGGAAACCTGATAGCTTCAAAGTAACATAGGTCATTATGTCAACGGGGTTTGTGGCAATCAGCAGGATGCATTGGTCATTATGCTCTTTTATTCTTGGAATGACCTGCTTGAAAACGGCTGCGTTTCTTTCCACCAGATTTAATCGTGATTCTCCCGGCTTCTGAGCTGCTCCCGCGGCGATAACCACGATGTCGGCGTCCGTGCATTCGTCGTAATCACCAGCGTTTATTCTTGCAGGCTGCACGAAAGGCAAGCCGTGTTCAAGGTCCATGGCTTCACCCATGGCTTTTTCCGCGTTGACATCGATTAGGCTAATCTCGGATACTAAGCCGTGAATCATTAAAGAGTAGGCAAAAGAAGCTCCGACTGAGCCTACGCCAACTACAGCAACCTTCGCAGGGCGGGAACAAAATTTACGCTCCATAAACCGCGCCTCAAAACAACTTCCAATGTAATATTCACCGAAGTCTATATAACTCTGTTGAAGGCAACAGTTAAACCTTGGAAGTTTTGACTGGCAACAACGCTCAGTGGCGCTTCGCACACGCCGGAGTCTCAATTCTGGACGGCTTTGGAACAGTGCATCAAACAGCCTTTGCAAAGCTTGAATTAACTAATACTGCTCAAACTTGAAACTATGTATAGTTTATAAAAGGGGGTATAGACTGTACTGAGCATAATAGTCTGCAGGTTCTCGAAAGGTCTTGGCACGCTGGGAAAATCGGTTAAGTCTTTGGTTTAGGAGTTCTCGCTGCTGACTACTTGCTCCGACGAGTTCCAAACTTCCTCGATTAAGTCTTGAAGACCCTGCAGTAAGGACGCCAACTTTTCGCCTTTAGCTGTTAAGCCATACAACTTCGGAGTTTTTCTCGTGAACACAAGCTTTTTCCCTTTCAGCCCTCGCAGGTACTTGTAGATTCTTCTCATCGAAAGCCCTGTTTTCTCAGAAAGTTTCTTAGCTGAAATTCCATCTTCAGGAAGACTGTCGTAAACTTTTCTCTCCGTTACGGAAAAAGTCTCCTTGTTCGGATCACGTTTTGACCTAAAGAAAAACACGTAGTCTCTTTCTTCAGGAGCCTCAATCAAACCCCCAGTTTTCAGCCGTTTCAGAACACGCGAAGCAACTTTCGGAGAGATAAGCGCTTCCACCTCTTGAAAAGTCTTTGGTCCATCCAACAGCGCACTGAGAAGAGTTTCTTCGTAACATTCAGAATGCGCTGGCAAAACGTTAACGAATTCGGGGAAGCCATCAAGTAACTCGGTGAGTCTGCCGCCGAAAGTTGTTGCGTAATATTCTTCTCGAGCTTCAGCAGCTAGTCCAACATCCATTAAGGGACGTAAGTACTCTTCAGTGATGGTGTCTTGACTGTGCATGAAACCAGCTTTTTTAAGTTCCTGCTGGAGTTGACTCACAGAATAGCGACCTTTCACGATAGCGTTTAAAATATGCAGGCGTGTTTCGTTTTTCAAGACGTTAAAAAGGTCTTTCATGAAATTCGGGTTATCCATAGTTTCGCGCAGTGTTCTAAGCTCGTTTTTCAACTTCCAAATATTACAGCGGGTCACGCACTCAAGAGGGTTCAGCGGAGCGCAATTCCTGCATTCCGCATCCAACGTCCTGAGCATCTCCGACAAATCTTGTTTCTTTTCCATATTTTGCCCGGACAGAGCCGCTTTCATTTACTATTACCTTCGTTGACATGTGCCTTGACGGGAAAAGGAGTGAGAGATTGGGTGAAAAAGACCTTTTTTAGGAGATATCCCGTCATGACACACGTCATAAAAATGTATGACGTGCGTCATATTTATATACATTTCCACCACAAATTAGAGTAATTGGTGAACATTTTGCTAATACCATGCGAAATAGGAGTCAAAACAGTTTTACCCGCAATGAGATCCCTCATGGCAAGAGCCATCGTAGAAAAATATGAAATGAAAGAAAAACAAGCTGCAGAAATCCTCGGATTATCACAATCCGCCATAAGCAGATACACGAAAAAAAACAGGGGAAACACCCTAACAATCGAAAACGAACCCGAAGTGCAAGCCCTCATAGATCAGCTGATAGGTTTGCTCTTGCACGAACCACAACAAAAAAAGGAGATCATAAAACTCTTCTGTCAAACCTGCAAAACAATCCGAGAAAAAGGGTTAATGTGCCACCTCTGCAAGGAAAAGACCCCAAAAATATGGGCAGAAACCTGCACTTTCTGCCTTTAAATCCAACTCAAAGATTGAAGCTTTATTAAAAACGACGCCAAAAATGATTTCTGAGGCTAACAAAGTTGGCGTCGCACGACGAGAAAAACGTTCTGGGCATCATAGAAAAAGTAAGCAAAAGCGTAGTCAACATAAGCACCATAAAACTCGTTCACAACATATTCTACCAGGCAGTGCCAGTCGCAGGCATGGGATCAGGCACCATAATCGACCCCAAAGGTCTCATACTAACCAACAATCACGTGGTCGGCGGAGCAGACAAAATCCGCGTAACACTTTGGAACAACGAAGTCCTAGAAGGCAAAATAGTAGGATCATGCGCCATACACGACATAGCAGTCATAAAAGTTAACCGCGAAAACCTTCAAGCCGCAGAACTTGGAGACTCCGAAAAGCTCAGAGTAGGACAAGCCGTCTACGCCATAGGAAACCCCTTCGGCTTAACTGGAGGACCATCTGTGACCTCAGGAGTAATCAGCGCCATAAACAGAACTATAGAGTCACAAAGAGGCATCCTAGAAAACCTCGTCCAAACCGACGCCGCTATAAATCCTGGAAACAGCGGTGGACCACTTGTGGACCTTGAAGGCAAAGTCGTCGCCATAAGCACGGCGATTATACCTTTTGCCCAAGGCATAGGCTTCGCAATACCTATCAACGGCGCGAAAGCATGCACCACTGGAATAGTAAACGAAGGCATAGCCCGAAGACCTTGGCTCGGCATAATAGGCTTAAGCATAACCGAAGAGATAGCGCGCTATTATGGCTTACCAGTAAATCGAGGGGTTCTCGTGACAAAAGTCGCTGAGGGCAGCCCTGCAGAAGACGCTGAAATGGCTGACGGCGACATCATCTTGGAAATAGATAATTTGGAAACTAGACGGATTGAAGACTTGGTTAAGGAAATACATAAAAGAAAAGTCGGAGACAAAGTCAAAATCTTCGCCTTGCGCAACGGCAGAGAACACTTCTTTGAGCTGAAACTAAGCGAAACACCCTAATTTTACGATTCTTAAACTTCTGAGGGCGAATAGTTGAACCAAAACGAAATTAGAGAAATCCTGACGAAACACAAAACCGTTGCCGTGGTAGGATTATCAAGAGACCCTGGCAAGGATAGCCACGGAGTAAGCGCCTACCTGAAACAACACGGTTTCCGCATTATACCCTTAAACCCTTTTGCAGATGAAGTTCTCGGCGAAAAAAGCTACAAGAGCCTTCTCGATATTCCACCTGAAATCCAGAAAACAATAGAAATTGTTGACATTTTTCGACCTTCGAAAGATGTGCCGCCCATAGTGGAGCAAGCCATCAAACTGAAAGCAGCCTATGGAAAGCCAAATGTGGTGTGGATGCAGTTAGGAATAGTGAATGAACAAGCGGCTGAGGAAGCTAAAAAAGCTGGATTAATGGTTGTTATGGACAAGTGTATGATGATTGAACACAAACGCTTTTCCTAGTTTGTCATGCAGCCCTTTTTCTATGCTATTCCGCCTAAGACCAGTGATGCAATGGTTGCTACAATGATGATTGTCATGGTTTCGATGAGGGTTATTTTCCAGCTTACCCGAGTCTTCCTTGAACGGTAACGCACCAGAAAGATACCTACAACAGCGCCGACCACAGCTAAGGACAAGATTATGTTAAACGGGTAAAAATCTGCTAAGGTGAGATAGGTAATTATAGGTATGCTGCCTGCTAGAAAAGTTGTGGTGCCACAGATTATCGCCGCATAGATATTGGACCTATGTATCTCTCTGTCCAACAAAACGAAAAGTTTCTTTACAAGCAGCAGGGATTTGTCTCGTTCCTTCTTGTCTGGAATGTCACTTAAACTGAAATTCATCAGGTTCTGCAACGTGATAATATCGGCTAAGTCTTCCGTTATGCCACCTAAGAGAAAACTGGAAAAGTTGGTTATGGCAACCGCACTCAACGTTAACAGAGCCGCGAAAATTGCTATGTTGGGCTCCAATGCAGCAATGAACGCAGAGATAATCACAACTAGTCCAGTTATTGAGCCGTCAACCAGTCCAGCCACAATCTCCATGATGGGTTCTTTCTTTAAAAGCAGGCTTTCCCACTCTTTACCCATTGTTTTGCCTTGCTTTGTTAACTGAACCGTGCCGTCATGTTCTGTGATTAGCCCTTCAGAAGTCATTTCCTTCAAGGCTTTTTCGAGCTCGTTCATTTCTATGCAAGTATAGCTCGCACAGACCATGTCGATTCGGCGCTTAAGTGCGGATTTTGGCATTCGCCTGCCTTTACTGAGGTTCAGCAGGACAATTACTCTAATAACATCAGGTAATTCTTGGATTTCAAAGGACACGCAACATGTCACCGTTGCACACGCAAAAAGCTCCATTCAAACTAATAACTCTTATGCGGCAAATCGAATCCAAATCACCTTTAGAATAATTAGCATCTAATGAAATAGGCCGATTCGGCATTCTTCGTCGAAAGTGGTGAAAAAGAAAGAATGGGCGTTAAGCTGCCTTAATCTATTTTTTCTAAGGCGTTTTCTACTTCTTTGTAATACGGTTCTATTGTTGGGTCTTCTGTTGTCCACACGTAACGGACTGCGCCGTTTTTGTCAACGATGAAAATGGAACGCTCAGCAACCGTGTAGCCTTTGAGTCCTCCGAAATCAGGGGTTTCGACACCATACGTCTTTATGACTTGGCGGTTGTAATCACTCAGTATCGGGAAGGTCAATCTGTTCTTTTCAGCGAAAGCCTTGTTTGAAAAAGGGTCGTTTACGCTTATTCCGATAACTTGAGCTTTCAGGTCGATTAGTCTCGCCATGGAATCTCGGAAAGCACACATTTCTTTGGTGCAGACAGAAGTGAAAGCACCGACAAAAAAAGCTAAAACTACTTTTTTGCCGCGAAACTCCTTCAAGCTTCGCTGTTTCAAGTCTGTGTCGGGCATAGTGAAGTCTGGTGCCTTGTCTCCAACCTTGATTTGGTTTGCCATTTCAAAACGATCCTCAATTTGAATGACACCAGCGTCTTATAAATTGGTACCGCTTCAGTCAAAAGTGAAAGCAGACGGGCAAATCTTGTTCAGCACACACCCAGCGCAGTTAGGCTTTTTCGCAGTGCACACGCGTCTGCCGTGGAAAATCAGCAAGTCCGTGACCCGCATCCACTTGTCTTTTGGCACGATGCTCATGAGGTCTTTTTCTATCTTGTTCGGGTCGCTGTTCTCGGTTAGTCCAAGCCGTTGTGCAAGTCTGCGCACGTGGGTGTCCACGGCTACGCCTGCGACGACGCCGTAAGCGTTGTTTAGAACTATGTTGGCGGTTTTTCGCGCAACCCCTGGAAGCTTAACCAGTTCCTCCATGGTCTTTGGAACTTTCGAGTTGTACTTTTCCACCAGCATTTTTGCCGAGTTTTTCAGGTTTTTTGCTTTGTTGTGGTAGAAGCCTGTGGAACGTATGTCCTGCTCAAGCTCTTTCAGGTCTGCGTTGGCGTAGTCTTCTGGATTCTTGTACTTTTTGAACAGTGTCTTGATTACCTTGTTTATTGTTTCGTCGGTGCTTTGGGCGGAGAGCATGGTTGCCACAAGCAGTTCAAGCGGGTTCGAGTAGTGCAAGGCTATTTTTGCGTCTGAATGCTCTTTTTCGAGCAGTTCAATTATTTTGAGCGCTCGGGTTTTGGGTTCAAGGTAAATTTCAGGTTTCTTCATAAGCTATGCCCTCCTGTGTATGAGAGTTTTCTTTCTACAAAAACTTTTACTGTCTGCGTTTTAAAGCATAGTGTGTGAGGTGATGTTGATTGAAGATGAAGCTTGTGATTGATGGCGAGGAGATACCGCTTAACGACTTTGTTGAGAGCATTCTGACAGGAATGGTTGTTGGCGGTGTAAATGCTCTGAAAGGTATAAAAGAGGACTGGAAAAAAATCGAAATAGAGGTTTCACGCTAAGCGACGTTTAGCCGATGAAGTCGATTCGCGTTTTTATTTCCGCGAACATTTCCCTTTTCGCTTTGCATATGGGACAGATGTAGGGTGGGTCGTCTCTGAAAACCACGTAGCCGCATTGTTTGCAGTACCACAGTTTCGGTTTAGTTTTAAGTGTTTCCTCTGTCTTTTCCTGGGCTGCTGCTGCAGGTTTTTCTTCAGCTGCCGCTGTTGTTTCTTTGAGCTCAGCCGTTGCCGTGTAGACTCTGGACTGTTTCTCAAGTGGTCTGCGTTCGGGGACGGTCGGCAACTGTTGTTTGCCTTCGTAAACGTCTTTGTTCACGTAGAGTCTGCAGTAGCACGCGCCGTATTCCGCGACGTCTGGGTCTCGGTAGTCGCATGGGCAGATTATGTCTCTGTCGTACTCGAACTTTCCCGAGGCTAGCCTGCACGGGCATGAGGGGTAGCCGTAGCGTTCCTCATTAGTTTTCAGCCCTTCGAGAAAGGCTTGAAGAAGTTCTGGGTCGGGAACGAGGTGGTACCCGTAGGTTTTCGCGTCGGCTTCTGCTCTTTTCCGCACCATATCTATGGTTACTTCGGTCAAATTTCAAGAGCCTCCTTCAGCAGGTCCTTGCGGAAACCGGTAATTAGGACGTTGTCGTCTACGATTGTGGTGGGGTAGCTTAGGGGACCGCCTTTGCTCTGGATGTGTTCTCGAATTTTTTGTTTGTCTTCTTCCTCGCACAGGTCTACATCCTTGTATTCATATTCAACTTTGTTGTCTTTTAGAAATTGCTTGGTCATTTTGCACCAGACGCAGGTGCTGAGAGCGTATAAAACAACTTTGTGCTTGTTTTGTTTACCTTGAACTTTTGAAAATTGCATGGTCTCACTTGCTAACCTTTGCGTTAACGCGAATATAACTGTTTAGCTGACAAGGTTTGGCTTCGCGTGGCCAACTGGGGCGCTTGGAAATCTTTAATTGTCGGTTCTGAAGATAGTACTCTTGTGATTTGTTATGTCAGAAGCGAAGAAGGCAGAAGAGGAAAAGAAGAAAAAGTATTATTATTACGGGAAGAAAGAGAAGAAAGCTGAAGAAGTCAAGAAGTAGCGCTGTTGCCCAGAAATTTTGGAAGGCATCTTTTGTCGTGGACAGGTTTGAAACTGTCAAGTTCACCTTTCTCTACTGGAATCACAATGCGTGACACTAAGCCGTGCAGGCTGTAGGGAAGCCGAATCAGGCGCATGTCGCCAGCGGTCACCCACTCGTCAATCTTGTAACCTTTTTCTTTCACCTTTTGGGCAATCTGGCGTCTCTCTTTGGTGCTCAACGCGTAGGCTTCAGGGTCAAAAACGTGAATGTGGAAGCCTCTGCCCGAGTAAACAATTTTCATGCTCGAAAACTGCGCTTCAAGATGCTCGTAGAGGCTTAGTGCTTGTTCCTTAACAAGTTCTAGTTCTATTTTGCAGAAGCTTAAACCTTGATGACGTCGCATCTTGTCCGCGAGTGTGCCGTGTATGGGGCAGGTTATGTTTTCTGGGTCAAGGTCAAACGCGAGTTCCTGGCCTGTTTTGCGGTCGTTGCTGCCGTAGACGTTTCGGTCGTAGTACGCGGCTTCGGGCAGAAACTCGACGAGGTAATCTTGCACTTCATTTAAGCCTTTGTAATCGTCTATGACTATGGTGGTGCCGGCGTCTTCTCGGTACTTTTCTGGGTAGATTTTGGTGTGTCTGCCCATGACCGCGGCGAACTTGGCTTTGCCTTTGTGCTGTTTAAGCCACTCCTGCACTTTTTGGAGGCTGAACTCTTGCGTGTAGAATTGTTTTCGTTCTTCCAGAGTTGCGTATCGCATGCCTTGCGGCAAGTAGTACCTAGCCATGTAAACCAGCATAGAATAATCTCTAATCACGGAAATATGTTTTTGGAGCGACCGCAAGGGTGTTGAGCAGAAAACCTAATATTTGGCTGTAATCACCGATTATGGTTAGGTGAAAGTTTTTGCCGATAGACCCTGATTTTCAAAAGAACAGAAAAGTTGCTGGCGAACACAACGGACATAAAGTTTGGGGACCCGTAGAGCCTCCGAAGAAGCTGGGTATACATGGAACTAACGTTGCTGTCGACTGGGATGTGTGCACTGGAGACGGCGTGTGCATAGACGTTTGCCCCGTGTCGCTGTACGATTGGGCAGACTCGCCTGGGCATCCGACTTCTGAGAAGAAATCTGACCCTGCCCGAGAACCAGACTGCATACAGTGCTTAGCCTGCGAGATGCAATGCCCAGCCTCAGCCATAAAAATAACGCCTCCATAAAACAATCGAAGCGCTGATAACTGCGGCGCTATCCATTTTTTCTCAAGCTCCACTTATTTTTTTAACTTATAGTTTATTTACAGGAACCAGAGTAGAGGCGTTTTTCGAGTTTCGTTTTTGGCTATACTTGAACTGAATGTATGGGATGAGTTTTTCTGAGACAAGGAAGGCGAGGGTCGCGTAGGCTATTCCGCCTAGGACGTCTACTATGTAGTGTTCCCCGAGGTATACGGCGCTGAACCATACTCCGAATGGAAAAATTAGGATAGGTAGTGCTTTTGCTTTTCCGATTTTAAAGGCGTATAAGGAGATTAGCCATGGGAAAGCTGAGTGTAGACTTGGAAATGCGGCAAACTGGTTAGGCTCGATGAAGTCGTAGATTGTGCGGTATACTGGGACTCCTAAACTTTTGTCAACATCGAAAAGGACTCTGGTGACACCGTTCACTCCGTACCATGGGGGTGCTACAGGGTAAACGAGAAAAGTGATTAGCGCGCTGTAAGTCAAAATTGCAAGGGCGCCCGTGTATTTCCAGTAGTCTTTCGGTCTGGTTCGCCACATAAAGAAAGCGAAAATTGTGGGTGCAAAAAAATGAATCGAATAGAAAACAGCGCCCATGTAATCAAGAATGGATGTTCTGTGAAATTGCTGAAGCATTACTGTGGGAATAGACCCAAACAGTTGAAGCTCGGCGGTTATTGGCTCCGAAACATGAACGATGCCTGCGACCGCGCCCACCAAGCCGTACATTGCCTGATACGACACGAAGAGCGTTAGGAACGGAATCCAGTCCTTCACGAACCTCTTGCTCCATTTGTTGTAAGCAGCGTAAATGAAAAAGCACAGAACCAAAAATTCAGGTCCAGGAATTACGTTGTACCATAAACAGAAAATTGCCACTACTAAAATGTAGGTGCTTGGAAGAGCAATTGCTAAGACGCTAGAAGAACGAGAAGCAAATGCCGGTTTCGGGTCATGGTGAGCCTCATCTTTTTTGTGCACTTGCCAAAACCACCCCTTCCAACTCCTAGGCTTTATTTGCTCTATTTATATGGTTTTCTTAATTTCACCCCTAAAATGCTCTCCTTAAGTAGATTTACATCATACTCTGGCTATTAAGTAGCAACAAAAAAAGTAGGGTTGGACAAAATAGAATTCAACAAAATTTACTTTTCACATCGCAATTTCAGTTTTTTCCACAAAAATTCTTGGCGGTTGAGCTTTTAGTGTTTGACGCTCAGCTGCTTTGCTGCGTGCTTCTGCTCTAAACCCCTTTCCAAAGAAACTTCTACGTGCTTCAATTCCTCAAACTCTTGATTTATTTGAAGCTCCAAGGCATGTTCTTCCTGTAAGTCGTCATCAAGTTTCTTCTGCAGTAAATCACGCTTCTTTTCCATCGATAAATTCCCATTCATTCTCCTTCACTTCCTTTTACAGTTAACTTGTCGGTTGCGAAAGACTTAAAGATTTACCAAAATTAAGCCCAACTAGAGTCCTAATCTTCCACGCCCCTCCTTTTCAGGCGGAGGTTTCGCTGGAAATCGGAAACAATATTAACCGACCCTGATTCAATATTCGAAGGTAGCACAGCACAAAAAGCACTGCTACATGAAAAAGAGTGATTTTATGAAAGTTCAAAACAAAATTGTTATTGTCACTGGAGCTTCATCAGGGATTGGGTATGCGACTGCGATGCTTCTCTCTGAAAAAGGCGCAAAACCAGTTCTTGTCTCACGTTCGAAAGAGAAACTGGAACAACTCGGAAGAAAGCTTCCTGATTCGTTGGCGGTTCCTGCCGACATGATGAAACCCGACGAAATCAAGGAGATGGTTAACCGCACCGAAACGCACTTTGGAAGAATCGACGCGCTAATCAACTGTGCAGGGCAAGGGTATGATGCACCAGTCGAGAAGACCGACCTTAGCATATTCCAGCACATTTTCGACTTAGACGTGGCTGGTCCACTCGTTGCCATGCAGCAGGTAATTCCAATCATGAGGCGCCAAGGAGGAGGAACAATAATCAACGTAAGCTCAGGCACCGCGCTCATGTACCTGCCTTAAGGTTACAGATTCTTGGATGGAGATTGTTTTGTGTTGTCTTTGTTGATGTATCTGCTCTTTGTGTCTTGGTGTGTTTTTGGCTGTTTTTAGACTTCATTTTTGTTTCCTCTGTTAAGTAGCAGTTATTGTGGCTAATAAGACTTATTCTATATTACCCTATGGGTATTTTGGAACAATTAAATATCTTGTTATGCTCTGTCTGGTTGGTGGTTGGGATGCCTAAAAAGCTAATCAGATTATCTGTTAAAACTCGTAAAGATAACAAGGGTTCTTTCATTGCGTCTGTTCCTTTGAAGAAGCTGGAAAAATTTTCTAAAGCTTCTCCGAAATCTAGGCGCTGGAGTTTCGAAGACGGTTGGCTGAATCTTGAAGCATTTTGACTTTTATCGCCTTCCCTGTGATTACCGATGTTCTTGGATTAAAATTTAATCCCAAACCCAAACCCACTTACTCCTACTTACCCTCTTACTTTTCTTCTTTCTTTCTCTTAACTACTTACATATCTCACATATATCACACAACACAAAAAAACAAACAAGAAAAAAAGCCACATAAGCAAAAAACCACCACGTTTCTAAATAGTATCAGGCTACTGCAGGATATTCATCTTCGTGAACGTGTCTCATTTTTGGAGATGAGAAAATCCCTGTTTCTTTTTGGAGTCTTCCCATCTCTTTTTGTTGCTCACTCCCCCACTCAGGAATATCTAAAAGACAGAAGTCATATGAACAAAATCTGCGTATCTTCATTTCAGTGGCTATTCCAATAACAGTCTTATTTTCTTGAAAAAGCCCTCTTGCTATAAAACAAATCGCGCCAAGCAATGCCTTCCTTCTAGTCCTCGGTTCAGGATCATCAAGAAAGACATAGCAGTAGGTAACCCCTTCAGTTTTCAAAATTCTCCGAAAGTGGTTTCTCTTCTTTTCGTTATGAGCCTCGACGTGTGCATCAAAAAATGCCTTGCTCAACACACGTCTTTCAAAACGGTTTGCACGAGCTAATTCTCTAGCAACCTTTTCGTATTGTCCTCCACAAGTGTGGGCACTATT
>Ga0307426_1001365_pt1 | contig 16213 bp, 13 predicted proteins | sample SalMarWE160340MG_FD_202165 | JGI IMG/M metagenome (GOLD analysis project Ga0307426, IMG submission 202165) | Salt marsh sediment microbial communities from the Plum Island Ecosystem LTER, Massachusetts, United States - WE1603-40 | ecosystem: Environmental > Aquatic > Marine > Intertidal zone >... | reverse complement strand
GCAGCTCTGTGCATCCGTGATGTGCTCCCGAGTGCCCAGGTTGTATAAAAACGTGATCACGTCGATGCCAAACTTGCGATAGCGGGCAACGTTGTTGTCTTTGCCCAGAAAACGCGAGCCGATCACCAAATCGGCTTCACCGCGCTGCAGCGGGGCGATCACCTCCGGGATCTCTTCCGGGTTGTGCTGTCCGTCGCCGTCCAAGGTGACCAACATTTCGGCGCCCACCTCACGACCCACCTGCAGGCAAGCCCTCGCCGCGGCGCCCGGTCCCAGATTTGTCGGATGGCGCACCACCAGCGCGCCGGCCGCTTCTGCCGCCTGCGCCGTGCCATCCGTCGAGCCGTCGTCTACCACCACGACCCGATCTGCATACTGAAGTGCCCCCCGGACTACCCCGGCGATGAAATCGGCTTCGTTGTAACAGGGGATCGCCACCAGGATCTTCGGATGCTCCTCGATCTGTGACACGACACGATCAATATCCACGGCCGCAGGATGTGTTGCTTTACGTTTTACGTTGAAGAACACCGCCCGCATTCCGACGATCGACACCAATGCCTGGCCGATCAACCAACCCACCGCAATCGAATGCAGCTGCGGTGATTCAAGCACCACGAAAGGATAGGCCAGCGTAACAGTGCAGATCAATCCCGCCAACAGGATCATTTCGCCCACGCGCTTGCGCACCCGCAGCGCCGAGAAATAGAGGCTGGTGAACGCCATCAACGGCGAAGCGAGAGCCAGCCAGCGCAGCAGCGTCGTCGCGCTGTCCGCATAATTTGCGCCGAAAATACCGAGCAGGATGGGAGCACCCAGACCTGCAGCACATGCCAATGGGATCGTGACCACCATCGAATATCGTCCCGCGCGCATCAGGGTGGGGCGCAACTCACCCGGCGCGAAGGAGCCTTCCGCAAAGGCGGATTGCGCCAGCGCCAGGGCTGGGCTGGTAATGAGCGAGCCGATCATCCAGGCCACGTAGACATGCGCACTGGCCTCCGAACCCATCAGTTCTAGCGTCAAAGGCGTTACGATCAGCAGCGGCGCGCGATAGAGCAGATCAGCCGTGTAGTTGCCGATCGAATACGGAATCAATTGGCCCAACACCCGCCGCGACCAATCCGGGCGAGGGCGATAGCCGGGCTGGACGCGTGGCAAGAACCGCAGTAAACCCAAACCGTCGGCTATGGCAGTACCGATCGCCAGCGCCGCCACAATCCCAACCGCGCCAAATCCCACCAGGGCGACGATGAGGACAAGCCGCAGCCCATTGAGGCAGAGCACCTGCCATAAGGCGTATTTTGCATCCCTGCGAGCCAGGTAACTTGCCTGCAGCAAAGCACTCAGACTCGAAACGCTGATCAAGAATGCAAAGCCGAGGGCATAAATGGGTTTGGCGGCCAGTATGGCTAACGTGGGCGACCACAGCTTGATGCCCATCAGAAAAATCCCGCCGCACAGCAAAGCCACGAGTGCCGTCAACGTGAACGCAGCGTTCAGCAGCCGCTGGGGACGTCGGCTCTCCGCGAGAAAGCGCACCAAGCCGGCGCCAAGACCGAGCACGGCGATGCTGGCCAGCAACTGCACGATAGAGATCACCGAGGAGGCCAGGCCGACGTGCGCCGTATCGTAAAGACGGGCCGCCAGCCCCCAGAAGACAAAACCGGCGCCTGCGCCGACGAGCGTCACACCAAACAAATAGCCGGCGTTGCGTAACATCCGGTCTTTGAGGCGCGACACCAGGGAATCCGCCAGTACGTCGAGGGGAGCGAAGAAGCGCTCACGCAGCGATCTCACCTCGCCCACGACCCGCCTTCTCCGAAGAGTGAATCTGGGTCGATTTCGAGCGCGGACAATTCCTGCTGCATGGAAGACCGATTGCTTCCCCGCAGTTTCTCGCTCAACTTCTCCAGCAAACGCGGGGCGAACATCTCCAGAGCCAGATGGATCGGTTTGAACAACTTCGAGGCGAAATCGATGTCGCCCAGACGCCGGATCAAGAGGCGCGCCCACGGCCGATTGCACAGGGACACGAGCTGGTCGATCTCGTCGTCGCTCATGCGGTTGTAGATCGAACGCAGCCAGTGATTGTAGCGCAGTTCATCGCCTTCCTGCTCAAGCCAAGTCTCTTCATAGCGGCACAGCGTTTCGTATTCGAGATTACCCGAACCGAAAGCTTCCAACGCCGTCTCGGCCGCCAACATGCCGGCGCGCATCCCCATGTAAATCCCGCCGCCGGACGACGGTTTGGCCTGCCGCGCCGCGTCTCCAATCAAAAATCCATGATCGAAGGAGATCTGGGAAGCAGGGCGTACAGGGATGAACCAGCCGCGTTGATCGAGCAGCGTAAATGAACCGAAACGCCGACGCGCCAAATCGAGAAAATCCGAAAAGCGGCGGCGTAAATCTCGACCATAGCCGCCCAGGCCCAATCGCGCCACGCCATTCCCGATCGGAATAATCCAGCCGAACCATCCGGGCGCAATCCGGTTGCCTACAAAAATTTCGATATCGTCAGTGACAACGCGATCGAAACTGACGTCCGCTTTCATCATCGGCAGCGTTTCGCCGTCTCCAGTGGCGTCGAACCAACGTGCCACATGGGAACGAACTCCATCCGCGCCGATTAAGATCGGTGCTTTCAAGCGTTCGCGGCCTTTGCCGTTGATGGCCATTACGTGAACGTCGCCATTGACGCGTTCGAAGGACTCGGCCCGCATGCCGAGCCATATGCGGGCACCTGCTTCCATGGCGCGCTCGGCCAAATATCGATCGAATTCCGTACGATCAATGGCCAGCGCCTGCACTTCATTCGATTCCAACCAGGTGACGCTGCCCTTGGGGCCCCAAATCCTGGCGCGGTGGAAGGAATGCAGAACCCGATCCGAATCGGAAATGCCTGCAAGCACCAGGGTACGCGGCGAAACCAGTCCGGCACAATGACACGGCGCTCCAACTTGCTCGTGCTCCTCAAGCACGACCACCCGCGCGCCGCCTTTGGCGAGAGAATAGGCCGCCATACTGCCCGCAGGTCCCGCGCCCACGATCAGTGCATCAACTTCTGTGTAATCCGTTCTTTTCATCCGCCGCTTGCCCGATTTTGTAAGGTCGCTGTAAGGTAAAAAGTCCTATTGACACTTTGCGGCTTTGAACCGATCGTGTTAACATTACTTAAATTGCCAGCGATTGGCAATTTTTTGACCTCTGGATAAAGCGGGGAAGGTGAGATGGTATCGACCGTCACGACAACCGTAACCACCATCGCCACACAAGCCTATGGCCCAGCGTTGGCTCTGGTGGGAATCGTGCTGTTGATCGGTTTCCTGGTGACCAAGGAACTGGCCGAGTCCACGGAAAGCGTGCTGGGGAGCCGCCTTGCCCGCGCAGTGAACATCGGTATTCTGCCGCTGCTCTTTGTCTTCATACTGATCGTGATTTCGAAGATCCAAGCCGCTCTTGTATAAATCCATACGCTACCTCGTCAATCTTCCGACCTACCAACAATCAATTCACCGCATCGCGTAACGGCGCCATCCGTCACAGCGCGCCAAAGCGCGCCCGAGTTCGTTCGTCGCCGCACAATGTACCACGGATAACCCGATCTCGATAGTTGAGCAGGAAGACGCCGCACGTTGAGCGTGCGGCATATCGCTGATTGAAACTACACTGCGGAAATACGTCCGATTTAAGGCAATTCCCGGAAGCCGGATTATCCGCTCAGTTTACGACAAGATCAACGGTGTACCGTGAATGGGGTGGTCGGTGACGTAGATGGCGATTCCGTAGGCGGCAGCCAATTCCCGGGGGACGAGTACTTCGCGGGCGCTGCCGATTTTACGGATCATCCCATCGGAAAGCAGCGCGACGCGGTCGGTAAAACGGGCAACCAAGTTCAGATCGTGCAGCGTCAGGATCACCGCCAGGTCGTTTTCCTCGACCAGGGCGCGAACCAAACGCAGCACTTCATCCTGATGTTTGAGATCGAGATGCGCCGTTGGTTCGTCCAGCAGCAAGACGCCAGGCTCCTGCGCCAAAGCGCGGGCGATCAACACCCGCTGTTGTTCCCCGCCCGACAACTCGCCAACCTGACGTTCGGCAAACGCAAGTGTTCCCGTTTGCCGCATGGCGGCTTGGGCGATGCGCCGATCCGACTCGCTCTCTTGGCCAAGCCACCCCAGGTGCGCAGTTCGTCCCATCAAGACCACGTCCAGCGCCAGGAACGTTTCTGGAAGCTGGACGGCTTGCGGAACGACCGCCACGATTTGGGCTCTTTTCCTGGGCGGCAACGTCTCCAGATCTTGCCCACCGACAAACACGCGGCCGCTGTATGGTGCCAAGACGCCGCTTGCGCCTCGAATCATGGTCGATTTGCCTACTCCGTTCGGCCCCACCACACCCAGGATCTCGCCGCCTTTGACGGCAAACGTGAGGTCCCGTACAATAATGCGGCCTTCGTATCCAAAGCTTGCCCCGTCAAAACGTATCTCCATCACCAATACCTCTGCTGCTTGGCGCGTCTCAGCAGGTAGAGAAAGAACGGCGCGCCGACGATGGCTGTGATGATCCCCACGGGCAGTTCACGCGGGGCGAGGATGGTACGCGCCACAGCGTCCGCCGCCAGAAGGACCACGCCGCCGGTCAGAGTCGACAAGGGAATCAAACGCCGGTAGTCAGGCCCCCACAGCAGCCGCGCCATGTGGGGTACGATCAGGCCCACGAAACCGATGATCCCCGAAAACGAAACCGCCGCGGCGGCGACGAGCGAGGCCGCGGCTACGATGACGATCTTATAACGTTCCACATCCAGACCCAGCTGCACCGCTTGTTCGTCCCCGAACTGAAGCACGTTGAGCGGCCTGGAAAGGATCACCAATGCGACCAGCCCGATGAGCAAATACGGCAGTGCGGCCAACACCGGCCCCCAACCTCCCAGGGAGAAACCTCCCAAAAGCCAGGCGACAGCCCGGTGCAGCTGTTCCGTGCTGAGCAGCATCAGTAGGCTGGTGAGCGCCGAAGTAAACGCGCTCACCGCTACACCGGCCAGGACCAAAGTGGTGATCGGTGTGGTGCGGCCTACGCGCGCCAGTTGATACACCAACGTCACGGTCAACACCGCGCCGACAAACGCAGCCGCCGGGATGACGGACATCCCGAGTAAAGTGACCGGCCAATGAAACGTCATGGCCATCACAGCCCCGAGCCCCGCGCCGGATGCGACGCCGATGATGTAGGGATCGGCCAAAGGATTGCGGAACAGACCCTGGTAAGCCGCTCCGCTGCCACCTAAAGCCATACCGGTCAGCGCGATCAGGATCGTTTGCGGCAGCCGGATCTCGAAGAGTATCGTGGCGAAAGTCGCCGGCCAATCGGTTTCAATCTTTGCCAGGCCCAATTGGTCGGCGAGCATACGCACGACCGTCAACGGGGGAATACGCACCGGCCCGATGGCGACGCTGAGCAGCAGACTGCACAGCAGCGCCATACTCGCCCACATCCAGGGAGCAACGACCTTCCGCTTGCCTCCCATCCGCTGCGTCAGCGAGATTCCCTCCGCCGGCTTCGACGTGTCACTCATCTATTCAAAGCGATCCGGATGCAGGATTTTCGCCATGGCTTCCAGGGCATCCACCAGCCTGGGTCCGGGCCGGTCGATCCAATTGGCGTCGATACCATAGATCTGGCCATTCGCAACGGCAGAGATGTCCCCCCAGCCAGCTCGCTCCGCGACGGATTCCGCAGTCGTCGTCACGTAGGGGCCTGTGCTGAAGACCATCACCTGGGGATCGCGCGCCACCAACTCCTCCAGGCTGAGTGTGACGTAGCCTTCCAGACCGGAGACTACGTTTTCCCCGCCGGCCAGCGTGATCAACACATCCTGGAACGTGCCCGTTCCGGCCGTCCAGGGCGCCGTGGGATCCATGCCATCGACTTCGTAGTACACACTCACCGGCTCGACTCCTTCGAGCCTGTCGAGTACGTCATTCACACGCTCCCGCAAGTCTAGAGCCAGCGCTTGCGCCTGGGATTCGTTCCCCGTCAGTTCACCCGCCAATTCAACGACGTCATACAGCTCCGGGAAATCCATCGGATTGGGCAGAATGAAAACGGGAATCCCCAACTGCTCGATCGCTTCAACGTGTTCCGGACTGTTGATCATCGCCCCCACAACCAGATCGGGCTCCAAGGCCACGATGGCTTCCGTGTTCAAATCCCCGTACGTGTTGCCGATGCTGGTGATGTCAACCGCTTCGGGCGGGGAATCCGACCAGTCATCCCTTCCGACGATCAAGTCGCCGGCGCCGATGGCGAACAATATCTCCGTGGTAGACGGCGCGATGCTGACGATGCGCTCCACGTCGGAATCAAACGACACTTCCCGGCCCATGCCATCGACGAGCGACACAGAGCCGGATGATTCCCCGGAAACCAGACCACACCCGCTGGCGACAATCATCAACACCAGCGAGAAAACGATCGCAGTAAAACGTATATTTCGCACGGATTTCATGATTTCACTCCCAAGTTTTTTGTAGAGCCCCGCACATATTGCGCGCTCTTCTACGCCGGACACCAAGTCCGATATTCGATCCTGCTAAACGAAAAACCCCTGCCTGGCGGACAGGGGTCGTGCGATTGCCTCGACGGCCTCACCTCCCTTCCGCGAAGGATGTGACGGAAACGGGTGGGCGGTCGTCCTGGCTCTCCGCTACAGCGGACTACAGTTGCGGGACAGCGCCGGACTTCAACGCTCATTCAACGTGGCACCGGCTTCGCCTTTATGCCCTCTCATCCGGGAGAAGGGCTCCCACTCCGTTCGTACTATTCTGTTGTTGCCTATATTTTACACCGGCTTCGAATACAGGCAAGGGATTCTGCCATTTTGCGCTGCCCGCGCCGCATAACTTCGCCGCATGGCATGACACGTTCTTGCTTGACACGCCTGTTCCCCAACCTTAGAATCTATCCCCGGCTACTTACGCGGCTGAGGGAGTGTCTCGGCTTTTACAAGTATCGAAAGGGCGGACTGCGCCCGATCGCGCAGCCGGGAGATGGAACGCAAAAGTAAAACACCCGGTCCGGCCGGCTATGCGGTCGCTCGATCGGATGTCAATCCGCTTTTTGGGACTGCGTGCGAGCCATTCGTCTCATTTCGCCGCAGCGGCGTTTTACAGATCTGAACAATCTTTTACACAAGGTTTTTGCGAACAGATCTGGGCCGTTTGGCTCATCGACCGCTTTCGCATCGACCTTGTTGGAGAATGGCATGTCCGACTTTCTTTTTCGCGGCGACCTGTCTGAATTAGATCCCGAACTACGTCGACTGGCGGATCTCGAGGCCGAACGGCAATACCGCCACTTGATCCTCATTCCCTCCGAGAGTTCTGCACCACACGCCGTTCGCCAGGCATTGGCTTCTGCCTTCCAGAACCTGTACGCGGAAGGCTATCCTAATGAATACACCCGCGACCTCGATGAAGCAGAGATATTAAACCTGGCAGCCCGTCTGGCATACTACCGCCGCTATTCAGACCCCCGCTATTACAAAGGCACAGAATACGCCGACGTGATCGAAGCCCTGGCTCGACGGCGCTGCGCCGAAGCCTTCGCCACCAGCGAAATCGACGCGGATAAGATTTTTGTCAACGTACAGGCACTCTCCGGTGCGCCGGCGAACAACGCCGTCTACCACGCCCTGGTTGAACCGGGAGACACCGTAATGGGCATGAGCCTCATTCACGGAGGGCATCTCACCCACGGTTCACCAGTCAACCGCTCGGGCCAGTACTACCACGCCACACACTACACCGTGGATCCCGAAAGCGAGATGCTGGACTACGACGCCATAGCCGCCCAGGTCAAGAAACACAAGCCGAAACTCATCATCGCCGGATACACCTCCTATCCCTGGGCCGCCGATTGGTTGCGCTTTCGGGAGATCGCCGATTCGGTCGGCGCCTATCTCCTCGCAGATATCGCTCACGTAGCCGGTCTGGTCGTCGCCGGGATCTATCCTTCCCCCGTCGGTATCGCTGACGTCGTCAGCTTCACCACGCACAAATCCCTTTGCGGACCCCGCGGGGCCGCCATCCTGACAACGTCCCCCAAACTTTCCCGCGCCATAGATCGCGCCGTCTTTCCGGGCGAGCAGGGCGGCCCGCACATGGCCACCATCCTGGCCCAGGCCCTGACCTTCAAACTCGCCAGGACCGAGCGCTTCAAGAAACTGCAGGAACAAATCGTCGCCAATTGTGTGGCGCTCACCGAAGGGCTCGAAAAAGGCGGGCTGCGCATCCCGTACGGCGGCACGAACACCCATCTGACCAACATCGACTGTAAATCGGTCGTCGGCGAAGACGGCACGACGCTGTCGGGCGACATGGCGGCTCGAATTCTCGACCTGGCAGGCATCGTGGCAAATCGCAACACCATTCCCGGCGACGTCTCCGCCGGCCGCGCCTCCGGCGTCCGTCTGGGAACGCCGTGGATCACGCAGCGCGGTTTCAGCGAAAAGGAGAGCCGGCAGCTCGGTGCTTTGATGGCCGAATTGCTCAAAGCTTGCACACCCTATCAAATCGAAGGCCGCCGCAGGCCGTTGCTTCGGGCGAAGGTGGACTTCGAGGCGCTCAATGAAACCAGAATCAAAGTGCGTGAGTTGGCCACCTCTGCCGGCATCGATTTCGAACCCACACAGCATGGCTACCCCCATTTCTATTACCTCGACGATCCCGACCCGAAGACGGCCTACGCCCAGTTGGAACTCGAGGGGACCGCTGCTGCAGTTGTCCTGCGCTGGATCACCAATGCCCGGCCGCTCGACCTGAAACCCGGCGAGATCGCCGCGGTGCTTCTCCACGCCCTGGACGAAAACGTCGAAGCGGCTCTCGAACGCGGCGAAGACGCGCAGCTGTGGCGTCTGACGGTTCCCGGCAAAGGCGCCAACCGCATCGCGACCTGGCTGCGCGATTTGTCCGACGGGTTCATCCCGCTCGACGCGAACGATCTGTTGAAGAAATCACCCGGGCCGTTCGTCGTACGTCTGCTCGAGGGTCCCGAGTCGCTGCCGAAGACATCCAGGCAGATGGACGGCGCGGACAAACCCTGGGGTTTATTTCTCGAGGGGCAGCGAGACGAAACCCTTCCGGATTTCGAATTTCAATCCGAGCAAAACGACGAGCTTAGAACCACGGCGTTGCACGCTGTGCACAAATCCCTGGGCGCCAAGATGGTGCCCTTCGCCGGCTGGGACATGCCGGTCTGGTACACTTCGGTCCTCGAAGAACATCGCGCCACGCGTCAGGCTGCCGGCCTGTTCGATGTGAGTCACATGGGCGTATACCAGATCGAAGGTCCTCAAGCGGCCGCCTTCTTGGACAGCGTCGTTGCGAACGACGTCGCTTCCCTGGCCGTGGGACGCTCGCTCTATACCCATTTCCTCGATCCGGACGCGCAGGTCATCGACGATTTGATGATCTACTGCCGGCGCCAGGCGGTTTATCTTCTCGTGGTCAATGCCGGCAACGACGACAAGGATTGGACCTGGTTGAATGCCGTTAAACAGGGCGGCGTGGCAATCGATCGTGCGCGTCCCTGGGCGAAAGTTTTCGGCAGGGATTGCACGCTGCGTAATTTGCGCCGTCCTGAAGAGGGCGCCGACATGCTCGTGGATATCGCCCTGCAGGGTCCGCAGAGCCGCAAGATACTTTTGGCTTTGGGTTGCGATCCTCAGACGGCAGATCAGCTGAAAAACCTGCCGTGGACCGGTCTGATGGAGGGCAGTTTCGGCGGATTCGACTTGGTCGTCAGCCGTACGGGCTACACCGGCGAACGGATTGCCTTCGAATTGTTCGTCCATCCCCAGAAAAGCGTTGACCTGTGGAAGACATTGCTCGAAGTTGGCGAACCGCTCGGGATCAAGCCGGTCGGACTGGGAGCGCGCGATTCGCTGCGCATCGAAACCGGGCTGCCGCTTTACGGTCACGAGTTGGCCGGCGAATTGAGGCTGGGAATCGGCGCATCCGGTTTTGCTTCCTACGTGAAGACGTACAAGCCCTGGTTCATCGGCCGCAGCGCATTCCTCGCACAGGAAGCCGAACGCGATAGCGAAGTTGCACGTTTTCGATTCGATTCCAAGCGCGTCCGCGTGCCCCATTACGGCGACCCGGTTGTCGATCGCCAGGGGCAGATGATCGGCTCGGTGACTTCCTGTGCAATGGATAGTGAAGGGTATCTGCTCGGACAAGCCTTCTTGCAAAAAGAATTCCTCTCCGAAGGCACCCCTGTCGCCGTCTACCAGGGCGCTGTTAAAGAGGGGGAGACGTTGCCCGTCGATTTGTCTGCTGTTGACAAGAAAACCGAACCCACTCCGGCGACCGTGCTTTCTAGATTTCGATAACCACAAGCTGTCACGTCCATATCCGCTATCGTAATATCGCCTGGCTGGCATTCATGCCCTGGGCACAACCGCCGCAGCCGCTAATTACGCTTTTATTCAATCTACCCCCTTCGAGGTTACGATTCCCTTCTAAAATATGACAAATATCACATTCGATTTTTCGAATATATAATATAATGCATTCACGTTATTGAATATGAGGGAGTCGATGAAAGCGCTGAAGAAAACCTGCGATCTTTTGAAATCGATTGCCAGCCCGGTGCGCGCACAGATCCTACTCGCCATCGGCAGCGGTGAGGCGTGTGTATGCCATCTCGAATCGCTTCTGGGCCTACGGCAAGCGGCCATATCTCAGCAGTTAATGATATTGCGCCGGAAGAAGATCATTAAATCCCGCCGCGAGGGAAAGTACGTTTTCTACCGGCTCGCAAAGCCGGAAGTTCTCGAAATCATTCGGGCGGCAGGCGCCGCTGTGGGCGTCTCGGCGAGTTCCCTCATGATCCCGAATTCAAATCAATGTGAATGCCCCCATTGCGAGATAGGCGAGCTTGAAATTGCAGCAGCAAGTGAGGCATTGAACGGACTTCGCAGGTGAAAATGGACATCATCGGATCCATCCTGGGACTATTAAACAGTGGTCTGGGCAATCTGGCGGCGTACCTTGCCGCACATGTGTTGTTGTGCTTGCTGCCCGCTTTCTATATCGCCGGGGCGATGACCGCCACGATACCCAAGGAAACCGTAACACGTTTTCTTGGACGGAAAACTCCGAAATTCATCTCCTATCCTGCCGCAGCAGCAGCGGGCTTCTTGCTCGCAGTTTGCTCGTGCACCGTCATTCCTCTCTTTGCCGGAATTTACAAGAAAGGTGCGGGGATTGGTCCGGCGATTACATTCTTGTTCGTGGCGCCGGCCATCAACATCCTGGCCCTGGTCTACACCGGCGGTGTGATCGGCATGGATCTGGCTGTTGCGAGATTGCTCCTTTCGCTGGCTTTCGGCATCGGTGTGGGCATCATCATGGCGCTCATCTTCCGCAAAGAGGACGCCGCACACGACAAGGACACGGACGCCCTGTTCGCAGGACAAGCCGTCATGCGGCCGACGGCGGTCATATTCATGCTGCTGCTGGTCGTGCTACTGGTCGTCGGCACCTTTCAGATCGACGCACTCAAACAGAGCTATATCCAGATCGATTTACCCATCAGCGGCGTTGATACGTTCCAGTCGCTCCTTGGCCGCCTCGTGCCCTTCGACCCCGCCCGCGGGGAGGAGGGCGTCACTGCGCAGGGCGCGATCTTGATCGGCATGCTCATTCTGATTGGGGTGGCCTCCTGGAAAGGAATCGAGAACATCCACGACGGTTTCAACCGCTGGACCTGGTTGTCGGCAGGATTGGTCGCTTCGACGCTGATCGTTGCCGCACTCGGCATGACGCCTCACTCCGGTGGCGTAACCCTGTCCCTGACCGGTAAGTTTTTCGGCGTACTCGTCTCTGTCATCGTTTTGGGCTGGATGCTCAGATCGCAACTGGACGAAGAGGAAACCCGCAGTTTTCTGTGGGAATCCTGGAAGTTCGTCAAACAGATATTTCCGCTGCTGATTGTTGGCGTGTTTATCGTCGGAGTCGTCCGTGAGTTGATCCAACCCGAATGGATCGAGTTCGTCGCCGGGAGCAATACGCTCCTGGGGAATTTCGTCGGCGTGGTTTTCGGAGTATTCATGTACTTCCCCACACTCGTTGAGGTGCCCATCGCACAGATGTTCTTGAATCTCGGTATGCATCGAGGCCCCTTATTGGCCTACCTCATCTCCGATCCCGAACTCAGTCTGCAGAGCATTCTGATAACCGCCGCCATTATCGGCCGCGCCAAGGCGTGGACGTACGTGGGCTGGGTGGCGCTGTTCAGCACACTATCCGGACTGATGTATGGCGCCTGGGTGGACGGCACCAGCACGGGCATCGTCGCGCTGTACCTGATTTTGTTCCTGGCCGGATTGGTCGGGCTTCTATGGCAGGTGAGCCGTAGAAATGCACCTCGCCTCGCCAGCGAACACACACCATAAATAGGGAGAAACGTATGCTTACGATCAAAATCCTTGGCTCGGGTTGTGCCAACTGCAAGCAAGTAGAGAAAATTGCCCGCAACGTCGTAGACGAGATGGCGCTCGAGGCGGTAGTCAGCAAAGTCACCGACTACGCCGAGATCACGCGCTACGACATTCTCTCCACGCCCGGGCTGGTGGTCAACGAGAAGGTCGTCTGTTCCGGGCGCATCCCGACGAAAGCCGAGGTGACCACCTGGTTGGTGGATGCGCTCGATACTGCTTGATGTCCAAGCGAAAAGTGCTCTTCCTCTGTACGGGAAACTCGTGCCGGTCTCAAATGGCAGAAGCCATCGTCAATGCGCGAATGAGCGAAAGCTGGGAGGCGCGAAGCGCGGGCTTCAATCCATCTGGAAATGTTCACCCGAAGGCTTTATCCGTACTCGAGGAAATTGGGATCGTGCATAATGGCAAATCGAAGTCGATCGATGAATTTCGAGGGTTAGATTTCGACCTGGTGATTACCCTTTGCGACGCAGCTGCAGAGGCATGTCCCGTTTGGTTGGGAGGAGGGGAAAAAACCCATTTCAGTTTCCCCGATCCTGGAAAAACGAATGACATCGACGACTTTCGCAAGGTACGAGACGACATCGCTCGCGAGATCATTTCCCTACTGAAGGAATTCACCCTTTGACGAACTCCATTGTATGGATATTTTCAATGGAGCCAATTTGGAGGTCGGATGGCACAAGCAACCCGTAAAGGTCTTTCTTTTCTAAACCGCTATTTAACCCTGTGGATCTTCCTGGCAATGGTCGTCGGCGTTGGAATCGGTTTCTTTTTCCCCGATACAGTGCAATCATTCAACGTCGCGGTTTCCATCGGAACGACCAACATCCCGATCGCAATTGGATTAATCTTGATGATGTATCCTCCGTTGGCCAAGGTGCATTACGACGAACTGGGCGATGTATTCCGCAATTGGAAAGTTCTTGTTTTGTCGCTGGTGCAGAACTGGGTGATCGGACCCATTTTGATGTTCGCGCTGGCGATGATCTTCCTGCGCGGTTATCCCGAATACATGACGGGTTTGATCTTGATCGGACTTGCTCGATGCATCGCCATGGTGATCGTGTGGAACGAGCTGGCGAACGGAGATACGGAATACGCCGCCGGACTGGTGGCATTCAACAGCATTTTCCAGGTCTTGTTTTACAGCATCTACGCGTACGTATTTATTACCATCTTGCCGACCTGGTTCGGAATGAGCGGCTCGATTGTCGACATCACGATCGGCCAGATTGCCAAGAGCGTGTTCATCTATCTGGGGATTCCCTTCATGGCGGGTTTCTTCACACGCTTGTTCCTCGTTCGATCGAAAGGCAAGGAATGGTACTACGCCGATTTCGTCCCCCGCATCAGTCCGCTGACACTGGCGGCACTGCTTTTCACGATCGTCGTCATGTTCAGCCTGAAGGGCGAGTTGATTGTGACGATCCCTGGTGACGTCGTGCGCATTGCCATCCCGCTGCTCGTCTACTTTGTGCTGATGTTCCTGGTGAGCTTCTTCCTTGGTCATGCAATTGGTGCGGACTACAGCAAAACGACCACGCTTGCCTTCACCGCGGCGAGCAACAACTTCGAGCTGGCGATCGCGGTGGCCGTGGCGGTCTTCGGCATCGGGTCGGGCGTGGCCTTTGCCGCGGTCATCGGCCCGCTGATCGAAGTGCCGGTGATGATCGGATTGGTAAATGTTGCCTTCGCATTTCGACGCCGTTATTTTTCGGGTGATGGGACGTCCGTATAGTACATGTTATTGGTTTGCCCGTATCGATATGACTTTGGGTGTTTTTTTACGAAGGGCAACCGACAACGTTGATCGATGGCAAATTCTAAAAATGATCGTAAAATCCGCTCGGCTGTAGTTCGGGGAAATCCCCCCGATCGACCATATACCGGCGCACGTCCACACAGAGGTGGCACTTGCCGGCATATCCATCCGCAAGTGGCTCGTATCCGAATTCCTCCATGGCGTACTGGTAGAGCCCATACGGACCCTTTGTGATGAGTGTCCCGATCAATGCAGGATAACGGCCGGATCGAAAGTTCTCGCGCACCTGCTGGAGATTACGCCAACTGCCGATGGACAATCCACCGCAAAACCCTGAGATGTAGTTGCCGTAGAGATCGAAGTGCGAATGGTGGGCATGGAGAATCTCGTTCTCGCAGCGTGCATTCTCGAACGACTGCACCGGATAACTGGGCACCAGGTGTCCCAGAGCATATCCCGATCGCCCACCAGAAATGATGCCGTAACCCTGCCACAAGATCCGTCCCGCCTCTTCCCGGCTGAATTCCTGCTCGTAGTGCGAAAGCGGCAAGGGACGATCGACGTCGTGTCGCTGGATCATGTTCAAGTATTCCGCCTGGTAAACGATCAAACCTCGCCCGCCGAACACCTCCATGACCGCCCGAATGGCGCGCAGCGTTCGGACCGGAGGGATCTTTTCGGCGTGAAAAGGCGAACAACTGATCAGCACCGCTTGAAGCCCGGCCTCGCGCAGCATCCGAAAACGAGCGAATGTCTCATCTTCATCTACACACCAACTGGCGCTGGTTTCCACGTAACAGGCGATCCACCGCGAGGCGGCCTCTCGGACGCCGTGCAGCAGTAAGTCGAAATGGAGGAACGGTTCGCCGCCGGTGAGGTGAACCTGGGGATGCTGAGGCCAGCTGACGACGGCATCCAATGCCGCCGAGAGCGTTTCTTCAGACATCGGCTCTCGTTCCCAGCGCGGTCCGCAGTTATACAGACAGTGCTTGCAGGCGCTGTTGCATTGGTAGGTAAGAATGATGCCGATATCTTGTGGCAGGAGTTCCATGGCTCACCAGGTCTCGTACCGCACGATATCTTCCAGCGCCTTCCGCTCTTTCGGTTCAGGTGTGTCCGCAGGGTACCCCAGCGTCGTGAATATCATCGGTTCGACACCCTGCGGTAAACCGAGGACATCCCGCGCCGCTTGCGGATCGAAAGCGCCGATCCAACAGGTGCCCAATCCGAGCGACGTCGCTGCCAGAATCAGATGATCCGTGGCGATGGCCACATCCACTTCGGCGGTATTGCGGCCGCCTTTCCCGACGTAGGCTTCGGCCAGAACCCCACAGCCGCAGATGACGATCGGAGCCGAAACGAACCAATCGCGATCGTATATGCGGCGCAGCTCCTCCTTCCGGCCCGTGGTATGGATCACGACGAAACGAATCGGCTGGTTGTTGGCCGCCGTGGGCGCCAGGCGCACGGCTTCGAGCACTTGCACCAGCTTTTGTTCTTCGACCGCTTGCGGCCTGTAAGCGCGGACGCTATAGCGCTTGCGTGCGAGTTCCAAGAAATCCACAGTCACTCTCCCTTGAAAGATCCGTCAGTCCTATGCTGCAATTTCGACATCTCCGGTCTTTTCTCCCTGCACCCCTCGACGCCAAAGCCAGAACAGGAAGATGGCCAGGGCGACGCCGACCCACATCATGCCTGTGGCGTCGTCGACGCGGGTTTCGTCTATCTCCTGCAGCGGCGCCAAAATTGCAAAAAACGCCAGCACGCCGCTGACGAGGGCAAGTTGATGCCTTTCAGCCCACGCTCCGTTTCCGGAAAGAGCGTGCACGATCCCGAAAACGGAACCCAGGGCGAGCAGCGTCGCCCCGATCGTGAGCCAAACCGGAATTCGCGTTATCGGGAAGATGTACAACAGGAAGTAATAGCATACGAAGGCTCCG